>Ga0080004_1154641_pt1 | contig 54583 bp, 43 predicted proteins | sample WasSprMetagenome_FD_69207 | JGI IMG/M metagenome (GOLD analysis project Ga0080004, IMG submission 69207) | Sulfidic aquatic microbial communities from Washburn Spring, Yellowstone National Park, USA - WS (SPADES assembly) (version 2) | ecosystem: Environmental > Aquatic > Thermal springs > Hot...
AGGCTGTCTCACTATCCCAGAGATTTACACAAACTAACCAGTCAAGCTTAGAAAGTGCAGTTCTTACTTTACCAGCATTTGCAGAAGAACAAGCTGGATTCTGTCCCCAGGCAAAGAACCCCTTAATTTTACCTTTATACATAGCATCAAAAAGATCATACCAAGTATACTGTTTGTCATCATCAAGCTTAGGTAAATAACTATAACAAAAATCATTTTCAGGAGTTGCATTATCTCCATAAAAAGCTTTAAGTAAACTTACAATATATTTGGGTCTGTTTTTCCACCAGTTTAAACTCTTTGGCTCTTTAGTTTTAGGAGTATTTTTCTCAATATAAGTCTTTAAATCTACCCAGGAAGCCTTTGGTGTAGGTAAATATCCTGGCAAAACATGGAAAAGAAGTCCGGCATCTGTTGAACCCTGAACATTTGATTCTCCTCTTAAAGCGTTAATTCCACCACCTGCCATTCCCATATTTCCAAGAAGAAGTTGAATAATTGCCATGGTTCTTATATTTTGAACACCAACAGTATGCTGAGTCCATCCCATAGCATAACATACAGTTGCTACCTTATTTGGCTTTCCTGTTTCCGCAATAATCTCATAAGCTTTAAGTAATTTATCCTTTGGTGCGCCTGTTATTGCAGAAACAGTATCTAAGGTATATCTTGAATAATGCTTTTTCAATAATTGAAATACACAATTTGGATCCTTTAAAGTGGGATCCTTCTTTATAACTCCATTTTCATCAACCTGATACTTCCAGGTTGTTTTATCATATTTTCTTTTCTCAGGATCAAATCCAGAAAATACACCGCCTAAATCTTCAGTATCTTTAAAGTTAGGATCTACTAAGAAACTTGCATCTGTATAATTAACTACATAATCTCTAAAATAAAGCTCATTATCAATGATATATTTGATTAAACCACCAAGAAAGGCTATATCAGTCCCCGGACGAATAGGAACATAAAGATCTGCCTTTGATGCAGTTCTTGTAAATTTGGGATCAACAACCACAAGTTTTGCCCCTCTTTCTTTTTTAGCTCTAAGGATCCATTTCATAGAAATAGGATGATTTTCAGCAGGATTCCCACCCATTACTAAAATTACATCAGCATTTTTAAGATCATTAAATTGATTGGTCATTGCTCCTCTACCAAACGACTCTGCCAGAGCCGCAACTGTTGGACTGTGTCAGACTCGCGCCTGATGTTCTATATAAACCACTCCAAGTGCTCTTAAAAATTTCTGTAAAATATAGCATTCTTCGTTATCAAGGGCAGCTGAACCAACATGGGCAATTGCCTCAACTCTATTTACAACCTGCCCCTTTTCATTTTTAACTATAAAGTATTTGTCTCTGGTAGATTTTACCAATCTTGCAATCCTATCAAGAGCCCAGTCCCAAGAAACCTCTTTCCATTTGTCAGAATAGGGTGCCCTATATAAAGGCTTTAAAACCCTCGTTGGATTGTTTGCCAGCTGATAAAGAGAAGCTCCTTTAGGACAAAGAGAACCCTCATTAATAGGATGATCAGGATCTCCCTCTGTATTTACTACCTTTCCCCCTTTAGAATAAACAATAATTCCACATCCTACAGAACAATAAGGACAAATGGTTGTAGTCTCTTTAGCATCCTTAATCTTTAACTCTTTCGCATAAGCCTTAACAGGCTCTAAATTAATTCCTAAGGAACTTAAAACTAAAGACCCTATGGATAACTTTAAAAAATCCCTTCTTGTTAATTTAATATCCATACCCCCCACCCCCTTTTCATTATAAATAAACTATTTTAATAAATCTTTAAAAAATTTATAAATATTTTAAAAAATAAGTCAATTTTTATTTCTGCTTGTTCTTAACGATTTTGATTAATTATTTTGTTTTTTTTACTATTTTTTAATTATTTTCTATTTTTTAATTATTTTAAAAAGTTTTTTGATAGTGTTTCATTAATTGTGTAAAAATTTGAAAAGTAGGAAAGACTTGGTAGCTCCCCTAATACTTGGTAGCCAAAAATACTATAAAACTTTAACCACACAAACTACAAGAATTCAAAACTTCTTTCAACAAGAGGTCAACATCTAAACAATCCCTTATCACAAATTAAAAAGAAAGAAATTTAAAATTTAATCAAATAGGTTTGTTAAGATTTATTTGGTAGAAACTTTTTTAAGAATTTAACCCATTCTTCTAAACCTTTACCATTTTTTGCAGAAAGAGCAATTACATAAGCCTTTGGATTTATTTCTTTTATCTCTTTTATAACTTTATCTAAGTTAAAGTTAAGAATTGATAATAAATCTATTTTAGTAATTAATATTACATCAGAACATTTAAAAATTAAAGGGTATTTTTTGGGTCTATCTTCTCCCTCAGTTACAGAAAAAAGAACAATGTTCAAATGAGCACCAATATCGTGGTTCTCCAAATATACAAGTTCTTCTGTATTTTCTATAAAAAGCAACTCAATTTCCTCAAGAGGTAAATGATGTATTGCTTCATGAACCAAAAAGGAATTTATAAAAGGGCTTTTGGTTGAGATTTGATAAATAGGTATCCCATGTTTTTTAAATTTTTCTACATTTCTTATAGTTTCTAAATATCCGGTTATTATTCCTAAGTGATGCCCTTCTTTTTTAAGTAGTTCTATTGTTTTTTCCAAAAGAGTGGTTTTCCCAGCTCCAGGAGCACTTATAAGGTTGATAGCAAAAATTTTATGCTCCTCGAAATGCTTCCTATTATGAAAAGCTCTTTCCGCAAGAGCACTAAGTTTTTCATGAAAATTTCCTAAAAGTTCCAATGTTTTTTTATCAAAAATTTTAGAAGTATCACATCCACAAGCTTCACACATTTTTTCCTCTCCGTTCATAAAATTTAAAATAGTTTTTAAAATAGTAACATATTTTAAAACTTTTTCAAGAAAAGTAAGAATGTTCAAAACAATTTAAAATCTTTTTTATAGTTTAAAGTTAACAACTAAGAGAGCGAGCTGTGGTTAAAAATTTAATTTTCACTTTAGGAAACGATTTTTCTTGGTAATTGATGAATATCCTCAACTTTATGATAGAGAAAATGAAATTTTTGTTTTAATTCTGCTATAAGAGAATTTAAAATTTCAGGGTCTGTTTTAGAAAACCGTAAGAATACATATCTAGCTCCCTTTTCGTTTAAATTTAACCAGTCTTTATTTTCTCTAGAAAAAACAACCTCCTCTTTCCAAGAAAGAATGCTATAAATAGTAATTTTATATTTCTTAAAAATTGAGATCACTTCGCATAGGTCTTCTGAAGATTTGATAATAAGGGCTAATTGTTCTGGACTAAGGTAAACTCCAAGCATTTTGACAAAAAGTTTGAAAATATCTGATTGAGTAATGATACCTATTACATGTCCTTCTTTATCAACTACAGGGAGACCGGATATTTTATTTTCAAGCATAAGTACCGATGCATACTCAACAGTATCATCTGGTGAGATAGTAATTACATCTTTTGTCATAATATCTTTTAATTTAAGTTCAGAAACCAAATAGTAGAATTCATGTAATTCCATAGAATTACTTTTAGAAGGTAGTGCTTCTTTTATATCCCTATCAGTTCCTATTCCTACTAATTTTCCGTCTCTTGTTACAGGTATTCTTCTGATTTTATGTTCCTTAAGTACTTGAATAGCCTTTATTACTGATGTATTCTCATCAAGTGTTATCACAGGCTCTGACATCCATTCCTTAACTAACATAAATCCCCCAGTTTTCTTAAATTTTTTTATTTTAAAAAAATTTTTCTTTTCTGTCAACTAATCTTCATATTTAAAATGTCCCTTTTTAAGATAAAAATTAAGCCAAGAAGAAGTCTTATAAAGAGCCCAATCTCGTGGAGGCAAATAAGAATGAGGTTGGATTAAAAATTTGGTTAAAGTTTTTTTAACTGAGCTTTTTTTTAAAACCCTCACATAAAAACATTCTTTTTTATAGGGATAAACCTCACAATAACCATCAAAGCTACCTCCGCATATACCGTTCAACAACCCTTTTGCACATTGACTCTGAGGGCAAAGATAATTAAAATTCCAAAGAGTACAATCCCCACATTCTTGACAACGAAACAAAAGTTTTTTAATAAAATATTCACTTTTAGCGATTAATCTACTTAAAAATTCTTTTTTGTTACAGAATTGGGCTATTTTTAAAAAAAGAGGATATAAGAACGAGTTTTTTGAGAAAAATAAATAGTGTATTAATTCGTTTAAAAAATAAGAAAAGGAAAAAGAAGTTTTTGGCAAAGGGTCTTTTATATTAGATAGAGTTCTTTGTATAAATTTCCCATTATCTTCGTAAATTACCTTATCATCAAATTCAGAAAGAAGCTCTTCAAAAAAGTTTTCTTTAGTTGAGCATAAGGAATTATAATATTCATAACGATCAAAATATTTTAAAAGAATATTCCAATTATTAGGGAATCCGCAAAGATGAACTCCTTTAAAACCCATCTTTTGATAGATAACAGTAAGCTTGGCACATAAATCAATAGCTAAAGCTTCGAGATTCTCAGAAGTTTTTATCTTTTCCCAAACTTTTTTACCAAGAAGAATTCCTGGAACCCGACCCTTTAATAGTGCTTTTATTATTGGTTCTTGGAGATATAAAATACTGGGAATAATAGGAATCCGTTGAAATTGTCGATCCTCCGCAGGATTATAGAGGCTTTCATTTTCAAGCTTTTCAGCAAAGAATTTGGTTAATCCTTCAGAAAGGATAGATTTAAGTTGATAAAGGGTTAGCGGAGAAAAACCTACCTGAGGAATAATAAATTTAACGCCAGCTTTAAGTTTACGATAAAGTTTTACATATTGCCACCAAAGTTCGTATAAAGTTAATTTAAAAGGAGATATAGTACAACCTTTAAAAAAGGAATAGACGGAAGACGAACCCCTCCTCCTGGAGCACCCTTAGGAAGCTCTATTCCCTTCTCCATTTCACTTATTAAATGCAAAAGAGATACCGAATCCAAATCAAAAACCGGTTTTGCTCTCCCCCAGTAACCATAAAAAGGATAATCCCCTGTTAAAACTAAAAGGTTATGTAAGTTTTCACTATCAAGTGATAAAAGTTCACTTTCCAGCTGATTTCGATTTTTATCTTTGCAAGTAAGATGGATTATCGAGGAAAATCCATGGAGTTTTATGGTTTTACTAAGTGCAATAGGAGATAGAGCTGGATGCCCACCAGGATTATCTGTAATCGTAAAAGCAGAAAAAAAATCGTAATTAACTGCTTCCTCTATAAATTTCAAAATAGTAACAAATTGCTTAGTTCCTATACTTCTTCCTGGAACAAGTTCAAATGTAAAAATAAAATCCCTTTTTTTTAGGTCGCTCTGGAATCTATCCATTTTATAAACATTTTAACACAGTATTAAGAATTTTTGCGTTTACCAGAGGGACATTTTAATCTTTTTTAAAAAATTTCTTCTTTGAAATTTTATAAAAATTTACTTTAAAATTTAAAAATTTATTTTAAAATTATTTAAAAAAATTTTTACAAAAATAAACAATGAAGATAAAAGAATTTCTTCCCTGCATCGCTGCCCCAGAAAAATATAGAGTAATTGGACAGATAGATAACGATAAATTGGACGAAATTTTGCCATATCTTGCAAGGATAGTCCCAAACGCTACCTATAATGCCACAGACGGTTGGGTTAGCTTCAAGAAAGGACAGAAAATCATAACGATTTACAAAGATGGTTTTGTGACTCTAACGATGATAAAGGATGAGGAAGAAGCTTTAAATATTCTTCAAGAACTTGAAAAGAAAATAAAACTTGCGTGGGAAAATAGGCATGAGATAAATGAAGAAAAAAGCTTGAAAGATTGTAATTTGCTTTTTGGAGATTCAAAATATATTGGTATAAGAGAAGCGTTGATAAATCTCCTTTTATCTTCTGGTTATAAATTAGAAGTATAATATTATGATGAACGGAAACAAAAATAAGACTCAAGAAAATAACATAGACAAAGAAAGAAAACTTTATTGCGAAAAATATCAGGAATGGTTAGAAAAGGGGGAGGGTTGTAAACATAAAAAGGAATATTGTCAATTTCGTAAACAATGTATTATCTACATTAATGAAAAGTATAAAGATTTTTAGTTTTTGAATCTAAAAAAGGGGTTAATTTATGGGCATTGAGGATAAAACTGTAGCTGAAGTAATGAGTAAAGGAGTTCATACTATAGGTATAGATGCTACTTTTTCAGAAATAATTGAAACCTTTAATGAAACAAAAGTATCTGCATTAGTTGTTGTTGCTCCTAATGGAGAATTCATAGGAGTTATAAGTAAAACAGATATTATTTCAGCCCTTAAAGATTTTGGAGAAAAAGTTTGGGAGAAAACTGCAGAGGATATTTTGTGCCCTTATCCTTATACTATTGAAGGAACTGCTACTATAAAAGAGGCAGCACGAAAAATGCTAAAACATAGAATTCATCGCCTGTTAGTAGTATCTCCTTCTAAAGTAGGTAAACTTATCCCTGTAGGTGTAGTTTCCGCTACTGACATTCTAAGAGAGATCGCTTTTTAAGCCTTTTCTAAAGATACTGCTGTAACTTTGTATTCAGGAGTATCTGTAAGTTCATCAAGACCTGGACTTATTAAAATATTAGTTAAGGCTGAAGCAAAATGGGCATCTGTATAAAGATATCCTTTGGGGACCCTTGGATTAAACCTGACTTTATAGATTACCTCCCCTCTTTCATTTTTAACCTTAGCTAAACCTCCTTCGCAAAGCCCATAAGCTTTAGCATCTTCTGGATTAACATCTAATATAGGTTCAGAATACAATTTAGATAAAGAAGCGCATCTTCTGGTCATACTTCCGGTTTTGTGATGTTCAAGTCTTATTACTGTAACAAGAATAAAAGGTTTGTCAGGGGTTGGAGTTTCTAAAGGTTCTATATGCTTAGGTAAAACAAGCGTGATCTTACCTTTGGGAAATCCTTCAGTAAAGAGAATAGGAGTACCTGGATGATTTTCATCAGGGCAGGGCCACTGGATTCCACCTTGTTTTAAGCGTTGATAATTTATTCCTTTCCAGCCATCCCAAACCAAACCGATTTCCTTAGCAATATCTGCAGGTGAAGTATATCCCCAATCATAACCAAGTTTTTGGGCAAGTTTAGTTAAAATAAGCCAGTCGGGTAAAGCTAAGCCAGGTGGTTCTACTGCCTTTTCAAACAACTGAACTCTTCTTTCACCGTTTGTGAATGTCCCGCTCTTTTCAAAAACACAAGCCGAGGGTAAAACTGCATGAGCCCACTTGGCTGAAAGCGGAAAAAATATATCCTGACAAACTAAAAATTCAAGACTTTCAAGAGCTTTAAATACCCTTTTTAAGTCTGAATGACTCATAGCTATATCATATCCCATTATATAAAGCCCTTTAAACTCACCTAAAATAGCAAGGTCTAACATCTTAGCAAGTGTAAACCCTTGAACAGTTGGTATTTCTAAATTCCAAATCTTTTCAAACTTTATTCTAACTTCCGGGTCTTGATAATTTTGGTAGCCTGGCAATACATAAGGAAGACCTCCCATATCACAGGCACCTTGAACATTATTGTGCCCACGAAGAGGCATAGCTCCACAACCAGGTTTACCCCAAAAACCACAAAGCGTAGCAAGATTAGCAGCTGCCATAGCTGAATACGAACCAGCCCTATGTTCAACTAAACCAAGACCCCAAAGAATTAAAGCACTTTTAGCTTTAGCATATAAATAAGCAGCTTGTTCTATCTGACAAGCAGGAATTCCAGTATATCTCTGAACCTTTCCAAGATCCCAGTTGTTTAAAATATAGAGCCGGAACTCCTCAAAATTTTCTACATGCTCTTTTATAAATTCTTTGTTATATAACTTGTCTCTAAGAATCACATAAGCCATTCCGTTTAAAAGAGGGACATTGCTCCCTGGTTTAAGTTGAAGAAAAATGTTCGCTTTATCTGCAAGAGGAATCCTTCTCGGGTCAGCAACAATAAGTTTGGTACCTTTTTCTAAAACTCTTTCAATCTTTTGAGCAACAATAGGATGAGCTTCGGTAGTGTTATTTCCAATAATAAAAATAACTTCAGCATTTTCTATCTCATCAAAACTGGTACATGCTGCTCCACTTCCTACAGTAGCCATAAGACCTACCACCGAAGGAGCATGGCAGACCCTAGCTGAATTGTCTATATTGTTAGTTTTAAAAATACCTCTTGCGATCTTTTGCAAAAGATAATTTTCTTCGTTGCTCACCCTTGATGAACATAAAAAACCAATAGCTTGAGGACCGTATTTTTCTTTAATTCGCCATAGGTTTTCAGCCACAAACTCTAATGCGGTCTCCCAATCAACTTCTTTAAATTCTTCTTTTATGCTTTTACGAATTAAAGGCTTGGTTAACCTTTGGTCATTTCGATAATATTCAAAACCAAAAATTCCTTTAACGCAAGCAAAACCATAATTGGGCGGAAGATCCCTTGGTTTTATTTCAAGAATAGTTCCGTTTTTAACTACTACTGTAAGATTGCATCCAACCCCACAATAACCACAAACGCTTTTTATTTCCTCAGCAGAACTTTTTTCATAAGGTACTGGCTGATTTTTCTTTACTAATGCACCAGTTGGACAAGTATCTACACACTTTCCACAATTAACACAATTTTCTGTAAACCTAAAAGTAATGTATTCCGTTGGCTTGCCTTTATCAACCACTTTGAAAAAGATGGCAGAATAAGGACAAACCCTAACACATTTTTCACAAGCTATACATTTATTTATATCTACTTCAATCAAAGGATGGTCTTTTTGAATAGGATATTTAATTTTTTTCCGAGAATTTAATACCGGAACGTCTTCTTTTATTGAAAATTCTCTAAAATCACATTTATGAATACCAAGACAACCGCATTTTAAACATCTTTGTGCTTCTTGCTTAGCTTCTTCAGGGGTTAAACCTATCAAAACTTCTTCAAAATCTTTTATTCTTTCCTCAACTGGTCTTTCCTTAAGTCGTGCCCGTTCTTGAGAAATAAATTGGTTAAGAAAATTTGAATCAATTTCCTCTAATCTTTTTCCTCTTGAAAAATCAAACTTAATGGTTATTTTAGGAGGATTTTGTTGTCTTAAACTTTCACCTTCCAAATAAGCTATAATTGATTTAGCTGCTTTTCTTCCTCCTGCTACTGCCTGAATTACCGTTCTTGTTCCAGTAATTATGTCCCCGCCGGCAAAAACTCCTGGAATTGAAGTGGCAAGAGTTTGAGGATTAACCTTTAAAATACCCTCAGGTGTAATCTCAAGCTGAGACTCAATTTCCCCAAAATTTAATAAATTTAAAGTTGGATCTTCACCCCAAGCCCTAAAAACAAAATCATAATTTTCTTTAAAAATCGTGTCCTCAAGGATTTTTATTTCTTTTTTTCTGTTTTTACTGTCCTTGCAAGTTTAAGCTCATAACCATTTTCTTTTTTTTGTAATTTTATAGGTGCAGTAGCAAAAACAAAACGAACACCTTCTTTTTCTGCATAAGATAATTCTCGCTGAGGGATAGAGATCTCAGTCCTTGATCGTTGATATATTACATCAACCTTGGCAGAAAGCCTAATTAAAACTCTCGAAAGATCAACAGCTGTATAACTACAACCCAGTATAGCTATTTTTTTCCTTTAAAAGCCTCTATGTTTTCTATTTCACCTTTATTAAATTTAAAGAGAAAAGATAAACCACTTTCTGCTAATTCTTCTCCAGGAAATCCTAATAGCCTTTCTTTTCTTGCTCCGGTAGCGATAAATACTGCCTTGAAACCTTCATCAAAAAGGTCTTTCAAAGTAAAATCTTTACCCCATGTCATCTTAGGACGAAACTCAATACCAAGGTTTAAAATGCTTGAAACCTCTCGATCTACCACATCTTTTGGGAGTTTAAAAGAGGGTATTCCATAACGAAGCATTCCCCCTGGTTTTTCTTCACGGTCAAAAATTACTACTTCATAACCTTCAAGTCTCAAAAAATAGGCACAACTTAATCCAGCTGGACCGGCACCAATTATTGCAACCTTCTTTCCCTTAGGAGGTTTAATCTTAGGAGGGGATTCTCCATGTTCATAGCAATAATCTGCTACAAAACGTTTTAAATTGTTAATAGCAACTGGACTATCAATGAGAACCCTTCTACAAACAGGTTCACAAAATCTTGGGCAAACTCTTCCAACACATGCAGGAAGAGGAAGTTTTTCTTTAATAAGAGCAAGGGCCGCTTTAAAGTCTCCCTTAGCAATTAATCCTATATAACCTTGTATGTTTAATCCACCAGGACAAGGGGTATGACAAGGAGCCTTGCAATCTCCATAATGATTAACCACAAGCTCTTCTAAAATCTTTCTCCGTATTTCTTTTATCTCAGGGGTATCGGTGTTTATTTTAATCCCCTCTTCAACCAAAGTTTCACAGGCTCTTACTATGCCCTTACCTTCTATTTCAACTACACATAAACCACAAGGATTGTTTGCCCTTGGACCAAAGGAAAGATAACAAAGAGAAGGAATTTCTATGCCTTCTTTTTTACATGCTTGAAGAATGGTTTCTGAAGGATCAGCATATATTTCTTTACCGTTTACCCAAAATCTAACCACGTCCCCGATTACCTTCTTGTGTTTAGTTAAATCTGTAACCAAGACTCAGAAAAGATGGTTTTCCCCATTAAAACCCTAACAGTTTTATAAATTTCAAGCTCCTTTGGGGAAAGGGTTTTTGGGTCAGGTTCATCCCCATCCATCATCCGATGAACTAAAGCTACCCAATCAGGATGTTTTCCCTTAGCTATCTCAATAAGCTCTTTATCATAAACATCAAGAATAGCAGAGTAAATATTATACTTCATAAGCATCATAAGGAGAGCTCTGTTTAAATAAGGTCTTAAGTGTGAGGCAACACCATTTGAAACATTGGACAAACCAACAATACTTTTTGCACCAGGGGCTATATCCTGAACCATAGAAAGAAATAATAAAGATTCTTGAAGTTGTTCTGCACCAAGAGTAATAGGAGTAATGATTGGATCAATCCATATTTTTTCGTTAGGAATACCATATTCGTTTAACTTCATAATTAAGTCAACTGCAATGGATGCCCTTTCGTTGGCATCTCTTGGCAGACCATCAAGCCCCCAAAGAAGAGCAACTACTTCGCAACCAATTTCTGCAGCAAAAGGACCAAGCTTTTCAAGTCTTTCAGGCTGAATAGTTACAGAGTTCATAAGAGCTTTTTGTGGGTTTTTTGAAGCCTTAAGACCAGCTATCATAGCTTCCGGATTAGTTGTATCAAGAGATATAGGAGTATCTACTACCTCCTCAACTACTTTAACAATCCAGCTTGCAAGCTCTGGACCATCCTTCTTAGCTGGACCAATGTTTAAGTCAAGATAATCTGCCCCAAGTTCTGTTTCCTCCTTTGCCATTTGTTGAATAGGTACTGGGTTTCTTTCTTTCATCGCCTGCCCAATCCTTTTAGACATAATGTTTATACTTTCTGCTATACATACAACCGTATTCCCCATTTCTAACCTCCTATAATTAGATAAATTTATTTAAGAAATTTCTGCTTTTATTTTCTCCTGAAATTGTCTCAAAAATGCTGGTATTCCGCTTGCTTCCCTTGGACCAACAATAATTTCCCAATCAGGTAATTCCTCTTCAAGCTCTCCTTTTATAGTAGCAAGAAGTCCAGGTATAATAAGTTTTCTATGTTTAACTTTTTCTGCAATACCGCTTTTTTTAACAAATTCAGCAATAGTATCTGCTCCAAACTTACCAGCTGCCCAAGCAGTAAGAACTGACAATCCATCAGTATCTTTTATCAAAAGCCAAGTAGGAACCCTGCTTCCTTCTATTTCTCCATTAACTAAAAAATAAGTAAGGGCAAAATTACAGGTTATCGCTACAGGTGATAATTCATTAGGACCATTAATTGGATAAATACCCTCTTCTACCACAAGTGGCTTCTGAGGATCTGTATAGATATTTAATTTTTCTACAAGAAGATTGAAAAGCGCACCTGCTCTAAGGTCTGAAAGTATAATAATACTTGCATATCTCGGAATTAAAAGACTGGCTAAGGTTGCCTCAAGAAGATAATCTTCTGTATAACGATAGGGAAAGGTTATAATAGGGAAACCAAGAGGTTTAAACTTAACTTTAATAGCAGACCTCCTGATAATTAAAAGATCCTCAAAAAGCTCCCTTACTCCTTTAGACCCAGGATCAAGCACAAGATCTTTAAGACCGGCTGATTGAGCTTTCTCACTTAAACTTACAACTTCATCTAAGCTATCTCCAGAAATCACTAACGGTATATTTTTTTCTTTTGCCAGTGCAAACAAGCTTTCGGTCTCATCTTTTAAAGGATAAAGAAGTGGTTTAAAATCTCCACAGACTTTAACACATTCTTCTAAATTAGTTTTATTCCCTTTTAAAATTAAAGCACACCAAGGAAGTTCCTCTCTGATCCGTTTAACTAATGGTGCATTTGCTTCTTCAATTAATATCACATCAGGTCTAAGAAGTATTCCAACTCTTTCCCAGTTAAGCCTTTTATAAAGGTCAATCCTTCTATCTATTTCCCTTGCATCCATCATCGAAGAAATAAATGTTCCAATAAGAGGTGGATTTTCAAATCTCTTTTCATGCCTAAAGAGAACTGTTTCTCCACCAAGAAAATAAACATTATCTCCTCCTCCCAGTTTTACCGTTCTTATTGGCGGAGCAGTAGCCTCTGCAATTTCTTCAACAACCTTAGGATCTACATAGGGACAGGCAGTAATTTCTGCCTGACCCGCAGCCACTTTCATTGCAAAAGCAAGACAAGTAGGAAATCCACACTCTTTACAATTTTTCTTAGGTAGTTTAGCTAAAATCTGAATCCCTGTTAACCCCATAAACTCCTCCTAAATCCTACATAAGTGAGGGAAGTTTTAATACAGGATGCTCTACCTTTTTTATAAATTCTGCTACCTCTTCTTCGGTTGTCGCAACTGTTTCATCTGCAATTTTCTCTATTAAATCTGGCACACCAAGTTCTTCTGTTCGTTTAATAAGTTTTTCCTTTAACTCATCTTTAAGTACCTTAGGCATCCAAACCACCCTTAAAAGCCCGTCCTCGGCAGACAAAAACTTTTTAGAAAGAATATAGTTTTTAGCCACTCCTAAAAATCCAGGAGTAACCACCCCACCACCTACCATACCTGCAAGGGTAGAAAATTTCATTCCTGTCGGAGTATTACCCATATATTCTCTATTAACAATCATAATTCCATTTACTGAGGGCAGAAAAGCTGCGATACATTCCATACAACCACAGACTGTCATTGGGTCAACAAGAATACTATAAAGACTAACTCTCTCTATCTTACCACGAGATGCTTGTTTTACATATTTATTAACTCCTATATACTGTCCAAGCTTTAGATCTATCACCTCCTCCTTAGGAATAGGTTGATTAGGACCTGCAGGGTTTATCTGATAACAAGCTTTTCCATCAAGCCAGTTATAAGCTCCACAAGCACCTATCCTCTCAGGTGTTATCACACATACGTGGTTTGGAGCGAAACTTTGACAAAGGGTGCAAGAGTAAAAAACATCTACAGACTCATCTGTCAAACCAGCAAGTCTTGCATCACGTTCCTCATATATTTTCTTTGCCATCTCCAAAATTTCTCTCACTTTATCTTCAATCGTATAAATAGTTACCTCGCATTTATCAACAATGGCTGAAAATTCTTGTCTAAGTTTAGCATAAAGTATTTTCCCTATATGCTTAAACTGAAAGCCCTTTCCCACTGCCTGCTTGCTAATTCTAAGCCACATGATATTTCTTTGTCCAATATGCATAATACCTTGGGCATAATTTATTAAGTGGTGAAACTGCCTCTCAAGAATAGCCTCAAAATCTGATTGCATGTTAACTCCAGCAACTTTAACTACAATTGCGAGAGGAAGAATATAAGGAGGTCCCTTAATTCCAAGTTTAGGAACGTCGCTTATTTCTGGTCCTATAACCTCTATCTTTCCGTCCTCAACTTCATCAAGGGAAGCTGAGATAAGAAGTTCAACCGCAGGAGACCTGCCACCACCGCACTCAAGATAAAGATCATCCTTTCTTACCCTTTCTCCTTCAAAAGCTGGAGCATAGGCAACTGGTATGTCAAGCTTGATGGTAGTAACTTTAAGACCACGTACCTCAATCGCCCTGTCAACGATCTCCTCATGAGGAACTTTTGAAACCACATGCTCATAAGTACAGATCCCATAAGGCTTAATCTCAGGGATCTCCCAGTCAGAAATTACCGGGAACCCCCAGTTAATAGCACCTGCTCCATTTGCACACCATTCATCAGAAACCGGACCAAAGGTGATTACAAAGGCAAAGGTTCTATCTTTATTATAAAGAAGATTTTCAAGATAGTCCCCAGGCTTTACTCCACCAAAAGACATAGCAACTCTGCAAGCAAATCCAATAGCAAAAACAACTGAGGTATACTCAGGTCCGAAGGGTACCAACCTTGTTGGCCAACCAAGCTGTATCCCTGCAGATTTAAGTAGCTCTGGCATGTAAATTCCGTTAGTTTGGTCATGCATAAAAACATATAAATTCTTTTCAAGAAGCTCTTGGGCAATTTTTACTGCAGTCTCTTTATCAGGCGGTGAACCAAGGATAGCAGCAAAACCTGGCGCTGTCCCATCAACAAATTCAACACCTCTTTTACGAAAGATTACATCATCTGCTGCACCAAGCCAAAAATTAGTTTCAGTAACCTCTTCTCCTTTAACATAAAAATCTGGATTCTCTAAATAACGTATAGCTTCAATTATCTCCTCTGCAAAAAAAGTTGCCATTCCAGCATCAAGGGCAGGAGCAAGATAGGGAAGCCAGGTTTTCTCGCTCGGAATTTCTGGAAGAAGCCTCTTTGCCTCCTGAAGTACCTCCTCACAATCCCCAAGCCTCTTTACCGGATAACCAAGAATAGCATAGATGATAGGAAGGTAATAAGCAGTATTCGGAAACCCAATTTCAGCCTCTTTCCCAAATTTTTTTACCGCAGATTCATACTTTTCAAAAGCCCTCTCCACTATCTTATGAGCCCCTCTTATGGCTGCTGTAGCAATTATCTTTGACATACCTTTACCTTACCCTCCCTTTTTAATTTTGACTTAAGGCATTAAAAAGGGTATAACAAAGTTCTATAGCTTTAGGATGTCTCATAATAAGTAAATCTCCTCCAGCTAAAGCTAACGTTACTCCAGTTATAGCCTCCATTAAAATCCCCCTTTCTTCCTGTTCTCCAAAAAGTTCATCACTTGGAAGAACTGCTTCTTTAGTTTTCCAAACCTCTTTTCCTATACTACAAACAATAGGGCATGCAAGCTTAGTGTCCTCTCCAAAAAGAGCTGCGATCCTAATTCTTTCCATAACCGAATAGGTATATTCTATACCATATCCAAGAGCACCGACCGAAGGATCTATAAGAATCTTATTAAGCGGAACACCTATGTTTTCAAGAAGAATGTTTAATTGCTTAGCAAGATTTACGTCTATAGGACTCGAAGCTATTACTGGTAATCCATATCCCATAGCAGTTGCTCCAAGGGTTCTATGATTAGCCTCAACTACAGGACCAATAACTGCTCCTCTATTTCCAACTACTTCAGCCACCTCCCTTAAAACCTCTACATCCTTTTCTGCATTGCCAGAACCCCAGATAATAAGAGGCACATCAACCGCATCTACCACTTTTTTTACCACTTCCACTGCATGACTTACTGGAAGATTAAGCCCGTTAGGATCTGTTCCTTGAAGATATATGCAGACAATTTCTGCTCCATAAGTCTCTACACATTTTTTAGCCCATAAACCAGGATCATGCCATACATCTTGATAATATTTAGCTAAACTTTCAGGCCAGTCCTCAGGTTTAATATCAAGTATTTCGTAAGCAATTTTGATAGAATTAGGAATCTCCCCTTCAAAACAATGAAAATTAAGTGCCTTTGCCCCACCAACCTTTATTATCTTACTATTTTTTCCAATAATAACTTCGTTTATTTCACCTGTTGCCTTCTCTATATAAGCTGATTCTGGAACAAGTTTTGCCCTTTCTGAAATAGGTCTATAAATCCCTTTAAATCCACTAATTTTTGGCTCAACCTTTGCAGATACCCTCTCTCCATCTTTTACTTCTGGTTTCACTTCTAACCTTTCTTTAGGTCCTACCTCTACTTTTTCTTCTACTTTTTCTTCTACTTTAACCTCTAACTTAACTTCCTCTTTAACTTCGGGTTTTCTTTCTTCTTGAAGCTCTGGTTTTGTTTCAACCTTTGGTTCTGGTTTTGCTTCAGGCTTTATCTCGGGTTTTATTTCAGAGATAACTTCGGGTTTTACTTCAATTTTAGGCTCAATTTTAGGCTCTGATTTTATTTCAACTGCAGGTTTAGATTTCTTTATAAATTCTTCCTCAAAAAGCTTAATCGTTTCTTCAACAGATTCCACACCTGATTTTATCTGTTTTAATCCAGCTTTAAGGTTTGCTAAAATCTCAACCAATGTTTCAAAAGGTATTTCTCCCCTTGTCATACCTTCCTCCAACTCTGTAATAATTGCATCAAGTGTCATAGGAACCGGCTTTTCTATAACCTTTTCTACTATTATTTCCACAGGCTTTTCCACGACAACTTCGATAGGTTTTTCAATTACCTTTTCCACGATTTTCTCTACAACCTTCTCAACCACAAACGGATAAGTAACTTCCTCATAAGCTGGTCTAGGATATAAACCTGCCCTTTTCACAATCTCAGGCACAGCCTCTTCCCATTCTATAGCCATTATATGAACACCCTTTACCCCAGGAATTTCTTTAACTTGCTGAATAATATCAACTGCAATGTTTATGCCTTCCTCTTTTACATCCTTTGCAGACTGTAATCTTTTTATAATTTCATCAGGTACATCAAGCCCTGGCACATGGTGTTTCATATACTTTGCCATACCAACAGACTTTGGAGGAGTAACCCCAGCAAGAATATAAACCTTATCAAGCAAACCAAGCTTTTCACAATCTTCCATAAACTTTTTAAACCGTTCTACATTATAAATAATCTGAGTTTGAATAAACTGTGCTCCAGCTTTTATTTTTTTAGCTAAACGAATAGCTCTAAAATCGTAGGGTTCTGCAAAAGGGTTTTCTGCAGCTCCGCGAAAAAATACTGGTCTTTTGCCCTTTATTTCCTCTCCGTTTGCAAACCTTCCTTCTTCAAGCTCTTTAACCAAATGCAAAAGCTGAATAGAATCTAAATCAAAAACCGGTTTTGCCATCGGATGGTTACCAAACTTTGGATGATCTCCGGTTAAACAAAGAAGATTTTTAATCCCTAAAGCACTTGCTCCTAAAAGGTCTGCTTGAATCCCAATCCTATTTCTATCTCTACAGGTCATCTGAGCAACAGGCTCAAGCCCTTCAGCCATAACTAAAACCGCTGAAGCTATGCTTGAAACCCTCACAATAGCAGTCTGGCAATCAGTAATATTTACTGCATCAACATATCCTTTAAGAATGCGTGCTTTTTTCCTTATAACTTCAGGATCTGCATTTCTCGGAGGTCTAATTTCAGCAGTAACTGCAAACTGCCCAGAGCTTAATATTTTATGAAGATGGCTTTTTACCTCCAAATATCCCCCTCCTTTCTCATTTTAATAAGCTAAATCAGGTCTAACCCTAACCCTTAAGCCATCTCCACCTGCAGGTCTCCAATCCTTTGGTGGAACTATCTCAAGAAGCTTTTCAAGCTCTCCTCTCTCCTTTAATCTTTCTATAATCATATGCCACACACAAGGCATATCCTTTCTTACCTCACACCTACCTCCTTGAGAACCTCCACAGGGACCATTAAGTAAGTTCTTAGCACATCTTGCTATAGGACATAGTCCAGCAGTTTTATCAATAATACAATCCCCACAGCCTCTACATTTTTCAACCCATTTACCAAGTTCCACATTTGCCCCGTAAAAAGAAGTATCAACCCCAGGATAAACCCTTGCTGAAGGATAAAGGTCTGCAATCAGGTTCACTCCAACCCCACAGGCAAGACTAACTATAGCCTGAACTTTTGGTAAAAGCTCTTTCAAAGGTTCTAAATATTCAGGGTCACATTGTCTAATGAGAGTTTCTTCTAAAACCTCTATCGGTCTTCCTTGTTTTTCCCTTGCAAGTCTTATAGCTTCAGCTAAAATAGCAACCTCTCTATCCCCACCTGCAGAACAAATAGCTACACATCCTCTACATCCGAGAATAAGCACTTTATCATAACCTGCTATATTCTCAAGAATTTCAGGAATTGGTCTTCTCTCAGCTATAATCATTTGTTCTTTCCCTCCTTAGTAAAGTCAGCAACCCCACTACTTAATTTTTGATAAAAAGCCTTTATATCTTCAACAAAGGCTTCTGCATCAAGACGGGGAACATAAAAAAAACCAACCCTTTCTGGGTCAATTCCTATCTCTTGAAGTATCATTTTTGCCCCTAAAACTTTTTTCTCTGCTCTTTCGTTTCCTTTTTCATTATGGCAGGTACCTTTTTCACAAACACAAACACAAACACTTTCAGCTCCTTCTCTTAAAGACCGAAGAATATCTGTAATTTCTATATGCCCCCCACATGGAAACCTTTTAAAGATTAAATCTTCTGCAATCTCGTATAAATCCTCTCTTTCTGAAAGATTGGTATAATTACAACAAAGAATTGCTAATTTCATTTTTCTCTTCGTTTAGTTTATATTCCCAAAATTCAGGCTTAGGTCTTAGTTCAATTGCCTGAGCTGGGCACTCTTTAACACATATACCACAAGCTTTACATTTATCAATCTGTATAACTGCATATCCTTCTTTATTAATCTTAGGTGCTGAAAAAGGACAAACCCTTACACAAGTCAAACAAACTATACACTTTTCTGGGTTTACCCTGGCAAAAGCACCAACTTCAAAAAGTTTATCTTCACTGATAAGCTTATTTTCTATCATAAAGCTCCTTAAAGCACCTATCACCTCTCTTGGTTTTACATCCATCGGACAAACAGGCACACAACTTCCACACTGAGAACAAAACCATAAAACCTCGTTTAAAACCCTTTCATAAAACCCGTTCAGCAAAAGATGAATCACAATTCGCGGGTCAAAAATTTTAGAAACTTTTTTTACCGGGCAAATCCCTGAACAAGCTCCACATCTAAAACATTGGTCAAAATTCACGTTTATTTGCGATATAAAACTTTTTATCTTGTTCTGCAATTGCTTTAAATTTAACCCTTCCACTTAAATACCCCTTAAGCTTTAACTACCTTAGCTAATATTTCTTCAAGCAATTCCTTTTCTGCCCCTGTTTTCTGTAGCAAATAATCCACACTTTTTGGACTCTCCTTTAAAAGCTCTTTTACCCCTATTTCATAAAACTTGTTTTTTACCAATTTCCCAAGCTTTTCCTCTACCTTTTGTTTTATAGTCCCAATGGAAAAATCAGAGAGTTTTTTAAGCTCCTTAGCTATATTTCCGTAAGTAGCTCTAACTTGCATATTTTGACAAACAAGCTCTGCACAACCTAAACGAAATTCGAGGTCTTCAAGACTTAAACCTTCCGAGCTTCCAAGAGGTCCAAGTGCCTTCACTACCTCAAAAAACTTTTTCAAATCCTCTACAAGCTTTGCTGGTTCTGCTGAAGAAACCCATTCTAATTTAAATCTTTCTATATTAAGTCCAATAAGTCTCATTAAAATTTTCACAAGCTCAGCCATAACAAGAGCTTGAAAATTACCATCTCCGTACTTACATTCTCCAAGTCTACAACCTCCAACTATTACTCCATCAGCTCCAACTTTAAAAGCATAAATAACAAACAAGGGGTCAACTCTTCCACTACACATAACCCTTATAACTCTATGATAAGGTGGATAGTTCTGGCGACCCACACCGGCCGCGTCAGCTGCAGCATAGCATCACCAGTGGCACATAAAAGCTAAAATCCTTGGTTTAAACTCCATATTTTTAAGCCCCTCCTATTTTAGTCTCTTCTATCTTTTCTTTCGCAAGTTCTCTTTCAAACCCCTTAATTTGCTCAATAATAGCGGGAGTTGTAAAACCACCTACATCTATAGCAAAAACTGGACAATGGCTAGCACAAATTCCACATCCTTTACAAGAAGCCTTGATAACTTGTGCTTTTCTTCTCTTATCCATCTTAACCATTTCAATAGCCTTAAAAGGACAAACTTCAGCACAGATTGCACAACCAATGCACTTATCCAAAATTACATCAGCAACAATTGGAGAAACCTCAACAAATCCTTTAGCAAGTAATATGCAGGCTTTACCTGCTGCTCCTTTTGCTTGCGCTATTACTTCAGAGAGAGGTTGGGGACTATGACAAAGCCCAGCCAAATATACTCCATCTGTTGGGGTCTCAACAGGTCTTAGCTTTACATGGGCTTCAAGTAAAAACCCATCCTCATTAACCGGAAGTTTAAGCATATTAGCAACAGTAATATCTTCAGTTGCTTTTGGTGGAACAGAAAGAACCACTAAATCAGGACTAAGCTCAAGTTCTTCTCTAAGTAAAGTATCCTTAACCTTTACCTTCACCTTACCCTTACTAACCATTACTCCAGGTCTTTCATTTCCAGGATACCTTATAAACTTAACCCCAAGCTTTCTTGCCTGAAGATAATATTTCTCATAAAACCCATAGCTTCTCATATCCTGATAAAGAATATAAATATCTGTCTCTGGGGATAACTCCTTAATCCATATAGCATTCTTTAAAGCCTGTTGACAGCAAACTTTACCACAATAGTTAACACCATCTCCCCTTGCTCCGGCACATTGTATCATAACTACTGATTTTATTTTTTTTAACTCTTTTTTGCTTAATTTTTCTTCCAATTCAAGCTGAGTAATTACTCTTTCCCCATCAAGAGGATATTTTTCAGGTCTATATTCACCTCCACCAGTTGCAAGAACAACCACTCCATGGTTTATAATCTCAGATAAATCACCTTTCCTTAAAGTGGTGGTAAAGTTCCCAATGTAGCCTGAAATATTGTCAACTGTGGTAGAAAGATGAACCTTAATTTTTGGATGAGAACTAACCTTTTCGATAAGCTCATCTAAAAATTTTTGCGGGTCTTCTCCGGTTATAGTTCTTTTAAGCTTTCTTGCTATTCCTCCAAGAGTATCTTCTTTCTCAACCAAATGCACTTCAAAACCTTGATTAGCTATAGATAAAGCTGAAACCATTCCAGCAACTCCACCACCTATCACTAATGCAGAAGGTGTAACCTTTACCTTTTGAAGCTCAAGAGGCTTAAGTTTTCTTGCCTTAAAAACAGCCATACGTACAAGGTCTTTTGCTTTTTCCGTTGCTTTTTCTGGTTGGTCAGGATGCACCCAAGCACACTGATCTCTAATGTTTGCCATTTCAAAAAGACCAGGATTCAAACCAGATTCTCTTAAGGTATCCTGAAAAAGAGGTTCATGAGTACGAGGAGTACAGGCTGCAACAACAATTCTATTAAGCCTATATTTTTTTATTTTTTCTTTAAGGCTTTCTATAGAATCCTGCGCGCAGGCATAAAGAACATTTTCAGCAAGCACAACATTTGGTAAAGTCTCAGCATAGTCTCTTACTGCTTTTACATCTACAACCCCTGCAATATTAGCCCCACAGTGGCATACAAAAACACCAATTTTCGGTTCACCACTCATTAATTCAATATCTTCTGGCGGATATTCTTTAACTATTGTTTCAGTAAAACGAACATCTTTCAAAAGTTCAGAAATAAGGGCACTTGCTGAGGAAGCTTGCATCACACTCTCAGGTATATCCTTTGGTCCTTGAAAAGCACCAATTACATAAATACCAGGAACGTTTGTCTCTATCGGCGAAAAATAAGAAGTCTTTGCAAAGGAAAACTCATTTAACTCAATTCCAAAAATTTCAGAAAGCTTTTTGGCATCCTCTGGTGGAGAAAGCCCAACCGAAAGCACAATCATATCAAAATATTCCCTCTTTTGTGTTCCATCTTCATCTACATAGTTTATAGCAAGCTTTTCCCCTACCTTGTCAATTTTCCCAGGTCTTGCCCTAATAATCCTAAATCCATGCTTTTCAACTGCAGACATAAAAGACCTGTCAAATCCTTTCCCTTGAGTCCTTATATCCATAAAAAATAGGGTTATTTCTACTGAAGGTTCGTGTTCCTTAATAACTGATGCCTGTTTTACTGCATACATGCAACAGACAGAGGAACAATAAGGTCTATCACAACTAATATCCCTTGAGCCTACACACTGGATATAAGCAATTTTCTTTGGGTGTTGAAAATCAGAAGGTCTTATTATTTCTCCTTCTGTCGGACCAGCAACACACATCAATCTTTCAGCTTCAATACTATGCATTACATCACTATATTTTCCATAACCAAACTTCTCTAAAGCTGACCTTGGAACCATTCCAAAACCTGGAGCTAAGATAATTGCTCCTACCTCAACCTCTCTAATTTCTGGCTTTTGGTCAAAATCAATAGCCTTAGGGGCACATACATTAGCACAAAGCTGACAAGCGGTATAATTAAGCCTAAGACAAACTGTTGGGTCTATATAATAACAGGTAGGAACTGCCTGCGGAAAATCTATTCTTATTGCTTTGGTAAAATTTAAGTTTGCGTTATAAGTATCTATGGCAAGTCTTGGGCAATACTTCATGCAATCCCCACAAGCTTTACACTTACTTGGGTCTATATATCGCGGGTTAATTTTTAAAGTTACTCTAAAACAAGGAGCCTCTCCTTCAACTTTTAAAATCTCGGTTAAAGTTAAAATTTCTATATTTGGAGACCTACCGGTCTCCACCATCTTTGGAGCAAGTATACAGATACTACAGTCATTGGTGGGGAAGGTTTTATCAAGCTGAGCCATTACCCCGCCAATTGATGCCTTCTTTTCCACAAGATATACATAATAGCCAAGCTCAGCAAGGTCAAGTGCTGACTGAATTCCTGCTATGCCCCCACCAACAACCATCACTTTCCCACTTGCTTTTTTAGCTGACAATTAATACCCTCCTAACTCTTTTTAAGCTGCTTCTCTTTTATAAGTTACATGTGGACCAAAACAACCAAGTCCATGAAAAGGAGGTTTATATCTTACCGCATCAAGAGCCCTTCTCATTGCCATATCAAAAAGGATTCTTGGTTTAGGCTTGTCTATACCAAGGGCTTTTCTTTTTTCATCAATTCTATCAATCATAATATTAGCAAATTCATTAGCAGTTCTTGCAACCCTCCAGGAGCCTCCAAAATATTTTTCGATTTCATAAAAAAGAAAGTCGGTTACTGCTTTGCTTCCGGAAGTAGGAAAATCAGGTCCAAAAACCACCTGAACTCCGCTTGTTACAAAATACATTCCAATAGCTACTGCTTTTTCACTCATCCACTGAGGCGCGCATCCTACTGCTGGGATTTGATAAATGTCTTCTCCAAGCCCTCCTGTATGGACAATTTCTGTGGCTGCAAGTAAAATTCTTGAATTATCAACGCAAGACCCCATATGAAGAACTGGAGGACATCCTACTGCTTCAAGGACTTCTCTTAATCCAGGACCTGCAAGTTCTGCTGCCTCTGGTGAAAGAAGCCCTGCCATAGCTAACCTTACAGCTGAACAACCTGTGGCTAATACAAGAACATTATTGGCAATAAGCTCCTTGGCAAGCTCAACTTGTATCGGTTCAGCCACTCGATAATTATCGCAACCCACAATAGCTGCAACCCCGCGGATTTTCCCATTAATAATGTTTTCATTCAAAGGTTTATAACTTGCACGAAACCTTCCTCCAAGAACATACATAATCGCTTCATGACTAAAACCTACTACTACATCAACACTATGTTCAGGAATAATAACCCTTTTAGGATCTCTTTGAGGGAATCTGGAGATAGCTACTTTCAATATTTCTTTAGCTACTTCAAGAGCTCGTTTTTCGTCAAAAGGAATATGAAGAGCCCCCTCCATTTGAGAAATCGGGCTTGTAGTTATCACTGCAGTATGATAATGCTTTGCTATCTCAACGATATTTTGCATAATGCACTGGATATCAACTACCACTGCTTCAAGAGCACCTGTTGCTATACAAACCTCTTGCTGAATAAATGATCCTGCAACAGGAATACCCTTTCTCATTAAAACTTCATTTCCTGTGCAGCAGATACCAGAAAGATTTATACCCTTTGCTCCAACCTTTTTTGCTTCTGCTACGATTTCAGGATCGTAACTTGCCATAACTAAGGCATCAGCAAGCAAAGGATCATGCCCATGCACTGCAACATTTACATGATCTGGCTTTATTACTCCAAGCCCAATATTAACTTTTGCCCTTACTGGTAAAGGATTGCCCAGGAGAAGATCTTGAAGCTCGGTTGCTATCATGCTTCCGCCCCAACCATCAGCCAAGGAACATTTAGCTGCTCCCATAAGAATATTTCTATAATTCTGGTCAACCCCAATTGTTGTCCGGTGTATGAGTTCAACTACCTCTCTATCTACTCCTCTCGGAACAACTCCATATTGTCTCCATTTTTCAAGGAGAGGTTTAGGGGCACGATGGGTAAGAATTATTTCTCCTTCTTGCTGGGAAAAAGTCTTTAAAGCAGATTCTGCCATATTTTTTAACATCTCATCTTCAGGAAGATTTGGGTCAACTCCCAAGGCTTGTGCTACAACCCTAAGTTTTCTTTTATCTCTTACTTCAAAAGGGGTTTCTCCATGAACCGCCTCATAGAAAATTTTAGCTACATGCCTTCCGTGGTCAGAATGAGCAGAAGCTCCCCCTGCTACCATCCTTGCAAAATTTCTTGCTACAACTGTTGCTGCTGAGGCACCACAAATACCCTTAAGCTCTTCAATTCCTTCCACTACCTGACATGGTCCCATATTACAAACACGACAACAAGTACCTCCTTTCCCAAAAAGACAGGGCAAAACTCCTCTTCGTTCAACCCTCTTTGGAGCAGTAATTACCTTATCTAAAACTTCATAAAGTTCCTCTGCTGTTTTAGTTTGAATGCCAGGTCTTTTCCCTGTCTTAATCTCTCCAAACCTTGCTCTTTCATCTATCATAACACACCTTTAAACCTAAAAGTCTAACCTTATTTTAATCATTTAAATCATTTAAATGACTTCTGAAGGTAGTCCTCCCCATGCTTTAGCTGATTCAAGGGTATTTTTCATAAGCATGGTTATAGTCATAGGACCAACCCCTCCCGGGACAGGTGTAATATAGCTTGCTTTTTCTTTTACTGCTTCAAAATCTACATCGCCACAGAGCTTTGCCTTACCATCAGGAGTCGTCCCAATTCTATTTACCCCAACATCTATAACCACTGCACCCTCTTTAACCATATCTGCAGTAACAAACTTAGGAACACCTGCTGCAACAATAAGAATATCTGCTCTCCTTGTATGAAAAGCAATATCTTTGGTTCCTGTATGACAAATGGTAACTGTGGCATTACCAACCGGCTTTCTTTTTTGCATAAGAAGATTAGCTATAGGTTTACCAACGATATTACTTCTTCCTATTACTACTACTTCAGCGCCATCAACATTAATTCCGGTTTTAGCAAGAAGAATAAGTATACCGTAGGGTGTGCAAGGAATAAAACAAGGCTCTCCAAGCACAAGCTTTCCTACATTAATAGGATGAAATCCATCTACGTCTTTCCGAGGATCAATAGCATTAATAACTTTTCTTTCGTTGATATGCTTAGGAAGTGGGAGTTGAACAAGTATTCCATGTATTTTTATATCTTTATTATATTTATCAATAAGTTTTAGTAATTCATCTTCTGAAACATTTTCTGGAAGATTTTCTTGAACAGAATAAAATCCAAGTTCATGTGCAGTCTTTTGTTTAGCAGTTACGTAAGAAACCGAAGCAGGATTCTCCCCTACAAGAATGGTTACAAGCCCAGGGGTGATTCCATACTTTTCTTTAAGTTCAGCTACTTCTTTTCTTATTTCTTCTCTTATTTCTTGAGCTATGCTTTTTCCATCAATGATCTTTGCAGACATTATTTTACCCCTCCTCTTTAAGATAGTCCTTTGACTTTTCCTGTTTCTACATCTACGTCAATTCTGCGATAGGCTGGATCTGAAGCAGTACCAGGCATAAGATTAATATCCCCAGCAACTGGAACAATAAAACCAGACCCTCGAAAGATTAAAACATCTCTTACCCTAAGTTGCCATCCCTTTGGAACGCCTTTTTTGGTAGGATCGTCAGAAAGAGATAGATGGGTCTTTACCATACAAATTGGCATTTTTCTCAATTCCTCATTAGCCTCGATCATCTTTATTTTGGCTTCAGCCTCAGGAAGATAAATTACTCCGTCTGCTCCATAAACTTCCTTAGCAATTTTTTCAATCCTGGTTTTCACTGGTTCATCAAGTTCATAAAGGAATCTAAATTGAGGTGTTTCTCTACAAGCATCCATCACAGCATCTGCAAGCTCAAGCGCTCCTTCCCCTCCTTTAAGCCAATGGTCTGAATAAGCAACTCTTACTCCAGCGGATTCACAAATCTTGCGAACAAGTTTTATTTCATTTTCTGTATCTGCGTAAAATTTATTAATACAAACAACAGGTATAACTCCGCTCTTTTTAACAATGTTGATGCAGTGAAGAAGATTTTCACATCCCTTTTCAACCCATTCTAAGTTTTCTTCTAAATATTCCTTAGGAATAGGTTGACCTGGTTTAGGAATGGGAGCACCTCCATGACATTTAAGAGCCCTAATAGTAGCTACAATCACTGAAACATTAGGAACTAAACCAGAAAGTCTGCATTTTATATTCCAGAACTTTTCAAAACCAATATCTGCTGCAAAACCAGATTCAGTAATTACATAATCTCCAAGCTTTAAAGCTACATAATCAGCAATAATAGAATTTTGTCCAATAGCAATATTGGCAAAAGGACCAGCATGCACCAAAACTGGTTGTCCTTCTATGGTTTGCATGAGATTTGGATTTATAGCATCAACAAGCCAGGCAGTCATTGCTCCTGCTACCTCAAGGTCTTCTGTAGTAATAGGATTACCAAATTTATCAAATGCAACTACAATACGCCCAATTCTTTCTCTTAGGTCTTTTAAGTCCTTAGCTACTGCAAGAATAGCCATAACTTCTGAGGCAACTGCAATCCAAAATTTAGATTCCATAGGATAACCGTCATTTTTCCCACCAAGTCCAATTACGATGTGTCTTAAGGCTTGAGCACAAAAATCAATAACCCAACCCATTTCTACTCTTTTAGGATCAATATTTAATCTTCTTAACCCCTTTTTAGCTAAGGTTTCATCATCATAATTTGCTTCATGTTGCATCCTTGCAGTTAAAGCAACCATAGCAAGGTTATGGGCATTAGCTACTGCGTTAATATCACCGGTTAAACCAAAAGAGAATTTATCAAGAGGTATAACCTGAGAAAGACCACCACCTGCTGCACTTCCTTTTATGTTAAAAGTTGGTCCCCCGGAGGGTTGCCTAATACAACCAATAACTCTTTGTCCTCTCTTACCTAATCCTTGAACCAAACCAATAAGGGTGGTTGTTTTCCCCTCCCCCAAAGGGGTAGGAGTAATAGCAGTAACGTTAATGTATTTCCCATTAGGTCTGTCTTTTAGTCTTTCAAGGACTTTCTTGTAGTCAATCTTTGCCACATAATGTCCATAAGGTAAAAGTTCTTCTTTAGTTAAACCCATCTCTTCCCTAAGTTGATAAACCGTTTTCATCCATTTTTCAGCTTCATAGGCTATCTCATAATCTTTCATTTTTGTTGGATCAAGCTTTATAGCTATCCCCCTCAAGAGAATTTTTTCTTTTGATAATTTTTTTATTTTTAATAAATTTTTAAAAATATTAAAACTAATTTTCTTGTCAAGAGAAAAAAGATTTAGTTCTAAATTTCACTTTTAATTTTTTAAATTACAGCTCCACTTGATCTGTTTTATCCTTGGGAACAGTTCCAAATTAACATGAGGGATAAAAAGAGCTCCGGTTAAAAGCTCCATAAATCTTGGCTCAATGTTTAGTTCAAGATAGGTAATGCTATCTACGATATTTTTTATTTCTTCAAAATTTGGATTTTGCAAAAATTTTAAAGCTCCAAGCCCTGCTGAATTACCTACAGAAGCAGCCTTATCCAAAGCTTCTTCAGGTAACATCCCAAGCATCACAGCAGACTCTACATTTATATTTACACCAAAGCTACCAGCAAAATAAAACTTTTCTATTTCCTTAAAAGTAAGACCAGATTTCTCACAAAGCAAAGTCAAAATACAATACATCGCTCCTTTAGACCTAAGAAATGCCTTAATTTCTGACTCTTTAATTGTTAAAGTGGTTTTATCATCTTTATACACCAAAAACTCCTTTCCTTCCTCGGTTTCGATAATTTGTTCTGGCCATTTTTCCTTTATCAATCGACCCTCTGGTGAAAGAACATCAGCTTTAAAAAGTTGAGCCATAAGGTCAATTATAGCTGAACCACAAAGACAATGAGGTTTTTTATTACCTATCACTTCATAAAAAATCTTTTTTTCTGAAGGCAAAATAGTAATCTTATAAATAGCTCCTTCTTCGGCTCTGCATCCTGCTTTAAATATTCCCCCTTCAAGCGCAGGTCCTGCAGCCCCTGCACAGGCAAGCAAAAAATCCTTGTTGCCAAGAACAACTTCTGCGTTAGTCCCAACATCTATAAAAAAACAAGGTCTTTCTTTTTTATAAAGCTCTACATAAAACAAACCAGAAATTAAGTCTCCCCCAAAATAGGCACCTGCAGAAGGAAAAACAAAAATTCTTCCCTCTTGATTTATCTTAATCTCTACTTCCTTAGGGCTGAAATCACCATACCACTTTGCAACCGGTGGATAAGGTTCAAAAACAAGATAATTTACTGGCAACCCAAGGAAAAAATGGGTCATTGCAGTATTCCCACAGATTGAAAGATAGTATATGTTTTCGCTACCAAGACTTTCTATTTCTTTATTTATAGCGGAAAGCGTTACAGACCTTATCTCAAAAAGCTTTTCCTTTTTTCTTGCCAAATGAAGCCTTGTTAATATATCTTCTCCGTATACCGTTTGGGGATTAAGGATTGAATATTCTTTTAACAGCTTTTTCTTTTCAAAATCATAAAGATAAAAAGCTATGGTTGTGCTTCCAAGGTCTATAGCTAAGCCTTGAACTGGACTATCTAAAGGAATTACATCTGAAACCCTAATATTTTTTTCTTCCTGAATCAAAACAAGTTTAAAACTATCTTTTTTACGAAGATAATTTGGAAGTTTTCTTAAGGCTGAAAGACTGAAGCTGACCTCTTTTATCCCAAGAGCCTTATTTAAAAAAACCTTTATTTTCTCAGCATCAAACCGTTCTAAATCTGCTACTTTATCAGGAGCGATAATTATTGTCTCACAAACTGAACTTAAAGTTTTCATTTTATTTTAAGAGGGTTTCCTGCGATCATAAAATAAGCAGAATCACTAAGTTTCATTATCCTTTGATTTATTGCTCCAGCAATATCAACAAACTTTCTTCCAAGCTCAGTTTCAGGAACTATCCCCAATCCAACTTCGTTTGCTACAATAAATATGTGAAGACTTTTTTTAGCTTTCTGTAGCACTTTTATAAACGATTGGACAAATTTTCTATAGTCATAACCTTCAACCAAAAGGTTAGTAATCCAGGTGGTAAGGCAATCAACCACTACTGAAGAATTTTCAGGAATTTTGGTTATAGCTTTTTCTAAATTTAAAGGTTCTTCTATAGTAATCCATTTGCTACCTCTTTCTTTTTTATGTTTTTCGATCCTTTTTTTCATTTCTTTATCAATGGCTCTTGCAGTAGCGATGTAATAAAGGTTTTTCCCTCCGTTTTTTTCTCCCTCTTTTAAAGCAAATTTGGTTTTTCCGCTTTTCATGCCACCGATTATAAAGACTAACATTTTAATAAACCCTTAGTTTATTTCTCAAGAGCTCAAATAAAATTTCGTCTATTTTTTTTAATAGGTCTTTATAAACCCCTCCATAGCTTTTCTTTTCCCCGAAAAGTTTATACCTTAGTGTTTTTATCTCTTCATCATTAGAAAAATTGTAAGTGATTTTACCCCTTTGTAAAGCTATCCTTTCTTTTAAAAGAAGTTTTCTTGCCTCAGAAAGAAAGGCTTCAAGTTCTGGTAAAACTTCGTTAAGCTGTTCAAATATTAGCTTACCACTATAAGGAGATTCTTTTAATTCTTGATTAATTCTTTTAATCATATAATATAAATTTATATATTCAAATCCCCTAATTCCTCTTCTCCATTGATACATAAAATTATTGCGTTTAAACCACAAGAAATTCCTTTCTCCAAATTTAACAAGGTCTTTTATCCGATTTAACATGATTTTGGCTATGGATAAACTTTGGTTTTGATTGCTTTTTAAAGATTTTTCAATAAAACCCACATCTGACAACTCAAAAAGGTTTTTAAAATTTTTAAAAACTTTTAAGCCGTTTTTGTCATTTGGAGTGTCAAAATGGATTAAAGAAAGAAACACCTTTCCTTTTTCATAATTTGCTTCAACAAAAAGTGGGGTATCTTTCATTTTTTCTGGATTTAGGTTTATTTCATAAACAGAGGAAAGCTCTTCCCACATGTTTTTAAAGTCATATACAGGGATATCAGAACTAAACGAGCCAAAACAAGGAGAACCAAACTTAGCAAGCACCTTAATATTCTTGTCGTTAATTAAAAATTCAGAAGGCCACCAGAGATAAAAAACTGAATTTTTGATTCCTTCCCATAAGGGATGTTTTTCTAAAAAGACTTTTACAGGACCGCTAAAACTGGGGACTCTATCTTTTTTCCTTTTTATGTTTAAAATTCCCATTCCTTCTTTAGTTGCAAGACCTGCACCTCCACATAAACCAAAATAGATACCACCATTTTTTATAAAATCCTTTATTAATTGAACTCCCTTTGAAGTAATAGCAGATAACTTAAGCCTTGCCCATCCTCCAGGTACAAAAAGAACCTTGTATTTATCAAGATTTTGCAAATCTTTAGCCCTTATAATTTCAAAACCTATATTGCTTTTTATCAAAGCATCATAAAGCCAGATTGCCCAAAGATAAGACTCATCCCACAAAAGGGCTGTTAAGTTTAAATTCCTTTTCATACTTTCTTTCGTAACCTCTTGGTGTTATCAAAAGATTGTTATAAATAAAAGTTTTAGAGTTACCAACAATTACCGTAGTTTGCATATCAACAGGATGTTTATCCATATTTTTAAGGGTGGTAACAATAATCGATTCATTCTCTCTGGTTGCTCCTTTTACTATAGCTACTGGGGTATCTTCTTTTCTATATTTCAAAATTATTTCCTTTGCTTTAGTAAGATGATTTTTTCTTTTCATGCTTTTTGGGTTATAAATAACGATTACAAAATCACCCATACCAGCCATTTTTAATCTTTTTTCAATGTCTTCCCAGGGAGTAAGTCTGTCAGAAAGACTAATTACTGCAAAATCATTCATAAGGGGAGCTCCAACCTTTGCAGAGCAAGCATTTAAAGCTGAGATACCTGGAATGATTTCTACCTCTATATGGAGCTTATTTTTAGCTAAGATTTCAAAAATCAAGCCTGCCATTCCATAAACCCCAGGGTCTCCACCACTAACAAGGGACACAATCTTTCCTTTAAGCACTTCTTCAACTGCTTTTTTTGCCCTTTTCACCTCATCTGTCATAGAGTATTCTAATACCTCTTTATCTTCTACTAAAGGTTTTATATACTCAATATAAGTTTTATATCCTATTATCAGGTCAGAGTTTCTTAAAGCTTTTATTGCAGAAGGGGCAATTAGATTTAATGTGCCAGGTCCTATTCCAACTACATATAACTTACCCTGAATAGTATAATTACACTCTGCTACTGCAATAGTCATATCCTTAAAAACTTGTTTAGGAATAACAAGCTTTCCTCTACTTGCAAGTAAACTTGCTTGTTCACAAACTGAAGAAACCCCAACTGCATTAAATACAGTTTCAGAATGGCTAATCCCTTTAATCTGGTTTAGTTCTGAAGATGAATATCCATAAAGTTTAAACCCATGCTTTTTGCAAAACTCTTTAAGTGCCTGATAGTTTGCTTTTCTCTCAAGGGTTGCAACTCCTTTGATAGCTTCAAATAAAAATCCCTTTTCAGAAAAAACTTCTCTTATCCTTTTTTCTATTTCTTCCTCGGTAATACCTTCATGAAAACCTATACCAACAAATAAATTTTGAGGAACAAGAATTAATTTATCGGTTTGATAAGATTTGTTAGTTATTATTATGTCAGCAGATAAAAGATTATCAGTTATTTGAAAGTATTCAGGTAAAGGAATTTGGATGTTTTTTTCTATGAATAAATTAAGTTTTCTTTTATCAATAAATTTTGAAATTGTTTTTGGAAGTAAAGAGGGATTTTTAATTTTAAACCCGCATCTTTCAATCCATAAATCAAGAGCAGGTAATTCAGAAAGGTCTGAAGCAGTGGTTAAGACAGGTGTTGAGTTTAAAAATTTAGCAAGTTCCTTAGCCAGTTCATTTGCTCCTGCTTGATGTCCTCCAAGAAGGGGAATAATAAACTTACCTTTTTCATCTATAACTAAAACTGCTGGATCGTTTTTTTTATTAGTTATAAAAAAAGCAATGCTTCTTATCACAATCCCTGTTGCCATAATAAAGATAAGTGCTTTATGACTTTCCCATATTTCAAAAAGTTTTTCTTTGTTAAAGGTATAAATCTTACTTTTTGGTAAAAATGGAATTATTTTTTCAGCTAAGTTTTTGCCCCTTTCACTAAGATAGATTATAGCTATCTTACCATCTAAAATCTTTGTCATAAAGCTTTGACCTCTTATAAGTATTTTCTTTTATCCCTTTTAAGCTCTCTCCAACAAAAATAAGGGCGGTTCTTTTAATCCCGTTTTCTTTTATAAGATGGGAGAGTTCTTTTAAGGTTCCATAGATTATTTTTTCTTCTTTATGGGTAACCTTATAAGCTACTGAAACCGGAGTATCTAAAGGTAGAACTTCTACCAAGGTCTTTTGTAATTCATCAACCAAAGAGGCGCTCAGGAAAAATACTAATGTTCCTTTAACAGTAGCAAGTTTTTTTACCTCTTCTTTGGTTGCACCTCCTGTTTTTCCTTCAAATCTTGTCAAAATCAAAGTTTGTGAGATTTCAGGAACAGTAAGTTCTATTCCCATTCTTGCTCCTGCAGCCATTGCAGAACAAACCCCAGGAATAACTTCATAAGGAATCCCTTTTTCCCTTAATATTTCTATTTGTTCTTGAATTGCACTATATATAGAAGGGTCTCCACTAACAAGCCTTGCAACAGTTTTCCCCTTTTTCACATACCTTTCCATAATTTCAACTATTTCTTCTAACTTTAGTTTGGCTGAATCATAAAGGTCTGCCTTAAGATTTTCTATGATTTCTTTATTTATAAGACTCCCAGGATAGATTACACAACCTGCTGAATTTAATATTTTAACTGCTTTAACTGTAAGTAGTTCAGGGTCTCCAGGTCCTGCACCAATAAAGTAAACCTTCATCTTTTTATCACCACGATAGAAAAATAATCTAGATCTTCTTCTTTTACTTTGTCAAGTTCATCAAATATGGCTTCCTCAGGAGTTGTTACCTTTTTAACATAAAAAGCCTTACATTTTTCCATTTTAATAAACCTTCTTATTTCATCAAAAACTTTATTTGGTTTTAAAAGAACTACGGTTTCAAAATTATTTAGAAGAAATTTTAAATCCTTGGGGTAATTAGCAGGCACAATTGCTATACTTTCGTCAGCTATGCCAAGGCTCAAAGGTATTCTACAGGCTACTGCATTAATAGAACTTACACCAGGGATAAATTCTATAGAAATTTTATCCTTCAAAAAATCATAAAGATAAAAAAAAGTGCTGTAAAAAGAAGGGTCCCCAAGGGTTACAAAAGAAGAAATGTCTTTGGTTTCCTCAATGATTTTTTCTGCAAGGTCTTTCCATATTTTTTCCAAATCCTTTTTGTTTTCATAAGCCTTTGTCTTTACCATTGGGAAAGAAAGTAAAACCAATTTTTTCTTTGAAGTATCAATAACTTTTTCAACTATAGATTGGGCAAGACTTTCTTTACCACCTTTCGGGCAAAATATCGTATTTGAAACTTCAAGAATCTTTTTAGCTTTAAGGGTTATAAGTTCGGGGTCTCCAGGACCTACTCCCACTACATAAAGTTTCATCTCTTTCCTCTTACTATAAAAATAGGATTTAAAGCCTTAAAAAACCTTCTTCCATACTTCTTTTCCAATCTTGTAACACTTAATTGACAAACATCTACCTCAAATCCTTTTTCTTCAAGAAAATTGATAGCATTCTCTAAGGTTTCCATTGATACAGCAGAAAGAACTATTATTTTGAGTTGAGATATTTTATAGAGAAAGTTCAAAATTTCACTTAACCTACCTCCACTTCCTCCTATAAAAACTCTATCAGGTTCTAAGAGGTTTATTAAGCAATCTGGAGCTTCTCCCTTTATTACTTCTACATTTTTTACTCCAAACTTTTTTAAGTTATCTTCTATCAAATCTATCGAACCTTTTTCTATAGCATAAACTTTTATATCTTCTGAAAATCTTGCAATTTCTATGCTTATCGAACCTGAACCTGCACCTATGTCCCATACCACACACTTCTTAGGTAACCTTAATTTATGGATAATACAAGCCCTTATTTCATCTTTGGTTATCATCCCGCTTATGTGATTTATTTCTCTTTCTTCTATCCCAAATATGCAGTCTTCGTTTAAAATCTTTTCATTTTTTGAATTATCAAGGGTAACTATCATAAAATTCGGCTCTTTAAAACTTTGGTTAGCTACCTCGGCTAAATTTGCTATAATTACTTTTTCGTCTTCATAGCCGAGTCTTTCAAAGATATAAAATTTTAAGTTTTTTAAAAAATTTTCGTTTAAACTAAGCATTTTTTTGGCGATATTATCAGGGGAGTTGGCAGTATCTGTTAGTATTGCTAATTTTTCATGTTTAAAAAGCATGTTTATAAAACTTTTAGGCTCAAAAGGGCGTCCATGAAAGCTTAGGGTCGGGATCCCATGCCAATTTTTTTTAATAAGACTTAGTCCTTTTTGAAGGCATGAGAGATCTGGATAAATTTCCACTCTTTCCTCTCCGAATATCTCTATAGCCTTAACTCCTATACCAAAATAAAGAGGATCTCCACTTGCTAATAAGGTGATATCATTTTTAAGCAAATGTTCTTTTATGAAACCTAAGGTATCTTCTAATTTTTTTATTTCCACAATTTTTTCTTTTACAGTATCATAGATCTCGTATTTTTTAAACACTTCGTGAAGGCGTGGTGAGATAACGATAAAAGAGGATTTAAGTAAAAGTTCTATAACCTTTTTTTCAAGGGGTTTAAAACCTATACCTACAATGTAGAGTTTATTCATCTTCTCTGCCATCTGTTAAAAGATAGGTTTCCATAATCCAGCCGTACTTTTCTTTTAGACTTCTTCTTATTTCAATAAGCTTTTCAAAACATTCATTTAACCACCCAGAAAAAAGGACTTCTTTTTCTGTTCCAAGATAAGCTCCCCAGTAAATTTTTAGTTTTTTATCTTTAAAAAGTCTAAAGGTTTCGTAATTATCAAGAAGAACCACTGTATTAGAAGAGATTTCTTTTAATTTTCTTAATCCCCGAGGTGTAGTTATAATTATTGTGCCTGCGATTTTATTAAGAGAGATTTTATGTTTGGCAGACAAAACATTGATAGAAGAAACTCCAGGAATTACTTCGATCTCAAGAGGGATTTGTTTTTGAATTTTTTTAAAAATCTCTATGTGTCCATCATATAACCCGGGATCTCCAACTACTAAAAAACCTGCCTCATTAACCCTTCCCATTACCTTTAAGATCATTTCAGCCTTTTTGTTTCTCCATTCTTCAACCGATTCTTTGTAAAAGGCAGATTTTTTCCTTTCGGGAAACTCAAGTTCGATGATTTCAAAATTCTTATCGGGTCGGCAAAATTCTATAACTTTTTTCCTTATCCTTGTTAATTCCTCTTTATCTCCTTTTTTTAAAGGTATAAGAAAGGTATTTAATCTTTTTATAACCTCTACAGCCTCTAAGGTTAAATATTTTGGGTCTCCAGGTCCTATACCTATAAGGTAAACTTTCTTAGTATCCATTCCTTCGCATTTTTTATTTTTTATTTGATAGCCTTTTCCAGCCAAAGGCTATTAAGCTAAGCACACCTAAAAACAATAAAAGATAAAGCCAAGGAATAGGAGCTGATGAGCCTCCCATAACCCCAACATCTTTCATCTCATAACCAGATACCTTTTCCATACCTCCAGGAACTAAACCCGCTCTCTTGCTAACCTTTGAAGGCTCTTTTTGAGCTCTTTTCTCCTCTCCTCCAGCTACAGAAGAAGTTTTTATTGAGCTTAAGGCAGAAAGAAAAGGTTGAACATAATTTCTTAGCCCGGGAACTGACATTAAAACTGAGGTGGTAAACTTAGTAAGAAAAGGATTATTACAAGTATGCTCACAACAAGCAAAACCTACCTCTATAGCTGTTTCTGCATATTCCTTTGCTAACCTTTCTATCACCTCTTTTTCAGGCTTCCAATAACCTTTTCTTACTGTTTCAAGCATCCTTGCTACCACAGATTGATAAGCCCAAAGGTTATTTGCTTTCTTAAAAAGTTCCTTTAAATTAAGCCCATATTTATCAAGAACATAAGTCTCGTACATCTCCTTCCATTTAGCAAAATCAACTACCTCTGGTGCAGTAACTTGCCAGCCCCATAAATGTTCAACCACCTTGTCTATAAACCTTGCTCCGGCATATCCCTCCTTCATCATAGCCTTTATCCATTCAGGATTTAGATATCTTCCTCTCAATTCCCTTCCCATAAACCTCTCTAAAGTCTCTTGCTTACCTTGATGCGGGTTTGAAAGGTTGGTTACATAAAGCTCTGGGGTTTTTCCGTCTACATTTCTTATAGCAAGGGCTAAACCACCTAAATATTGGAAAAAATCATCGTTATCAAGGGTTGCAAAAACATTGGTAGCTCTACTATGAATTGCAACTTTTGTGCCTGATAAAGCTTGTTTAAAAAGAAAAACCCCTAATTCTTTGTTTAACTCCTTACCTTCTTCTTGACTTCCCCAAAAACCCTGCCCATAAAGATAACTCATTCTGTTAAAATAAACCTCTGCAACCTCACTTTCCTTTTCCCAGGTGTTTGACATGGTAATAACTTTATCAAGACGGGTACCATAATCACCAGGAGGCTCAGAAAAAATCCTTACACTTGCAAGTCTTTCTGCTTTTTCTTCAGGAATTTCTTTTTTAATTAAAACTTCTTTAAGCTTAAGAATGTTCTTTCTTACTAAGTTATCCTCTTCCTTTTCTTCTTTTGCTAAGGATACTGCTTTATCAAGAAGGGCTACTAAATTTGAAAACAAATCCCTATAAAGTCCTGATATGGTTAAAACTACATCTATACGAGGTCTTCCAAGCTCTTTTCTTGGTATTACCTCAAGCCCTTCAACCCGTCCTCTTTCATCCCATTTTGGTTTAACCCCAAGTAAATACATTATCTGAGATTCCATAACCCCTTCATGTCTTATAGTCTCAACCGCCCAAAGAACAAAGGCAAGTTTATCAGGCAAACTTCCATGTTTTTTCTGATAAGCCTCTAAAAGCTCCTTTGCAAGCTTAACTCCCATCTCATAAGTTCCTTTTGAAGGTATTTTAGTGGGATCAAAGGCATAAAAATTCTTTCCAGTAGGGAGACTATCAGGATTTCTAATCGGGTCATTTCCTCCTCCAGCAGGAATATATCTTCCTGATAAAGCTAAAACAAAAGAATCAAGCTCCCTTTTTGCACTCTCTCTTATTCTTTCTTCCATCTCTTTAATCTTTCTTTCTCTTTCTTCCTGAGTTAGGCTTTTTTCAACAGATATTATTGCGGTAGCGGTTGACCTAATGTATCTTTCTTCTGGTGCTTTTCCGAAAGTGTGAAGCCCATAGGGATTAAAAGTTTGCCTAATTTCTTCTAAATGGTGTTCAAGCTCCCCTACATCCTCATCAGTTTTTAATTCCTCAAGTCCAATATCTTTTAAAATACCCATTTTTTTGGCAAGGGCGTTTATCTCCTTTAGTTTTGACTCAGCAAGAAGAGGGCTTTTTTCTTTTGCAGTGTTATATTCTGTTATCAAACCATAAAGTTCGTTCATCTCTTTGTTTAAGTTTGTTTTATCAAGAGGAGGTGTCATGTGGTCTATGATTACCGCCATACCTCTTCTTTTTGCCTGTAAACCCTCACCTACATCATCTACGATGTATGGATAGATGTTTGGTAAATCTTGAATTAAAGCCTCTGGTGGATCATCAGGAGAAAGCCCTACCTCTTTTCCAGAAAGCCACTCATGGGTCCCATGTTTCCCTATATGGCAAATGGCATCAGCTTTAAATTCTTTTTTAAGCCAGAGATAAAAAGCTACATATTGATGATGAGGAGGAACATGCATATCATGATAAAGCTTTTGTACATCCTGCTCCAAACCTCTTGAAGGCTGAGGAACTAAGACAATATTTCCATACCTAACAGCAGGAATAACAATATATTTTCTGCCAGAAGGGGCTTCCCAAGTCATAATGTTTGAGTTTTCTGGCTCACCCCAGCTTTTGATAATCTCTTTTCTCAGTTTTTCAGGCATTTCTTCAAGCCAGGCTTTATACTTTTCAACAGGAATTAAAACTGGATTCCCTTTCTTTATCAGTTTTTCAAGTTCACCAGGAGCCCAATTTCCAATGTTTCTTCCATAGTTTAATATCTCTTGAAAGAGCCTCTCTTTATCAATCTCTGGCACTGTGTAACCCTCTTCTTTTAGCCTTTTTAAAATCTCGTAAAGGCTCTCAGGAAGAACATTTAAATAAGCTGCACCAATGTTTTGTTTCCCTGGTGGGTAGTTGTAATAAATAATAGCTATCTTTTTGTCTTTATTTGGTTTATCCTGAAGATTGACCCAAGATTTTATTCTGTTTACAAGCCTTTCAATCCTTTCAGCAATTGGCTTTTCTACAATATACTCTAAGCCTGTATCTTGGTCTAAAAACTTTTCCTTTCCTCCGATAATCATGGGTTGAATCAAACCTCCCAGCTCAGGCATAGCAACCTGCCAAGTTCTTTCAAAAATGTCAAGACCTGTGATTGAGTTTTTCCATTCTTCCTCTGACTGGCTATAAAGAGTTATAGCATCAATTACAGGAACACCCAATTTACTTAAAACCGGTATAGCAAAATCTGGTCTTAAACCTACCTTTAAAGCTATTCCAACTAAAACCCTTATAAGGGGTTTTCCTTTTTCATCAAAGAAAAACTTTTCTACTGCAAGCTCTGAAGGATATCCATAAACCGGTATCACCCCAAAACCTTCTTCCTCTAAAGCCTTACATATGGTATCAATTATCTCTGTCTGGGAGGTGGTGTAACTTGTTTTGTAAAAAACTATCCCGATAAGAGGTTTTCCCTTTAACTCATCTTCCCTTGCAGAAAGATAGTCTTTGGTAGAATTATAAAGTTTCTTAGTTTTATAATCGTATACTGCAAAATCTGGGACCTTTTCCGGAGGTTCAACCTTAAGGGCTAAACCAAAATCCTTAGACAAGGCATAATAAAGCATGTTTTTAAGGTTATAAACCCCTCCATGACTATAGTATTCTTCTATTTGTCTATCAAGCAAAATTCCCAAGGCTTTTATCTCCTCATTATAAGAACCACTTGCTGCTACTGCATAAACCTTGGCTCCGTTTTTTATAGCTTGAGAAAGCTCATTTTTTAAAACTTCAACCATTTGTCTTCCCATTATGTTAATGATTATCAGCTTAGACTGAGTAAGAAAGGTTAAATCTGTCTGCCTTAAATCCTTTTGAGGGTAAACTTTGACTTCTACCCCATTTATGCCCTCTTTTTTAATTTCTTTTAAGGCAGAAATTGCAACCTTTGTATAATGGTCTCCAAGAAGAAGGCTTACCTTTATAGCGCTTTCAGCATAAACATCTGTAATACAAAAGCTTACTAACAAATAAAAAAGAACCAGTAAAAAAACTTTTTTATTCAGGTACATAAATGATTCTCCCATCTTTTAGTTGATAAGCTGTCCCGAGTTTTATTCCTTCGCCAGAAAGCTCTTTATCTGTCACTTTTTTTGCTTTGATTTCTTTTCCCTTCTTTATGATAATTTCAACCTTTCCGTCTTCAGCTTTCTTAACCAAAGTAACTTCAGATTTTGGGTTTAAAAGTTCAAGCATGTTGTAAGCCATAAAAAGTGCAATTATCAAGCTAACTATAAAAACTACGCTTGCATCAAAAAGATTAGCAATTCCTGCAAGAGGGTCTTCAAGTGGTGGGTCAAAATTTTCAGAGGATCCTCTCCTTTTTAGAAACCTCATAAATACCACCCCCTTCCTTTAAATTAAGTTTAGTAAAGGCAATTTCGGTTAAATATTCCATCTCTTTTATATCCGCTCTTATCCATCTTTCTTTAACCAAAGACATAAGATATGAGATAACCCCATTTGCAAGACCAACGGTTGTAGCATTGAAAGCAGTGACCATGTTACTTGCCATTTTTGGCATATCTCCTTGAGCAAGGGAGGCTAAAGCTACACCCATAGGAATTAAAGTACCCATCAAACCAAGGGCAGGACCAACCCTAATGGCAAAGCTTATTTTGTCGCGGGACTTAATAAGCTCAAGCTCAAATTTTTGTAATAGCCTTTCAAGCCTTGCTAAAATCTCAGTATTCGAAAAATTATCCTTTCCAGCTAAATAATAAATAGACCTTAGCTCCTCTTCTAAAGCAGTTTTATATCTTTCTAAAACATAAAATTTTCCTTGCCTTCTTTCTATGTATTCTCGTAAAAATCCGCCAAAACAAATAATCATCCAAAAGGTTAAAAGCACAAGCCCAGCAATCACTGGATAATACAAAATGACTGATAGAATATAAAGAAATGTCTCAAGCCCAGCAAATACACTCATTCCTTAACCCTCCTGTTGGCAAAATATCCTATCAACAGAGCAATCAGAATCAAACCTAAAACATAGCTACCTTCTTTTGAAGGAAATTTAGTCCCCTCTGCTAAGAAATTTTGATAAACCTTTTTTGCAGATTCTATTTTTGCAGGAACTATCAAAGCTCCTATAAAATAACTACCAATAGCAACCATACTCAAACCAAGACTAACAGGGCTAAATCCACTTTTCTTAATTTTGAGCAATCCTAAAACCAAAAGAGAAAGGCTTATAAAACCAAAGCCAAGACATAGCCCAACAAAATAAGCTGGAAGCTTTATTACACTTAAAAGAGCCCAGGTAGAAAAGGTCATAGCAGAAAGGCAAACTGGACAGGGTAACAAAAGAGGCAAACTATAATGAATAAAACACCCTCCTTTTTCAAACTCACAGGCTTTTTTGCTCTCCTTAATTAGATATATTCCCCAAACAATCAAACCTACTGCCATAAAAATATGAAGATAAGGACCTTTTATCAAAATAGGTTCAAGAAACTTTATCAATTTTTCTGAAAGCAAAGCTATTAAAACAAACAAAAGTAGATAAGAAGAAAGAACCAAAAAAATGGTAATTTTCTTTTGACTTCCAAAACCAAGCCCAATCCCAACTTTTATAGCAAAGATACTAAGAGCAAAAATGGTGCCAAGTATCCACAAAATAAGGTTTAACTCCATTTTTCACCCTTAATTTTTAATAGGGCATTTATTACAGCTGCTGTGGCTGGAGAGCCACCTTTTCTTGAAAGATTGGTTATAAATGGAAAATCCTGTTTACTTAGCAATAACTTTGCAGATAAAGCCTTAACAAAACCAACTGGCATTCCAATAAGCAATTTATCTTTAATCCCAAGCTCATTAAAAATTTCAATTGCTTTTAACAAGGCAGTAGGAGAATTTCCTATAGCAACAATCCCTATGTTTTTTTCTTCTTTCAATGCGGTTTCAATTGCCTTTGCAGTTCTTGTAGTTTCATAATCTTTGACCCTATCAAGATAACAAATAACCCTTGAGTTACCTAAGTATTTTTCTGATATGCCTGCCTTAACCATCTCCACATCAACAAGTATGTCTTTACCCTCTTTTAAAGCCTTCAATCCTATAGAAACTGAAGAGGGATGAAATACCATGCTATCTTTGTATTCAAAATCAGCTGTAGCATGAATAACTCTTTTAACAATAAGTTTTTGTTCTGAAGGAAGGTCTGTTAAATCAAGCTCTTTTTCAATTATTTCCATGCTTTTTTCTTCAATTTCTTCTGCTTTTAAAGCCCTTACTTCTTCTATTCTTTCTTTTATTATCTCAAACAATTTCTCATGTAATCCTAAAGGCTTGGTGTAAATTATCTCAACCTGAGGATAATTTTTTCTGAATTTCTCAAGAATTTCAGGGATATCAGAGGTTACATGAGCTCCTGAGGAAAGGAAAAGGGGATGAACTATAATTTCTTTTGCTTTTTCCTGTATGCATTCTAACAAAGCTGATTCTAAAGAGGGATTGCTAAACTGAAGATAAGCTGGTTTTACATCTTGAGGATTCATTTTTAAACTTACAGCAAAAGCCTTAGTAAAGTTTTCTAAATTATTGGCAGATTTTTTGGGACTTCCATGAGCTACTATTATTATTTTCCTCAATTTTTACCTCCTGTTTTTTTATATCTAACCAGTTTTCAAGCTCTCTTAAAATCCTTTCGTTTTCTAGTCTTGTTTTAACTGAAATCCTTATAAATCTGTCATCAAGCCCACAAAAGTTTGAACAATCCCTTACAAGGATCCCTTTTTCTAAAATATATTTGGCAAATCCTCCGTCAGGAAGTTTAAGCAAATAAAAATTTGCTACTGAAGGAAAATAATCTATACCCTTTCTATAAAAAGACTTTTCTAAAAATTCTTTTTCTTTTTTAAAAAACTCAAGACTTTTTCTTTTAAACTCCTTATGCTTTATAATTTCTGTTCCTGCAACTTGAGCAAGGGTGTTTACATTCCATGGTTGAGAAAAATTTTTAAGTTTTTCAATAAGCTTTTTTTGACTAACTCCATAACCAAACCTTAATCCTGCAAGCCCATAAAATTTAGTAAGTGACCTTAAGACAATAACATTTTCTAAATCCTTAGCATGATAAATAAGGGTTTCTTCTTCAGCAAAATCAATAAAGGCTTCATCTATAATAAAAACTGTATCTTTTGCTCTTTTAATTAAACTCAAAATTTTATCTTTCTCAAACAACCATCCTGTAGGATTGTTTGGATTACAGATAAAAATCATATCATAACTATTTTTTGAAAGAGCTTTTTCTACAAGAACTATAAGCTCATCTTTATCAAGACTAAAGACTTTTTCGACATGAACTTTATGTAATCTACAAGCCCTTTCATATTCAGTAAAAGTGGGCTCTAAAATCAATGCCTTTTTAGGAGATAAAGCTTGAACCACAAGATATATAAGCTCTGTTGAACCATTACCACAGATGATGTTTTCAACCGGTATAGAATAAACTTGAGAAAAGGTTTCTCTAAATAGTCTTGTTTCTGTATCAGGATATCTATCTATAAAATCTAAGCTTTCTATAAGTTTTTCTTTTATCTCAGCAGGCAAAGGAAGAGGATTAACAGAAGAGCTAAGGTCTACTATGTGCTTAAAGTTTTTCCCTAAGAGCTTAGAAACTGTGTAAACATCCCCTCCGTGGGTCATGATAAACTCCTTATAAAAACACTTCTCAAAATTAATCCGATAAAAACAAAGAGAAAACTACTTAACATTACGATTTTTTGAGCTAATTCAACCAAATTTTCTCTATAAACTAAATCTTCACCAATATAAGGCTTATCTATGAGAACTCCTCCATAATAGTTTGGACCACCAAGCCTTATTCCTAAGGCTCCTGCCATAGCTGCCTCAGGTATTCCACTATTTGGACTTAGATGTTTTCTCCCATCCCGTAGCATAATCTTTAAAGAGTTTTTGGCAGCCCCCATCCCCAACAAAATTAAAGAACTAACAACTATCATCAAACCTGATATTCTTGCAGGAATATAATTGAAAAGGTCATCCATTTTAGCTGAAAACCATCCAAAATTTATATATTTCTCATTTTTATACCCAACCATGGAATCAAGGGTATTAACTGTTTTATAAAGTACAAGAAAAGGAAAGCCACTAAGAATAAAATAAAACAAAGGAGCAATAACACCGTCTGAAAGATTTTCAGAAAGGCTTTCAACAATCGCTATTCTTATTTTTTCAGGGCTTAGATTTTCGGTATCCCTTCCCACAAGAGCTTTTAATGAAATTCTTGCTTGAAACAAATCTCCCTCCTCTAAAAGCTTTTCTACTTTTTTTGCAGAATCAACTAAACCTCTTAAAGCAATAAAAAGACTGCTAATCGCAATTAAAACCAAATTTGAAAAAATTTTCACAATTTCTGAAAGTTCTGCTAATTTTCCTAAAATCCACATAAAAGCAATAGAAAATGAGAAAACTGTGAGAACTGTAATAAAAAATAGTAAAAACCCTCCAAATTTACCATTTAAACCTAATTTTCGTAAAAACAGCTCTATTTTTTCTATCATTTTCCCGATTGCAGAGATGGGATGATATTTTTGGGGGTCTCCCAAAAATAAATCAACCAAAAAAGCTCCAAATATAGCCCAGCTTTCTACATAAAAAAGTTTCATAATCCAGCTATTTTCCATATTTTTTCTATATCAAGATGGGTTTCAACCATCTTTGCAAGCCTTTCTAAATAGATAGACTGAAGGGTTTTCCATGAAAAAGTAAATTCAACAGGATTTAGTCCTTTCTTTATCCTATGCCTATTTATCAACCATCTTCTCAATGAATCACTCTCAAACAATCCATGAAGATAAGTCCCCCATACATTTTTAACCATAGTTCCTTCAAAAAGTTCTTCCCCTGTAACTTTTCTTTTTATTTTAAATAGGTTCATCTCTCCGTAGCTTATTCCTTTATGTATTTCATAACCTGTAACTTTTATTGAGGGTTCTAAATAAAGATAGCCTTCAACTTGAGTAGTAATTTTTTCTGGATAAAAGACTGTTTCTATGGGAAGTAATCCTAAGCCTGAAATTTCTTTAACTGAACTTTCAACCAAGTATGGATCTATCAATTTTTCACCAAGCATCTGAAATCCGCCACATATTCCTATGAGTTCAACTCCATTTTTAGCAAGCCCTTTTAAGATTTCATCAATTTTTAATTCTTTAAGGAGGCTTAAATTCTCAAAGGTTTTCTTTGAACCTGGAATGATTATTATATCAGCGTTAATTAAGTCTTCTTTTCTTAAGGAATAAATTAATTCCACGTCTGGTTCAAGTCTTAAGGGGTCAAAATCACTAAAATTGGAGATATATCTAAGTTTTAAAACAACTATCTTAACAACCCCATCTGGCTTAAAATTATAAGTATCAAAAAGTTTTTGAGAAACACTATCTTCGTCATATAGCCCTATTTCATCTATATAGGGAAGTACACCAAGGCAAGATTTTTTTATCATTTCTTCAAGTTTTTTTATTCCTGGTAAAAGTACATCTACATAACCTCTAAATTTATTGATAACAAATCCCTTTATGAATGATTCGTATTTTTCGAGTAGTTTTACTGTTCCATAAAGACTTGCAAAAACCCCACCTCTGTCAATATCCCCAACTATAATAACCGGTGCTTTAAGATACTCCGCAACCTTCATATTTACTATGTCGTTTTCAAGCATATTTATCTCAGCAGGACTTCCAGCCCCTTCAATAACTAAGAGTTCATATTTCTTGCAAAGATAATCAAGTGAATCTTTCACCGCATCCCAAAGTTTCTGTTTTTCAGAATGAAATTCTATTAAGCTTAATATTTTATAAAGCTTCCCATGAACCATAATCTCAATTCCCTGCTCACCTGCTGGTTTAAGTAAAACAGGGTTCATATGAATGGTGGGACTAACTCCTGCAGAAAATGCCTGAATTGCCTGAGCAATTCCTATTTCTCCTCCCTCTTCAGTAATAAAACTTTGTAAACTCATGTTTTGGGCTTTAAAAGGAGCAACTTTTATACCCTTTTGCATAGCAATCCTACACAAAGCAGTAACTAATATACTTTTCCCACAACCTGAAGATGTTCCCTGTATCATCAAAAATTTAGCCATAGCTTCTCAAAAAATAAAAAACAAAAAAGAAAAGCCACTTCTGTTATTTCTACTGTTGCCCCAAGGTGGTCTCCTGTTAACCCACCAAATTTTTCCTCAAAAACCCTTTTTAACATAAAAAGTAAAATCAAAAGAAAAAGAACGATTAAAGGCAAAAAAGGAAAATTTTTAAAAGTAAAATAGATTAACAAAAATACCGGCAAAATGGCAGAAATGATGAATTGTTGGAGATTTATTTTACCTATAAATATAGCTCCAAGCCCTATGTTTTTTGCAGGTTTTCCGTAATACATCAAAGGAACCATTGCCCATCTTGAAAAGGTAAATACTAAAAGAAAAATCGCAAATTTATTAAGCTCAATAATTTCTTTAATAAAAACAAACTTACAAAGAATGTTTATTATCAAAGCCAAAACCCCAGCTACTCCAACCGTGCTATCTTTCATTATTTCAAGCCGTTTATGAATATCTCTATCCTTTTCACCACTCCCTTTATAAAAAAGGGCATCAAAAGTATCTGAAAGTCCATCTATATGAAATATTCCTCTTAGTGCATATATAGTTAAAATCAAAAGAAGTGAGATAACCATTGGAGAAAAGATTTGTTTTAAGATTAATACCAAAAAAAGAGTAATTATACCGTCTAAAAACCCGATAAGAGGAAAAACTATGACAGAATTAAGGATATCTTTTTCATTTATGTTTTTTAATTTTATTGGAAAGATAGTTAAAAAAGAAAGGGCTACTAAAAATCTATTTAACACTTTTACTTACTCCTGCCTCTTCAAAAGTTGCCATTTCTCTATAAATTTTTAGTCCTGCAGAAATAATGGTCATAGCAAGTGCTGCTCCTGTTCCTTCACCAAGCCTCAAGTTTAAATCAAGTAAAGGTGTAAGTCCCATAAATTCGAGCGCCTTTTTATGTCCTTTTTCAACAGAATTATGCGAAGCAAAGATATAATCTTTAACTACTGGATTTATGCAATAAGCAATTAAAGCACCTGCGGTTGAGATAAATCCATCTATTACCACTGGTACTTTTAATTCTGCACAACCTAAAACTACCCCTGCAATTGCACCTATTTCAGGCCCTCCAACCTTTGATAAAACATCTATAGGGTCATGAGGGTCGGGTTTATTAAGTTCAATTGCCTTTTTGATTACCTCAATCTTTCTCTTAAAAGTTTCATCATCTATTCCTGTCCCTCTTCCTGTAACTTCTTCAACAGGAGAACCAGTAAGTACGCTTACCACTGCAGAAGAGGGTGTGGTATTACCAATCCCCATCTCTCCTGGAGCAAATAAGTTATACCCTTTTGCATAATATTCTCTCACTAATTCAATCCCTATCTCTATACACTTTAAAGCCTCTTCTTTTTCTAAAGCTGGTCCCTTAGCTATGTTTCTTGCTCCTTTAACAACCTTTCTATCAATAAGCCCTTCAAGCCTTCCGAACTCATAATCAACCCCCACATCAACCACCACAACCTCTGCCCCTGCATGTCTTGCTAAGACATTAATCCCTGCTCCTCCTCTTAGAAAATTAAAAACCATTTGAGCAGTAACCTCCTTAGGATAAGCAGAAACCCCTTCTTCTGTAACTCCATGGTCTGAAGCAAAAACAAAAACAACCTTTTTCTTTATCTCAGGCATTGGGTCTTCATAAATAGCAACTAGTCTTGCTGCAATTTCTTCGAGTCTCCCAAGGCTCTTAGGAGGTTTAGTAAGATTATCAAGTCTTTTCCAAGCAAGCTCTAAAAAATTTTTTTCAACAGGTTTAATGTTAAGGTTTAGCATCCCACACCCTTAAAGTATTATTTCTAAAAAATATTTCTTATCTCTTTGTATCCATTTTCCCACAGAAAATTTAACAGGATTTTTAAATATCGGTCCATCATAGACAAAGGTATGGTATTCTCCTTTTTCTCCGCAAAGGTCAACGGTTCCTAATCTTTTTAGGTCTTCGAGAAAATCGTAGTTTATTTCCCTCCCAAGCCATTCAGGACCAAGAAATTCTGCATTAATAGCACACACTATAGCTTTAAAACCAGCATTGATAAATTCCTTCATAAGCGTTTCTCTTTCTTCTTTCCAGAGAGGAAGAATAGGTTTTATGCCGATTTCTCCGCAAACTCTTTCAATCCACGCTCTGTGTTCTTCAACATCAATATCACCAAACACACCTGCTATAATACCCTCTTCTTTTAATTCTAAAATAGTTTTTTTAAACTCCTCTTCATAATTTCCCCAAGTAGTAGCTTTTTGAATAATCGGGATCTCTATTGCAAAAGCTTGAGCTTTCAGCAGTTCAGCACTCAAACCATGAGAACGGGAACAATCCCCTGTCTCCCTAAGCATATTTAAAAGATAAAGAATTTTAATACCTTTTTTCATCGCTCGAAAACAGGCTAAAGCACTATCTTTCCCTCCACTCCAAGAAACAAAAGCTTTTAAAATTTCCATCCAAACCCTCTTTCTTATTTTAATTTTTTAAATCCATTTTGTTTTTCTAAGGCATAAACCACTGCTTCATATACTGCTTTTCCTATTAATTCTCCGATTTTGCTATGCCCACCGGTATAACTAACCTTAGGTCCTGTAGTTCCTGAAACTACCATGATGTTATCTGTTCCGGTTCCGGTTGCCTGCACCCCCTTGGTATAGCTACTTGGAACGTTTAAATCCTGGAAAGCTGCGGTTTTAGCAATAAACTTTCCCTCCTACCTCATCTTTCGTCTTTTTGGTTTCGCAAACCTCTTTCCATATTTCAGGACGGGCAGAATGATTAACTACTGCTAAAACCTCAAGGAATCCGTCAAGGGTTGATAAAACCCGTCTTTTTTCAGGAAACTTAATAATTAAGGTTTTTTCCCATAAATTTTTATATTCAGCCCTAAGTATAAAGGCTTTTGCCAGCACCTCAGAAGGTAAAGTGATCTCATCTTGTGCTAAAAGTAATTTTGGAATAAAAAGAAAAATTAAAAAACTAAACCAAATAGACCTAATTAAAACTGGCTTAGTTTCAAAATTCATAAAATCCCCCTATAAATTAGTTTTTAACTAAAAATCAAATTTTAAACCTGCTTTTATTGTTCTTTCTGGCATAGGATAATACTGCACATATTCATACCTTCTATTAAAAAGGTTTTCAACGGTTCCGTAAATTTCAACATTTTTAAATGGCTTGTAATTTAAGGCTAAATTAAACACAGTAAAGTCTTTCTTTTCTACAGCTTGATAATAAGTGGGGCTGTAATAATTCCAGTCAATCACCTTTTCGTCTCCTACATAAATTCCGTAAAAACTCGCACTCCATTTTACATCTCTTAGGGTTATCCCGAAGGTTCCTGTCCACTTTGGTGTCCAAAGAAATGTCTCTGTATGATAAGTTCTAATTTCTCTTGGGTCTTTAGAACAATATTTTGTGTGATAGGTTAAATCAAGAAAAGGGCTAATTGAAAAGGGTAGCCCAAAGATTGGAGCAAGCTCAGCCCTAAAATTTAATTCAAAACCTTGGATCTCAGCTCCATCAACATTGGTATAAGTTTGCGTTCTTCTTAAGGTTGGATGAGGAACAGTAATGATTTTATCTTTATAATCAGTAATAAAATAAGCTAAATCTAAATTAAAAAGTTTTCTTTTTAACAAAAAACCAAAATCAAAACTTTCGGACTTTTCTGGTTTTAGTTTGGGATTACCAAGATATCTTATCCCCCAAGAGGAAACATAATCTGCAGCCATTTCATCAGGAGTTGGTGCCCTAAATCCGGTTCCATAGATGGTTTTTAAGATAAATCCCTCCCCTATTTTATAATTCAACCCGGTGCGAAAACTTAAATGATTAAAATTCTCATCTCTTGGATTAACCAAAAGCCCTGGTGTTTCTTTTATTTTTACTTTAAACCAATCCTCTCTTAATCCTATCCCCAAAGTAAGCCTATCCTGATAGAAAGAAAGTTTTCCTTCAGTAAAAACTCCAAAATTTTGGGAAGAAGACCTTGGGTAATAAGGAGGTGGAGGAGAGTTTTTGCTTTCTACATCTATATCGATAAAATCGCCACCTATAACTAAAGAAACAGGTCCTACTTTTAAATCACGAAGAAGAGAAAGCTCATTGGTTTTAATTTCTTTATGGGTTTTTCTCCCCCAACTTAGAGTGTGCCAAGTATCCTCATCTTTTGCAAAGGCAAAAGACCCTTTAAACCAAGGAATAGTAAAGTTTAAACCAAGACGGGTAAAAGAAGATTCTTTATAATCCTTAGGAGTTAAACTATATAATCCTCCAGGAGTATCTACTTCTGCTTCAAGATTGGTTAAAGTAACTTCAAAATTCCAATTTTTAGCTGGACTAAAACCTGCTTTTCCAAAAAAGCTACCAAGGTTATATCCTGTATTTTTATACCTTCCCATATGTTTAACATCATAATCACTTTGCCCTTCTTTAAGGTAGCTGAGATAAAAATAGTTATCTTTTTTCTTATAAGAGACAGCTCCTTTAGCTTTCCAGTATTCCCAGGAACCAGCTTCTATTCTTGCCTCTCCTCCTAAACCCTCTTTTTGAGGAGTTTTAGTAATGATATTAATCACACCACCCATGGCTTGGGAACCATAAATCACTGAGGCAGGTCCTTTCACTATTTCTATTCTTTCTATCTCATCAACAAGAAGCTTTGCTAAATTTGCCGTCCCAGCAACCTCAGAATCAATCAAAACTAATACCTTACTTTTTAAAACGTCTCCCATTACATCATTTGGGAGCCCTCTTACCGCAACCCTTCCAGTTAGCATACCAGGATACTTGTGTACATGACCGGTCCCTGCAGATATCATCACATCTCCTACATCTCTTGAGATAGCAAAGGTTGGGTCATCTTTTTTAATTACCTGTACAAAAGGAATTGCCTTTTCTGTTTTTTCTTCAATTCTTGAGGCACTAACTACTACCTCTTCGGTTTTGATTTCCTTATCCTCTGATTTTTTTATTTCTTCAGTTTGAGAAGCAAAAGCGGAATTTAACATACAGAATACCAAACCAAAACTACCCAATAGTTTATTTTTGAACATATTTCCCCCCTTTAAAATTTTTAATTTTTAGAAAGGACTTAGACTAATTTAAAAATAGGGAGTTTAATTGTTGATGAATTTTAGTGTATTCATGATCCACCCCCTCGGGTTTTTTAGAGTTGGGGCGGTCTTCCGGCTTCCGGATCGTCCTACTCGCCGCACCTTCCCGGTGCCTTTCGGCACCAGTGGTCTGTCGGCTAAGAGCTTTTAACCCTTAGCCCAAGAAAGGAAGCCTCCTTTCGGGGAATACCCCTACTTGGGACCTCCTTTCCCATCCGCATAAAAGCGGACAAGCGGCTTTCGTCCCCGGTCACGGCTGCGGGGCAGCGGGGGATTCTCACCCCACTTCCACAACCCCAACCCAACCTTGGTTAATAATTTTTCTTAGTAACATAAAATAAAAAAAATGTCAATAGAAACTATGGTTGTTGAAAAATCTGTTGCAAATTATACTAAACGTAATAAAGTTTTGAAAAGAAAAGTAAGTCTATGAAGATTGCTTTTTGTGGAAAAGGTGGAGTAGGAAAAAGTATTTTAGCTACTATTCTTAGTCTTGTTTTTCTTGAAGAGGGATATAAGGTTCTTGCCATAGATGCTGACCCAAGTCCCCATTTAGCAAGACTCTTCGGAATAGAGGGAGAAATCATTCCAATCGCTGAGATGAAAGACCTCTTAGCTGAACGAGCTGAAAAATCAGGTCCTTATTATACCTTAAACCCAAGGATAGAAGATTTGCCAGAGAAGTTTGCCCTTACTAAAAATGGTCTAAGATTAATGGTGTTAGGTGCTATAAGGGTTGCTGGAGGAGGTTGTGCTTGCCCGGAACAGACAGTTTTAAGAAGACTTTTGAACTACTTAATTCTTACAGCTAAAGAAGTGGTAATTGTAGACATGGAAGCTGGGGTTGAACATTTTGGTAGAGCTACTCTCACCCCTATAGATGTAATTTTGGTGGTAGTCCAACCTACAGCAGGAAGTATTCAAACAGCTAAACGAATTTTTCGTTTAGCAAAGGAGCTAAAATTAGAAAAAGTATTTTTTTTAGGAAACAACCTTAAATCAAAAATTCAAGAACAAATCTTGTATAAAGAATTTGGTCCCCTTTTACTTGCTTCTTTCCCTTTTGACGAAAAAATAGAAGAATTGGAATTTATGGGTAGCTCTTTGTGGAATTATAGAGGAGAACTTTTTCAGCGAATGAAAGAGGTTAAAATTATTCTTGAGGAAGTTATCGCAAAAATGCCGTAATTTTTAATGCCGTAATTTTTTCAAAGATATTTCTCTTTTATTCTCTTAATTGCTATGTGAGCTGAATTAAAGGCTTTCATTATACTTCCTTGCTTAAAGGCTATATCCCCAACTAAAAAAAGCTTTGGTAAATTGGTTTCAAAAAATTCATCTATTATAGGATCCCCTTTTTCATCAAAATTAATTCCTACCCTTCTTAAAAAACTCTTTGGGGTTGTTCCTCCTAAACAATAATAAATTAAATCATAAAAATCTTCTTTTCCATCTTTAAAATAAACCCTTACTTTTTCATTATAGGCTTCTATTTTTTCTATATCTGTTGCCATAAGAAGCTTCAATTTCCCTTGTTTTTCTTTTTCTTCTAAATTTTTTAAATTAATCTCATTTATTCTAAAAAATTGTGGTCTCCTATAAGAAAGATAAACATCGTTTGCTTCACAGAGAGAGCAAGCAACCTCTGCTGCAGTATTCCCTCCACCAACCACTAAAATTTTTTTATTTTCTGGTATCTCAAGAGGAGGCTCAAAAAATACCTTATTTTTTAATTCCTCAGGAATAGGATATGATGGTTTATTAGGTTTACCAAAAATACCAATAGCAATGATTACAAATTCAGCTAAATATTCTGGCTTATCCTTTACAAAAATTTCATATCCTTCATCTGTTTTTCTTATTTCTGTAACCTCTGAATTTAACCTTATATCTAACTTCCATTTATTAATCCAGTCTTCTATCCTTTTAAGAAACTCTTCTTTAGTTTCAGTTTCAAAGGAACACATCCCAATAGGTTTAATATCTTTCTCTCTATAAGTAGCATCCACTCTTTTACCAGGTTTATAAAATTTTACTATGGTACTACACACAGTTTCTCCTTTTTCCAAAACTACAACAGGTTCTATGTTATTTGCTTTTGCTTCTATAGCTGAAGCAATCCCAGCTGGTCCTGCTCCTATAACAGCAATTTTAACTTTTTCCATCTTTTAACCCCCTAATCATTCCCTAACTTTTTGAAGGTAGCCTACCATTTTATTTTTTTCAAGATCTAATTAAGAGAATATAACTTCCTCTATTCCAAGGTGGGAGTTTAAATGATTTTAAAGTAAAGTAAGCAATGAGAAGGTTTATTTTAAAAATCTAAAGGTTATAATAAAGATAATGCTTGATAAAAAATATCTTACCTTAAAAGAAAGTGTAAAATTACTTTTAGACTATATTGAGTTTAGATGTCTTTCTTTTGAGATTGTTTATATAGAATCTGCCTATAATAGAATTACTTATGAAGATATTTTAGCACCTGAAAATCTGCCTGGTTTTAAAAGATCAACTGTTGATGGATTTGCAGTAAGGTCTCAGGATACTTTTGGAGCAAAGGAAACCATGCCTGTTTATTTAACTGTAAAAGGGCATATTCCTATGGGGGTAGCACCTGATTTTTCTTTAAATCCTGGGGAGGCTGCATCTATTGGAACAGGAGGAATGCTTCCAGAGGGTGCTGATGCAGTGGTAATGATTGAACATGTAAATGTGGTTTCCTCAGATTTAATAGAAATTTTAAAACCTATTGGACCTGGAGAAAATGTTATTTTTGAAGATGAAGATATAAAAGAGGGAGAACTTGTAATTCCTAAAGGACATAAACTAAAACCTCAAGATATAGGTGCACTCGCAGGCTTAGGAATTTCTCAAATAAAAGTAGTTAAAAAGCCGGTAATTGCTATAATCCTTACCGGAGATGAAATTATCCCTCATACAGAAAAAGTAACTCCTGGGAAAATAAGAGATATTA
>Ga0080004_1117094_pt1 | contig 54496 bp, 64 predicted proteins | sample WasSprMetagenome_FD_69207 | JGI IMG/M metagenome (GOLD analysis project Ga0080004, IMG submission 69207) | Sulfidic aquatic microbial communities from Washburn Spring, Yellowstone National Park, USA - WS (SPADES assembly) (version 2) | ecosystem: Environmental > Aquatic > Thermal springs > Hot...
AGGAGAGGGGGAAAGAGGTGTTCCGGGAAGTCTACAACACCATCCCGGTGATGCGCAAAGCGTGAGTACTCTCCGTATGACCCTCAAGGCCTTGACCCAAAGTATGTCCTGGGTTCCTGTGATATGAGGGACTGTAATCTGGATGAGTGAGGGAAAGGAAGGTAGATTAGGAAATGAAACCATGGAGAGGGTTTTCAAAAAGATCCCTACAATAAGTTGACGCTATCGAATCGATTTCTCCCCTTGACAGAAATACCCCCCTGCTGCTATGGTTAAGCCCAAAAACCCTGGGAAAGCCGGGAGTGCAAAAGCGATGAAAATCCCCAAGGTCATGTCCACCCAGCACCCGGACAACGTCTCGCTCCCCTTTTTCGCTGAAACCCCCGACATGTCCGGGGAGGACGAGATTCTCGAGGCGTACTACGCCTTTTCCCATCTTGGGTGCGATGAGCAGATGTGGGATAGCGAAGGGAAAGAAGTGGACGACTTCGTGGTGAAAAAACTCCTCACCAAATATCCTCACTTTTTCCGGAAAAAGCGCCTGGGGGAGGAGGTCTTTCTGACCCTTCGCCTCCCCAATCCCTCCATAGAAAAGGAAGAGGCGAAAATCCTTGTCGAGGCGTTAGAGAGCATCCCCCGCTCCATGGACGCCGCACGGCTTTTTGAAGGAAGAGATGCTCCGGCCCCCATCTTCGAGGTGATTCTCCCCATGACCACCTCGGCCGAAGAGCTCAACCGGGTTTACTACTTCTACCGGAACTTCATCCAGGGAAAACAGCACCAGCCGATTTACCCCGGGTCCATCACTGTGGCGGAGTGGGTGGGGGAGTTTCTGCCCGAAAAAATCCACGTCATTCCCCTTTTTGAAGACATCCCCACTATGCTACGGGCCGACGAAATCGTGAAGGAGTACCTAAAAGACAAGGACGAAAGCCACCTGCGGGTCTTCCTGGCCCGGTCTGACCCTGCACTGAACTACGGGATGGTGGCCGCAGTCTTAGCCAACAAAATAGCTCTGAAAAGGCTCGAGAGGCTTTCGTACCGTATCGAAAGGGATATCTACCCTATTCTCGGTGCGGGCTCCCCCCCTTTCCGGGGAAACCTCTCTCCCGCAACCGTTGACCATGTGCTCTCCGAGTACCCCTCGGTAGAGACCTTTACGGTGCAGTCGGCCTTTAAGTACGATAACCCTACTGAAGAGGTCATTGCGGCCATAAAGAGAATCAAAGCCTTTGTCCGTCATCCCATTGAGGACTTCGAAGAGGACTTTACCCTGGAGGTCATCAGGAAAACCTCCCTTGAGTACCAGAGGACCGTCGAAGGGCTGGCGGAAACCATCAATCTCCTCGCAAGGTACGTCCCCAGACGGCGCATGAGAAAGCTCCACATCGGGCTTTTTGGGTACTCGAGGCGAATCGGAAAGGTCTCCCTTCCCAGGGCTATCGGCTTTTGCTCTGCCTGCTACTCCATGGGGCTTCCTCCGGAAATCCTCGGTCTTGGGGCGATGTCCTCCCAGGAGCTCCGGGCCCTGGAGAGCACTTACAAAAACCTCCGGATAGACCTTGCGCTTGCCCTCCGGTACTTCAATGCCAGGGTCTTCGAGATTCTCCCTGAGGAGGCAAAAGAAAGCATCCTCAAGGCGCTGGACCTTGCAAGCACCCTGGATCTCTCTGTCGAGGAAGACCCGGACCACAAAGAGGTGACCGCGCGGGTCATCAGGGCGGTGAAAAACCAGAACTACGGAGTGCTTTCTGAACTCATTGTCGAGGCAGGGCTCCTGCGGAGATTCCTGGGGTAAAACAGGAACAGGCCACGGAAGGACCTGTGGTCTGTCGTGGAACGTCAAATCCTGAATCGTCCCAGGTTCTCCTCAAGCCTCCGGGCTAAGGCCACAACCTCCTGGACGGCCCCGTGGGCCTCCTGGAGCGCCGCATTCAAAGCGAGGAGGTTCGTTTCTTCAGCAATCCCAGTGATGCGGTGATGATGGGCATAGCCTTGTACCTTGTGTGGCAGGCAAACTTCGGGGGGCAAGGGCCATCCTCTCCCTCTACTTCCTGCGGCTTGCTGCAAACATCCCCTGGTCCCTCTTCTTTCTCGGCATGCGCAATCTTCTGTTTCCCTGGCGACCCTGCTCAACGCCGCCATTCTGCGGCTGAATTGATTCGGAACAAAAAAGAAAAACCGGGAGCGTTGCTCCCGGTTTTTCTGGAGAGGGGAGGGAGAGCTCCCGGACAGCACTCTCCGCAGGCTCCAGGGGGTGGCCCAGCCAGGGCCATGCCGGAACCCCGCTCACGTGTTCTGGATGCAGCATACAGGATTGAGATTACAGGGAGATGAAGGAAGGGTTCAAAAGCTTTTACGATTCGTCCGCTCCCCCTTCCCGGGCTTTCAGGTATAATATCAGCTCTGTGGGCCTTTTTCAGGCAGGTGATGAACAATGCGCACATCTTCTCTGTTCCCTACAAGGCACATCGTCCGTCTTGGAGAAGGGGCGCTTTTGGGTTTTGTAGCAGGAATGGTCACGGTTCTTTACCGGTACCTCCTTGAGCAGGCCTCGAGCGTAAGCGAGCAAGTTCTCACCCTCGCTCGGGAGAGCGTATTCCTTGTCCTGGCATGGCTGGCGTTTTTGGGGTTCCTCGGATGGGTGGTGGGGTACCTGGTGCGCTTTGAACCCCTGGCTGCAGGAAGCGGCATTCCCCACGTGAAAGGCGTGCTTTCAGGGAAACTCCAGGCCGTGTGGTGGCGGATTCTCCTTGTGAAGTTCGCGGGTGGCATCCTTGGTGCCTTCGGTGATCTTTCTCTGGGGAGAGAGGGGCCCTCGGTGCAGATCGGCGCCATGATAGGGAAGGGGTGGGGTGAAATTCCTCTTTACCCTCTGGAGCTATGCCTCTTCCACTCCTGGAGGGATTTTCTTCCCCCTCCTTACCGTTGGAGCTCTCCTCGGGAACATTTTCGGCGTGCTCTGGGGGAAAATGGTCGGTACCTCTTCTATTCCCACCAACAACCTCATTGTCCTGGGGATGGCCGGATACTTCTCGGCCATCACCAAGGCCCCTATCACCGGGAGCGTCCTCATCGCCGAAATAACCGGTTCGTTCTCCGCCCTCCCGGCCATCGTCTTTGTGTGCCTTGTGGCCCTCGGGACTTCCAACCTCCTCAGGACGAGGCCAATCTACGATACCCTCCTGAAGAGGCTTCTCCACACCACTACGAACCATATCCCCCGGCAACCACGAGGACCTGACCAGTGAGGTAATCGGCCTCCTCGGCGGCGAAAAAGAGCACCGCCCGGGCGATGTCCTCGGGGCGCCCCAGCCTCCCCACCGGAATCTGCGCAAGGAGCCTGGGGATGTGCTCTTCTGGGGTGACCGAGTGCAAGAGGTCGGTGTCGATTTTGCTTGGGGCAACAACGTTCACCGTTATGCCGAGGGGGGCGCATTCCCGGGCCAGAGCTTTGCACAGGGCAATGACCCCGCCCTTCGAGGCGGCATAGTGGATGCCTGAGGTCCCTCCCGTAAGGCCAGAGGTGGAGGCAATGGCCACAATCCTCCCCCACCGCTTCTCCACCATGAAGGGCAGCACTACCCGGACCGCAAGGTACACCCCCTTGAGGTTTACGGCAATCATCCGGTCCCAGTCCTCTTCCCTCAGGTTCCAGGCACCCCGGTAGTCTGGGTCCCCTATACCAGCGTTGGCCACAAGGATATCCGGAACCCCCAGAGTCCTGACGACAACCTCCACCATCGCCTCCACTTCCCGGGCGTTCTGCACATCGGCCTGGAAGGCTTCGGCCACTCCCCCGCTTTTTTGGATTTCCGCCACCACCTCTTCGGCCGCCTCGCGGTGGCGGTGGTAGTTCACCGCCACCTTCGCTCCTTCCCGGGCAAGGAAAACCGAAATGGCCCTGCCGATTCCCCGGCTTCCACCGGTCACCAGCGCCACATGTCCTGAAACACCAGCCATATACTCCTCTCCCCCCCGAAAAACCTCCCCTTACTTCCGCTTTCCCTGGAAATACCTCCGAAGCAGGGCACTGCATTCCTCCGCGCACACGCCACCGGTCACCGAGACGCTGTGCGGGAAAAGGCCGGGGACAAAGACGTTGAGGACACTCCCCGCCACCCCACCCTTGGGGTCCTGGGCGCCGAAAACCAGCCGGGCAATGCGGGCCTGGATGATGGCCCCGGCGCACATGAGGCAAGGCTCAAGCGTCACGTACAGGGTACAGCCCTCCAGGCGCCAGTCCCCAAGGTCTCTCTGGGCCTTCCGGATGGCCTCAATTTCTGCATGGGCCGTGACGTCATTGGTCCCCTCCCTCCGGTTGTGCCCCAGGGCCACGACCACGCCCTCCCGCACAATACAGGCCCCCACAGGGACCTCATCCTCCAGAAAGGCCCGTTCTGCCTCCTTCAGGGCAAGGCGCATGAAGCGTTCATCCTGCGTCATCGTTCCCGAAAGACCCAGAGCCTGTTCCCCAGAAAATTCACGGAAAGCGACCCTAAAGTCGCCAGGACCTTGCTCTCCGCCGGTCCAAAAGCGTACTTCCCTCGAAAAAGGACAAGAAGCCCCAGGGCAATACCCAAAGCGGCGAGGTTCACGAGGACGAATTTCGCCACCTCGGTGAAATGTACGCGCCTCCGGCTCTTGAAGGTCCAGAACTTGTTCAGGAGGTAGCTATTCGTCATCCCGCAGGAGTAGGAAATCACCTGGCTCACCGGGTACCAGAGGCCCATCTTTCCGTGGAGGACCATGAACACCCCGAAATCGATGGCGGTGTTGAGGACTCCCACAAGACTGAATTTCCCGAACTGCCAGGCATCAGCAAGAATCGCGTGGAGGCTCTTCATGCGTTTTGTCAAACCCCCTGGTGCGGTCCACAACGTAGAGGGGGCGGTTCTTGGCCTCGTCGTAAATCCGCCCGATGTACTCCCCCATGATCCCGAGAATGATGAGGATAATCCCGCTGAAGAAGAGGTTGATGACGGCCAAAGAGGCCCACCCGGGGACGGTGCTCTTCCCCAGGAGTTTCGCCACAACGATGACGAGAAGGTACACGAAACTCAGAAAGGACAGGGCAAAACCAAGGTAAGCGGCAATCTTTAAGGGTTTGTTGGAGAAGGCCGTGATGCCGTCCCAGGCGAGCTTCAGCATCTTCCGGAGGGGGTACTTCGTCGTCCCCGCAAAGCGCCTGTGCCGGACGTACTCTAAGGCCGTCTGGCGAAAGCCGACCCATGCAACCAGGCCCCGAATGAAACGGTTTTTCTCCCGCAGAAGCCTCATGACCTCGACCACTTTCCGGTCCATGAGGCGGAAATCTCCCGTGTCCAGAGGGATGTCGATATCGGTCATGGCGCGGAGGAGGCGGTAGAAGAAGGAGGCGGTGAAGCGCTTGAAGAAGGTCTCCCCTTCCCGTTTTGCCCGCTTCCCATAGACAACCTCATACCCTTCCCGCCATTTTGCCACCATCTCCGGGATGACCTCCGGAGGATCCTGGAGGTCGGCGTCGATGACGATCACCGCTTCTCCCCGGGCATAGTCCATCCCGGCGGTGATGGCCGCCTGATGGCCGAAGTTCCGGGAGAAGTGGATGACCCGCACCCGGGGGTCTTTCCGGGCAAGGTCATCGAGGATTTCGGGGCTTCTGTCCCTGCTCCCGTCGTTCACGAAGATGAGCTCATAGGGTTCGGAGAGCCCCTCCATGACCCCGGTGAGGCGACGGTACGTCTCCGGCAACACCTCCTCCTCGTTGAAGACCGGGATAACGACGGAAAAGCGCACACCTGCCATCCTACTCCCCTCCCGAGAAAAAGGTCCAGCTGGGGAACCAGCGCAGGAACCGGGCCACATACGCTCTGCTTACGGGGAGACCCGAGAGAATGGGATAGAAAAGGACAAAAAGCACTACCGCACCACCAAGGAGCACCCACCGCCATATCCTGGCTTCGGGGTTGTCCTCTTCCAGCCAGGCGAAGAACACTCCAAGGAGCACCGCCAGAAAGGGCACGCATCCGTAGTAGTGGTAGATGAAGGTGATGCGGGGGACGAGCATCCAGGGAACATACTGCGAAAAGAAGGCCACAAGGATCCAGAAAACTCCCTGCCTTTTCAGGAATGCCGGTGTTACGAGGGCAAAAAGGATCGTAATCCCTCCAGTCCACCAGAGGGCTGGATTGCCAAAGGACACAATGCTTGAGATGTACCCCTTTGGAAGTCCTTCTCCCCTGTAGAGCCAGATGGGCCGGGCCATGACCGGCCACTCCCAGAAGGGGGAGGCGAAGGGGTGTGTTGCCTTGAGGTCGTGGTGGTAGCGGTACATGGAGAGCTGGAGACGAAATACATCCCGAAGAGTGTACCCGGGGACGAGAAGGTACGGGATGTACGAGAGGAAGTACAGACAGGCGGGGATGAAGAGGAAAAAGAGCACCGAGAAAGGGAGGGCCCGTCGCAGGAAGTGCTCTCCGTGGAGAGGGTTGCGCTTTATGCGAAGCCCGTGATGGACGACAAAGAGCACCGCCATCCCGAGGCCGGCGTACACAGCGGTCCACTTCGTCGCCGCCCCAAGACCGAAGAAAAGCCCCGAGAGGAAAAGCAGCCGCAATCCCTCCCGGTCCTCAGCACCATGGAGAAAGTACCGGAAGAGAAAGAGGAAGGAAAGGATCACGAAAAAGACCACATAGGTGTCAATGGTGGCAATCCGGGCCTGCACAAAGCGCATGAAGTCAAAGGCAAAAAGGGCCGCAGCAAAGAGAGCATGCTCTTCGGGAACAAAAAGGCGGGCCAGGAAGAACACCACGGGGACAAGGAGCGTCCCAAAGACCACCCCCATGATGCGCCACCCAAAAGGATTCATGCCGAAGAGGGCCACCCCCAGGGCGATGATGAGTTTCCCCAGGGGTGGATGGGTCCACTCATACGGAGGGAGGCGGCGCAGGTGCTCAAAGGCCGTGCGGGCGTGGTAAATCTCGTCAAAGTACGTCCCGGTGAGGTATGAACGCTCGTACTGGGCGATAGCCTGCTCGTCGAACAGGCGCTCGTACCCTTCTGAAGCAGAAAGGGCGGTTACCGAGGCAATGGGGAGGGGACGGGAACTTCCCACCTCAAAGAAGGCCACCTCCCCGAGCATCCCCCGGGGTTGTTCCACGACGATTTTAAAGTACCGACCAGAAAAGGGACCATCAACGTGTTCCCACCGGAAGACCCAGTCCGGTTTCATCTCCGGCCCCTTCCTCCAGGTCACCCCGTCTTCGGAGTACTCGATGCGGTATGCGCTCTCCCGCGTAAGACCGAAAAAGCACGAGATGCGTCCCACACTGCGGTTCTCCCCCAGGTCAACAAGAACGGTCTCGCCTGACCCCTGAGGCTCCCAGAACGTCCTCGGGACATCCCAAGAACCAAGGCGGTACAGGGAAACAAGCAGCGAGAAAAGAGAAAGCGCAAAGAGGAAGAAAAGGGGTTTCCTCGTCATGGGGTCTAAAGCGCTCCTTTCCCGGGAGTTTTTCGGAACACCAGAAAAAGGAAAAAGGCAAAAAGGGCAAGGTTTGCCCCAGAAACGAGAAGAAGCCGCCAGTCAGTGCGGGGGAAATGGTACGTCCCGAAAAAGCCGTAAAGGAGAATGAGGCCGACGCTCACAAAAAATGTAGCGCTCAGGCCAAAGAAGAGGGCGAGAACCTCCCTGCATGGCCGGAAAACGTACCAGAGGGGCGCAAAGACTAAGGCCGGGAAGAGGTACCGCTCGTGCATCCGGTGCACAAAGAGGAAGGTCGCAAAGGCAAGGAAAAGCGCCACCACGGGGAAACGCTCCTCTGTTTTCTCCCGGAAAAAGAGAAACGCCGACAGCACCACAATCGCCCCCACCGCCACGTACCCCCACTCCCGGAAGGAAAGGAAAAGGACCTTCCGGGTATCCGGCACCCAGTTGCCCCCAAGGAGGGCGAAAAGATTGAAGGCGTTGAGGGTAGCGTACTGGTACGACCCCACAGCACCCCGGTAGATTCCGAGGACCCGGGAAAGCGAAAAGGGAAGCGAGAGGAGCACAAAAACCCCAAGGCCCAGGGGAACGCTCTGGAAGACAACGGCCAGGTTCCTCCGCTCGAGAAAAGCCCAAAGCCACAGCGGGGAGAAAATGAGGGTCTGGGGCTTTATGAGGAGGGCCAGGGCAAAAAAAATCGCCGAAAGCTCAATTCTCTGTTCAAGCAGAAAAAGTACTCCGAGAAGAAGGGGGAGGACGAAGATGGCATCCACCTGTCCCCACAGAGCCGAATCAAGGCCCACGGCCGGGTTCAGGGCAAAGGCAGCAAAGAGGAACTCCGCCCGGGGCTCTCCCAGGCGTTTCCTGGCCAGGGCAAAGAGGAGAACAGCCAGGGCAAGGTCGGCAAGGATAGCAGGAAGCTTGAGGAGGACAAGGGAGGGAGGAGAGAAATCCTGAAGACGGAGGAGCCTCTTCAGGTGGCCGAGGAGAAAGAGGACATAGATGTACCCCGGGGGATAGTCGGCGAACATCTCCCCGAAGTAGAAGCGGGAAAGCCCAATTTCTGCTGCCTGCTTTGCCCATCCCTCAAAGCAGGCGATATCCGGGGGAAACCCAAAGACCGTAAACGCAAAGAGCAACCTCAGGGCCAGGGCAACACACAGCACCACCCAGAGGGACCTCGAAAGCCGTAAATCCTGGAAGCTCAAAAATCCCCCAGATACCTCCTGAGGCAACCTCTCAACCCCCAGCAAATTTCTGCCACCATTATACCAGGCCCGGGACGTCAGGAAATCCGAATTTCTGGGTCTGGCTGTGAAGACCATGGAGGAGAAAAAATACCCGAACGGCTTGCTTCTATCTTTCGCCTTGCTATAATGGAAACGAACGCTTTGTGGTCAAATGAATTTGAGAAATTGCTCAAAAAGAGGCGAGGGTTATGCTCGGTGTTGACGAAAAACTCAGAATGTACTTCACGATGCTCTGCATCCGCCGCTTTGAAGAAAAAGCGGAGGAACTCTATATGGCGGGGAAAATCTGGGGGACGTTCCACCTCTATATCGGCGAAGAGGCCGTGGCCACAGGGGCCTGTTTTGCGCTGCGCCCTGAGGACTACATCACTTCAACCCACCGGGGCCACGGGCACTGCATCGCCAAGGGCGCTGACGTCAGGAAGATGATGGCCGAACTCATGGGGAAGGCCACAGGGTACTGCCTGGGGCTTGGGGGCTCCATGCACATCGCCGACCTCGAAGGGGGAAACCTCGGCGCCACGGGCATTGTGGGGTCGGCCATCCCCATTGCTGCTGGGGCAGCTCTGGCGTGCAAGCTCCAGAAAAATAACCGGGTGGTTCTGTGCTTTTTCGGAGACGGAGCGGCCAACACTGGAGCGTTCCACGAGGCCGTGAACCTGGCGGCGGTCTTCAGGCTCCCGGTGGTCTTTCTGTGCGAGAATAACCTCTACGCCATGTCCTTCCCGGTGAAGAAAGCCTTCGCCATCCCCGACATCGCCGAGCGGGCAAAGGGTTACGGCATTCCCGGGGTTACGGTTGACGGAATGGACGTTCTTTCAGTGTACGAGGCCACGAAAGAAGCCGTGGAGCGGGCCCGAAAAGGTGAGGGACCGACGCTCATCGAGGCCCGGACCTACCGTTTCAGGGGGCATTCCAAAAGTGATAAGGGTGTGTACCGGACGAAAGAGGAAGTGAGGATGTGGATGGAGCGCTGCCCCATAAAGCGCTTCCAGGAACATCTCCTCGGCGAAGGCGTTCCCGAGGAAACCCTGAAAGACCTCGAGAAAAAAGCCGAGGAACTCATCGAAGAGGCGGTGCGTTTTGCCGAAGAAAGCCCGGAACTGACCATAGAGGAAGCGAGGCGACTGGTCTATGCCTGAGCGGGAAATCACCTACGCCGAGGCCATACGGGAGGCCCTCAGGGAAGAAATGCGGAAAGACCCCTCGGTATTCCTCATCGGTGAGGACATCGGGGTGTACGGTGGGGCCTTTGGCGTCACCCAGGGGCTTCTTGAGGAGTTTGGAGAAGAGCGGGTGATCGATACACCCATTTCTGAAGCCGCCATTGCTGGTGCAGCCATAGGCGCTGCGCTCCTTGGTATGCGACCGGTGGCCGAAATCATGTTCTTCGACTTTATGACGCTCTGCGCCGACCAGATAGTGAACCAGGCGGCCAAAATCCGCTTCATGTTCGGGGGAAAGGCGAAGGTGGCCATTGTGGTCCGCTCTCCCGCGGGATCCGGCACCGGAGCCGCAGGACACCACTCCGGAAGCCTTGAATCCTGGTTCACCCACGTTCCCGGGCTCAAGGTCGTTGCCCCCGCAACACCTTATGACGCCAAAGGGCTCCTCAAAAGCGCTATCAGAGACGATAATCCCGTGATCTTCGTGGAACACAAACTCCTCTACCGTGTAAAAGGACCGGTCCCTGAAGAAGAGTACGTTATCCCCCTGGGGGTTGGGGAGGTTAAAAGACGGGGGAGGGACCTCACCATCGTGACCTATTCCCTCATGGTCAGAAGAAGCCTTGAGGCGGCGGAGATTCTCTCCCGGGAGGGGATTGACGTTGAGGTCGTGGATGTGCGGACCCTCCGTCCTCTTGATGAGGAGGTCATCCTCGAGTCCGTCCGGAAAACTCACAGGGCACTTGTGGTGTACGAGCCCCCTCGCTTTGGGGCTTTCGGAGCAGAAATCGCCGCCCTCATTACCGAGAAGGCCTTCGACGACCTTGACGCTCCCGTCATGCGCCTTGGGGGACTGGAAATGCCCCCACCTTACAATCCGCACCTTGAGCGCCGGATTGCCCCTCAGGTCGAGGATATTGTAGCCGCCTGCCGGGAACTCGTATCGTGACCGCTGAGTCCGGGAAGTCCCCCGGGTTTAGCAGTGTCACACGATGGAGCAATTTCTGTCCCTGTCTCCGCAAGGCCGAAGCGGCTTTGTAGAGCAATCCTGAGATTGCTTCGCTTGCAGTGACACACAAAGGTAGTCATTGCGAGCTCGTCTCTTCGCCTGCGAAGCAATCTCGTTTTCTTTGGTCTTGAGACTGCTTCGTCGCTTCGCTCCTCGCAGTGACGGGGAAAGGAGATCCTCGCGGTGGCCCCTGGCACGTCATTGCGAGCCTCGTCTTTTCGTCTGGCGAAGCAATCTCTTCTCTCACCCCGTGGGAATATGAGACTGCTTCGCTTCGCTCGCAGTGACACGGCAGAGTGTCTCTGCGAGGTCGTAGTTTTGCCTCCGAAGTAGTCTCAACCACCAGATTGCTTCGGGCCTCTGGCCCTCGCAATGACGCACAAAAAGGGTCCCTGCGAGCTTGTCGTTTCGTCCTTTCCCCGGTCATTGCGAGCCTCGTCTTTTCGTCTGGCGAAGCAATCTCGTGAGACTGCCTCGCTTCGCTCGCAACGGCGAAGAAATACCGCCGGATTGCTTCGGGGCTTCGCCCCTCGCAATGACCAACAAAAAGGTCACTGCGAGGTCGCATTTTCGCTTCCGAAGCAGTCTCAGGGATTCCTCGCCACTTCGCGGCTTTGGAAAGAAAAAAGAGGCAAAAGTCTGTGGCGCTCACATGCCTTTACCTGAAGACGGAATGAAAACCTCTATCCTGCTACGAGACTTCCTGCCGCACTGGTGGCGTAAATGCGCTTTCTGGTGTCCTCCTGACACTTCAGAAAACAGGGGAAATTTTTCCCCTTGACCTCGCCGATTCGAGAAGGCCGGTATGTGTTTTGATACCGTCTCCAGAGTCTTCCCAACCGCTCTTTTGCTCCCTCGTAATCCATGATTTTCATAGTGCTCAAGACCCTCTGCATAAGGAGGCATCCTCCTCTCCCGGGCATCCCCGCAAGGTCGTCCGAGTGTCGGCTGAGTAAGTGCATGGTGGGTTCATGGTTGGCAAAAAAACGGTGAAGGTACTGCTTCTGGTGAGGAAGTCCTCATGGGAGCACAGGAAGGTTTCTGGAATTGCAAAACCCTGTCCTTCTGGTATAGTACTTGCTGGGAGGAGGGTATAGCGCGGGGTATTCGGAGATTCCAGCAAAGAGTGACACTCATTCAGAGGAGACGATGCTCGTCTACCTTGACGTATGCTGCCTAAACAGGCCCTTCGACGACCAGTCCCAGGAGCGTATTCGCCTGGAAGCCGAAGCGGTGTTGCTTATTCTCGAGCGCTGTCAGGCCGGGGAATGGCAGCTTCTGGGGAGCGAAGCTGTGGATTATGAGATTTCTCGCATCCCCGATGAAGAGAGGAGATACAGGGTGTTCCTTCTTGCTTCCGTTGCCCGGGCCCGGCAGAAGGTGAACCGGCCAGTGCAGGTCCGTGCCCAGGAGCTTGAGCGGCTCGGGTTTAAGGCCCTCGATGCTTTGCACATCGCCTGTGCCGAGGCAGGGGGCGCCCGGGTGCTCCTCACCACCGACGACCGAATGCTCAACATCGCTCGAAAGATCCGGGGTGATTTGCGTGTGAGGGTTGAGAACCCTGTCCTGTGGTTAATGGAGGTGACGACAGGTGGCTCTGCACAGAATGACGCCAGCCGAGATTCGGGAGAGAGGCCTTGAAGCCCTGAGGGAGGCTCTGGGCCCGGTGGGAATGGCCCGCTTCCTGCAGCAGTTTGCAAGAGGGAGCGGCGATTACACCAGGGACCGTGAGGAGTGGCTTGGAGGGCTGACCGTTCAAGAGGTGGTGAAGGACATCAAAAGCCACAGAAAACGCGTCCGTTGAGACTTCTTCCATCGCCCGGTGGCTTATCCTTTTTCTCCTCCTTCGCAAGTTCTGGTTTTTGCTTCTCTTTGCCCCGTTACTGGGAAGCCCTATCCCCCTGTCTCTCTTGAAAGCCGCTCCGCTTGCAGCAGCCACCTGGAGAGGTTTCTTTTTGAGAATTCGAGGTTCCTTCGCCTGCGGTGACCCATCGTGTCACTGCGAGGTTGTATTTTCGCTTCCGAAGCGGTCCCTGAGACTCTTCGCCACTTTGCAACTCGAACAACGAAAAGAAAGGCTCAAAACGACCGAAAAAGAATATACGAGCGAGAGCACCCTTCAAAACCGTAATGACGAGGTACTCCATGGTATAATAGGCACAGTGGAAACGTGCCAGCGTTCAACATTGAGGAAGTAAGGCCGTGCGCCCAGGGAAGGCTGTACAGCGTAAACGCCCAGGGAAAGAGGATCAGCATCCTCTTCCTCCATCACGCCCTGGAGAGAATGCAGAAGTGGTCCCTTTCAGAGGAACAGGTCCTGGAGACGCTCCTCTTTCCTGAAGAGGTTGTCACTGGGCACGGCAAAAGGTATATCGCCCACAGGAGGTACGAAGGTTCCCACCTTGTCCGGGCCATCTACGAGTATGACGGAAATACACCGGTGCTTGTCACCGTGTACTTTCCCTATGCCGAGCGGTACTTCCAGGGAGGCGAGGTCTTTGAAGATAAAATACTCGAAAGAGGCTGATGTGCTCCTGATAGAGCTCAGAGAGGGCCATCCGGTGGATGCCATAGACCTGAAGGAAGGGGTGATTCTCCATCTTGACGAACGAGGTCTTCCCCTTGAAATAGAAATACTCGACGCCTCGAAGCTCGCTTCACTTGAAGAAATCCACATCATGGCGCCTCTTGAAGCCGCCCGTTGAATCCGGGTTTCTGTGTTTCCCATACACCATGCAGTAAAATACGAGACTGCTTCGTCGCTTCGCTCCTCGCAGTGACGGGGAAAGGAGATCCTCGCGGTGGCCCCTGGCACGTCATTGCGAGCCTCGTCTTTTCGTCTGGCGAAGCAATCTCTTCTCTCACCCCGTGGGAATATGAGACTGCTTCGCTTCGCTCGCAGTGACACGGCAGAGTGTCTCTGCGAGGTCGTAGTTTTGCCTCCGAAGTAGTCTCAACCACCAGATTGCTTCGGGCCTCTGGCCCTCGCAATGACGCACAAAAAGGGTCCCTGCGAGCTTGTCGTTTCGTCCTTTCCCCGGTCATTGCGAGCCTCGTCTTTTCGTCTGGCGAAGCAATCTCGTGAGACTGCCTCGCTTCGCTCGCAACGGCGAAGAAATACCGCCGGATTGCTTCGGGGCTTCGCCCCTCGCAATGACCAACAAAAAGGTCACTGTGAGGTCGTATTTTCGTTTCCGAAGCAGTCTCGCTCTCTGCGGCCTTGAGGCCGCTTCGCTTGGTTGGCAGTGACAGAAAGGAAGGGGGCTGCTTCGTCGCTTTGCCCCTCGCAAAGACAAAGGAAAAGGGTCTCGGAAGGACAAAGGAGATGTCCATGGTCCGGATGGTAGGGAGAAGCACTTGGAGTGGCACAGGCAACGGTTGAGCAAAAAGCAAATTGAGAAAAATCGAAGCGGGGGTATAATATAGGTGAAAGGGCGTGAGCGCCATGCTGAGGATGAAGGTCCAGGGTCTCATGTTCGACCAGAAAAGCGCCATGGCCGTCGTTATTCTCGTTGATGAGGAGGAGAAACGGAGCCTTCCCATCTGGATTGGCCTTTTCGAGGCGCAGGCAATACTCCTTGGCCTCCAGGGAGTTCAGACCCCCCGTCCGCTCACCCATGACCTCATGGCCTCGGTCATTCGGAGCATGGGAGGGGAGCTTGAAAAGGTCGTCATCACCAAAATCGTCGATAACACCTTCTATGCCCTGCTCTACCTCAAAATCGACGGCCGGGAAGTGACCGTCGATGCCCGCCCAAGCGACGGCATCGCGCTGTCGCTGCGCATGGGGGCTCCCATCTACATCTCTGAAGAAATCCGCAGTTCAACAACGGTTGCTATGGGAGAGATTGACGATAAAGAGATCGAAGAATTCCGCCAGTTCCTCGAGAACCTGAAACCCGATGACCTCAAGAAATACCTTGGCTACGAAACCTAAGTGGTACATTGGTGTTCTCGGACAGCACGCACCAGAAGAACCGCTCCTTACCCTGGCGTACCGTGTGGGGAAGGGCATTGCCGAGCGTGGAGGGGTTCTGCTCTGCGGAGGACTGGGCGGTGTGATGGAAGCAGCCTGCCGAGGCGCCAGGGAGGCCGGAGGTATCACCATTGGTATTCTCCCAGGATCCTCCCCTGATGACGCCAATCCCTTTGTGGATTTCGCCATTGCCACAGGACTTGGAGAAGCGCGGAATTTCGTCATTGTCTCCGCCTCGTCAGCGCTCATCGCCTGTGGAGGACAGGCGGGAACCCTGAGCGAAATCGCCCTCGCCCTTCGCCTGGGGAAAATCCTCGCTGGCGTCCACACCTGGAAGATTGAAGACCACCGGGGCAAGAAAGACTTCTTCCCCTCTTTTGAGAGCGCCGAAGAGGCCGTGGAGTACGTATTTTCAAGACTCCAGGGAGCAAAGCGATGAATACCGAGGGAAGCCCGGGGTTCATTCGTCTGAGCGTCACCACCATCGCCGAGGTCGCTGCCCGGGCAGCCGTTCATGTTGAGGGCGTACGGGATGACTTTGAGCGTCTTCTGAAGACGGTGGAGCTCTTCCGGGGAGAAGATGCCCTGCCTCACGGGGAAAAGGTCCCTTTAGAGACTCAGGACCTTGTGGTCCGCCTCAGGATCACCGTGAGTGCCTCTGCCCCATCCTTTTTCCTGGTAGCCCAGAGGGTGCAGAGAAGCGTCTTCGACGCACTCTATTCGCGCCTCGGCATTGTACCCTCCCGTGTGCATGTTGAGGTTCAGAACGTTGACTGGTCAGACCTTGACGAAAGGGGGTGAGAGAACTTGTACAACCCCGAAGGGTTGTGTCAGGTGTGCCGCCACTGCGATCCGCTCCTTAAGGAACGGGGAATCTACCGGTGCCTTCTGGGAGAGCAGAAAGAACGGACGCAGCCTGTGGACCGCTGTGACTATTTCTTCCCGGACCACCTTGCTTCTGCGCAGGAGAATAAGAAGAAGACCTGAACGATGCGCAGAACCCGCCTGGGGCAGCACTTTCTCGTTGATGAGAGGGTTCTCTCTGCCATTGTGGAGGCTGGAGAGCTGAGTTCCCGGGACCTCGTCCTTGAGGTTGGGGCGGGAGAGGGGGTGCTCACCGAACGCCTGGCACAGAAAGCGGGACGGGTTGTGAGCTTTGAGGTTGACCCTTTGCTCTTTCCCCGGGCAAAGGAGTGGCTTGGGGCCTACCCCCATGTGTTCCTGTATCGGGAGGACATCCTGCGGGTGGATCTCGTGTCCCTCCTTCGGTCCTTCCCCGAAACGACCAGAAAGTGCATCGCCAACCTCCCCTACGGGATCTCCGCAGCGTTCTTTACGCTTCTTCTTGAAACCACTCCGGAACTCCTCTGGGAGCGATTTGTGGTGACGGTGCAGTACGAATTCGGCGAAAAACTCCTCTCCTTGCCACCGGAAGGCAAGGGGAACCCCCTTTCGGTGGGTCTTGCCAGAATCTTCTCCACAGAGAGACTCCTTGTGGTTCCTCCCCAGGCCTTTCGACCACCACCAAGGGTTTACTCCCTCGTCCTCCTTGGCCGGCGCCGAAAAGACCTCCCCCAGGACTTCATTCCCTTTTTCCGCTTCGTCCGGGAGGTCTTCCGCCATCGCCGGAAAATTCTGCGTTCCGTGATTCCCCAGGCAGAACCCCCCATACCCGAGCTTTTGGGGAAACGGGCCGAGGACCTGACCCTTGAAGAGTGGGAGAGGTTCTGGGAGAGCGTCCGCGTTGTTTCTCCCAGGAGGGAAGGATATAATGGAGGGGGAGAGCGCCATGCCGAAGAGCACCTGGGTGGGGGACAATCTCACAGACGTCAAGATTAAAAACCGGTCGCTCGTGCTGCAGCTTCTCAAAAAGCGGGGACCACTTTCACGGATTGAGCTGGCCCGCATCACCGGCCTCACGCAGCCCACCATAACCAACATCGTCAACGAGCTCCTTGCCTCAAACCTCGTCCGGGAAATTGGACCCTCCGACGCGAGGACAGGGCGAAAACCCATCCTCCTTTCCGTCAACGACCAGGCCTTCTACATCATCGCCATCACCTTCACCCGTCAGGGATTCTCCATTGCCCTGACTGATCTTGGGCCCAACATCCTCTTTCGCCGGGATTCCCGCTACAGCCTCCTTGAGGACACCGACATCGCCCTTTTGGAACTCCAGAAAGAGTTCATCCACGTTCTCGAATACGCTACCCAGTCCCTAAGCCTCATTCTTGGGATTGGTGTGAGCGCCCCAGGACCCGTGGATACCGAAACCTGTACCATCCTCGCCCACCCGACTTTCCTCCTCCACAAAAGCCTTGACCTCAGAAAGCACCTCCGGGAGTACGACCTCCCCATTTTCATGATGAGCAACGCCGATGCGGCGTGTCTCCACGAAACCTGGTGTGGCAGCGCTAAAGAAGCCCAGAACATGGTGTACTTCATGGTGGGAGAGGATGTGGGAGCAGGGGTGCTCATCGACGGGAAAATCTACCAGGGGAAACACCGCAAGGCTGGAGAAGTGGGCCACACAAGCATCAACATCTTCGGTCCCCGGTGCGTGTGCGGGAACTACGGGTGTCTTGAGCTTTACTGCAGCACCCAGAAAATTGTGGAGAAGGCCAGAGAAATCGGGTGGTTTGGGGGAGAACCGTACTTCCGCTCCTTCCTTGAACGGGGAGAGCAGCTCACCTTTCGCCACATCGTCGAAGGGGCCCAGAAAGATAACGAGGCCTGCGTGCAGCTACTCACCCAGCTTGGCCGGTACATCGGCGTAGGAGTGGTGAATCTCATCAACCTCTACGATCCAGAACTCGTGGTCATCGGTGGGGAGGCTTCTTTAGCCCGGGAGTTCATCGACCGACCCATCCGCCAGGTCCTTGAAGAACGCTTGCTCTACCGGGAGTACGTCACGCCCCAGCTCCTCTACTCTCGGTGGGGAGAAGACGTGACGCTCCTTGGAGCGGCATCGCTTGTGCTTGACCATTTCATGGCCGGAGAGCTTGGGCGGTTCTAACGCACAAGCCGGATAATGACCCGGTTCGGAACGCAGGCAATGAAGGAGGTGTCGTCGGGAATTTTCCCGGTCTTGATGCATACCTTGTCGGGGCAGGGAGAGGTCACCACAAAGACCTTTCCTCCTCTAATGGCCACGATGGTCTTCCCCAGAGGTCCGGAGACGGCGATCTCCCGGTCGTCCTGAGGGGTGACGGGGATCTCCATCCTTCCTTCCTCACTCTCGATGACCACACTGTAACGTTCCCAGCCTTTCCCCTCAAAGGGCACGTACCGGAAAACGAAGAGTATTCCCAAAACCACGCCCACGGCGATGAGCGAGAGCCAGTCACTTCTCCGGAAAAGGTACACGACCATCCCCCCGCATCTCGTGGAGAAGGAGCAAAAGCCCGCTCTCTAAACACTCGTTTCGCACCGCCACACCCTCAGGAACCCGGAGGAGCGCTGAAGAGAAGTTCCAGATGCCCCGAACCCCAAGGCCCACGAGGATGTCCACGATTTCCTGAGCACTGTAGGGAGGAATGGCAAGGATGGCCATCCGCACCCCAAAACGGGGGATGACATCCTCCAGGGCTTCAAGGGGGTAAACGAGAACACCACCGATTTCTCTCCCAACCTTCTCGGGATCCTTATCAAAAGCACAGACAATCCGCACCCCGTATTTGGCAAATCCCGGATAGTTCAGGAGCGCCCGGCCGAGATTCCCCACCCCGATGAGGGCGGAGAGCTTCTCCACCCGAAGTGCAAAGAGGTCTTCGAGCCTGCGGACTATGGCCTCCACAGGATATCCCCGTTTCTGCACTCCCCCAATACCCACCATGGCCATGTCCTTGCGAATCTGGGTTTCGTCGACCCGAAGGAGAGCGGCGATATCCTGACTTTTGAGGTACGCTTCCCCCCGATCCAGGGCTCTTCTTGCCAGAGAATAGCAGAGCACCAGGCGTTGCACCGTGCTTGGAGGAACTCTCTTCAATATTTCCACCTCCTCTTCCAGTGTACTGAAAAGCCTCTGCCTTTGTCCACAAAAACAGGCGAAATTCCTCTCTGGAATCCTGTGGATAACAATTTCCGGTGCAGTTTTTCTTCCTCATCATGCAAGGATTTTTCGCTCCTCAAAGTTATCCACAGCTGTGCACAAGCTGTGGATAACTTGCTCCGACCCGATTTTTGTGGTTAAATTAGGACGCACGCAAGGGAGTCACGCGTCGTTCACCGGAGAGGTGAGGGGGAAGAAAAAGGGAAAGTGCTTTTCTTTTCTTCTCTTTTTGCTGTTTTTTCGGTGGAGGGAGAAGTTGTGGATAACTCTGTGGACGATTGTGGATTTGCGTAGGGGGTTTCACCATGAAAGTCTCTTTCGAAGCCCTGCGGGAGATGTGGATAAAGACGCTCGCGCTTTTAGAGAAGCAGATGAGCACCCCCGAGTACCGTTCCTGGGTGGAAACCATCCAGCCGGTGTCTCTTTTTGAGAAGCGCCTGGTCCTTGCCGTTCCTACAGAACTCTCCCGGGAGAAGATTGAACAGAAATACCTGGAGCTCATCAGGTATGCCTTCCAGCGGGTCTCAGGCCTCCCGTACAATAACCTCGAAATCGGCCTCATCGTGGACCCCTCAATCCTGCGAAAACCCCAGGAGCCCGTTGAAGCCCAGGGAACTTCTGCGGAGTGGGAGCGACCAAACCTCAACCCCAAGTATACCTTTGCGACGTTTGTGGTCGGGAATAGCAACAAATTCGCCCACGCTGCGGCCATGGCTGTGGCAGAGAGCCCGGCCCGGGCCTACAATCCCCTCTTCATCTACGGAGGCGTGGGCCTTGGGAAAACCCATCTCATGCACGCCATTGGTCACTACATCCTTGATAAAAACCCGAACATGCGCATCGTCTACGCCTCCTCGGAGAAATTCACGAACGAACTCATCAACGCCATCCGTGACGACAAAACCGAGGAATTCCGCCAGAAGTACCGCAACGTCGATGTCCTCCTCATTGACGACATTCAGTTCCTCGCCGGGAAGGAGCGAACTCAGGAAGAGTTCTTCCACACCTTCAACGCGCTCCATGAGGCGTCAAAACAGATTGTTCTCACGAGCGACCGTCCACCAAAGGAGATTCCAACCCTTGAAGACCGCCTTCGTTCCCGTTTCGAGTGGGGGCTCATCGCCGACATCCAGCCTCCTGATCTTGAAACCCGCATCGCCATTCTCCGCAAGAAAGCAGAACTCGAGGACATCCACATTCCTGATGAAGTCATCGTTTTCATTGCCAACCAGATTCCCTCCAACATCCGAGAACTCGAAGGGGCACTCGTACGGGTCACTGCCTTCTGCAACCTCAATAACGTCAAGCCAAGCCTCAGCATCGCCCAGGAGGTTCTGAAGGACGTCTTCCCCAAAAAGGAGACCCAGAAGGTTTCCGTAGCCGTTATCCAGCGAGTGGTGGCTGAGCACTTTGGTCTCAAACCCAGTATGCTCCGGGCTAGAAAACGTAGCAAAGACATTGCCTATCCCCGCCAGATTGCCATGTACCTTGCCCGGGAGCTCACGGACCTCTCACTCCCCTCAATCGGCGAGGAGTTCGGCGGTCGGGACCATACGACGGTGCTGCATGCCTGCGAGAAAATTCGGGAGGACATCACCAGGAACCCGCAACTTGCCAGGGAAATCGAGGAGCTCATCGAGCGGATTCGTTCTGAAAAGTGAGCGCCTTATCCACACCTTACGCACAGGGAGGGGAGCCTGGAGGGGAAGGAGAAGAGGGAGTTTTTCCACAGAGTTTTCCCTCTCTCCTACGACTCCTCCTAAAGAAAGATTCCTTAAAGGTAGGAGAAGAGGAAGGAGGGTACCGTGTGGATATCCGGGTTGAAGCACAGACCTTTAGAGAAGCCCTGAGCAAGGTTTATCGAGTGGTCTCCACGCGCCCTGTAACCCCGGCCCTTGGGGGTGTTCTTGTGGATAGTTCTGGGGATAAGGTGTGCCTCTCCGCCACCGACCTTGAGGTGGGCATCACCGCAACCTTTTCAGGGGAAATCCTCGAGGAGGGGCAGGTGGTGCTCCCGGGAAAGGTCCTCTACAGCATCGTCCGCACACTCAAAGGAGAGGTGAGGCTGAGAACGGAAGGAGAGAGGACCTTGCTCCAGTGTGGCCGGAGCCGCTTCGAGCTTTCGGGATTCCCACCGGGGGATTTCCCCTTCTTTCCTCAGGAAGAAGAGGGCTTTGTGGTGCTTCTCCCTGGAGAGCTCCTCAAGGAGGCCCTGCTCCGGACGTACTTTGCCGTTTCCCGGGATGAGACGCGTCCCGTGCTCACGGGGGTACTTTTCGCCTTTGCTCCGGGATGCTTCGAGGTGGTCGCCACCGATGGCCATCGCCTGAGTCGGAACGTCTTCGAACTCCCCGGAATCGAGAAGGAAGCCCGCTATGTTCTGCCCCAAAAAGCAGTGGCAGAGCTTTTGCGCCTTCTGGGGAAAGAGGATGCCCGGTTTGTTCCCCAAAACGGCAGTGTGGTCTTCCGGATTGGGGAAACGGTGCTCTTCTCCACCCTCATCGAGGGTGAGTACCCCAACTACCTCCAGGTGATTCCTCAGAGCTTCGTGAGCCGGGCTTGGGTCTTGAGAGAAGAGCTCTCAGAAGCACTGGAGCGGGTGGCACTTGTGACCTCTGGGGTTCCGGTGGTTGAGGTGTCTTTTGGCGGGGGAATGCTCAGGCTTCGGGTTACGGGAGACCTGGGGGTGGCGGAAGAAGAGGTGGTGGGAGAGACTGAAGGGGACCACCTGAAGGTGGCGTTTAATGTGCGGTACCTCCTTGAGGCCCTGCGGGTGATGAGGGACGAACGGGTGGAACTCGGGCTTTCTGGAGAGCTTTCCCCGGCAAAGGTTTCTTCATCTTCTTCTTTCGAGTACGTCCTCATGCCCGTCCGGCTTCAGGGAGTGTGAGCACCCTCCGTGCACTTTGAGGCGGTGCGTTTTGTGAAGTTCCGGAACCTCAGGGAAGTCGAGCTTTCCCTGGGGCCGGGGATGTTCGTGCTTTTGGGGGACAATGCCCAGGGGAAGACCAACTTCCTTGAAGGGCTCTTTCTCCTTGCCCGGGGTTTCTCCCCCTTTTTTGCCCGGGATGAGGAACTCATCGCCTTTCAAGAAGAGGAGGCTTTCCTTTCGGCCCGCCTCGTAGAGGGAAATTCGGTCTCGGTGCGCCAGGTGGTTCTTCGCAAAAAAGGCAAGAGGGAGTGGCGTCGAGACGGGAAACTTGAGCGAAAGAGAACTCCTCTCCCCCTTGTGGGGTTCTTCCCCGAGGACCTTGCCCTCGTCGACGGAGAACCGAAGAAGCGACGGGACTTCATCGATCGGGCTTTGGCGTTTTTCTCTCCCCAATTTGAGGCTCTCCTCAGTGCCTATGAGCAGGTGCTCTCCCGGAGGAACCTCCTCCTCCGGGAGGGACGGGATGAGGACCTCGTTGAGGTTTATGGGGAAAAGCTCGTGACCCTGGGGGCGAGAATCGTCGAGGAGAGGCTCCGTTACCTCCGCCTCTTTGCTCCGTTCTTTGAGCAGGCTTACCGGAATTTCTCTGAGGGGAGTGATGCGCTTCGGGTTGTGTACGGGGCCCGGGGATACACCACGGGAGAGGGAGTCCTTGAGGGCCTCAGGAAGGCAAGAGAAGCGCTGCGGGAGGAAGAACGGAGGCGGGGGATGACGCTCTTTGGCCCTCACCGTGATGAAATTGCTTTTCTCCTTGGGGGACGGGATGTCCGGGAGTTTGCGTCTTTTGGGGAGAAAAAGAGCGTGGCTTTGGCGCTGCGCATGGCAGAAAAAGCTGTGGTACAATGGATACGGAAAGACGGTGTGGTGCTCCTCCTTGACGATGCGTTCCCGGGACTGGATGCGAAGAGACGGCGGGCGCTTGCATCGCGTCTTTTTTCGGAAGTCCAGGTCTTCCTCACCACCACAGAGGAAGACCTGGCTCTGGAGCTGAGAAATCAGGGAGCACGGGTGTTCCTGGTGCGTGCAGGGGAGATTCAGGGATGAACAGGCCTTCGCCCCTTTCTGAAGCCCTGGCAGAGTTTCTGAAGCGGCAGGGTCTTCTGCCCAAGGTCCAGGTGTACCAGGCCATGGAGCGATTCGGCGAGTGGTTTCCGGATCTTGCGGCGGTGTGCACCCCGAAGAAAGTGGTGCGGAACGTGCTTTTCCTTGAGGTTTTGGATCCCGTGTGCCTTCTTGAGGTTGAGGGACGGACCCGGGAAATTCTTGAGACCTTTCAGCGGCAGGGGATTCCCCTTGAGGCGGTGAAGATTCGGGTGTGTCCACGAGGTGACGAGAAGTGACGAAGAAAGAGTACACGGCCGATGCCATTCAAGTCCTCGAAGGACTGGAAGCGGTCCGGAAGCGGCCGAGCATGTACATTGGGAATACGGATATCGGAGGGTTACACCACCTGGTGTTCGAGGTGGTGGACAACAGCGTCGATGAGGCCCTGGCCGGTTTCTGCACCGAGATTACGGTGACCATCCACCGGGACGGTAGTGTTTCTGTTCTCGACAACGGACGGGGGATTCCGGTGGACATCCACCGGGGGGCAGGGAAACCGGCGCTTGAGGTGGTGTTGACCACTCTCCACGCCGGAGGGAAATTCGAGAGCGGGGCCTACACGATTTCTGGAGGACTCCACGGGGTAGGGATTTCGGTGGTCAACGCCCTCTCGGAGTGGCTTGAGGTGGAGGTGAAGACCCAGGGGAGAGTCTGGCACCAGCGCTACGAGCGGGGGAAACCAGTGACGCCCCTCCGTTCCCTGGGGGAGACGGAGGAGACGGGAACGTACGTTCGCTTCAAACCTGACCCCCTGGTTTTCCCTCAAACGGAGTTCCACTTTGATATCCTTGCCCAGCGCCTGAAGGAACTCGCCTTTTTAAACCCCGGCCTCACGCTGAGCCTTGTTGATGAGCGCTCGGGAAAGCAGAAGGTGTACAGTTTCACAGGGGGCATCCGGGCCCTGGTGGAGCACCTCAACCAGGGAAAAGGCGTGCTCCACCCCGAGCCGATTTTCTTCTCCGGGAGTCGGAATGGCATCCGAGCTGAAATCGCCCTCCAGTACAACGATGGGTACCTTGAGACGGTGCTCTCTTTTGCCAACAATATCCGCACCGAAGAGGGTGGAGCCCATGTGACGGGGTTCAGAACCGCCCTCACCCGGGTCATTACCGAGTACATCGAGCGCCATGGTATCCTCAAGGAAAAAGAGGAGCTCCCCACGGGGAACGACGTCCGGGAGGGGCTCTGTGCCGTGATCCACGTTCTTGTCCCTTCGCCGCAGTTTGAGGGGCAGACAAAGACCAAGCTTGGGAATTCCGAGGTCCGGAGTTTCGTCGAGGACCTGACGGGGAATTTCCTGGGAACCTTCTTTGAGGAGAACCCTGGCGTGGCTCGGGCGATTGTGGAGAAGGTCTTAGAGAGCGTCCGGGCCCGGATTGCGGCGCGGAAAGCCCGGGAACTTGCCCGTAAAAAGGACAGTCTGGAGTCGGTGACGCTCCCGGGGAAACTCGCCGACTGCACCGAAAAGGACCCCCGGATGGCGGAGATTTTCATCGTGGAGGGGGACTCGGCGGGAGGCTCAGCCAAACAGGGGAGAGACCGGCGTTTTCAGGCCGTTCTACCCCTTCGGGGAAAAATCCTCAACGTGGAGAAGGCGAGTCTCCACCGAATTCTCTCAAGCGATGAAATTCGCAATATCATCGCCGCCTTGGGCTGTGGCATCGGGGATGATCTCACCATTGAGAAGCTCCGTTACCACAAGGTTATCATTATGACTGACGCCGACGTGGATGGTGCCCATATCCGGACGCTTCTTCTTACCTTCTTCTACCGCTACATGCGTCCGCTCCTTGAGGGTGGGCACATCTACATCGCCCTTCCGCCTCTTTACCGCGTCCGGGTGGAGAAAAATGACTATTACGCCTTCGACGATCGGGAACTTGAAACACTCCTGCAAAACTTCAGGAACAAAAAGTACACTATTCAGCGGTATAAGGGCCTTGGGGAAATGAACCCCGAGCAGCTCTGGTACACTACCATGAATCCGAAAACCCGCACCATCAAGCGGGTCACCATTGAGGACGCTTTAGAAGCGGAGGCAATCTTCAGCATCCTCATGGGGGATGCGGTGGAGCCCCGCCGGGAGTTCATTCAGGAACACGCCCTGGAAGTGGTGAATCTTGACATCTGAAGGTGAAGGTGGTCCCCGTGGAGGAACAGGGAAAGGTACTCTTGGTCGACGTTAAAGATGAGATGAAGGAAGCCTACCTGAGTTACGCCATGAGCGTCATCGTGGGGCGGGCGCTTCCGGACATCCGCGATGGACTGAAACCCGTCCAGCGGCGCATTCTCTACGCCATGCAGGAGATGAACTTGCGACCCACCGAACCCTATCGCAAGAGCGCCCGCGTGGTGGGGGATGTCCTCGGGAAATACCACCCCCACGGTGACATGGCTGTGTACGAGGCTTTGGTGCGCCTGGCCCAGGACTTCACCTGCCGGTACCCCCTCGTTGATGGCCATGGCAACTTCGGCTCGGTCGATGGGGATCCCCCGGCGGCCATGCGGTACACAGAAGTTCGTCTGGCGCCGATTGCGGAGGAAATGCTCCGGGACCTCGAGAAGGATACCGTGGATTTTGTACCGAACTTCGACGAGTCCCTGAAAGAGCCCGTGGTGCTTCCGGCAAGTTTCCCCCAGCTCCTTGCCAACGGTGCTTCAGGCATTGCCGTGGGTATGGCCACCAATATCCCTCCGCACAACCTGCGGGAGCTCGTCGACGGACTGTTGTACCTTCTCGATCACCCTGAGGCTTCGGTGGAGGACCTCCTCCGCCTTATCCCAGGGCCCGATTTCCCCACAGGAGGAAAAATCGTTGGGCGGCGGGGGATTGAGGAGTACTTCCGGGAGGGACGAGGGAAGCTCATCATCCGGGGAGAGGCGACCGTGGAGGAAATCGCCCGGAGGAAGCAGGCCATCGTCATCCGGGAACTCCCCTACCAGGTGAATAAGGCGGACCTTGTGGAGCACATCGCCCGTCTTGTGGAGGAGAAAAAGCTCCCCGATGTTGCCGAGGTCCGGGATGAATCCGACCGAGAAGGTATCCGGGTGGTGCTTGAGCTCAAGCGGGGTGCCAACCCCCACTACATCCTCCGTTACCTCTACAGGCACACGGCGTTAGAGGTGAGCTTTGGGGTGATTCTCTTGGCTTTGGTTTCGGGAAAACCCGAGGTTTGCACCATGCCGCAGGCTTTGAAGCACTTCCTCAACTTCCGCCGGGAGGTCATCCTCAGGCGGAGCCGCTTTGAGCTCAAGGAAGCGGAGGAGCGGGCCCACATCCTCGAGGGCTTTCTGCGAGCCCTGGACCTCATCGACCGGGTGATTGCTCTCATCCGATCCTCTCAGAGTGTTCCCGAGGCAAAGGAGCGCCTTGTAGGAGAGCTCGGATTCACGGAGAAGCAGGCCCAGGCCATCCTCGAGATGCGTCTCCAGCGCCTGGTGGCCCTGGAGCGGGAGAAACTCGAGGAAGAGTACCGGGAGGTCACCGCAAAAATCCTCCATCTCCGGGAAATCCTTGAAAAGGAAGAGGTTCTCCGGGAGTGCATCAGGAGAGAGCTCGAACGAATTCGAGAGCTCTACGGCGACGAGCGGCGGACGCGGATTGTCGAGGAGGAAGAGGAAGAAGAGGAAGCGACACCCCTCATCCGGGAGGAAGAGGTTGTCGTCACACTCACCCGCGATGGGTATGTAAAGCGAATGCCCCTTGCAACCTACCGGCGTCAGGGCCGGGGAGGAAGAGGGGTGAGTGCCGTCACCACTGGAGAAGAGGACTTCGTAAGCACCATGGTGGTCACGACCACACTGCACCGGGCGCTCTTTTTCACCAACCTGGGGCGGGTTTTCCAGCTTCCGGTGCACCAGCTCCCCGAAATGGGTCGCCAGGCCAAGGGCATGCACCTTGTGAACCTTTTGCCCCTGGAGGAAGGAGAGCGGGCCGTGACCCTCATCACTCTCCGGGACTTTAAGGAAGGAAAGTACCTCTTCTTCGTGACGGCCAGGGGAAAGGTCAAAAAGATTGACCTTCTGGAGCTTCTTTCCGTCACTCGCCGGGGTGTGCGGGTTGTGGAGCTTGAGGAGGAGGACGAGCTTGAGGGGGTGTTCACCACCTGCGGAGAGGACCGGGTGTTTCTGGCGACCTCGCAGGGTCTGGGGCTGAGCTTCAGGGAAGAAGAAGTTCGGCCCATGGGCAAGGCTGCCTCTGGTGTGCGGGGGATGAGCCTCCGGGAGGGTGACCGGGTGGTGGGGGCCTGCGTGATGCGCCAGAACGAGACGCTTCTTGTTGTCACCTCTTTGGGCATGGGGAAGCGGGTGAATCTTGAGGAATTCCCGGTCCACCACCGGGGTGGAATGGGCATCCGTCTTATTAGGGAGTCGGAGCGCTCGGGGAAGGTAGTGGGGATTGCCCCGGTGAGGGGTGAAGAGGAATTGCTCCTCTCAACCCAGAAAGGACTCCTCATCCGGGTCCACATTGAAGAAGTTCCCATCCAGAGTCGGGCAGCCCAGGGTGTCCGGCTCATTCGCTTAGAAAAAGACGACCAGGTAACGTCTTTTGCCGTTGTACTCCCATGAGCATGAACCCCCATGGTGGCCGGGTACTGGAATGGCTCAGGGAGGGGAAAAAGGGGATTGATTTGAGCGCCAGCCTCAATCCCCTGGGTCCTCCAGAGGTCCTCCGGCGGCGATGGCTCGACCTTTTCCCGACCCTTTCACTCTACCCTCCCCTTGATCCCAGTTTTGTGGGGCGACTCCTTGAGGCCATCTACGGTTTTCCTCAGGAGGCCATCCTCCCCTGTAACGGGGCCACCCAGGGAATCTACCTTCTTGGGCGGGTGCTTTCGGGGAAAACCGTGGTCATCGTGGAGCCGTGTTTCACCGAGTACGCCCGAGCCTTTCGTCTTGGGGGGAAAGACATCCGACATCTCCCTGTGTTCCCCGAGTCTCCTCTAAATCCCCTTGAAACCCTCCGCGGGGCCGACATTGTGGTCATCGGGAACCCCGGAAATCCCCTGGGGGACACTGAGGGACTTGCTCTCTATTTCCGGGCCCGGGAGGAGGGTCTCTCCACGGTGTTCGTGGTCGATGAGGCGTTCCAGGAATTCCTCGGAGAAGAGACTTCTCTGGTCTTTCGGGTGTTCTCTGATCGGAACCTCTACATTGTCCGCTCCCTCACTAAGTACTTCGCCTTAGCCGGCCTCCGGGGAGGATTTGTGGTTACCCATCCGGAGAACGTGGCTCATCTCCTTGACCACCTTGAGCCCTGGAGCGTGAACACGGTCCTCGTCAGGGTGCTTGAGCTTTTCGCCTCTGAGGATCTTTCTCCTTTCCGAGAGACCACCCGACGCTGGCTTTTAGAAGAAAAGGCGTTTCTTGAGCGGGAATTTTCCGTCCTTCCCTTCCTCTCCTTCTTCCCTTCCCGGGCGAACTTCTACACCCTATGGATGGAAGAGGAGGACCCGGAATTTTTTGCCTTCCTGGAGACAAGGGGGGTTTTCGTCCGGAGACTCGGGGACTTCTTCGGTCTTGACGGTCGATACTTCCGGGTGGCGGTGCGGACCAGGAAGGAAAACGAGCGGTTCCTCGAGGTGGTGAGGGAATATGGCCGCACGCCCTGAGCGGGTGCTGATTCTTGGGGGAGCTCGAAGCGGCAAGAGTCGCCTGGCCCTCAGGATGGTGGACGAGGCAGAGCTTCCGGCGATTTTCTGTGCCACAGGGGTTCCGGTTGACGAGGAGATGCGGTCCCGAATCCTCCGCCACCAGAAGGAACGCCCACCGCATTTCACCACCGTGGAGACGCCGTACGGATTTTCTCCCCTTGAAGCACTGGAGCTTGCGGGGAAGGCCGTGCTTGTGGATTGCGTATCGTTTCTCGTGAGTAACATCCTCCTTGAGGAGGGAGATGGGGAGAGGGCCTATGGGCGGACGGTAAAGGAATTCGGGGCGCTTTTTACCCGCCAGGAAAAGGAGGGGTTTTTCCTGGTGCTTGTGAGCAACGAGGTAGGCCTTGGGGTGGTGCCCGATTCCCGTCTTGGCCGGGAATTCCGGGATCTCCTTGGAAGGGTGAACCAGTGGCTGGCAGAGAGGGCCCACCGGGTGTACTTTGTTGTGGCAGGGATTCCCTGGCAACTCCGATGAGACGGACGCTTTACCTTTTGCGTCTTGCGGTGAGTTTCCTCACTCCCCTCCCCCTGGGGGAAGGGATGTACCAGGGTGGGGATCTCGCCCGGGCCTCTGTCTTCTTTCCCCTTGTGGGCCTTGGAATTGGTGGGGCTGTGTGGGGGGTGCGCCTTGCGGTGTTCTCCCGCACAGAAGATGCTCTTTTAGCCAGCCTCCTCGCCCTGTTTTTCTGGGTGGTGCTCACCCGGGGACTGCACCTTGATGGGGTAGCCGATGTGTGCGATGCCCTCCTTGGGGGAACTGAAGAGGCACGGCGTCGGGAAATCCTCAAAGACCCCCACGTCGGTACCTTTGGGGTTTTGGGGGTGATTTTCGTCCTGGGTGTGAAGGGGGCGGTGCTCTTTCGCCCTGAAAGCGCCTTTGCTCTTTTTCTTGCCCCGGCCTTCGGGCGGGCGGTGGCCCTGCTTTTTGGCGCGTTCTTTCCTCCTTTCCCCCGGGAGGTGCCGGGCCTTGGGGAGGAGTTCCTTGGGAGGGTTCCGAAGACGGTGTTCCTGGGATGGGGCGGGGGACTCTGTGTGGTCTCGTTTCTTGTCGGAGGCTGGACGTTTGCTTTGAAAACTGCCGCCGGCTTTGGTATCATGTTCACGCTTGGAAAAGTGCTCTCCCGGAGTTTTGGTGGACTCAACGGAGACGCTTTAGGAGCAGGAATCGAGTGGGGGGAGGCACTGTGGCTTTTGCTTTTGAGGGTGTGAAGCGCGCGAGAGCCCTCTGTCCGGGCAGCGTAGGCGAGGTGTTGCAGGGGGTTATCGGGGGACGAGAGGTCCTTGTTTCCCTCACCGTGGACCGTTTCAGCGAGATGGAGGTTATCCTCGATGCGGGGGTGTCCTCCACTCCTCCGGGGCTCTGGAAGAGCAAGAAAGCCCTCGAGCTTGCCCTGGAGTATTTCAGGGGGGGACACCTTAGAGAGCGGGTCACCCTGCGCAGGAGGAAGAGCCTTCCCGAGGGCAAGGGCTTTGCCTCAAGCACCGCGGATATTGCCGCAACAGTGGGGGCGGTGGCCCATCTTTTGAGGCGAAAGATCCGGGAAGAGGAAATTGCCCGGCTGGCACTCTCTATTGAGCCTACCGATGGGACGTTTTTCCCCTCCTGGTGTCTTTTCGACCACCTCCGGGGGGAGGTGTTCCTGGCTCTTGCCGTGCCCCGGCATCTTGGGGTGGTGGTGGTGGAGCTCCCCGGGGAGGTTCCCACCCTTTTGGTTGACCGGGAGAAGCTCCGCCGGCACTTTGAACGGTTTTCCCGGGAAACGGAAAAGGCTTTTGAGCTCCTCGAGCGGGGCCTTGAGGAGGGAGACCTTGCCCTTGTGGGGAAAGCGGCGACGCTGAGTAGTGCCATCATGCAGGAGTACGAGCGCAGCGAAATCTTCTTCCTCCTTTCCCAGGCCCTTCAGGACATCAGGGCTTTGGGGGTGAACCGGGCCCACACGGGGAACGCCTTTGGGGTCCTTTTCGACCTTCGCCTCGTGAGTCTTGAAGAGGCCAGGCGCAGAGTCTCTGAGGTTCTCAGGGGGAAAGACGTTACGCTCTGGACTGCCAGAGCCATTGGAGGGGGCATTCGGGTGGTTGGAACATGAAGGAAGTGTGCCTGGTACGCCATGGAGATACCGATGCCACGGAACGGGAGTACTTTGCCGGCTGGATGAACCTTCCCCTTACCCCCAGGGGGCGGAAGAGAATTCTGAAGGTTCGGGAATTCCTGGGGGAACGGCAGTTCGACGGAGTCTTTTCAAGCCCTCTTGCCCGAACGATGGAGACGGCACTCCTTCTGGCTGGTCTCGATACCCCCCTTGAGGTCTGCGAAGACCTCAAGGAGCGGTCCTTTGGGCAGTGGGAAGGGAAGGGATGGCGGCACCTCAGGGACGAGTTTCCCGAGGAGGTCGCCGAGTGGGAGAGGGACCCCCTTCGCTTCACGCCCCCGGGGGGCGAGAGTTTTGAGCGAGTCCTCAAGAGGGTTATCCACTTCTGGGAACGGCTGAAAGGTTTCCCAAACGGGCGGTACCTTGTTGTAACCCATGCCGGGGTTTTGCGGTGTTTCCTCGTGCACCTTCTTGGAGTACGCTTTGAGCAAACCTTTGCGCTGCGCCTTGATCCTGGAGTGCTCATTGTGGTCAAAGACAACGAGGGTTTCTCTCAGGTAACGCATCTTGTGAACTTCGAGGTGGAACCATGATCGGGCTTTTCCGGCTCCTCTTTGGGGTGGGCCTTGACCTTGCCTTTGGGGACCCAGAGCCCTTCCATCCCGTTTTGGGGATTGGTCGCTTCATCGAGTTCCTGGAGCGACTTCTCTTTCCGAAAGAACGGAACTTCAAGCGGGAGTTCCTTCTGGGTTTTGTGGTGCTCGGGGTGGTGGCCGGGGGACTGGGGGTGGGATATGGTTTTTTGCGGCGTTTCCTTTTCCAGGTATCCCCGGTGCTCTTTCTTGCGGTGGAAGTCTACTTCATTTTTTACTCCCTGGCGCTCCACACCCTCCTTCGACGGGGGAAAGAGGTGGAGGAGGCTCTCGAGGCAAGAGACCTCGTGAGGGCCCGGAAGGCCCTGCAGCACCTCGTGGGACGGGATACCGAACACCTCTCCGAATGGGAAATTGTGCGGGGATGCGTGGAATCGCTTGCCGAGAACTTCAACGATGCCTTTGTTGCTCCCCTCTTCTACGTTGCGCTCTTTGGTGCTTTAGGGGGCCTGGTGTACAGGGCTGTGAACACCCTGGATTCGATGCTCGGGTACCGGGATTTCCGGTACTACTTCTTTGGGTTTGCCTCGGCCAGAGCAGACGATGTGGCGAATTTCCTCCCCGCTCGCCTGAGCGCCCTCTTCATTGCGCTCTCTGCGCTTTTCTGTGGCCGTTTCTTCAGAGGAGCCCTGGTCTGTGCTTTTCGGGATGCACGCAAGCATCCGAGCCCCAACGCCGGCTGGCCGGAGAGCGCCATGGCGGGGGCTTTAGGGGTGCGGCTTGGAGGGGTCAACTACTACCAGGGAAAACGGGAGGAACGTCCCTTCCTGGGGGACCCGGTTCTTGACCTTGTTCCCCTGCGCATTCGTGAGGCTCGGGAGATTGTTGCGGTGGGAGCGGGCATAGCGGTTTTCTGTTTCTCCCTTGTGGCATTCTTCCTCTCTCTTTGAGGTGCGGGCTATGGAAGAGAAAAAATTCACCCTCACGCCGTACGAGCCTTCGCGGCTCAGGCGACAGATTCTCCTTGCTGTCTTCCTGAGTCTTGGGGCCATTTTCCTCGTGTTCTCCCTGGGGTCTCTCCGCGGGGTTTCGGTGACCGAAATCGACGAGCTCCTCTTCCGCCCGACCTTTCTGCTCCTTGCCCTTTCCTTTGTGGTGATGGGGTGGTTTGTGGACGGGACGAGGATTTTCTTCACCACCCGGGCCTGGGGGAAGAAGATTCGGTTTCGGGATGCCCTGGCGGCAGCGCTCTCCACGTACTTCATGTCGGCCATTACTCCTTCCCTCACGGGGGGAAGTCCTGCCCAGCTTTTTGTTCTTGCCCGTTCCGGGCTCTCCTGGGGGGAGGCGGGGAGCCTTGTGGTGGTGTGTGGCATCCTCTACCAGGTGGGGCTTCTGACTCTCATGGTGTTCTCCTTCGCCCTTTTTGGAGCCGCGATGAACCTGCGGGGGATTCTCCTTGGGCTTCTGTACTCCTTTGCCATCTTCTACAGCACCATCATGTTCCTCCTCTTCTTCTTCCTCTTCCGTCCCCAGGTGCTCTTCCGCCTCGTGGACTGGGGTATTCGCTTTGCCCGTCGCCACTTCCCACGGGCGAAGTTCTCTGAGAGTGTGGTTCGTCAGTGGGTTGAGAACTTTTTCGCCGAATTCCGGGAGGGTTTCTCTATTCTCTTTTTGCGGAAACCCCAGTACCTCCTCTGGAACATAGGTTGCTACGTGGCGTATTTCCTTTGCACCTTCTCCGTGGCCTATTTCATCCTTCGTGCTTTTGGTCTCTCGTATTCGTACTTCCGGGTGGTGGGTGCTCAGATCCCGCTCTTTTTCGTCTTCTCTTTCATTCCTTCCCCGGGGGCCAGTGGAGGTGTGGAGCTCTCCATTGCCTCGGTCTTCCGGGGCTTTGTGGGGACGTACCGCCTGGGGAGCTTTGTGCTCCTTTGGCGAACCGCGACCTATTACCTCCCCCTCCTTGTGGGGGGTGTGGTGTTTTTCCGGGTGCTCCGGGGGCTTTCGGTGAATGCCCACCATGAACAGGCCAAACCTCTCAAGAACCATCCTCTCCCTCCTTCTTGAAGCTTTTCCTGGAAGCGTTTCTGGGGAAAAAATAGGGGCCACAGGTGGCGTCAGCCGGGTGGCAGTATGGAAGGAAGTCCGGAAGCTCCAGGACCTTGGGTTCCCCATTGTTGCCTCTCGCCTGGGGTATCGTCTGGCGTCCGTCCCTGACCGTTTTGATCCCGACTTTCTCGAGCCTTATCTCGAAAGAGACGTCCCCGGGGTTCGGGTCGTGTACCGGGAGGAGGTGGATTCGACGAACACCCTCCTCAGGGCCCTTGCGGAGGAAGGTGCTCCTGAGGGGACGCTGTGCATTGCCGAGTGCCAGGCTCGGGGACGGGGGAGAAGAGGTCGAAGCTGGTTTTCCCTTCCCGGGAAGAGCCTCACCTTCTCGCTCCTCCTCCGCCCGCTGCTTTCTCCCTCTTTTTGCGCCTCCTGCACCCTCCTTGCTGGGATTGCCCTGGCCGAGGCTCTGGAAGGGCTTGGTTTCTCCCCGGCGCTCAAGTGGCCCAACGACGTTCTCCTTGGCGGGAGGAAGGTTGCCGGTATCCTCCTTGAGACCGCAACGGACCTTGACGAGGTTTCATGGATGGTCCTTGGGGTTGGGGTGAACGTGAACCTCGAAGAACGCGACCTCGCTTCCCTCCCCTTTCGGGCCACGTCACTCCTTCTTGAGGGGGGTGTTCCTGTTCTTCGTGTTGAGGTTCTGCGGCGATTCCTCGCCTGCTTTCTGGTAGCCTACAAGCGATGGAAGGAAGAAGGAGACTTCTCGCCCTGGGTTGCGGACTACAACCGCCGCCTCGCCTTCTTGGGTCGTTCAGTCACCATCGTCGGGGGAAAATCCCTGGTCTCTGGTACAGCCCTTGGGGTTGACGGAAGTGGAGCGCTCCGGGTGATGGAGGGGAAAAAGGAGCGATGTATCACCTGGGGAGAGATTGCTTGAGAAAGCCACTCACTTTTCCAGAACCTTTGCCGCGATGGACGAGAGCTCCTCGTTCTCGTATTCCTCGATGGTGCCTTCGTCGCAGTGCTTTGCAAGCTCTGGATCCAGCGGAAGGCTTCCAAGGAAGGGCAGGGACATCTGGGAAGCAACGAGATGTCCCCTTTCCTCACCAAAAAGGGTGATTTTCCCATGGCAGTGGGGACAGAGGATGGAACTCATGTTCTCCACAAGCCCCACAATGGGCTTCCCCAGGTCTTCCACCATGTGGATAGCTTTCCGGACCACAAGGAGCGTCACGTCCTGGGGTGAGAAGACGATGACCACACCCGTCAGGGGTATCGTCTGCAGAGTGGTCAGAGGGATATCTCCGGTACCCGGTGGCACGTCGAGGATGAGAACCTCCGGGTCGTTCCAGACGGTTTCTTCCCACAGTTCCTGCAGGGCTTTGCTGAGAAGAGGGCCACGCCAGATCACCGGTTGATCCGGCCTTTCGAGGATGAGGTTTATGGACATGACCTCAATGCCAAGGGTTTTCGTCTTTACCGGGAAGATGCCCGGGTTGAGCACCTCGGGCCTTTCCCCCTCAATGCCGAACATGGTGGGGATACTCGGTCCGGTGATATCGGTGTCCATAATGCCAACCCTCTTGCCCTTTCGGGCAAGCTCGCAGGCCAGAAGGGCCGAGATCGTGCTTTTCCCCACGCCCCCTTTACCGCTCATCACCGCAAAAACTTTCTCGATGCGACTGTAACGGCTCATTTTTCCTTCCTCCCCCAAAGGAGCGTCATTCCTACCCCGCAGGGAACGTACCCTTCTGCCCACAGGGAACGAATACGCTCCATAGCGAAGAAACCTGTACAGTGTGCAGGAGCTACCTTTCCAACTCCTTCGGCCTTCATGGCCTTGAGCGTTTTGTCGATGTCCTCTTCCTGGGCAAAGGCAAGGTGAAGTCCCCCGAGAAACCCCGAAATCCTCTTGCCCCAGGACCGGGCCCTCTCCAGGAAAGCATCCACCCCGGGGTGACAGCATCCACAAAGAAGCAGGACTCCCTCCTCCCCCTCGACGAGAAGCCCCTGTTCCCGCACAGATCCCTCCACTTCGCCGGTGGTTGCCACAGAGGACGTGAGGCGTCGGGGAGCCTGTACTTCGATACATTTTGCCCCAGTTTCCCGGATGCGTGCTCTGGTTGCTTCGGAAAACGACGGGAGGATGTAGACCGTTACCCGGGGGTACGAGCAAAGGAAGTGCCAGAGCCCCCCGATGTGGTCGTAGTGCTCGTGGGAGATGACCACAGAGGAAATGGTGCCGGGGTCAATGCCCAGAAGCTCCATGTTCTTGAAGAGCAGAGGACCACTTTCCCCGGTGTCGAAGAGGATGTTTTCCTCCCCCTCCACGAGACAGGAAAAACCGTGGGAGGCAAGGAGCGACGGGGTGAGTGCCGTGTTGTCATAGAGTACGGTGAGCTTCACCATGTTCTCTCTGAGACCCACCTCAACCTCTATTCCCGTGGCAGTCGTGAACATTTTCGGTGTGGCAGGGAACGGCAAGTTCTCTAAGGCGTCCCTGAACGAATGCGGCAACGGCGTCTTTGAGGGTCTCGCCGTCGGTCTCGAGGACGGAAATACCGGCGCTCCTCAGCCGCTCAAGGCCTCTTGGACCCATTCCCCGAACAAGGACGATTTCAGGAGAGAGCTTGAGGACCCAGTCATGGGTGAAGCCTCCGCCGCCGGAATGCCCGCCTTCATTGGGAGGGAACTCAATCCGGAGGATCTCTCCCCCTTCACCAAGTTCAAGGAGGGCAAAATATGGGGTTCGCCCGAAGTGCTCGAAAATGCGGGACTCCATGCCCCTGGGTTCCTCAATGGGGACGAGAATTCGCCTCTTCATCGTTGCTACCTCCTTTTTAGGGCCGGGGAATTCCCCGGCCCATTTTGGGGTCAGTTTTGGGTTTCTTTTTTCTTAAGTAGTTCTTCGAGCTCCTCAATCCGCTTCTCGAGGTAGGCCTTTTCTTCCCGGAGAGTCTCAAGCTCTGCCTCAAGGTCCTTCAGGACAGGACCTGTGAAGGGGGCTCTCCACAGCGCAGAAGCGTGGACGATTCTTCCTGCAGGATCCACGTAGAACGCGTGTGGTCCCCCTCCGCACCGGCATGGTCCGATGTACCGGTACCCCGCTGGAACGCCACCAGTCCAGGCCCCTCGCCAGCTCCCTCTCCATCCATACATGCGGCTTCACCTCCCGTGTGTTCAGGTTCTGCAGAAACCTTGACCTCTCCATCCCCTCCGGCAACGACACCGGTGAGGCGGAAGAGGAAGCTCTTCCTGGTATACCGGTCCCCCCTCGATTCGGAGGGGTTTCCCGAGGATTAATGCCTCGGCCACTTTTTTCCGTGCGTTCTCAAGAATTCGGCCAAAAGTCGGGCGCGAGATCCCCATTCGCTGTGCCGCTTCTTCCTGGTAGAGACCCTCGAAGTCGGCAAGCCGAATGGCTTCGAGCTCGTCGAGGGTCAGGACTATCTCCTGGAGGTTTTCCAGGGTTTCGGGATAGAAGCACCATATCTTTGGCAACCAGCCGATTCTCCTCAGACAGTGTGGTCGTGGCATTGTCTGTCACCACCCTTGCTACTCTAATTATAAGCATATGTTCATAATCCGTCAAGGGTTCGAGTGGCCCTACCATTTTGGCTCCGTTCCTTTAGGGAACCCCCGTTGTGCGATCATGTTAACCCATGATATTATTCTGGTTAACATAAACCGAGAAAGGAGGATGCCCATGCAATGCTCCCCACGTACCATGGCCCGGGTTGCCCTCTTTGCGGCACTCTGTGTGGCTGCGGCAGTATTCTTCCGTTTTGGGGGGAATCTCGTTCCCTTCAGCCTCGTTCCCTTTGTGGTGTTCCTCTCAGGGTTTCTCCTCCCACCCCGGGAGGCTTTCCTCAGCATGGCCCTCTACGTTCTCCTCGGCCTTCTGGGGTTTCCCGTCTTTGCCACCCCGCCTTTCGGGGGTCCGGCGTACGTGTTCCGACCCACCTTTGGTTTTCTTTTAGGTTTCATGCTTGCTGCCCCCTGTGTGGCATTCTTCTTGAGGGGCAAGAAGAGTCCGCTGAAAATTGCCACGGCCATTGTCCTGGGCATGGCGGCGCTGTACCTTCCCGGAATCCTCTACTTCTTCCTGGCCATGAATACTTTTTTAGGGAAGCCCATGGGGTTCTCGAACGTTCTCCAGGTTGCTTTCCTCCCCTTCATCGGTCCGGACTTTGTGAAAGCTTTCCTGGCATTCTTTCTGGCTCAGGGAGTGGTGCGACGGGTAGAAGGAAGGAAAAGGCTGTGATGCGAAAGGGCGGAAGCATCCTCGTCCTTAACACGGAGAAGGACTTTGAAGTTCTGAAGGTCCTGGGCCCAGACCTCAGGATTCGTATCCTCGGGCTTTTGAACGGGAAAAAGCTCAACGTGAACGAGATTGCCAAAACCCTCAACATCCCCCAGTCTACAGCCGCCGTGAACATTAAGGCCTTAGAGAAAGCCGGGCTTGTGAAAGTCGAGAACAAAAAGGGAAAGAAAGGCTCTCAGAAGCTCTGCAGTGCCCAGTACAGCGAGATTGTCATCGCCTTCCCTTCCAGGGCACCTGAAGAGAGGGAGGACGACGTGATCGAGGTGGAGATGCCCGTAGGTCTTTACACCAAGTTCGAGGTGAGCCCTCCCTGCGGGCTGTGTTCTCCGGAGAAAATCATCGGCTTTCTCGATGCGCCATGACTGCGAACCTCGAAAGAGGACGGGTTGTCCTCTTGCAGAAGACCAGTTACCCCTGGGAGGGGGACATCCGCTTTGAGGTGTTCCCCGAAACGCCCCAGGAGTTCACCCTGGCGGTGCGGATTCCTGGGTGGTGTCGGGAGGCGAAAATCCGGGTGAATGGGGAGGAAGCCGACGTCTCTCCCCTTGTCGAGAGGGGGTACGCGAAGATTCGACGGCTCTGGCAGAGGGGAGACCGGGTGGAACTTTCCCTTGCTATGCCCGTTGAGCGGGTACGGGCGCATCCTGGAGTGCGTGATGCTTCGGGAAAAGTAGCCCTGCAGCGAGGCCCTGTGGTGTTTTGTCTTGAGGAAGCGGACAACGGTCCGGGGCTTTCGCAGATTGTTTTGCCTGAAGAAGCAGAACTCTGTGCGACGTTTCGTCCAGAGCTCCTTGAGGGTGTCGTGGTGCTCTCCGGGGAAGCGGAAAGGGAGGTTCCCGCCTCAAGCCGTCTCTATGCCTTCCGTCAACCTGAAAGACGCAGAGTTCCCCTCACCGCTATCCCCTACTATGCCTGGGGGAACCGGGGGATGGGAGAGATGACGGTGTGGATTCGCGAAAAGTAACCCCGCCGGAAACCGGGATCTCTACCGCTTCTTTTCCCGGAGGACCTTGAGGTCGCTCTCAAAGAGCTTCCAGTTGAGCGCTGCATGGCCCATCCCCAGGGCAAGAAGAAGGAACCCTCCCGCAGGATGTGCTCTGGTAGCGAAGTTCCAAAGCGGCAGAGGCATCACGCCTCCACGCTGGGCAACAAGGAGGATGCTCCCTGTGGTGACCATGAAAAGGAGAAAAATAAGCATCGAAAGCGCCACAACTCCGCGGATGCGGATAGTGGTTTTCGTCATGGTGCTCACCTCTTTCTGGCCAAAATATCCCGGACAAAGGGCGAGGGAAGGCATCGAGGAAGGACGTTTTGCAAGGCAAGGTCTTACAGCAACGAGAACATCCCGGACAACGTAGTGGGCGGTATTACTACTCCCCTCTGAGAGAGGCAGTGTACAACCTTTCGTCGGTCCGTTTCAGAGAGCGAGAATCGGAAGGCCCGAGGTTTCAGTGTCCGTTGTCACGGTTCCCGCGCCTGTCACCAGACAGTATACTACCGGAAGCCGTCTCCCCCGACAAGAGAGGATGCACCGGGTTTCATGGTGAGAGAGGAACAGATGTGTTCTGACACGGGGTTTCTGATGCTCTTGCCACTTACGGTAGCAAACTCCTTTTGCAAGGGTCGGTGTTTCCTCCTCGGGTCTGGTAACGACTGGGCTCACGAGGTGATCGTTCGGGTTCCGGTGTGGTGGTTTGCGGCCTGTCCCTGTGGTACAATGGAGCCACTCTGGTAAAGGAGGGGAAAGCATGCGAAAACGCCTCGCCGTTCTGTTCTTCCTTTTGTGTTTTGGGTTGGCTCTTCAGGTGCAAGCGAGTGTCCGGTTCGATGTGGCGGAGAGTGTTATCGGCGACGCAGAGGCCTTTCCGATGACGCGGGGTTTTCTTGAAGAGCGGCTGGGGAGGCCGGACTTCACGGAAAGCGTCTCTGGTTTTCCAAACCCCCTGGAGGTTTACGTTGTAGAGGATGGGGAAGAGATAAGCCACATTTTCCTCGTGTACGGGAATCACGAAGGGGTCGACACGACCTATGCCATAGGGGTCGTCATGAGGGGGATCGACCTTGCCACCATGGTGGGAATCATTGAGGGAATGTCCGAAGAGGGCTCTCAAAAAGTCATCCTGAAGGGGGCAAATTTCGCCCTCTTTGAGGTAACAGGACCTGACGCACCTCAGGTTCTCTGGGCACTCTTTGAAGAGCGTCCCTTCAAGGGGGAACCGGGGCTTGTCTCTACCCTCATTCCTCCGGGAAACCTTGTCTCTTACCTTGCCGCTGCGTATCCTGATTTCCAGGAACCTCTCAAGAAAGTCATGGAGGAACGGTTGCGAGGGAAGTAGCTATACGTGTTTCCTCAGAAAGACCGTGGCCGTGAGTGCTCCGCCAACGCAGATGAGGATGAATGCGGGGACAAGGAGCCAGGGGCTCAGGTTGCCGAGGACCTGGGCGAGGAGGAGAGCAACTCCGACAGAAGCGGTGATGATGCCTTCACGGAGCGTATCCTCGGGTCGGGATGGTCCCTGAGGTCTTTTCTCTTGAGGCCAGAGTCCCTTTGCAATCATGGCCATTTTTTCCCGGTGTTCTGCAAGAATGGCAACGATACCAACGGCAATACCTGCAAGGGGGATGAGAACCCAGATCCATTCCATACGCAATCCCCTCCCGTGCTGAGATACAGGTAGTATACCCAAAAAGCACCTCTTCTGCCTCCTCGCAGAAGAGGTGCTTTTTGTCCTCTACTCCTTCAGACGATCGATGAGACGGCTTGTGTTGTTTTTCGTCAGTATCCCTTCCTCGGCAAGCCAGAAGAACGCCTCTATCGTTGCGCTTCCTGGATGCCGTAGGTTGAAAAGGTTGTTCAGGTGCTGGAGTTGCCGTTCCGTTGGAGCTTGCTCCTGGGGGATTGCCTCGCGGACGATGTACCGCTCAAGCCGCAGGAAAAGAAGTGCCGTGGCAATGGCGTCTTCGGCGTTGTACCGGGCGATGTCGAAATAGTATCCGTTGCAGAAGGCCGCATGGACTTTTGAGCCGTCGAGCCCCTTTTTCCGGAAATCGACGCCGAACCGACGGCAGACGAACTCCAGGGTATACCGGTGCTCGGAACCCTGGGGAGAAAGGAAGTCAGCGAGGTCGAGATGCCCTTCGCTAAAGCGGAAGGTCCTGGGTGCGGCGATATGCTGGGGGATATCGAGGTTATGCACCATGCTCCGGATGCGGAGAACCGGGAGGTCGAAGTTCTGACCATTGTAGGTGACGATGAGCGGGGCACCGTGAAGTTCTCTCCAGAGGGCCTCAAGGAGCATCCGCTCTCCCTCGAAGAGGTCCTCAGGAAGCGAGGCGCAGATGATGGGGAAGTACTCGATGGTGCACGTGTCCCGTTTATCCCAGGAGTCCTCGTCGCCTTCCCCGGAGAGGTACCGCACAGTAACCCTTTCGATGGTTCCATTCTCGACGAAGGCGAGGGCATAGGAGATGACGTGGAGGACATAGGGGTTGAACGCCAGCCGCTCGGCAAGCTCTTCGTCGGAACGCTCCTCTTTCCCCCGTGTTTTCAGGTACCTGTAGTCGGTGTACGGGAGGTCATCGATGCTTGCAAAAGTCTCGATATCGAGAACCGCAACGCTCATATGCTCCACCAGGGAGTATCCTACAGGAAGCATCCGTACTGCGCAAGGTGCTTTAGAAAATCCTCGTGTATCCCGGGGGCCGCTCATCGGTGAGCTTTTCGTGGGCAATGGCGAGCTTTTTCACAATGGGAATCCCATAGGGGCACTTCGGCTCGCATATCCCGCATGCAGTGCAGGAGGTGGCCTGAACATCGAGCGCCGCATACGCTTTCTGGGCGTAATCCTGGTTCCCAAACCAGAAGCGCAGTCTATCCCGCAGGGCGTACTCCGCCGGATCCCGAACGATGTCGTCTTTCATCTGCCGGTCATACTGGCCTTCGAGGAGGAAAACCTTGGGGATATCGATACCTTCGGGGCAGGGGAGGCATTTCCCGCACTGGCGGCAGACGTAGTTGCCGAGCTCTGGAGCTTCAAAGAACCACCGGTCCTTTTCTTCTTCATTCATTGGGGTGAGGGTGGCAAGGAGCTCAACGTCTCTTCTGAGGTAGTCTTCTCTGTTCACCCCGAGGACAAGACAGGATACGGGAAGCGATAGTGTATACCGGAAGGCGTTTTCGGTGTTCCGCCAGAGGAATCCGTCGGCAAGAACCTTCATGGCAAGGATTCCTGTGCCTTTCTCCTGGGCACGGGGGATAACTTCTTTCTCCCAGCCGGGGAAATTGAAGCGGTCGAAATAGTTGAGAGGAATCATCAGTGCATCGAAAGGATAGGTTTCCAGGGCCTTTGTGGCGACCTCTGGGGTCACGTGGTTTGAAAATGCCACGTAGCGAATCTTCCCCGCCCGTCTGGCTGCCTCAATACCTTCGAGGGCACCAGAAGGTGCACTGATTGCTTCGAGGGTTTCGAAGCGGTTGAGTTCGTGGATGAAAAAGAGGTCCACGTAGTCAGTATTGAGGCGCCTCAAGCTCCCCTCAATGGAACGAAGGACGTCCTCTTTCGTCCGCTTCTGGGACTTTGTGGCCACGAAGCACTCATGGCGGCGCGTCTTCAGAACCTCACCGATTTTCTCTTCCGAATCTCCGTGACCGTAACTCTCGGCAGTTTCGAGATAGTTCCCACCAAGATCGAGGTACAGATGCACAAGCCGTACCGCCTCATCTCGGAGAAGTTCCACGAGGTGAAAACCCCCAAGCCCAAGAATCGAAAGAAAAAGGTCCGTGTTTCCCAGCTTCCTCCGCTCCACAGGCGCCCCTCCTTTACTCTACGTACACGAAGGTTTCCTTCTCCCTCTCAGGGGATTCCATCAGGAACCGCTGCTCCCCCGGGCATACAGGTGTGACGAAGAAGGAATCGAGGGAGCCCTTTTGCATTTCCCTTCTTTGCCCGGCGACTCCTCCCCGTTTTTGGTGCCCCTTGGGGACCGGTTTTTTTATGAACCCCGGCAAACCCTTTCTCCCTTCAGGAAATCCCCCGCCTTTTAGATATTCTATTCCACGTTTTGTGCGACCTCAACAATTTTTTGCCGTTCGACCTCTGTAGGGGCCTGAAACCCCAGACCCGGAAGACAGGGGAAGCTTGGAGGTGCCTGGTTCCCCTTTAGAGTCTTTTCGGCGCATTCAGGCCAAGATGCCGAGGAAGGCCGGTGCAAAGATTCGGAGCCTCTTGTATCCTTAACTCTGTTATAATATCCCTGAGGAGGTGAGAGGAGAGAGGAAGCCCGTTTTTCTTTTGCCGGCAAAGCTGGTTCCCACATCATTTCCTTTGAAGGGAGGAAGGAGCATGAGGCGTCTGGTCGTTCTTGCGGTTGTTGGTGTGGTGCTTCTGGGTCTTTTGAGTGGGGGGCAAGCTTTTGCTGCAGGAAAATACCGTTTCATCTTCATTTCTCATGCCGGTGAAGAGAATCCCTTCTGGGCTGCAGTGTACAAGGGAGCACAGGATGCGGCGAACCTCCTGGGAGTGGATTTCACCTTTGTCCGTCCCAAAGAGGAGGGTGATCTTGCGGCACAGCTTGCAAACTTCAAGGCTGCTTTAGCTCAGAAGCCTGACGGCATCATTACCACCATCCCGCACCCTGATATGTTCGACGAAGTGATCAAGGAGGCCATCGACGCCGGCATCCCTGTTATCTGCTCCAATACCGATGACCCTGAAGGTGCAAAAGGCAATGCCCGCTTAGCCTACATTGGGCAGGACCTGGAGCAGGCCGGGTACTTCCTTGCTTCGAAGCTCACCGAAGGGCTTCCGGCAGGAGAAAAGTACCATTTCCTCATCAGCGTTGGCGGTCCTGGCCTTGTATGGGCGGAGCAGCGTGCGAAGGGCATCATCCGGCGCCTTGAAGAGCTCGGGTATACCTACGAGCGTCTTGATACTACCATGAAGATGGATGTGGCACAATCCCGGATTCAGGCGTACCTCCAGGCTCATCCCGAAACCAAAGGGGTCATCGCAGTTGAGTACAATCATGCTTCTGCGGCAAAGGCGGCAAAGAACCTGGGGTATAAGCCCGGAGAGTTGCTCATCGGTGGCTTTGACCTTGTGCCAGAGGTCCTTGCCGAAATCAAATCTGGGTACATCAAGCTCACCATTGACCAGCAACCGTACCTCCAGGGGTATCTCCCCATTGTTCAGCTCTACCTGATGAAGGAATACGGCCTCAGCGCCTGGGATGTGAATACGGGCAATGCGGTTGTTGACGCTTCGAACGTCGATCTGGTAATAGAACTCTCTCAGAAGCGGGTACGGTAGAAGTTCCGGGGAGTCCCCGGAGAGGGGGCTCCCCGTTCCAGAGGAGGAGAAAACGTGCGACACACGCTCCTTTTTACCCTCCGGCGGGCATTACTCCTTCGTGAAATCAGCAGCCTCATCATGCTCCTTGTGGTGATTCTTGTGTTTTTTGCCCTTTCGCCTCTTTTCCTGAGCCGGGAAAACGTGGGCGTCGTTCTTGAAATCATCCCGGAGCTTGGGATTGTCGCCTTAGGCGTGACGATGCTCATGATTGCCGGCGAGTTCGACCTCTCGGTGGGGTCCCTTTTCGCTTTCTGCCCCATCATGATCTCCCTTTTCGTGAGCGAGGGTATCCACCCCATACTCTCCATCGTACTTGCGCTCTTGCTCTCGCTGCTCCTTGGAGGCCTCAACGGGTTTGTAACGCTCTATTTTGGAATTCCTTCGTTTATCACCACTCTTGGCACCATGCTGATCTGGAGGGGGGCGGTGCTCCTCATCTCGGGTGGATGGCCCCCACCGTTTTCATCGGCCCTGCCCACGGCTTTTCTTGTGGGGAGAATGGGGATTTTCAGGGCTTCTATCCTCTGGTTCGCGGGGATTACCGTTCTCCTCTGGTTCGTTCTGGAACGCACCGATTTCGGGAACTGGATGTTCGCTACCGGTGGCAACCAGGTTGCTGCACGGGCCATGGGCATCGATACGGGGAAGGTGAAGCTTGCCAATTTCATGCTCTGTTCGCTCCTTGCGGGTTTTGCCGGGGTTATTCAGTCGTTCCGTCTTGAGACAACCCTCCCCTCGATGGGTGGCGGTCTCGAGATGGAGGCCATTGCCGCCACGGTTATCGGAGGTACGGCGCTTTCGGGAGGTGTGGGGACCATCATCGGAACCGTCATCGGGTCCTTCCTCATCCGCATCATTGACAACGGCCTGGTCATGGCCCGGGCACCCAGCTATTGGTTCCGTGTTTTCATCGGTATTGCAACTATTCTTGCCGTCATTCTCAATACCTTTGTTCGGGAGCGAGCCCGGAAGATGAGGTGTTAGCGGTGGAACGAAAAAACCTCGTCGAGATGGTAAACATCCACAAATGGTTCTCCGGAGTATGCGCCCTTCGGGGGGTGGACTTTTCCGTGGGGTATGGCGAGGTTGTCGGTCTCGTCGGGGACAACGGCGCCGGGAAGTCCACGCTCATCAAGATTCTCTCCGGAGTGTACCCCCCCGACGAGGGGAAGATTTACTTCGAGGGGAAAGAGTGCCGTTTCTCTTCCCCCCGTGAGGCGAGAATGCTGGGCATTGAGACCATTTACCAGGAAGCAGCCATGGTGCCGAAAATGAGCGTCATGCGGAACATCTTCATGGGGAGGGAGCTTGCAAGGTTCCGCGTCGGTCCCCTGGCGTACCTTGACATCCCCCGGATGGAGGAAGAGTCCATGAAAGCCCTCGAGAGGGTGGACCTTCGGCTTCGTTCGCCCCATGCTCCGGTGGACGAGCTCTCGGGAGGCCAGAGGCAGGGTGTGGCCATTGCCCGGGCGATGTATTTCAAATCAAAGCTCGTCATTCTCGACGAGCCGACCAACAACCTCTCGGTGAAGGAGTCCGAACGGGTCCTCGAGTTTATCCGAGAGCTTAAGAAACAGGGCATTTCGAGCATCTTCATCTCTCACAACCTGTACCATGTGTATCCTGTGGCGGACCGGATTGTGGTCTTGAGCCACGGCGAAAAAATTGGGGATTTCCGCAAAGAGGAAACGTCGGTTGAAGAGATCACAAAGCTCATGGTTTTGCCGTGAGCCCATAGCGTTCAGGATGTGGGGCCCGGGGGATTCCTTCCCGGGCCCTGTTTTTCCGTACTTCAGGAGGATGGAGGAGGAATAACGGGCTCAGGAAGCGGGAGCTTCAGCCATTCCTCGATTTCTTCTTCGCTGGCGTCCCAGCGGTACGCAACGTTCAGGTTTTCCTTTGAGATGAGTTGCGTTGGCGCCCAGTAGAAATGTCCTGGCTCGATTTCTCCCTTGATGACTCCAAGCAGGATGCGCAGGGCCATGACCGAGGCAATGGACGGTGGGTTGGCATTGGTGAGCTGGAGCTTCCCCTCCCGAATGAGGTCAAGTCCATAGGGGGCCCCGTTTTGTGAGACGATTTTCACCTGTTCGAGTTTCCCAAGCCGTTCCAGGGCATTGACAACACCCACAGTCATGTCCTCGTTCTGGACGAACATCCCCACAATGTCCGGGTGAGCAGTGATGATGTTCGTGGCTGCCTCGTACGCTTTTTGCCTGTTCCACTCTGCGGAGACCTTGGCCACAACCTGTAAGTTTGGATTCTTCGCAAGCCCTTCAAGGAAGCCCTCGGTGTAGGCTTCTGCATCGCCCCTTCCCAGGGTTCCTTCAATGATCGCGATTTTCCCGCTTGGAATGTTTTCCGCCATCCACTCTCCAAGAGGCCGTGCAAACCCTTTGAGGTCTATCTGCATGAACCCTGCGGATTTTGGCAAAAGGTCCGGATGGTATCCGTACTGGAAGAATATGGGAACCCCGGCCTTGTTCGCTGCATCAACGGCTGCTCTTTCGGAAGAGAGTGATACGGCGTAGATGAGTATTCCGTCGACACCGCGGGAAATGGCATCCTGGACATTGGCCAGTTCCTGAGCCGGGTCGAGATTTGAAGTATAGACAATCATCTTGACCCCCAGTTTCTTTGCCGCTATTTCTGCAGCCCGCGAGCCATACTGGTAGTATGGCTCTCCCGTTGCCCGGATAAAGGCGATTTCCAGCTGGTCTTCTGCGAAAGCGCCACCGAGAAACAGGACCACCATGCACAGCACCATGACGCCTACAGACCACACATTCCGTTTCCTCATGGCGATACCTCCTTTACGCCTGGCTTGAACTCTCCCTCACTTTGAACCCTGAAACATCACCGCCATCACCATAATTGCTCCAAGAACCACGTTTTGCAGGTTGGCGCTCACCCCCATCAGGTTGAGACTGTTTGACACAAGCCCGAGTAACAGCACCCCAAGGAGCGTCCTCCAGACGCTTCCTCTTCCTCCAAAGAGAGGAGTTCCACCAATGACCGTTGCCGCCACAGCCCGAAGCTCGTATCCGCTGCCCATTGTTGGGAGCGCTGAGTCCAGAATGGCACTGAGGACTATGGCGGCAATGCCCACACATACCCCATTGAGGGCGTAGAGGATGACCTTTACCCTTCCCACACGAATTCCAGAAAGCCGCGAAGCTTCCTGGTTGCCTCCGATGGCGTAAGCGTATCTTCCCAAGGGGAAATAGCGCAGGAAGATATCCACGACGACCAGGACGGCAAGGAACACGAAAACCGGCAGGGGGATACGCAGGAAATCTCGAATGCCGATGATCTCGTAGAGTCCTCCCATACCGTTAATGGGGCTTCCCCGACTGATAGCGATGGCAATGCCCTGGAGGAAGGTCATCATGCCAAGGGTAATGATGAAAGGATGAGCTCGCTCGGTCGCAGCCAAAAGACCATTAAAAGCCCCAAATCCTACAGAGGTACAGAATGCAAGGAGAATGGCAAGGGGGAGCGACTGGAACCGAAGGATGACTAGACCAGCTATGTAGGCACTGAGCGATAGCAGGCTTCCTACGGAGAGGTCCAGCCCTCCCGAAATAAGAAGGATGGTTGCGCCGGTGCTGACAATACCAAGAACCGAGACTTGAAGCATGATATTGAGTGCGTTCTGGAGGGTCAGAAATCTGGGGTTCACTATACCTGTGGTAAGGGCGAGGACAAGAAGGACGAGAACCAGCACATTTCTTCCGCCAAAAAGGGCCAGCAAGGCTTTGCCCATTTTCCTACCCTCCTAAGGTCATGGACAGGAGTTCCTGCGCAGTTACCACTGCGGGGTTATCCACTTCCTTGACGAGCGTTCCTTTGTGCATGACCATTATGCGGTCGGAAAGGGCGAGGAGTTCCTCAAGGTCGGAGGAGAAAAGCAAAATGCTCCTCCCGCCGTTTCTCGCTTCGATGAGCAGGCGATGGATTTCCTGGCGCGTTTCCACGTCAACCCCCTGGGTGGGGTCCTCAAGAAGCCAGATCCTGGCGTCAGTAAAGAGGGCCTTGGCAAGGAGGACCTTTCGCTGATTCCCTCCGCTGAGCACACGGGTCTCAGCCCATAAAGACGGAGCCACTATGCGAAGCGAGGCTATGTAAGGTTGCACTGCCTGAATCTCTCTGGCAGGGACGATAACACCCCGGGACGTGACTTTCTGGAGCTTGGCAAGGGTGATGTTTCTCGGGAAGGGAAGAGGAAGAACGAGGCCTTCTTTCCGCATATCCTCCGGCATGAAGAGGATGCCCTGCTGAATGGCATCAGTGGTTCCTCGGGGGTGGAAGGGTTTTCCAAAGAGTTTTATCTGTCCCTTGCGAGGGGGGAGCAGGCCAGCAATGCTTCTGAGAATTTCCCGACACCCGGATCCTGCAGCGCCCGATAGTCCCAGGATTTCTCGTTCTCTGAGGAGGAAACTCACGTTTTCTATTCCGTCAACAGAAAGGTGTTGTACCTCGAGAACGACGTCACCCGATGGTTTGCGGGAAAAGCTCGATGTTCCCTCAATACGTCTCCCCACCATTTTCTCGATGAGCATTTCCTTCGTGACGTCTTGGGTGAGGAAGGTTCCAACATTCTTCCCATTCCTCAAAACGGTGATTCTCTGCGCGATGGAGAGGATTTCATCGATGTGGTGGGAAATATAGAGAATACCGATACCTTGCTTTCGAAGCTGCTCGATGAGGCGAAACATGAAGGTTATCTGCGGACCAGTGAGTGCCGCTGTGGGTTCGTCAAGAAGGAGGACCTTTGCTTGTTCCTTCAAGGCCTTGAGAATCGCCACTTCCTGTCGCTGGGCAAGAGGGAGTTCTCCCACGGTGTCGCTCGGTTGAATGCTTAATCCATAGGCCTGAATGAGCTCTCCGGTTTCTGCCAGCATTCGCCGGTAATCAACACGCCCAAGAGCCGTTTTGGGCTCCTTGCCCAGGAAGATGTTTTCGGCGACGGTGAGATCCGGAACGAGCTGCTGTTCCTGGTACACGGCGGCTATTCCCACCTTCCGGGCCAGAAGGGGCGTAAGAGCCCGGAAGGTTTTTCTACCTACCACGATGTTCCCGCGATCCGGTTGCAGGGCACCCGCAATGATTTTCACCAGTGTGGATTTGCCAGCTCCGTTGGCTCCTATGAGTGCGTGGACTTCACCGGCATAAAGCACAAGGGAAACCGAGTCCAGGGCGAGAATGCCAGGGAAGCTTTTGGAGACTTCGTTCACCGCAAGGAGTACTTCCTGCTCTGGCACCAAGTTCACACCCCTAATCCGAGCTTCCGGCGAAGGTTTTTCAAGTATTCCAGGCTTTTCCGGGCCTGTTCTTCGGTGCCACATTCAACACTCAATACACCCTTGTAACCGGCCTCTTTCAGTATGAGCATGACCTTTTCCCAGTCGATGACCCCCTCTCCACAGGCAACCCCAACGGGCGTACCGTAAACCTTGCCTTTTTCATCGAGCAGCGTCCCCCCAATGTCTTTCGCGTGAACGTGGACAACCTTGTGGGCGACCGCTTTCAGGGCTTCATATGGGTCGTGACCGCTGAGGTAAGAGTTTCCGGTATCGAAGTTCACCCGCAAGAAGGGCGAATCCACGAGCTCCAGAATTCTCTCCATGGTTTTGGGATTCGTGGTGAATTCGTTGTGCGGCTCGATACCGATGTAGATTCCATAGCGTTCGGCTGTCTGGAGGACTACGGTGAGGCTGTACTTCATGATCTGAAAAGCTTCTTCTTCGCTCATCCATTTTGGCCGGAGGCCTTCGTCGGTGTTCACCACCGGAGCACCAAGCTGGTATGCAAATCGAATTGCCCGGCGGAGGAAGGGAACACCGACATCAGGTCGCATAAGCGGAGCATGAGCCGAAACCCCCGAAACACGTAGCCCCCGAGACTCGATGAAGTCCTTGTAGTAGAGGGCATCTTCGTCCATGCTGATGCCATGGTAGTACCCCGCTTCTGAGAAGAGGTCTCTTCCGTCAATCAACACCGGTTCGTAGGCTTCGTAACCCATTCTTGCGGCGGCTTCGACGGCGTACTCGAAGGATTTATCGCTGTGCCGAACAAACTCTCCGTTAATGCCGATGAGCATAGAGCTTCCCTCCCAGTGGGTGTCTTTCCTTTCCCAGGTTAGCGCAATTCTTGAAGTCCGTGCAACACCATTTCGCTGGTTGAGTTGTCAAAAAAGAAACTCTCGTTGTAGAATAGAAAAGGGAGCTTGCATGTCCCGTGCTCTGTCTCAGCCGGTTTACGAATACGCGGTTATTCTTGAACCGCCGTACCCTCCCGGGTGGTCGATTTCACCGCATCGCCACGCACAGCACGAAGTTGGCCTTGTACGACTGGGTGAATGCACGATCCGGGTTGGGGAACGGTTGTTCCGCTTTCGTCCTGGCGATGTGTTTTTCTTCCCCAGGGGCGTACCCCATGGTTTTACTGCGGACTCCCCGTCGGGAGTTGCTTTTGTTGTCGTTCAGTTTCTGGAGCTTGAGAGGGATCTCTTTCTGCGCTTGAGGAATGCTCCCCCCATTGGCCGCTTTTCGCTCTTTGAGCTTGAGGTGAGCCTTTTCCTGGACATCTGTCATAAGCTCCAGAGAGAGATTGCAGGAGGTTTGCCTTTTGCGGACATCCAGTGCAAGGCCCTCTTGTCGGAGCTTCTGGTCCTTCTTCTGCGGAGTGCCTCGCGAAGTGTTGGGCTCTATGTGAGCCCTCGTCAGGGGAAGACGGTGGAAAGAGCATTGCAGATCATCCACAGCCGGTATCAGGACGACATTCGTATCCAGGACCTTGCCCATGAGGTGGGCCTTTCGCCGCAGCATTTTCGGGAGCTCTTTAAGCGGTATGTTGGGGTAAGCCCGAAAAAGTACCTCATGACGCTGCGCCTTCAAAGGAGTAAATGCATGCTCTTACACAGTGAGTACAGCGTAACGGATGTTGCGTTGCGGCTTGGGTTTGGGAGTGTCCAGCAGTTTTCCAAGGCATTCCGGAAATTGACAGGGCTGAGCCCTATCGAATGGCGTAAAGCCCATGCGTTTGAAGAAAGTGGCTCCTTCCTGTCTTCAGGTGTCTGAGGAAGCTTTTTTCTCACCTTCTGCCAGTCTCCTTAAGGGCGAGGGCCTGTGGTAAAATGAAAACGAACTGTAAAATCCTGAAAGGAGGGGGACATATGCTCTTCAGAAGGTTCCTTGTGACTTTGGTGGTCTTCTCCCTCGTGGTGCTTCTCTCCCTTTCGGCGATGGCCCAGGAGAAGAAGCCCTTCGAAGGTGTTGTGTTGAATGCTTACTTCATCGGTGGCGGAGCTTACGAGAAACTCTACACGAAAATCCCCGAATTTGAAGAACAGACCGGGGCCAAGGTGAACATCGCGGCGAAGCTGAGCCACTTTGAGCTCAACAAGAGGGTGGCTCAGGAATTCGCAAGCGGAGGAGACATTGACGTTATCAGTACCCATACCACCTTTGCGCCGGGACAGAAGGATTTCCTGTTGCCCTTGAACGAGTACCTGACCCCTGAGGACCTGAAGGACTTCACCCCATCGACCATAGAAGCAAGTACCGTCGACGGGAAGCTCATCATGCTCCCAAGACATACCGATGTGCGCATTATGTACTACCGGACCGACCTTTTTGAAGACCCCAAAGAGCAGGAAACCTTTAAGGCAAAGTACGGGTATGATCTCCGTCCGCCCACGAACTGGCAGGAACTCCTCGATGTTGCAGAGTTCTTCACCCGACCGCCCGATCTCTACGGTTTTGTTTTCACGGGTGGAGAGGAACCCCTTGTGGGGACCTTCTACGAGCTCTTGCTCTCGGCGGGTGGCAACTTCTTTGATGAGGAAGGCAACGTCATCTTCAACCAGGAGCCGGGGCAGAAAGCGCTTCAGCTCCTCGTTGACCTGTACTACAACAAGAAAGCCACGCCCGAAGGAGTTCCCAACTACCGCTGGGACGAAGTGGCCAAGGCTTTCCGCGACGGGCTCATTGCCTTCTACTTCGACTGGCCAGGATGGTACACCATGATGAAGGATCCCAAGGAGTCCAAGGTTGCGGGGAAATTCGGCCTTGCGCCGTATCCTGTGGGCCCAGCCGGGTATGCGAAGATCTGGGGAGGAAGCCACGGGTTTGCCGTTGCGAAGTCCACGAAGAACCCCGAAGCCGCTGTGGCGCTTGTGAAGTTCCTGACCTCTGGTGATAACCTGTACTTTGAGGCAAAAGAAGGGGGATTCTTGCCGGCCAGCATCTCTGCGTACCAGAGGCTGAAGGAGGACGTGGCCAAAACCGGTGACCCCCTTGACCTGAAGCGCCTGGAGCTTCTGGAGCAGGAGCTCGCAGGCTTTGTGCCTCCGCCCAAGATCCCTGAGTACCAGGAGATTGTGAGCGCCATATGGCCTGAGCTGCAGAAGTCCCTCGTGGAGGGACGGGATGTCAAGGTAACCCTTGACATTGCAGCAGAGAAGGTCAGAAAAATCCTCGGGAGGTAAGAAAAAGGCCCGCCTCTGGCGGGCCTTTTTCAGGAAAGAGCTATGCGTATGCGCGGTGAGCGTTACTTCCCCTATGTTCTCATCCTGCCAAGCGTTGTCGGAACATTCCTCCTCATCGTCTTCCCCCTGGTATACTCCTTCTTCCTGAGCCTTACGTCTTTCCACCTTTTGAAAGCCCAGAGTCTCCGGTTCATTGGTTTCCACAACTACTGGGAAGTACTCCACGATCCTGCCTTCTGGGTGGCTTTGAAGAATTCCCTCCTCTTTATGGTTGTCGTGGTCAACGTTGAACTCGTTCTGGGTCTCCTTGTGGCCCTTCTTTTGAACCGGGCTTCAGGTGGCCAGGGGATACTGAGGACACTTTTCATGATTCCCATGATGTTTCCTCCCATCCTTGTGGGACTTCAGTTTCGCTGGTTTTTCAATGACCAGTTTGGCCTCCTCAACAACGTCCTCCTTTCCCTCGGTATTATCGATCGCCCCATTGGGTGGCTTGTGAGAACGAATACGGCGATGCCTGCGGTGATGTTCGCCGATATCTGGCAGAATACGCCTTTTACAGCGGTTATTTTCCTCGCCGGTCTCCTCTCGCTCCCTATTGAGCCGCTTGAGGCGGCCCTTGTCGATGGGGCAAGCCCGTGGCAGCGTTTCCGGTATGTTATCCTCCCAATGCTCCGCCCCCTCATTCTCATCGCCATGACCATCCGCTCGCTCGATGCAGGGAGAAAAGCCTTCGACCTCATCATGCTCATGACCGGCGGTGGACCGGCGTATGCCACGGAAATTCTGGGGACGTACACTTTTCGAAGGGCAATCGTGGACTACCAGTTTGCCTACGGAGCAGCGATTTCCTTCATCGATATGGTGTTAACCGTTGGTTTTGCAGTGTACCTCTACCGTCAGCTTCTCAAGGGGAGGGTGTGAGAGGGTGAAATCTCGCAGAAGAAGGGAGCAGGTCATTACGGCGCTGTGCACCGTGTTCGCTGTGGTTATCCTTGTTGCTCTCCTCTTCCCGACCTACTGGATGGTTCAGACCTCCTTTCGGGTCGGGCGAGAGATTAACGCCTTCCCCCCTGTGTGGTTCCCCCGGGAGGTCACCCTGTCCTCGTACGTGAAGCTCTTCGGCAGCCCCCACGAGGAAGCCTCTCTCCCTTTCCGGGAGTACTTCCGCAATTCTTTTCTGGTTGCGGTGTTGAGCGGCTTCTTCTCCATAGTGCTGGGGACGCTTGCTGGCTACGCCTTCTCGAGGTTTGAGTTCCGTGGAAAGAGAAATCTCTTCCTCAGCGTCATCCTCATGCGGGCTATACCGGGACTGGCGCTCGGGCTTCCTTTACTTGTGCTCTTCAAGAGGGTCCAGCTCGTGAATACCCTCTCTGGCCTTATCTTGACCTACACCATGCTGAATACACCCTTTGTCATCTGGCTCATGGAGGGATTCTTTGCCGATATCCCGGCAGAGCTCTCGGAGGCTGCTCTCATCGATGGATGTTCACGCTGGCGAGCCCTGTGGAAGGTGGACATTCCTCTTGCGGCTCCCGGGATTTCCGCCAGCGCCATTTTTTCGTTCCTTCTGAGCTGGAATGAGTTTGCCATTGCCCTGATCCTGACTCGCACGCCTGCTTCCCGTACGCTTCCGGTGGGCCTCTTTGATTTTGTCGGAGAATTCTTCATCGACTGGGGTGGTATGTGCGCCGCCGGGACCATCATTCTGATCCCGGTTGTTGTTCTGACCTTCTTCATCCAGAGATGGATGGTGAGGGGCCTGACGTTTGGGGCGATAAAGTAGCCCTGCTTGCTGAGTCTGGGGTGCGTGCTCAGGGGAAAGTTTTGGGAGAGATTCTGGAAGGAAGGTGAGAAGATGACTCGCGAAGAACGAGTGCTACGGACCATTTCCCGTCAGGAGGTAGATTACCTCCCAAGCCAGATATACTTTGCTTCTCAGACCACCAAAGAGAAACTGCAAAACGTGCTTGGATTTGC
>Ga0080004_1078536_pt1 | contig 54484 bp, 54 predicted proteins | sample WasSprMetagenome_FD_69207 | JGI IMG/M metagenome (GOLD analysis project Ga0080004, IMG submission 69207) | Sulfidic aquatic microbial communities from Washburn Spring, Yellowstone National Park, USA - WS (SPADES assembly) (version 2) | ecosystem: Environmental > Aquatic > Thermal springs > Hot...
ATGACCCCAACAACTTTGTAATCATGCATGCGATAGGGGCGAATACTTCTGGGCAGCTTGGGTCGATTATAGCGGGTGGGTTAGTACTGGCTTTGGTGCCTGCGCTTTTAGGGTAGGATTAGAGTTGTGGGGGAGAAGTTGGAGTATAAGCTGTAGGTAAGGGATAGGGGGTGTGAGAAGTAGGATGGGTACGGTAGGGCAATCTTTGGAGCTAATGGGCATAGCGTTACCGGCCATGTTTGGGGTGATACTGTTTTTCATAGGGTTGATTAACCTTCTGACCCGGCTTTTTCCTGCAAAGGAGGAGCAGGAAGAATAATTTTGCCCGGAGGAAGCCTACCTAAGGCTTCCTCCAGATGTATTTTTAACAAAATGGGCGGAAAGGATGGAAATAAGAGTATAAATTTTACAAGGCTTAAAAGATTAATGGTAACCAAGGTGATGGATTATGTCCCTACATTTTAAATTACCGTATGGACACGAGCAATATCAGGAGGTAACAATAGAAGAAGCACATTTTGTCGGCCTTCTCAAGCACCGGGAAACCGGTTCGCCTATGGATGAGGCCGGGTTGCGTTCTGCCCTGGCCAGCCCGGTTGGTACACTTCCTTTAAAGGAGCTGGTAAAGAGGGGTGAGCGCATTGCCATTATCACCAGCGATATAACACGTCCCTGCCCGAGCAGGATCCTGTTGCCTCTACTACTGGAAGAGCTAGAGGTGGCCGGGGTAAAGAAAGAAGACATTATCATAGTGCTGGCCACTGGCAATCATCGCACCCACACTGAGGCAGAAAAGAGAAGTTTGGTGGGTGAGGAGGTTTACGCCACATACCGTTGCCTCGACTCTGATCCCGCTGATACCGTATATTTAGGCACCACCCGCCGGGGAACACCGATAGAGATATTCCGGCCGGTAGTGGAGGCGGATAAGTGGATACTATTGGGTAACGTTGAATACCATTATTTTGCAGGTTACAGCGGCGGGCTTAAGGCCATAATGCCGGGTTGTGCTACACCGCGTTCTATACAGGCAAACCACCGCATGATGGTAGAAGAAGGTGCTACGGCAGGAGAGATTGATAATAACCCTGTAAGGCAAGATATAGAAGAAGTGGCAGAATTTTTGCCAGTAGACTTTATCTTCAATGTAGTCCTGGACGAACACAAGAACATCTTAGCTGCCTTTACAGGACATCCTATTTTGGCCCGCCGCGAGGCTGTCAGGTACTTAGACAGTATTTACAAAGTAAAGATAACTGCGCCGGTAGACATAGTTATTGCCTCTGCGGGGGGCTTCCCCAAAGATATAAACCTGTACCAGGCCCAGAAGGCGATAGATAACGCCAGCCGAGCGGTGAGGCCAGGTGGCATTCTTATCCTGGTAGCCGAGTGTCCCGAGGGCTTGGGTGATGAAGTGTTTTCCAGGTGGGTGGCTGAAGCTAAAAAACCTCAGGACTTGATTGACCGGATAGGAGTTAACTTTGAGCTGGGTGGTCATAAGGCTGCAGCTATAGCCTTGGTCAGGCAAAGGATAAATATTTACCTTGTGTCTTCTTTACCGCCGGATACGGTGAGGAAGGCTTTTCTAGAGCCTTTTACAAGCTTGGAGGAAGCCTATGGGAGGGCACTAGAGGTTATAGGGCCAGAGGCAAAGGTAATGGTCATTCCTCAGGGAGGCTCATTATTACCCGTTCAGGTTCGATGATCCTCGGGGGTACCCGAGGAATTTTTTGTGAGCATTTTATCCCGGGGGAGATGTGGCTTTGTCCGGAGTTTGCGGGTTTATGGAGAATTTAATTTAGTCTTACTTTATGTTACATATGCTCTGAAAACGGAGTTGAAGCGGAGTGAGAACGGAGATGGTCGGGAGGGTGGGAGTTAAATCTAGCTTAAATTTGCAGGTGCCTCATCTATGGGCTGCCTTGTCTTCCTTCCCAGAGTGATCTATAATAGGCAATAACCATTTTAGGCTTTGGAGAGGAGGGGATGGTTTGTCGGAAGATAAGATTATCGGAGAAGGCCTTACCTTCGACGATGTTCTTCTAGTCCCGGCTTTTTCGGCTGTACTCCCGCGGGAAGTGGATGTGAGCTCTTATTTTACCCGCGAGGTTAGGCTCAATATTCCCATCGCCAGCGCCGGTATGGACACGGTGACAGAAGCCAGAATGGCTATTGCCATGGCCCGGGAAGGCGGGATCGGGGTCATCCACAAAAATATGTCCATCGAACGCCAGGCCAAGGAAGTAGACCGGGTCAAGAGATCTGAACACGGCGTTATAACTGATCCTATCTACTTAAGCCCGGATCACACCATTGGCGAAGCGGTAAAGATTATGGAACATTATCATATCTCAGGAGTCCCTATTACCGAAAACGGTAAGCTGGTAGGTATTATCACCAATCGCGATATCCGGTTTGAGGAGGACTATAGCCGGCCTATAAGGGAAGTGATGACCAAAGAAAACTTGGTTACGGCACCAGTGGGAACGACTTTAGAACAGGCTAAAGAAATTTTGCGGCGGTATAAGATCGAAAAATTGCCCCTGGTAGACGAAAATTTTAATCTTAAAGGACTCATTACCATTAAGGATATTGAGAAGGCCCGCAAATACCCCAACTCAGCTAAGGATAGCAAGGGGAGGCTGCTGGTAGCCGCAGCCGTAGGGGTGAGTAAAGAAACCATGGAGCGGGTAGAAGCTCTGGTGACCGCCGGTGTAGACGTGATAGTAGTGGATACGGCCCATGGCCATTCTGAAAATGTGCTGCGTACAGTGGCAGCCATAAAGCAAAAATACCCTGATTTACAAGTGGTAGGGGGAAATGTAGCTACAAAAGAAGGGGCCTTGGCCCTCATCGAGGCTGGGGTGGATGCCGTAAAGGTGGGTGTGGGGCCGGGTTCTATATGTACTACGAGAGTGATTGCCGGGATAGGGGTTCCCCAGCTTTCGGCTATTTTAGATTGTGCCCGGGTGGCGCGGGAGAAAGGGGTACCCATTATTGCCGACGGCGGGATCAAGTACTCCGGTGATATTACAAAAGCTTTAGCTGCAGGAGCAAGCACAGTGATGATCGGCAGCCTCTTGGCTGGTACTGAAGAGAGCCCTGGCGAGATCGAGATTTACCAAGGTAGGAGCTTTAAAACCTACCGTGGCATGGGTTCTCTAGGAGCTATGAAGGAGGGTAGCAAGGATCGTTATTTCCAAGAGGAAGCGGATAAACTTGTACCGGAAGGTATAGAGGGCCGGGTACCCTATAAGGGACCGGTAGCTGAGACACTTTTTCAGCTTGTTGGGGGACTTAGAGCAGGTATGGGTTATTTGGGTGCTCGCTCTATACCTGAGCTCCAGGAGAAAGCTCGCTTTATCCGTATAACCCAGGCTGGTCTTAGGGAAAGCCATCCCCATGATGTTATAATTACTAAAGAAGCTCCCAACTACCGGATATGAAAAAATCCAAAATGTGGTAGGGCCTGAGGTAAGATACATTCCTGTAAATAAAGAAGCCTTCCTGTAAATGAATTTAGAAATAGCCATTCCACCAAGGGAAATCTCCTGGTAGAAAAGAATTGAGGAGAAGGGGAGGAAGAGATGGTGGCTGAGGTTTTTTGGACGGATATGCGCACTGAAAAAGGGAAAAGCCTGGCGGATAAAGTAGAAAGGCTTTGGCGCAGGGCGGGTTTTGATAAAATTATATCTGAAGGAGATCTGGTAGCCGTAAAGCTCCACTTTGGGGAGAGGGGTAATTTAGCCTATATTCATCCTGCCTTAGTCCGCAGGGTGGTAGACCTGATACGGCAGCAAGGGGGTAAGCCTTTTTTAACGGATACTAATACCCTGTATGTAGGCTCCCGCTCTAATGCAGTAGATCATTTAGAGACAGCGGTGGAACACGGGTTTGTTTATGCTGTTGTAGGTGCTCCTGTAATTATCGCTGATGGCTTAAGGGGAAAGGATTATTTAAATGTAACGGTCGACTTAAAGCGGTTTAAGGAAGTAAAAATTGCTAGTGCCATATATCATGCCGATGCTCTGGTGGTTTTAAGCCATTTTAAGGGCCACGAGCTGGCCGGTTTTGGGGGAACATTGAAGAATTTAGCCATGGGTTGCGCAAGCCCCAGCGGTAAACAGATGATGCACTCTGATGTTCTCCCGGTAGTAAAGGAAGATAAGTGCACAGGATGCGGCCGGTGCCGTGAATGGTGCCCGGCAGGTGCTATTACTGTGAAAGATAAAGCCGTGATCGATCCGGAAAAATGTATAGGGTGCGGCGAATGTACAGTGACTTGTACACGCAAAGCCATAAAACCCAACTTTAAGTCCGAACCGGAAGTTCTCCAAGAAAAGATGGTTGAGTATGCTTATGGAGCTCTAAAAAATAAAACCGGTAAAGCGGCCTTCTTTAATTTTGTAATGCATGTATCCCCTGATTGTGACTGCAACTCTTGGAATGATGCTCCTATAGTACCTGATGTAGGGATTTTGGCTTCCTACGATCCTGTAGCCTTAGATCAGGCTAGCCTAGATCTAGTGAATGCCCAGCCGGTTTTACCAGGCAGTGCCCTGGAAGGAAAGGAGAAGAAAGAAGGAGATAAATTTTTAGCTCTTACTGGGTACGATGGGACTAGGTTGCTTGCTTATGCGGAGGAAATAGGTATGGGCAACAGAAAATATAATTTAGTTCGCATTTAAAGCTCGGGTAAGCAGGAGGTTACAGAGAAATGGAGAATCTATATGTTAAGAAGTGGGAAGCTAAGCCGGGACGGGTTTTGGCCTTCCGTTTAGTGTACGGGTGTGACCTGCTGAAGGCTTTACAGGCGATAGTAGAGGAAAATGATATCCGCTTCGGGTGGTTACATTTCCTGGGGGGTGTTCAAAAAGCCAGGGTAGCTTACTACTTGCAGGATCGTAAAGAATTTGTTACTCTGAGTTTAGAGGAGCCTATGGAGATATTATCCGGATTGGGGAACGTAAGCCTTAAGGAAGGTAAACCTTTTGTTCATGCACATGTAACTTTTATGGATAAAGAAGGGAAAGCATGGGGAGGCCACCTGCTAGAGGGCACGGTGGTCTTCGCAGGTGAGGTGTTTATTCAAGAGTTACTTTTACCGGCACCGCCCGAGAGGGTACATGATGAGGTTACGAAGCTATTTCTTTGGGTGTAAGGTGAAGGGGCAGGGAGGTGGGTTGCATGCTTATACCTGTTAAGGTAAAGCAGATTGTCCTGGACCAAAGTATGAGCCCAGTGGTTTTACTGGTGGACCAGGAGGAGTCCCAAGTCCTCCCCATATGGGTAGGTCCCTTTGAGGCCCAGGCTATTGCCATGGCCTTGCAGGGGATTTTGACCCCCCGTCCCATGACCCACGACCTGCTGCGGTCCCTCTGCGAGAGCCTGGGGGCCAAGGTAGAACGTGTACTAGTCCAGGATATAAGGGATGGCACTTATTATGCTGAGCTTTACTTAAACCACCAAGGTAAAGAAGTAGTGGTAGATGCTCGCCCGAGTGATGCTATTGCCCTGGCTCTGCGGACTAACGCACCGCTATACATTACAGAAAAGGTGGCTGCTTACACTTTATCTATTGAAGATCTTATGGGAGAGGAACAGAGTGAAAGTATGCAGGACCTTTTCCAGCCCAAACCGGATATAGACAAGAAATCTTTGCATTAGGTGATCTTACCAAAAGGTCTGCATTAACCTCAAAATAGGTTTTGGGTTAAGGGATAGAACATAAGGCTTCTTCCGGGAGGAAGAAGCCTTTTTCTTTGTTATCAAGAAAAAGCAGGTTATAATTATGGTATAGCAAGGTATAGCAAACAAATTAAGATTCATTTTATAGGAGGATTTCTTCCGGTGAAAGGGTATTGGATTAAGGTTTATGGCTGTCAGATGAATGAGCGAGATGGCGAGATTATCGCTGGCCTTTTAGATGATGCTGGCTACTATAAAGCTCCAGCCATGGAAGAAGCTGATGTTATTATTCTGCATACCTGCTGTGTACGCGAGAAGGCGGAAAATAAGGTATATGGCCGTCTGGGACAGCTAGCCCGTCTTAAAAGTAAAAGGCCGGATTTAATCATCGCTGTAGGAGGCTGTATGACTCAACAGCCCGGCGCCGCCGAAAAAATGAGGGAGAAAGCACCCCATGTGGATCTGATATATGGGACCCATAACCTCCATGAGCTACCGCGGCTTCTTAAGAAAGTGGAAGAAGAAAGAAGGCCTGTGGCTGTTGTATGGGAAAAGGAAGGGCCGGTAGTGGAAGGGCTACCCCTTCGCCGGACCCACAGGGCCAAAGCCTTGGTTACCATTAGTTACGGCTGTAATAATTTTTGCACCTATTGTATTGTACCTTATGTACGCGGGCGGGAACGTAGCCGGAGGCCCGAGGACATAATAAAAGAGATTAAAGCCCTAGTAGCTGATGGAGTCTTAGAAGTAATGCTTTTAGGCCAGAACGTCAACTCTTATGGCAAAGATTTAGAAGATGGAATAGACTTTGGTTGGCTGCTGGAACGGGTCAATGCTATTCCGGGTCTTGAGCGTATCCGCTATATGACTTCCCATCCTCGTGATTTTACTTTTAAGTTGGTGGAAACCATAAGCCGGCTGGATAAGGTTTGCGAGCATGTTCATTTGCCTGTCCAGGCCGGAAGCAATAAAGTTTTGGAGCTCATGAATCGCGGGTATACGCGGGAGCACTATTTAGAATTAGTGAAAGTCTTGCGCCAGCATATACCAGAGGTAAGCATTACTACGGATCTGATAGTGGGGTTTCCTGGGGAAACGGAAGATGATTTTAAGGCAACCTTAGATTTAGTAGAGCAGGTTCAATTCGATAATGCTTTTACCTTTATGTTTTCTCCCCGGAAGGGAACGGTAGCTGCTACTCTACCCGAGCAGGTCCCTTTGGAGGTAAAAAAAGAGCGCCTTTACAGGCTTATGGAGGTTCAGAACAGGATAAGCCGGGCTAAAAATGAAGCCTTGGTAGGCCGGGAGGTGGAGGTTTTGGTGGATGGACCCAGTGAGACGGATCCTAAAAACTTAAGCGGGCGCACCCGGACAAACAAGCTGGTGCTCTTTCCAGGCCCCGAAGATTTAACAGGAAAACTTATTAAAGTGAAAATTACCCAAGCCCAGACCTTCCTCCTCAAAGGGGAAGTTGTCTCATGAAGCGGAATGAGGGACAATCCCTTACCCCTATGATGCAACAATATAAAGAGCTTAAAGAGCAACATAGGGACGCTATATTGTTTTTTCGCTTAGGCGATTTTTATGAGATGTTTTTTGAGGATGCGGTTATAGCTTCGCAAGAGCTGGGTCTAGTTTTAACCTCTAGGGAATCCGGGGAAAATGCGCCCCCTATGTGCGGGGTACCTTACCATGCTGCGGACACTTATATTGCCAAATTGGTGGCCAAAGGATACAAGGTAGCCATATGCGAGCAGATGGAAGATCCCCGCCTGGCTAAAGGGCTGGTAAGGCGGGAAGTGGTGCGGATAATAACCCCTGGCACCATTACAGATGACAAGGTACTACCGGAAAAGGGGAATAACTTTCTGGCTGCTGTGGTACCCCAGGGGGAACATTATGGCCTGGCGTGGGCTGATGTTTCTACCGGAGAATTCCAGGTGAAAGCTTGTGCTTCTTTCTTAGAGCTGGTGGATGAGCTGGCGCGTCTTAATCCAGCAGAGTGCCTTTTGCCTTCTTATTGGTTAAAGGAAACCGATATGGCAAAGAGGCTTCGTGCCTGGTATACAGGTGTATGTACTCCTTGGGACGAAGGTTTAGATCCAGAGGAAGGATTAAAGCTGTTAAGAGACCGTTTCGGGCCTTTGGGATATCTGGAAGAGAGGGAGAGGGTTTTATTATTTGCCTGTAGCTTACTTTTGAACTACCTTCTGGCCACTCAGAAAAACAACCTTCCCCATTTAAAAGCACCTTCGCTGGTAGAGGATGTAGCTTACATGGCCCTCGATCAGGCCACCCGGAGGAATTTAGAATTGTTTGCAGCCGGACGGGAGGCTGGTCGCCGGGGTTCCCTCCTTTGGGTGCTAGACAAGACAGCTACAGCCATGGGGGGACGGACGTTAAGGCGGTGGTTAGAGCGGCCCCTAGTTAAACTGGAAGCTATCCGGGAAAGGCAGGACGCGGTTAGGGAGCTGGTAGATAATTTTATTCTACGCCAAAAGGTAGAAGGTTTTCTTAAGAGGGTAAAGGACCTTGAAAGGCTTGCCGCACGGGTGGCTTATGGCACGGCAGGAGGTAGGGAATTGCAGGCCTTGCGCCATTCCTTGGAGGTTGTTGGCCCCCTTAAGGAGGCTTTAAAGGAAGCGAAGGCCTCCTTGCTCAAAAACTTGACCCAAGAACTAGATGCTATACCTGAGATCACCAGCCTTATAGCTCGGGCTTTGGTGGATGACCCGCCAGCAGGGGTAAAAGAAGGAGGAATCATCCGGCCCGGCTATCATCCTGAGGTGGACCGCCTGCGGGAAGCCGTCACCCACGGCCGGGAGTGGATAGCTGAATTAGAAAATGAGGAAAGGGAGCGTACGGGTATCAAGTCTTTGAAGGTAGGTTTTAATCGGGTTTTTGGCTATTACATAGAGGTTACTCGTCCTAATCTGTCTTTAGTCCCAGCGGATTATGAAAGGAAACAGACTTTGGCTAATGCTGAACGTTTCGTTACCCCCCGTTTGAAGGAACTCGAACGGCAGGTTCTGGGAGCCGAGGAAAGGCTGATAGAGCTAGAATATGAGCTTTTTCAGGAGATCCGCTCCCAGGTGTTAGCTGTATTACCCCGGATCCAGACTACAGCCAGAGCTATAGGAGTGTTGGACACCCTTTACTCCCTAGCCTCCGTAGCTTATGAGTACAACTATACTTGTCCGGTGGTAGATGAGGGAGAGACTATCGAGATCCGCCAGGGCCGCCACCCCATGTTAGAAAGGGTAGGGGAGGGGAAAAGTTTTGTCCCCAACGATACTTTTCTAGATTGCGGAAAGCAGCGCCTGCATATTATTACCGGGCCTAATATGGCCGGGAAATCTACTTACATCCGCCAGGTAGCCTTGATAGTGTTGCTCGCCCAGGTGGGTAGTTTTGTACCAGCTAGCTGGGCCCGGATAGGTCTAGTAGATGGGATTTTTACCCGGGTGGGTGCAGCTGATGATCTTTTCGCTGGCCAGAGCACTTTTATGGTGGAGATGCAGGAGGTAGCCCATATCTTAAGCCGGGCCACCCGCCGTAGCCTCATTATATTAGATGAAGTGGGGCGGGGTACTAGTACAGCTGATGGTCTGAGTATAGCTCGGGCTGTAGTGGAGTACATTCATGACCGTATAGGTGCCCGTACCCTTTTTGCCACTCATTATCACGAATTAATAGAACTGGAAGAACAGTTACCGGGGGTTAAGAATTACAGTGTGGCTGTTCGGGAGCAGGGTAAAGACATTCTATTTCTCCATACCATAATCCCCGGGGGAACGGATAAAAGCTACGGGATCCATGTGGCAAGGCTTGCTGGATTACCTGAAGATGTGATACGGCGGGCAGAAGAACTCCTTAAAGGTATTTATCAAGAAGGAGAGAAGGGGAGTGGGAAGAAGGCTCCTGAAGGGCTGCCAGAGGACTATAGGATTTGGCTTAGGGCTCAAGGAGAGGCGTTGGAACAGGAGCCGGTGGTCCGGAGCCCAGAAGAACAGCCTTCTAAGCCCAGGAGGGCGGCTATCGAAGCAGAGGTATTAAAAGAACTGGAAAACTACAATCTCTTAAATAAAACCCCTCTAGAAGCTATGCAGGCTATCTTTAACTGGCAAAGGAAGCTTGCCGCCCGGAAGAAAGTGGTTCGTGATGAGCAACAGCTAAGGTGGTGGGGGTGAGGGTTAGCTTATGTCACGGCCCCGTATTGCTATTTTAGATCCAGAGACTGCCTCCAAGATTGCGGCGGGAGAGGTAGTAGAGAATCCGGCCTCCGTAGTGAAGGAGCTGGTAGAAAATGCTCTAGATGCCCAGGCTAGCCGCATAGTAGTAGAGATCAGAGAGGGAGGGAAAAAATATATCCGGGTTCAAGATGATGGGTGGGGGATGGAGGCGGAGGAGGCCAGGCTAGCCTTCGCCCGTCATGCCACGAGCAAAATACGTCAGGCAGCAGATCTTTTTTCTTTAAGGACCCTTGGCTTTCGGGGCGAGGCCTTGCCCAGTATTGCTGCTGTAGCCCGGGTGGAAATGGTGACCAGGGCTCGGGGATGCCCTTTGGGAACTAAAATTTGGGTAGAAGGAGGCCATGAAAAAAGGGTAGAGGAAGCCGGCTGTCCAGAGGGAACTACAGTTACTGTTACTGATCTGTTTTTTAATACACCGGCCAGGGGGCGTTTTCTAAAAGGACCTGCCCGGGAGGCAGCCAGGGTAGGGGTTGTGGTAGAACGTCTAGCCCTAGCCCATCCGGAAGTTGCTTTCCAGCTTTTAGTAGATGGCCGCCGTACCTTGGCTACCCCTGGTAATAACGACTTGCGTTCTACAATAACCGCTGTCTGGGGGTTAGAACTAGGTGAGAATCTTCTATATGTGGAAGGTAAATTAGAAGAGGTTTCCTACCGCGGTTTCCTTTCGCCCCCTTGGCTACACCGTTCCAGCCGGCATTATCAGATATTAATTGTGAATGGCCGCTATATAATAAGCAAAACTTTAGCCCGGGAAATAGAAGGAATCTATACCAACCTTATCCCGGCTGATCGATACCCGATTTTTATATTGCACTTGTCTTTACCTCCCAGTTGGCTAGATGTAAACGTGCATCCAGCTAAGTTGATCATACGTATAAAGGAAGAAGAGAGATTGGCCAGGAACTTAGGGCAATCCTTGCGCCAGGCTTTGGACAATCCTAAAGCCGTGGCGCCGGCCATGCCACCTGAGTTGCCTACTGATTCTAGCCGTTCCCGCGTTATTGAGGATATGTGGCAGGTGGCAGAGCAAGAGAGCCTGGCCTTTTATCCAGCAGTAGCGGCCGCAGAGGAAGTTCAAAGGTATAAACCCTCAGAAAGTACAATATCAGGAAGTACAATAGAAGACCATAGAAAGGAGGCGGCGGAAACTTTACCTCCTCTCCGTCTTATCGGCCAGGTATTTAATAGCTATATACTAGCGGAAGGACCGGATGGATTATACATAATAGACCAGCATGCTGCCCATGAAAGGATAAGGTTTCATAAGCTAAAGGAGCGGTGGGATAGACTAGAAAGGCTGGGCCAAGTTTTAGAGCCGCCGCGTATATTGAGGCTTAATGCTTCTATGGCTTTAGAGTTATTATCAGGGCTTTCTATATGGGAGTATTTAGGTTTTAAAATAGAGCCCTTTGGCTCCAATACCTTTTTATTGCGTGAGGTTCCCTACGGTACCCCACCGGGTAAGGAAACAGAGATATTGGAAGAACTTTTAAGTAAGGGATGGGATGAGACTTCTCAGAAGATGAAAGAAACCTTGCTTAAAGTTATAGCCTGCCATGGGGCTGTAAAGGCCGGCCAGAGCTTAGCAAAACAAGAAATGGAAAATTTAATAAAGGAACTGGCTCAAAGTTTCCATCCTTACACCTGCCCCCATGGTCGCCCGGCTGTTGTAAAAATTAAAGCGGAAGAGCTAGGTAAGTACTTTAGCCGGACGAACACTCCAGGACAGGGAGGAGCCGTTATCTTTGGGAAAAGAGGCGGATAAGAGGCCACCTGTAGGTGCCATAGTAGGTCCTACCGCGGTAGGAAAATCGGAGATAGCTTTAGAAGTTGCCGCAAAACTTAAGGCAGAGATAATTTCTGTGGATTCTACCCAAGTTTACAGGGGTCTGGACATTGGCACAGCTAAACTTCTTCCCCATCAGCGTATAAGTAAATCAGGTGTTTATATCCCCCATCATCTCATAGATATAGTAGATCCGGATGAACCCTTTAGTGTAGCTGATTACCAAAAGATAGCAAGAAAAGCCATTGAAGATATTCATACTCGGGGGCGTTTACCCCTTTTAGTAGGGGGAACGGGGCTTTATTTTCAGGCCGTGATCGATCCTTATGTATTCCTGCCTGGGGCCAGGGACAGTTCCGTTAGAGCCAGGTTAAAAAAGGAAGCTGAGGAGCAGGGGCTTAGTTATCTTTACCGTCTTTTACAGGAAGTAGATAAAGAGGCAGCCCAGCGTATCCATCCCCATGACCAGCGGCGTATTATACGTGCCTTAGAGTTTTATTATTTGACTGGACAGCCTCTATCTACTACTTGGACAAAAGGAAAACAAGAATCTCCTTATAGGTTGGCTCTGGCGGGCCTGAATATGGACCGTGGGTTCCTTTATGAGCGCATAAACCGGAGGGTAGACCAGATGCTGGAAGCCGGACTAGTGGAGGAGGTAAGGGGCTTACTCCTTAAAGGGTATAGCCCCGATCTCCCGGCCTTGCAGGCTTTGGGTTATAAGGAAATAATAGCTTACCTTCAAGGGGAAATATCCTTAGAGGAAGCTATATATATTTTAAAGCGCAACACCCGGCGATATGCAAAGAGGCAGCTTACATGGTTTAGGCGAGATCCCAGGATAAGGTGGTGGGAAGTTAAGCCTGAAAAGCTTGAGGAAATTTCTAGCTCCATCAGCACATGGATGGCAGGACAATTGGGCATCGATGTAGAATAAAGGTTTATGTCAGAGATAAATACTAGACTTTTGGAGGGAAAAAAATGAGCAAAGCCCCGGGAAATTTACAGGATGTTTTTTTAAACCAGGTCAGGAAAGAAAATGTACCCGTAACTGTCTATCTCGTTAACGGCTTCCAGTTACGAGGGACAGTGCGAGGTTTCGATAATTTTACTGTTTTGCTAGATTCGGAAGGCAAGCAGCAGATGATATATAAACATGCTATATCTACTATAATGCCCCACCGGCCAGTAAGCATAGCGGCTAAAACAGAAAGTGAACCGGCGAATACATAAAAAATAATGGATACGTCAAAGTAAAAAGTTAGAGTATAAATATACCCCCGGAAGGGGGTATATTTATATAAGCGCCAGAAAAAGCATAAGCTAGCGCTTAAAGGACCAAACTAGCATAAAGGAATTTCCATGCCGTAAATTACGGCACCACAAAGATAAGGATGAAAATGGTATTTTGGGAGGAGGTAGGGTAGGGGAGTATGGGTGGTCCCCAAGTAAAATGTGTAGTAAATACTTGTACCCATTGGCTTAAAGGAGATCTATGTGGAGCCCGAAATATTGATATTACTCATGAGGAAGAAGGGAAAATGGCCCAAAATCCGGAACACACACAGTGCAAGACTTTTTACCAGCGCCGGGGATTAGCGAATACCTTGGGCTCTTTAGATAATGTTAACTGGGGTGGATTTTTAGTGCAAACCTTTTTACCGGGCACTCAAGTTTATCCTTCAGTGACTTGTGTGGTAAATAGCTGTAAATATTGGAAAGAAGGGAATGGGTGTTCGGTGGAAAAGATTGATATCGTGGGTATGAATGCCGATGAATGCCAGGATACTAATTGTTATACCTTTACGCTAAAAAGTTAAAGGGAACGTTAGCTCCAGATACCCCAGCATATATTGTTGTATGGGGGTGGGCGGGATGCAGGTTAAGATAGGTTTTGGAGCAGGCAGGTGCGGGAATAGAGGGGGGGTTCGTTCTGCGGGAACTACGTCCCCGAAGCTAGAGGAACTTTTACAGGAGTTAGATAGGCTGGTGGGACTATGGCCTGTTAAAGAGTTAGTTAAAGAGATAAGAGCATATGTAGAGATACAAAGAAGGAGGCAGGAGGAAGGGCTTTTCTCTTCTCCTATGGCCCTCCATATGATTTTTAAAGGCAATCCAGGAACAGGAAAGAGTACGGTAGCGCGGCTGTTGGGTCGTATTTTTAAAGAGATGGGGATTTTATCCCAAGGGCACCTGGTGGAAGTAGAGCGTGCTGACTTGGTGGGTGAATATATCGGTCATACTGCCCATAAGACGCGAGAGCAGATGCGCAAGGCCCTTGGAGGTATACTTTTTATCGATGAGGCGTACTCCCTAGCCAGGGGTGGGGAGAGAGATTTTGGTCGTGAGGCTATAGATGTACTGGTAAAGGGTATGGAAGATTACAGAGATAATCTTATTTTAATCTTGGCCGGTTATAAGGAAGAAATGGAATATTTTTTAGAGACTAATCCAGGCCTGCGGTCTCGTTTCCCCATCCACCTGGAATTTCCTGATTATTCAGTGCCTGAACTTATGGATATTGCTGAACTTATGTTTCAAGAACGGCAGTATTATTTAACGGTAGAAGCCAGGTTAGAACTGGAACGTATTTTACGGCGAGAGGCAATCTTCGGTCACCGTTATAACGGTAATGCCCGGCTAGTAAGGAACATTGTGGAAAGGGCGATGCGTAAGCAAGCCTTAAGGCTGTTGGAGAAAGCCCGCTTTACACGTGAAGAATTAATGACGATTATCAAAGAAGATCTGGTAGGGGCCGCAAGTAATTATAGGGAATTAGATCGTCTAGAGGGTTTAGAACGCTCGCCACTTAAGGAGCGCTTCCAGATCTGTTATAATAATGCTTCGTGATAGTTAGGTCTCACTTGGGTTAAAGGAGTGGAATTAATCGTGGATGAAAGGGAAGGCGTTTTGAGTTACTTTCCCATAGAATCTTGGTTAGTTGAAGAAATGGCTGAAGCTGAAAGAGAGGTCAAAGAAGGGGGGGTATTTAGCAGGATAGAAGAGATATGCGCCTTAAATCACTATAAGGTACTTAGAGCCTTTCAGGAAGTAGGTATCAGCGATTTTCATTTTCAAGATTCCACAGGTTACGGATACGGGGATGTGGGGCGGGAGGTTTTAGAAAGGCTTTTTGCCATTGTGTTTGAAGGAGAAGATGCCTTAGTTAGGCCTCAGATTGTCTCGGGTACCCATGCTTTAAGTGCCTGCCTAAGCGCCCTTTTACATCCTAAGGATACGCTACTTGCAGCATGTGGGAGACCCTATGATACCTTAGCGACAGTCATCGGTTTAGGCCGGCGTGTAAAGGGTAATCTAGTAGACCGTGGGATACGTTACGCTGAAGTTAAATTGACGCGTGAAGGCCAGCCGGATTTGGAAACCTTAGCGGAGGAGGTGGAACGCCTAAAGCCGCGAGTGTGTTTTATCCAGCGTTCCCGTGGGTACGGCAATCGGCCTGCTTTAAGTGTGGATACCATAAGGCGGATGATAAAAGTTATCAAAGACGCCCACTCCCGTACCATTTGTTTGGTAGACAATTGCTATGGAGAGATGGTAGAAATAGAGGAACCTTGTGCAGCAGGTGCGGATTTAGTAGCAGGATCTCTTATAAAAAACCCCGGCGGCACTTTAGCACCAGGGGGTGGGTACATAGTAGGGAGGAAAGATTTAATAGAAGAGATTTCTTATTATCTTACAGCTCCTGGTCTGGGGCGGGAGATGGGAGCTTTTTCCGGGAAACGTCTTTTTTTTCAGGGCCTTTTTCTGGCACCGCTAGCCGTAGAACAAGCTCTGAAGGGTGCCGTGTTGGCGGCAAGCTTTTTCCAAAGGCTTGGATATCCTGTAGATCCTTTACCACAGGAAGTACGCCATGATATAGTTCAGACCATCACTTTGGGTAATGAGGAGGCGTTAGTAGCCTTTTGCCGGGGGCTGCAAAAGGCGTCTCCCGTGGAGGCTGCTAGTATCCCTGAACCTGCCTTTTTACCTGGGTATGAAGACCCGGTAATTATGGCTGGAGGGACTTTTGTACAAGGAGCCTCCCTCGAATTAAGCGCTGATGCTCCCATGCGGCCCCCATATACGGTATTTCTTCAAGGTGGAATCTCCTTACCTTATACTAAGATAGGTTTATTGCTGGCAGCACAGGAGGTAGTACATGTTTACAGGAGGTAATACATGTTTATAAGAGGAGGTCGGCCCAAGGGAAGGGTTAGGCTTTAGAATTATAAAGCAGAGGAGGTTTCTCTTGTCTTTTAATAACTTCCTATAATAAGTATTATGTAAACTATAGTTATAAGAAAAAAGGAGCCTGCTATTTATTCTCTGGGCCCCTTTCTGGGTCAATTATAATTTGATTACCGCGGATTTTATGCCATTCTCGAGCATGTATTTTGCTACGCCTATCCTGATTCGGCCCCTCACGGCTTAAACGAAATTTTTTCTTCATTCGAGTAGCCCCTTTGTCTTAACTTTAAATTTCTACATTTTATTAGGTATCACCTTTATTGGGATATTACCTGATTACGTGTTTTATCTTGAAGCTCTTACAGTATAGCTCTTTCTATAGTATAATCGGGTTTTAAAAAGCTTAATCGGTGATATAAAACTTAAGATACGGGTTTATTGCTGGCAACACAGGAATTAATACGTGTTACAAGAAAAGATCGAGTTAATTGGCAATTAATTCCTGAATAGAATGGATTATGTTAATAAATAATAATAATCAGGGGGGATAACTGTGTTCCGAGCTCGTGCAACAAGGGCTTATAAGCCCCAGAGAGGTTGGTTGCGCTGGCTCGCATGGTTAGCTTACCCCATGGGCTTGTTACACGGAGCTCTTCTGGTGCGTTTGTTATTCCATCCAAAGGAGCAGGCAAGCCCTTAGGGGTAAGCCCCTCCTTTTTGTTTTTTAGCATATATCTCCGTCTTCCCTTTTATATTTTTATTGAGACTAAGTTTATAATGCAGGTTTTAACGGGGGAACAAAACAAAAGTGCTTTTGTTTGCGACTCCAGACTGTGATATGTGGAGGGTATATTCTTCTGGGGGATTCCTTTTTTATACTTATACTTTAACAGGTCATCCCCTAAAAGGGATCTCTTCCTTTTTGGGAACTATAGATAAGAGAGGATATTTACACTTAATCCTTAAGTTGCATGATGAACGGCATGTTTATTCTTTTTGGGAGGGGCAGTGTTGGTATACTATCCCTTTCCCCTTTCGAGAGTGCGAACGAGTACATAGTTTGGTAGTAGATAACAATAAAAAGACACATGTTTTAGTTAGTTTACAAGGAGAAGCGCTACATCTTATTCACTACCGTGGGCAATGGTTTATAAAGAATCTTCCTTTTAAGTTGTATGGAGAACCTTTATGCGTTAAACTTTGGGCAGGAGAATATCTCTTCGTCTGCTGGGAAGAGACGAAACAAGAAGTAAAGAAAATATTTTATACTTTCTATCAAAAGGGGAATTGGTTCTCCCCTTCCCTATTGTTAGAACAGCGTAGTGAGGCTAAGTGTTATGTTTACTTTATAGATATTTCTAGCAAAAATTTCGAGATTTACTCTTTTGTTTGGGAACCTCAGGAAGGAGAATATCAACTGTACTGCTACACAGAGGCCAATATAAAGTCTCAATTAGCAACCCATATCCTAGGGAAAACTTTAGGATTTCCAGACAGTTATCCCCTTCTTTTAAGCAGTAAAGATAATTATCTTCTCTGTTGGACAGTAAACGGCCAATTTACTTTTTCCCTTAAAGTAGAAATGGGCTCTTGGAGTCGACCCCAAGGAGATTATCTTTTCTTCCCCACAAGTATTAAACCGCTTCTTACCTGGAACGGTTGGGAACAGGAGAAGGCTGCCTTCATGCGGGTAAATGGGTTAGACCTGAACTGGCCTTTGATTATTGGGGTCGATCAGATTTTACCCTACTGCAAGGCTGTTTTAACCCTCTCCAGCCCTTTTCGGCAGTTAGAAGTACCATATAAAGGTTAGCAGGAAAGCTACTTCTTTTTTACAACCCAGTTGGTGGGCGGTATCCTTGGCGAGGTTTGTAACAATAAAAATCCGGGCTGTTTGCCCGGAAATGTTGTAATTATTAGCCTTGGTAGCCCTACGGGGATTCGAACCCCGGTTTCCGCCGTGAGAGGGCGGCGTCCTAGTCCACTAGACGATAGGGCCCCATGCGGACTTGATTATATCATGTTTGCTCTATTTCGTCAATCCCTGCGAGGCCTGAGTTATCCCCACTTTTTAGCCTGCCACATCTAGAAGCTGAGCTGCTTGCCTGAACACCAATCCCTCTGGCACAGGGTTTACCATTTAATAAAGCGGAGCAAGTCCCAGATCTGTTTCCCAATTAAAATAGAGGTTATGATAATAAATATCAACCGGACATAAGTTGTTCCTTTACTAATTGCTAATCGTGAACCTAGAAGCGCTCCAGTAACCATAGCTACCCCCATTGTTATACCATAGCCATAATTTACAGCATCCATCAGAATAAAAATTATTAGGGCAGCCATGTTACTAGCAAAGTTTAGTACCTTGGCATTACCTGCGGCGACCACAAAATCGAAACCGAACAGGAGAAAAACAAAAATTAAGAAAGAGCCTGTACCAGGGCCAAAAAAACCATCATAAAAACCCAAACCTACCGCCACCACAATACCTAACCAAATACTCTTATTATTTGTTCCTGGATAGGTAGAAACATGGCCCCAGTCTTTTTTAAGCAAAGTATATATAGCCACACCAATGAGTAAGAGGGTTATCAGTGCCTTTAAAATATGAGGAGGAATATATGTTACTATATGGGCGCCTAGAGCTGCTCCAAACGCAGAAAAAGGGACAAGGTATTTAATTAGTAGGAAATCAACCTTACCGGAAAGGGCAAAAGAAGTAGCACTAGTTAAGGTGCCCATGGTACCAGCAAATTTGTTCGTTCCTAAAACTACTTTTGGAGGTAGCCCGGTAAGCAATAGCGCAGGAATAGAGATCAACCCACCGCCACCAACAACCGAATCTATGAATCCTGGTAAAAAACCAGCAGATGAAATAAAGAAGAACTCCAACAAGTCTTCACCCAGCGTACTCCTCACCCCCCATGGGCAACGCAAAAAAGAAGGCCGGCAACCCGACCTCCAATAATAACATCAAGACGCTTTCTGTGCGGCTGCAGGGGAAAATCCTGCGCTGTTATCATGCTGATGTGGACACCCGCCCGTGGCCGTACCCTACCTCATGAAAACATCACGATGGAAATCTCCTTCCGTTACCGCCACCAGAAGCGCACAGGAAACGTCATCCACCACGTTAAGAATAGTACGAAGCATGTCCGCAAGGCGATCCACCCCGGCTACCAGCGCTACACCCTCCAGAGGGAGACCCATGGCCGGCAGTACCAGCGTGATATTTATTAGTGCCCCACCCGGTATCGCCGTGCCGCCCAAACTTATAAGCGTCGCCAGCAATGCCAACTTCAACTGATGAACCACACTTAGTTCTACACCAAAGAATTGGGCGATGAGGATACTGGCCACAACTAGGTACATGGAGAGGCCATCATTGTTAATGATGGCACCTAATGGCAACGCGAAACGGGCGGTCCTTGTACCGATTCCCAGTTTTTCTTCTGCATCCTGCATCTGTACCGGCAACGTCACCGCTGACGAACAAGTGGTGAATGCCACAACCATCATACGGGAAGCCTTACGGAAAAATTGAACCATACTCAGCCCGGCAATCCGCACCGTGCCACCGACAACGACAATCAGCGTGAGCGCGGCGGCGCACAACAGAGCCAGCAGGAACTTCGCCATGGGAATAAGCACAGCGAGCCCTACTGTTCCCGTCACCCACGCCATCAGGGCGAAGATGCCTACTGGGGCGAATCACATGACCATGTTTACGATACGGATCATGACTTCGTTAAAATCACAAACCAGTTCGTATATCCGTTTACCCCTTTCGCCCAGCACGCCAAGGGCGATACCCACGAAAATCCCGAACACAATGACCTGGAACATGTCCATTCGGGCCATGGCGTCGACCGGATTCCGCGGGAACATATTTACAATTACCGAAACCCAACTCACTTCTTGTGGCTGCCCAGGCGCAGTAAATCCCTCCGGCTTTGGTACACCAACGCCTGGCTGGAAGAGGTTAGCCATGATGATGGCACATATTACCGCTAGCACCGTCGTGCCAATGTAGAATACAACGACCTTTACCCCCATTCGCCCCAGCCCGCGGGGATCTATGCCGCCAATGGCCTGGATCATACAACCCAGGACCAGGAACACAACGACCATTTGCACCAGCCGTAGGAAAATATCTCCGATGAACTTGATGCTCCCTATGGGTGGTCCAACCGCCCACCCTACCAAGATACCAAGTACCATCGCCACCAACAACCAAGTAGTCAGAGAGACACGGTTCGCGCGCAGCATTCTTTTACCCTCCCGTATATGCCAGTATCTGCAAATGGGAAGAAACAATTGCAGAACGCTCATTAGCTGGGGTAGCTTTACTGCACCCGCCGGCGGCTGGAATAAGCCTTTGCCCGGCTGGATGAAGTTGGACGGCACAAACCTCAACGTGATGACGATCCCACAAATATTTATGCGGTCAGTGAAAAATGGACTCTCCTCACTTCTCAACTCCTTTTCGAGCCGTAATTTACCCTGTTTCCAGGGTGTCCCGAACTATGATACGAGCCAGCACATCGGTAGCGGTCACGAACGAAACCCAACCCCCCGTGAACGGCAGTACAATGGAAATTTCAATGTACCTGCCTAATTAGGATCTCGCCTCCTGTCCGACGAGTTTATCGGGTTGCAGCACTGCTTACAAACTCCTCTTACTTTTTCTTACTGACCTTCTTTTTCTTACTGACCTTCGTACAGGATGCCACCCCCTTCTTGAACTAAGTATTTATCACGTTGTTACGGAAATCACTTAAATTTCATCCTCTGGGTTTATGACCGGGAGGTCCACCGGTACAAGTTCGGGATATTTCAGGCCGCTACCGGTATTAAGCAGGAGAACCTTCTCGTCCCGTTCCAATATTCCTTCCTTGCGCAACTTGTGAGCCGCTGCTACAACTGCTGCCCCCTCTGGACAGATAAACATTCCTTCTGTAGAAGCTGTTAACTTCATTGCCCACAAGATTTCTTCGTCTGATACACTAACGGCAACCCCACCGCTTTCATACACGGCCTCCAAGACCAGGAAATCCCCGAGCGCCTTGGGCACTCTGATCCCTCCGGCTATGGTCTGGGCGCCGTGCCAGAACTCTGATTCCTTTTTCCCTTCCTTAAAGGCCTTTACAATGGGGGCGCATCCTTCAGCTTGCACAGCGATCATCTTGGGCAATTTCTCGCCTATCCATCCAATTTCTCTTAATTCCTTTAAAGCTTTCCATATTCCAATAATTCCCACTCCACCGCCGGTGGGATAGAGAACAGCCGCAGGGAGCTGCCAATCAAATTGCTCTGCAATTTCTATACCCATAGTTTTCTTGCCCTCGATACGGTACGGCTCTTTTAAAGTAGATGCTTCGAACCATCCATACTTGCTTACGCCTCTGCCGATAATTTTTCCTGCATCTGAGATTAAACCGTTGACCAAATATGTTGTTGCGCCTGTAATAATACATTCTTTCTTGGCAAGATCGGGAGCGTCTTTAGGCATAGCAATAACAGCCTCTATCCCTGCTTTTCTGGCATAGGCAGACCATGCTCCCCCCGCGTTTCCTGCTGTCGGCATGGCTATCTTTTTTATACCCAATTCCTTTGCCCGTGAAACCCCGACTGCGGCTCCACGTGCCTTGAAGGTTCCCGTCGGGTTTAACCCTTCATCTTTAATATAGAGGGACTCAAATCCTAGTTCCTTTCCCAGGTTTTCCGCCTTGAATATCGGCGTGTATCCCTCGCCCAAAGTTACGATATTTTCTGGATTTCTTAAGGGCAAGAACTCCCAATACCGCCATAGATCTGCGCGACGACCAACAAGTATATCTTTTTTAAGTGTTTTAAGTCTTGTTAGATCATACTTTACTAATAAAGGAGAGCCACATTGGCATGTATTGATAACGCGGTCACAATCATATGTTTGTTGGCACTTAGGACATTCAAGATGGCTTGCCATTCCCACCTTTTATACCCCCTGTTTTTTACTCGCAAATGGCTATAGCTTCGATCTCTACCAGCACATCTTTAGGTAACCTGCTTACTTCTACGACCGCTCTTGCGGGGTAGTCAGCGGAGAAATATTCAGCATAAATTTTATTTACTGTGGCAAAGTCTTCCATATTCTTAAGGTAAATTGTTGTCTTTACTACTTTTTCTAAGGAACTGCCTGCAGCTTCCAGTACCGCCTTGAGATTTTCTATAGCCCTCCGCACTTGCTCTTCTATTCCATTGCCCACGATCTCACCTGTCTTGGGATCCAGCGGTATCTGCCCTGAGCAAAAAACCAGTCCTCCTGCCTTTATCGCTTGAGAATAGGGTCCGATGGCTTGAGGTGCTTGGTCTGTCGTTACTTTTGTTTTAGCGGCCATTACTTTTCCTCCTTTATACATAATTTAATTTAGAATTTTTTCTGCCTCTGACCTCTTCGATGTACCCATATAGTGTATATTTAGATACCGCCAAGGCTTGGGCTACAATGTCTACAGCGCCCTTTACCAGAAAAATTCCTTTTTCTTCCAACATTTCAACTGCACGCACTTTATCTTCTTTACTCATAGCCACTACGGGTTTTCCTAGTTTATTCAAGACATTATCTAGAACAGCTTGGACCATTTCACCAATATCCTGGACGAATTTTTCATCTTCTCGGCCTTCGCCGCTTAAGTCATAAGTCTCGGTAAACTCCGCTAAGTATTGCTGTGCAAGCTGAAACTCTGTCAGATCATAGTTGATACAAAGACAACCTATTATTTCTCCTTGCGGATTTCTGATGAAGATGGTAGAAGATTTAAGGTTTTTACCGTCCTTAGTGAAGGACTTATAGCCGATCAGATTCGGCGTGTTATTCCCATCCCGTTTAAGAGCCTCTAAAACGAGATTAGTGACAGGGGCGCCAATGTTTCGTTTCGTAACATCACCGGCCTTGTATATCATAGAATTCTCCGGCTTACTTAAATCGTGAATGACTACTTCACAATTTTTACCAAAAGTCTTCTGCACACCATCCGCTACAGCTTTGAGGATCTCGAATAAGTACCCATCCACTTTTGTATAATCACCTCAATTTTATTTGTCCCATTCCTATAAAATTATTATACGCCATTGGATTATTTTTTCCTGCTATATCATAAAAAATTTTTTGGGATATACACTAAAAAATTTTGTAGACCCCCTTACATTGACAGGGCACACAGCCCAAGTAGCTTCCTACGCTACGTAGTCATTTCTCTTCGGAGTTTTGCTTAAGACTAAGAACCTTGGTTATTTCTTTTCCATAGTCTTCGTATTTTTCTACTGTAGTCTCTAAAATCATAGGCAAGGAGCCTAAAAAAGAATGATTTATAATGGTGCTGATACCCTCTTCCCCTAATTCGCCTTCCCCGATACAAGCGTGGCGGTCCCGGTTACTTCCTAAAGGAGCTAAGGAATCATTTAGGTGTAACACCTTGATTCTTTCTAGCCCAAATCGATCCTCTAAGGCAGCGACCAGATCGTCACATCCTGCAGAGCTTTTCAAATTCCATCCAGCAGCAAAAAGGTGAGCAGTATCTAGACATATCCCTACCTGAGGAGCCCAGTCTAGCATATCCAGAACTTGCTGGAGTTCATCGAGGCTTCCCAGTTCACCTGTTTGCCCGGCCATAGTTTCTAAGAGGAGCATGGGGCCACTGTTCTGTCCACGCAGGAAATTTTCCTGGATGATGGTTGCCAAAAGCCTTAAGGCCTCTATTTTGTCTCCTTTATGCCTGCCCGGGTGAGTTACAATATATTCTCCGCCGATTAGTTTTACTCGTTCTAGATCTTCTCTTAAAACTAAAGCAGCAAAATCTCGGAGTTTTCCAGGAGGAGCGGCCAGGTTGACTGTATAAGGAAGATGGGCTATTACTGGATAGATGTCATTTTTAGATCTTACTTCTAACCATTCTTCTATTTCTTTCTCTCCTATCTGACGTGCACGGCCACCCCGGGGGTTACGGGTGAAGTACTGGAAGGTGTTGGCTCTTATACGTTTAGCCATAGTGATAGCTTTGGGCAGTCCTTGGGCGATGGATAAGTGAGCGCCTAAACGCATAGAAACCTCCTGAAGGTTAAAATTTTTTACCTTTACCTTACATTACTTTGGCTTGCCTGTCAAACTTTTTAATAAGAAAAGGGCCTCCCGGGCCCCTTTGCTTAGCAAGTCTTTCATATTTTATGAAGGTAATGGTAACCTAACTTGGTGATGTGGTACCCTATAGTTTCCAGTGTTATTTGTGAGGAGTTGTAAGTAATTGTGAGACGGCGATGTTTAGGAAAAGGCACTACATTGGTCACACCGGGGATATTTTGTAAAGCATTTACTAATTTCCGAGCATCTTCATCACTTTTCATGTTAGTAATTATAAGGGTAATAGTAACCTCCTGGCTTCCCCAGTTTCCAGAACCCATTAAAGCCTTGATCTCGTTGATATAAAAGCTCAAGCTTGTCACCTCCGATTGTTTTGTTCTCTTTATTTTATGCCGCTATTTGTTCACATTCTCCTCCCCGTGCTCAATATGCTATTAATGGTCACCCAACTTAATAACCGGGAGGGAGAAAGAATTGGCCAACACCATTATTCTTAAAGCAATGGGTACGCAGAGCCCAGCTTTACAGGGTTTTTTAGAGGGCTTGGGTGTAGCTCTAAAAGAGCGTAATTTTCAGGTGCTTAGATTGCCTCCTAGGTTCAGTGATGGCAAACTCTTCCGTATATGGCAGGCTAATTTGCTTTTGGTAATAGCAGATCGCTCTTCAGATAAGATATATTTAGAGCCTACTTTGAGGTTTTTTTATTCTTTAAGAAAAGCAGAGGAGAGTTTAAAGTTTATTGCTGCTATTGTTCAGCAGATGCTTGTAAATAGAGATGGGATTAATTATTCCTTGGCTAAGAGATGGGAGCACATAATACGGCCCGCTTATTTTAAACTTTTGCAGGATAGCGATGTACCTGCCGTATTGCTGGAACTACACGGTCCCGGTATACAGGAGGATTTACGCAAGCGACTAGAAACCCGGATAGTGGAGGGAATAGCACGTTACTTCGCCTTAGGTGACAGTTCAAGTTATATGCTTGAGAACGAAGATATTGAGCAATCGTTGCTTAACATGAAAGAAAGCTCCACTATGTTCCAAGAGGAAATAGATGTTAAGGAAGAAAACAGCGAAGAAACGACACCTTCTTTGGACGGGACAAACGAAGATTTAGGGAAAGTGCAGGAAGAAAATAAAGAATATGTTACAGAAATGAAATCCATCGAAGAAGAAACCCAGGAAAAAGTAAAAAAAGTTAGCCATAACGGAGAAAAACAACTTGATAAGGAAACGCCTAGGCTAGAGTTGCCTTTAACCGAAGCTAAACTTAAGCGCCGGCCTAGGTATTGGGGCAGTAATCCTTTAGTTCCTCCAGGTGATGGGCCTATCTATTATTTTGAGCCCCATATTCCAGTGGAAGTACCTCCGGCTATTCCAGCCAATATTACCTCTTCCCCTGTTCCCATAATAGTAGATCCTTTAAGGAACTTAAAGAATCTTGCGTTAAGCCTTAAGCATGTAACTCGGGATGATAAAACCAAATAAAAGATGATAAAACAAATAAAAATAAAAAAGCACCGTCTTCCGACGGTGCTTTTTAAATTCTTAGAAGCACTGGGGTGGTGGAGAAGGCGGGCACACGCCGGGTGCCACCACACAAGGTGCTGGTACACAGAAACCGTAGCTGGGGACCAAAAGTTGTACAGTGAGCAGGGTTTTAATTACTACGCAAACTTGGAAGTCACAAGTTACAGTTATGTTGCCAACACCCACGGCGGATACTACGCAATTGCAAAAGAGCAAGGTGCTTTCGCTGCAGTCTACTGTGACCCCATCTGGTGCGCAGAGGGTAACTATCTTCGTAAAGGTAAATACTCTATTGGCGGTTTCGGTAGGTGCGTTGGGATTAGTCAGAGTAATAGGTACAGAAACTACCAAAGTAAGATTTGCAAACCCGCCTGTAGTAGGTTGCTTATTTATGACGCTACAGGAGATGGATTGATTGGGCGTAAGACTACAGGGTATGGCCTGGCCCACAGTAAAAGTACCTGTGGCAAATTCACCACCGGTCCCAGTAGTTACTGTGGTATCCCTAGACCGGCTTTCCACTTGGAAGCAGCTATCATAGACTTTATCTACTACTATGCATTCAATACGGGTAGGTGGTGGACATCCTTCAGGCGGGCACTGGCCTGGTCTGATCACCTGTTGCTGTTGGGTTACAGCTTCTTCAGCCATAATTTACTACCCCCTCCTAATAAGATTTTTACTTATTCGTCTGGTATATAATATTGCGTGCCCGCAATGGATGTGCCACCGGATTCCAATATATTGCCCGTCAGAGTTTAATCTTTCAGGCATTTCGTGCTACCTCTAAGGGCTCCCAAAGGGGTGCGCCAGCACCGGCTCCTGAGGTTTATCTAGGGCTTCAAAGCCCGCCAACCCAAAGCACACATGGCCGAAAAAACCTTTTAGCAACATTTAGGGGATACTCCGCGGCTCCTGAAGAAGCGCTTAAGATTTTCCGGAACTTCGGATACGGGCTTCCTTTCCTCGGAAGTGGGAGGCTGAGAACCGTAAACTTCACGCAAGAGAGCATCAATGATCATGGCCTTAGGCGGTACAGAGTATTCTTTGCCCTCCCATAACCACACCCGGCAGTTCACGTTCTCCCCGGAGAGGTCGCTACAGGGTTCGCAAGGACTTTCGATTACTTCCATCTGTATATCCCGGCCATTTATGCGGATAGTGGGAGAGCTCACGAGACCTAGCTCTAAGGCCTGAATTTCATCTTCTACCTGGATCTTTTCGACCTTGACCTCTACTCCGGCAGCCTCCAATACTCGGGCTACGTCAGATATGGCTTCTTCCAAAACTTTTTCTGTTCCCTGACAGCGGGTGCACTTACTGAGGTCTAAATACAGAAATTGGATATTTACTTTTTTCCTGAAACTTACCGCTTCCCTCTCATGCTCTGAGCCCTGTTCGGGTGATGGGCTACAACAGGAAGCCTGTGCAGGGCTACAGCAGGAAGCCCCAGGCGTGAACCCACTGGAGATTCGCGGCGGACAGCAGGTTGTGCCTGTGGGTTTAGGCTCCATAAGTTTATCCTTCATTTAAGAAAAAACCTCCCCCTGTAAAAGTTTCTTACTTCCTCATAAGTTACTTCCTCATAAGCGGTCATTCCTGGTAATCAAAACTTTCCGCCAGACTATATCGGAAACGGCAAAGCGACCACCAGGTTTGAGGACACGGATTTAAAGAATCACTCACTGGCAACACCCTCCTTTTAGTTTTTTTATGGCTTCGACAAGTAGGCTTAGCCCTTCCAGGACGGTATGCTGTTTTTCCGTGGGTATCTGCCTTAAAATCTCCTGGACGTACTCGTTCATGCCTCGGTTGATAACCTCCACCAGTTCCTGGCCGCTGTCCGTTAAAAACAGTGCTAACCGCCGGCGGTCCGAGGGATCGGCTTCTCGTTTCAAAAAACCTCGGCGTACGAGACCATCGGCTACCCGGCTGACGGTGCTTAAATCTAGCTCCAGTGCTGCGGCCAGCTCGGTCAAGGAGGTTTCCCCTTCCTTTCGGCGGGAGATTTCCAGCAGCAGGTGGCACTGCGAAAGGGTTATCCCGCAGCAACCTACTTCGCTTTTTTCCAGCAACTGCATAGCCCTGGCTAGTTCAGCTAGTAACTGGTATAGACGGCCTACCGGTAGTTCAACTTCCATGTTTTCTCACCCAAAATAATTGTATCATACATATATTGCGTTATGCAAGGATTTTTGCAGATATTACTGTGGGCTCGGCAGAAAAAAGCTTGCGGGACACCGGCTCCGCCGAGGTGGGTGCCAGGTCCGAGGCTACGGAGAGTCAAAGTCGGCAACTGAGGTAGGAACTTTAAATTCTACCAGGAAGCCCTGCCTGAGACTTGAGCTGGGCGTTTAGTTTAGCCCGTGACAGAATACATAAGTGAGCGAAAGCCTAGCAGGCCTAAGTTCAAAATTGGGGATACATCAGTGGTAATGCCCTGGCTGCAGCAAAATTGAATGACCTCTTTCTTAAAAAGAAAATCCCCTCCGCGCTGGGAGGGAACTAGCACTTCGAAAACCCATAACCGTCAGGGTTTTTCCTGGCGGTTATTTTATTATCACCAGAACTCCAGAGGCGGTTGCAGTACGGTTGCAGTACCAGAACTTTTTACGTTAACCTCCGAAGTCTGGAAACCTTGTCGTTGTTGGCTGCGGGACCTGGATTCGAACCAGGACAACATGATCCAGAGTCATGTGTGCTACCGTTACACCATCCCGCAGCGTAACTGCATTATTTATAATAGCACGTACTTCAACTACCGTCAATAGGCCCCAAATTACGCCTTATCCATTTTATAGCCTGGTCAAGGCGAGTGAGCACCCGGTCTTTCCCCAGAAGTTCTAAAATATCAAAAAGCCCTGGCCCCATGGTACGACCTGATACAGCAAGGCGTGTTGGATGAATGAGCTGGCCAGCGGAAATACCTAGTTCTGCGGCTAATTCGCGGTAGGCCTTTTCTGTAGTTTCTTTATTAAAAGGCTCAAGATTTTTTAGCCTTTCTTTAGCCTGCTCAAGGAGATCTGCCGTGGCAGGAGCAGCGAAGAATTTACGTACACCCTTCTCTTCGTATTCGGTGATGTTGGTAAAGAAGTATGAAGCTGCCTCGGCTACTTCGGATAAGGTTTTTACCCGGTCCCGAACCGCAGCTACCACTGAGCGCACATAAAGGTAAGTATCTTCAGGTAAGGGTTCGGGGACGAAGCCTTTAGCCTGCAAAAAAGGGATGGCCAGTCGTGTTACTTTATCTAGATCCAAAGTACGGAGGTAATGGCCGTTTATCCAGGTAAGCTTTTTATTATCGTAAATGGCAGCATTCTTTGATACCTTTTCCAAAGAGAACTGGCGTATAATCTCCTCCAAAGAAAGGATCTCCTCATCTCCTTCCGGTGACCACCCTAGAAGGGCAAGATAATTGATTATGGCTTCTGGAAGGTATCCGGCTGCCCGGTATTCCTCTACAGAAGTAGCACCATGGCGTTTACTGAGCTTGGTACGGTCAGGTGCTAGAATCATGGGAACGTGGGCATATATCGGTACTTCATATCCTAAGGCCTTGGCCACCAGTATCTGCTTAGGGGTATTAGAAAGATGCTCTTCCGCCCTGATGACATGGGTAATCTTTAGGTCGTGATCATCTATTACGGTGGCAAAATTATAAGTGGGGATACCGTTAGACTTAACAATAATAAAATCGTCTAAAGTGGAATTATCGAATACTACTTCTCCCCTGATTACATCTTTAACTATTGTAGTTCCCGTGTTAGGTACTTTGAGGCGTATAGCCGGTCGCCTACCTTCATCTTCCAAACGGCAACGCTCTTCAGGTGTTAAGTTGCGGCAACGGCCGTCATAAGCCGGTGCTCGGCCTTCTGCTTGGGCTTGCCGGCGGCGGGCGGCCAGTTCTTCTGGGGTACAGTAACACAAGTAAGCTTTGTCTTCAGCTAATAAAGTCTCAGCAGCTTTACGGTATAGCTCTAGGCGTTCTGATTGCAAGTAGGGTCCTTCATCCCATTCTAACCCTAACCACTGTAGCGAAGCCAGGATTTCGCGATAGGACTCTTCCGAAGACCGTTCCAGGTCAGTATCGTCTATACGCAAAATAAAGCTTCCCCCATGCTTACGGGCGAAGAGCCAGTTGAAAAGGGCTGTACGGGCACCACCGATATGGAGACTACCGGTAGGACTGGGAGCAAACCGTACACGTACGTTCAAACCGCATCCACTCCTCCTTAAAAACTTGGGGATTTCCACCTAATTTATCCCCATTCTTCCTTTTAGTTACTAATCTTTCATAAAGCTCCACTAATCGCTGAGCCATATTGGCTGAAGAGAACTGGCGGACGTTTTCTCGGGCTCGGACGCCCATAATTTGGCGCAATTGTTCATTGCTAACAATATCTTTAACGGCTTTAGCAAAGAGCTTTTCATCCGGAGGAACTAGAAAACCATCTATGCCGTCCTGCACCATATCTTTTACTCCGTAGGCAGACACAGCTACTACCGGTAGCCCGGCTGCCTTGGCTTCTGCTATTACTAAGCCCTGGGTTTCAGTCATGGAGGAAAAAACAAAAAGATCGGCTCCCCGATAGATATTAGGCATCTCTTCAAAAGGAAAGGCTCCCAGGAAATGGACCGCTTTCTCTATACCTAGTTTTGCCACTTCTGCGCGCAATTTTTTCTCCCAGGGACCGCTTCCTACCAACACTAAATGGGCTTGGGGCAAAGACATGCGGATGAGGGCGAAACTATGTAGAAGGAATTCCAAGTTTTTTTCCTTCCCCAAACGGCCTACATAAAGAAGGATTATATCTCTTTCTCCCAGGCCTGTATACCTGCGGAGCCAAGCAGGATCTGCCCCCTCAAAAGATGATATATCGATGCCCGTAGGAAGAACCTCTACCCAGGTACGGACACCGGAATTCTGCAGGAAAGAGGCAATTTCATGGGAGGGAGCAATAACGAGATGACAGCGATTACAAAACCATATAGTATACCAACGGACTAAAGACCGCGCCCAACCTGGTCCTAAAGGAAAATAGTGAATATATTGGTCGTAAAGGGTGTGATAGGTACACACTAAGGGTAGTCCCAATTTTAAAGCAGCCCTTGCTCCCAACTGGCCTAGGAGGAAAGGAGAATGAACGTGTACTAATTCTACTCCTAGACGCTTTAAAGTATCTTTTAGCCTAGGCGCCCAGGGAATGGCTACAGCGAATTCCTTAAAATTGGGAGCCCGGAAGGACGGAAAACGGAAGATATCCTCTTCTTCCTCTTCTTGTCCATAGCTTGGGGCAAAAATATATACCCTATGCCCTTTTTTCCTAAGTTCCCTAGTAAAAGTTTCAATGGAACGTACAACCCCGCTTCGGTAAGGCCGGTAACTATCGGAAAAAATAGCTATATGCAAGTTTAAAAGCCTCCACTATCCACATTTACTAAAGCCGCAGGTACAAGTAACACATCCCTCTTGGTAACGTAAAGACGCGCCGCACTCCGGGCATATACCTTTTTTAATTAGTTCTTCTTCCCTATTCTCCTCCTTGTTTACCTTTTGACTATTTTCCTTGGTAGCGCAGACTTCTTCCCACGCTGCGGATATACTAGTTGAAAGTTGGGGACCGTATTGCTGCCAGTTTTTTAGTTCCTGAGCAAGGACCCTGCCTATAATATCCGGGCAGGATTTGCCTACTATATCTTTATCAGTGGCCCGCCGACGCATATAATTGGGGCAACTTACCGAAGTAAGCTGGTCGATAATGGCCTCAGGGGCTATGTTAGCCCGCAGGGCCAAAGAGATGAGCCGGCTTACTCCTTCGGTAAAACCGCTGCACCCACCCGAAGAGCCAGTGGTGATAAAAGTTTCGATAAGCCCTTCTTGGTCATAGTTTACAGTAATATACATCTTACCACAACCGGTCTTAACTTGCTCTGTTACCCCTATAGTTCGCTTAGGACGGGGTCGGGGGTAAGTTTTAGCTCCCTGTTTAAGGTTGTTACTCTGGGGCTGGGTACCCGTGACATACACTTGGCTTTCTCGGCTACCCGAACGGTATACTGTAACCCCTTTGCATCCTAACTCGTAGGCTAGTTCAAAGACGCGCCGCACGTCTTCTTTAGTAGCAGTGGGCGGAAAGTTGACCGTTTTAGATACGGCATTATCCGTGGCTCGCTGGAAAGCTGCCTGCATACGTACATGCCATTCCGGAGCTATCTCTAGAGCTGTTACGAAGACCCGGCGCATTTCGGGAGGAATTTCGGGTATATCTCGGACATTCCCCGTTAGAGCTACCCGGGAGATGATCTTCTCGGCTTCTATAGGAGAGAAATTTGAGCGAACATATTCTTCAAAAACTGGATTCACCTCGGTCAAGCTTTCACCATCTAGTACATTTTTGGTATAGGCTAAAGCAAAAACAGGCTCGATACCCGAACTGGTCCCAGCAATCATACTTATAGTACCTGTAGGGGCTATAGTTGTACAAGTAGCATTCCGGCGCTTTTGACCCCGGTAGATACTCTTTTCGATATTGGGAAAACTTCCCCGCTCTTCGGCTAAGCTTTCGGAAGCCTTTGTCGCCTCCTTTTGAATGAAAGACATCAATCTATATCCTAAATCTACCGCTTCTTCAGAGTCATAGGGGATCTTAAGCTTAAAAAGCATGTCCGCCCAACCCATAACTCCCAAGCCTATTTTCCGGTTACCCCGTACCATCTCGGTAATCTTTTGGATGGGGAATTGATTTACCTCAATAACGTTATCTAAAAAACGTACCGACCAGTAGACGGTATCAGCTAGCTTGTCCCATAAAATCTTTCCATTATCTACCATATGAGAAAGATTAATAGAACCCAAATTGCAAGCCTCGTAAGGTAGCAAAGGCTGTTCACCGCAGGGGTTGGTGGCTTCTATCTCCCCTAGCTCAGGAGTGGGATTTCCTTCATTTAAGCGATCCAAGAAAATAATACCCGGTTCACCGTTGGCCCAAGCATGGCTTACAATTTCATCGAAAACTTCCCGGGCTTTAAGCTTGCGATATACTTTACCATCAAATTTAAGTTCATAGTAATCATCCCTCGCCAAGGCTTCCATAAATTCCTTGGTCAGCGCTACCGAAATATTAAAATTGGTAAGCTCATTGTTGTCTTCTTTACAACGTATAAACTCTAATATATCAGGGTGGTCTACCCGCAAGATTCCCATATTGGCGCCCCGTCGAGTACCGCCCTGTTTTATGGCTTCAGTGGCCGCATTAAACACCTTCATAAAGGAGACGGGGCCCGAAGCTATTCCACCGGTAGAACGTACAGGGCTATTTTTAGGGCGCAGGCGGGAAAAAGAAAAACCGGTACCTCCACCGCTTTTGTGTATAAGGGCAGCATCTTTAAGGGCTGTGAAGATGGCTTCCATACTGTCTTCTACGGGTAGAACAAAGCAGGCCGAAAGTTGCCCTAACTCACGGCCTGCATTCATCAAAGTAGGGCTGTTAGGCAGGAAATCAAAGCTGGTCATTAAATTATAAAAGCGATCTATATATTCTTCTAGCTTGTCCTCCGACAGATCAGGATTGAGCTTTTTTTCCGCCAGGGCAATTGCCTTAGCTACCCTCATAAACATTTCTTCTGGGGTTTCTACAGGTATACCGTTTTCTTTCCGGAGGTACCTTTTTTCCAAAATTAACCTTGCATTTCGAGTTAAATTCATGCTCTCCCCCCCGACTTATCTACAAATTTATCCACATTATCCACTAATTGTCAAGGTAGTGGTAAATAAATACTGAAACAACTCCCCTCTCCTACTCGGCTTGAGACCTTGATTTTTCCTCCATGTCCTTCTATTATGCGCTGGCTTAAAGTCAACCCTAGACCAGTACCCTGTTCTTTCGTGGTGTAAAAGGGGTCAAAAATTTTAGGTAGCTGTTCGGGTGGTATACCGGGACCGTTATCTTTAATGTTTATAACCAACATATTTTCCTCCAGATCTACATGGCTTGTTATTTCTACCTGGCCGCCCGGACCGGTGGCGTGGATGGCGTTAGATATTATGTTAAGAATGACCTGTTTAATCTGCGCCGGGTCTAAGAAAACAAGGGGGAGGTTCTCTCCCTTGATAAATTTTAACATAACTTCATTCATCAACGCTTCTTGTTCGGCTAAAAGAAGCGTCTCAGATATCAATTCATTTATGTCAGTTATCTTAAGCTGGGGTTGCGAGGGTTTGGCTAATGATAAAAACTCTTTTATTATATTGTTGATACGGTCAAGTTCTTCTAGCATTATCTGGAAATATTCCCGTTCGGGTCCTTCCGGATTGTACCTGTGTTGGAGGAGTTGAAGAAATCCTCGAATAGAGGTTAAAGGATTCCTAATCTCATGGGCCATCCCGGCGGCTAGTTCACCTACTATAGCTAACTTTTCCCTTAGGTAAAGCTTTTCATCAGGTTCAAAGGTTTCGGGCATGGCGATCACCCCCTCTTTAATATCTTCCACGGCCAGCCATATTTTCCTTCTTATCCCTGAACTACTTTAAGAGTTCGCAACCTGTTAATAGCAGCCGCTATCTCCTGAGGCCGGGGTAAGGCGTAATCCCCAGGATGCTGGCCGTAGAAGGGGGAGATTATATCAAGACCTTTACGGTTGATATCCTCTAACACAAGCTGGATGAGTTCCCGTAAGGTTCGCCGGTTATCACAGTAGCGCTCCGCCAGGTAGCGGATAATATCGCCAATGGCCCTAGTTTGTGAAGGATCAACTAATTGTTCGACGTAGGAGAGGTCGATGTCTTCATAACCAAAAGTAATCTCGTCCACCCCGTGGGCTTTTATTTTAGTCTTTCCTCGCCGCCTAGGATCAAAGCTTTCCCGTAGAGGGATGCGGGGACGTAGACGTCCAAAAGGGCCTCCTTCTTGCTGCCTGTGGGTTGCAAATTTAGCAGCGATCTCTTTGGCTTGCACTGTTACATCCCGGGGAACATAAGCATCCATCATTATAACAGTATCGGCTACGTCGAAATAATCTCCAGAGCCACCTACTACCATAATAGTAGAGATACCCATCTCTTTCAACTGGATAACTCGATCAATAAAGGGGGTTATGGGCTCTTTTTCTTTGGCTACTAATTGTTGCATCCTGTGGTCTCGAATCATAAAATTGGTAGCGCTGGTATCTTCATCTAGAAGAAGAAGGCTTGTGCCTATCTCTAAAGCCTCTATGATATTAGCTGCCTGCGAAGTACTCCCGCTAGCTTCCTCAGTGGAAAAGGACTTTGTATCTTGTCCATAAGGTAGGTTATTTATGAACGGGCTGATATCCACTTTTTCCACTCTACGGCCGTCTTCAGCCCTTATTTTTACCGCATCCGGCACCGTCACTACCAGTTCGCGACCATCGCCAGGGATATGGTTATAGACCCCTCGCTCCAGAGCCCTAAGTAAAGTAGATTTGCCGTGAAACCCTCCACCTACGATAAGGGTGATACCCTGAGGAATGCCCATCCCCCTAATCCGGCCAGCGTTAGGAGCCTGAAGTTCCACTTCTAAAGTAGGCGGGGAAATAAAAGGAATAGCTTTTTCAGGAGGAAGCGGTAACTGACTTATCCCGCTCTTCCGAGGTAAAATAGCACCATTGCCCACAAAGGCTACCAGGCCGGCGGGTCTCAACTGCTCTCGTAAGGCTTCCTGATCTTCGGCCACCGCCACATGGCGGCGTGCTTCTTCCCGATCTCTAGGATGGCGGCATAAAAGCCCTTCTTCTATAATGTGAGGGATATCGCCGAAGAACATTTCGGCAGCTTCTCGCCCCAAGATGGTCCGTCCTCTAGCGGGTAACCCCAGTGACAAGCGGACCTCAATATAGTCAGGGAAGATAACTATAGCCGTACGGGGTAGTATTTCTTGACCGCCACTATCGATGAAGAGTAAACCACTTTTTCCTGTACCGCGATGTCGTGGACCTAACGCGCGTATAGCTTTGGCTACTCGGCGGGCGAGAAAATCTTCCAGAGCTATCCGGCGCACCTTTGTAGACCAAAGGTCAGCGGGCCAAGCAGCTTTTTTATGATCTACCCTTATCCTGACCCGGGAAGGGCTGGCAAAGGGATCTCCTTGAATATAGTCGAAGTAGATCGTAAAATACTCTATCTGATATGCACCCTGAAGCTCTTTATATGCTTTGTAACCTCTACCGTCTATAGAGTTAAGTAGACGCGAAAGGTATTCTTTGTTCTTCATTTTTCCTTCCCTTTTAACCTCAAATTTTGACCTTGAAATCAAATCCAGTTTTAACCTGGTAGAGATCTACCTAGGCAGCCATTAGGGTCATTTCGGCTAGAACCGGGATTAATTTATATTCTATACTGGTAAGCTCCTTAGGGAGAATATGGATATCTCGGTTGCAATTACCGACACTTTATTATAACAGTATTCCCTTCTATTTGGCATACTATCTTTTTGTTACTGACGGCGAAAATCTTTCTATGTTTCCAAGGCCAGGTCCACTATTTTTTGTACCAACTCCGGGAAACTATATCCAGCCGCCCGGGCTGCATCAGGTAGGAGACTGGTGGAAGTTAACCCAGGTATACTATTTATTTCTAAAATATAAGGCTCCTTACCTCCTGCTACTATAAAATCTACCCGTCCAAAACCCCGGCAGCCTACTAAAGTGTAAGCTTCTTTAGCTATGTGCCTAATTTTTTCTTGGACCTCTTGGGGCAAGCGGGGTGGAATGATGTGTTCGCTTAATCCCGGTGTGTATTTAGCCGTATAATCGTAGAAGCCTGTATGAGAAATGATCTCAATAAGTGGTAATACTTCAGGTTCTCCATTACCTAAAATAGCTGCGGTAACTTCCGGACCCTCTAAGAATTTCTCCACCAGGACCCGGTTATCGTATCGTAAAGCTTCAGAAAGAGCAGGGGAAATCTCTTCTGCTGAGCGGACAATATAAGTACCTATTGTTGAACCTTGGGTGGGTGCCTTAACTACGACAGGCAACCCCAGTTTTTGTTGGATTTTTTCTAGGGTTTGGTAAAGTTTTTCCCCTTGACACTGATGACAAGGGAAAACTAAGAAAGGGGCTGTGGGGAGACCAGCTTGTTGTAATAATTGTTTGGTAACTATTTTATCCATGGTAATGGCGCTGGCCAGAACACCGCTGCCAGTATAAGGTATACCTAGAAGTTCTAACATGCCCTGTACTGAACCATCCTCCCCGGGTTTGCCATGAAGGGCAATAAACACCAAGTCCGGACGAGAATTTAGAAGTTCTGAAGGGGTACTTGGAGAAAGATCAAGCTTATATACCTCGTGTCCCTTGCTTACCAGAGCCTGATATACAGCTTCACCGCTTCTTAAAGAGACTTCCCTCTCGCTGGATGGACCACCCATAAGGACTGCTATTTTCATAAGTTAATTTGAATCCTCCTCATATATTCTGTCCTAAATATAATCTATATTCCATTTTTCTCGAAGGAAACCTGCTTAGAGCTAGTACATTGGGTATCCTAAAAAAGGTATTACAGATATTAAGCTGGAAGAATCCGGAAAGCCTTGACTATGAGAGTAGATAAAGTTTATAATAAAACATAGCGCAGGGGCGTAGCTCAATTTGGCAGAGTAGCGGACTCCAAATCCGTTGGTTGCAGGTTCGAGTCCTGTCGCCCCTGCCAATTTTTTTAGGAATTTCAAGGGTTTAAGGGCTTATCGGCGGGTGTTCAATATGTCCGATAAGCCCATTTTTGCACGGTAAAATCGGTAAGTTGGGCGGCAATTTGGCGACAACTTGGCGGCAACCGCGCGGCTCCCTCCCTACCCTTTCACGGGCAGGGAGGGAGCCGATGGTTACAGCTTATTTGGTTTTTGCAACCCGTATTTTTGGCCTTACACCGGTGCCCAGTTCGTCGAGCCATTTATCTACGGCCCTCTTCGGGAATATCACTCTACCCCCTTTTCCTGCAGGTTGCTTGGCGGGTATGATGCCGCGGTGTGCCCAATCAAGTATCTGGGTTTTAGAGACCCCAAGCAGTTCGGCTAATTCTTTGGCGGTGTAGGCTAGTTTTTGGGTATCACCGTCCATCTGCTCGCCCTCCCGTGTTTGTGGAGTAATTTTGGGGAATTGGCTTGACAAAAAAGGAAAGCCCGGGACGGTTTGTCCGGGCGGAAGATGCAAAGCGTTCAAAAGATAAAGATACAGTTTAAGAAATTTAACCGGATTATAAGGCGAAGTTTCCTTTTTGGGAATTTGGTGTTGGTATTTTTTTCAAATGGATTGACGAGAGGACGAGGGGGCGAATGTAGTGAGCGAATGTTTAGCTTGTGGCGGGTTGACCGTTCTGGAGAAGGTCGATGTAGAGAGATGGTGGGAAGGTCGTCTGGTAATTATCGAGGGCGCACCCACTCACGTGTGCCGACAATGCGGAGAACGGTATTTTGATGGTGAAATAGTCTTGGCGATGGACAGAATTTTGCAAGCGGGTTCTGTTCCAGGAGAAAGATTTATCCAGGTGCCTGTTAGGCCCTTTAGTAGTGGGCACGCTCCACAGGATAGGCAGTAGAAACGCTTTTTAGGAGCCTGTAAGAAGGGTGCAAAAAGGTCAGGCAATGGTTTTATATACCTGCCCGGCTGTTTTTACGGCCTTATAGATCAAAATAAAAGGCACTTTTACAGCTTGCGGCTGGCCCTTTTACCAGGCCGTAGGGCTGGATCGGCCCGAACTGACACCCCTGGAGAGGGAAGCCGTCGCGCGGATACGGGGAGCAATCCCTGTATCCGTGTAAGCCTTCTTTTGTGAAGGGGAAGCCCTACACCTTTAGGTGTGGGGAGGAGGTCACAATACTGGCACACCCGCCTCGTCTAGTGAGTACGGTTTAGCGTTCCGTCGTTTTCAATTGTAAACAAAGGCACCCCATCACCCCACCACTCTGGCTGTACTTTGAGGAATTTCGCCAGGATCTGGGTGGTGAAAGGCGATAGGATCAAAGTGCGGCCCACACGGGCCTTAGCCGCTTCAGGGCGTATGTACAATCCACGGGCTTCCAAGTTAAATCTCCAATCCTCAGTTGGAATAGCACTTCCCGCCTTATACCCGTTTCAATCTGCACGAGAAGGCAATCCTTCGCTGGCTTCTTCGGGGCACACTCCGTGTTTGGCGATATGGACACGGGTGCCCTTGTAGCCTCAGATGTCTTTCGTCTCAAGGCCGTCCGCCAGCCCCACCGCTTTCTCAAAAAGCGCGGCGGCCGCACTCCTTCCTTCTTCGGTCAGTTCCCATTGGCCTGAGGGATTTCTCCTGATAAGCCCGTTGAACTTCAGGTTCTGCAGGAAGTTGGAGCAGGACCTCGTCCTTAGCGGCACCCCGAGGTTTTTCAGATGCTCCTCTATCTCCTTGTAGGCCGCGCCCCGGCCGAGCAGGTGCAGGACCACCAGGACCGAATTGCTCTTCTTGAACTCCCTGCTGTGCCTGACCGCTTTTTTCAGCTTAGCGAGAATTCCGCCATTGTTGTCCTCCTTCTCGCCGCCGGTCTGCGGCTGCTCCTTTACGCCTTCCCCGTCTTCTGTGCCCTGCCCCATTGCCCCTGTCGCCGCCAATAGCGTCCTTACGACCCGGCCGGCAAACTCCATTATTACGTTCTCACTGCCCCGGTAGGCCAGCTCCCCGCCGTCCCAGCGGAGTCTCAGGTAGGCGGCCTCTTTTTGCCGTTTCTTCTGGCGCGGGAGGCCCAGGGCCTCGCACAGGCCCCTCCACTCAACCAGCCAGGTCCCCGCCGACCTCCTGTAGGTGCCCTCGGGGAACTCCCCGGAGCCGAGCAGCCTCGCCATCCTGCGCGCTGGGACCCGCCACAGCCGGGCCGCCTCCTCCAGCGTCAGGACGCCCGCAGCGGGCCCGCCGAACCCCAGTGAGGCGCCCCCGGGACCGAGGGAGCCCGCGAAGTTCCCGAGCCACCTCACGCCGTCCCCTTCCCTTTCCCACTCCAGCGTGCCGGGCAGCGGGAAGCCGCTCTCCTCCACGGCCTCGGCCAGGGCCGCGGCGAGGTCCGAGTAGACGGCCCCCACCTCCAGGCCGAGCCGCTGAGCCAATTCCCGCAGATACGCGTGGTCCAAGTAGCCGTCCCTGAGTTCGGGCCCGGTGCCGAGCAGCGCGAGCTCCAAGATCCCAGCACGCGGCACGGCCAGGCAGAGGCTGATGTGTCCCGTGCCGCGCAGGATGCTGTACGCTACAGCCCGGCGGTCCACGTCCGGCACGAGCCTGCGGTTGCCCACGGTCTTGAGTGCCTTGAGGGCCTCGTCTCGTGCCGCCCGCGCCTCCCCTTCCGCGGCATGCACCGACAGTTCACCTCCCCGCGGCACCCCCGCCGGGATCAACCGCTCCGGGCTGCAGCACGGACCGCGGTAGAAGTACCATTCACCGCTGTCGGTGCGCCCGATTACCCATGTATGGCCTTTCACGGGATAATTCTTCCACTCATCCGCAACGGCTTCTACACGCCCCTCCGGCCTTTGCGGGCCGCAATCCGTCCACTCGCCCTTAAGAGACACCGCGAAACCCCTCCCCGCTTCTTTTGCTTCCCCGACCTCCTGTCCCTCAAGAGATCCCGGGGGTGTCCGGTGGAAGAACTCTTCGAGGCTTCCCCCCAGCGCGTCCGCGGTCTTCCGTGCGACCTTTTCCGTCACGGGTCGGCATTTTTCCACACGATATAAAGTAGTGCGGCCGATCCCCACAAGGTCCGCCAGCCTCTCCTGCGAGATCTTGAGCTTGCGGCGCCGCGCCCTGACCACCGGGATGCCGTCCGCGCCCAGCTTGGCGACGAAGTGTGCTGACTTCCTGCCCGCCGGGTCGGACCCCGGACTGTCAAGGCCGAACAGACGGGCCAGGCCCGCCGCGACAGAAAAGCGGACCCACTCGCGGGTGCAGCCAAACTCCTCGGCTATATTTTGAAAGGATCTCCCCACGGCGTACCGGGAGAACATTTCGTAGGCGCGGCTTCCCATCCCCTCGCGCATCCGCTCTCTGGACGCCGCGCCCCCGTAGTACATCTCTAGGGCCTCTTCCAGGCGGGGGGCCTTCACCCGCCACAGCACCGCGACGCCCCTCCGCCGCAGCTCTTCCCGGAGGCTCTCCACCAGCGTACTCCCGTATCTCCCCAGCTCGTCACGGAAGACGTAGGGTCTGCCTGCGAGGTCGCGCAGTGCCTTCTCGAGCTTCTTCTGCCTGGCTTCCACGTCCGGGCGGAGCCTCGGCGGAAGGTGGGCCACGCCGGCGAGCTCGAGCGCCCTCTCCACGCTACCGAACCTTCTTCTCAGCCCCGCAAGACTGGGAGCGCCGACCTTGACAGCCAGGTCGCTGTCGAAGTCGACGCCCCTCGGCCGCCGTCCGCCGAGGGCCTCCGCCAGCCTCCGCACCCCTTCCAGATACTCTTCGTCCGGCACCCCGCGTCTGCCGATGAGCTTCCTCCGCAGGATCTTGCGCTTGGGGGCCGGAGATTCGCTGGCCTGCCCGCTGTCTGGATTGGGAGCTTTGATGATGTTGCCAGATTCAGTATTTTTTGTGGACCCTGTTTTCTCTTCTTCAAAGAGATGCATGGCCGACACTCCGCCAGTTTACATACCCAAGCGGTACCCAAGCGGATGGTGGCTTTGGACCCCGAGGGCTTCTTTCCTTCTTATCTCATGAAAAGGTTTATTATTTCTTTCCTGTTCTTGCAGTGCTTTTCGTGGAAAATTTTACACTATCGTATCCCGCAGGCCAAGTATGTTGGTTTTTTATAGGGCTTGAGGTTCTGGTGTGAGTATGTTATGATTTTTCATGCTTCTTTTATTTTCCGTTACGACAATTCATGTCTGTTTTCAACCCGTTAGCCGAACGTCGATACCGCTCGCGGTAGTACCGGGCAACCAGTTCGTCTAGCCTCCTGCTTATTGCCAATAGCTTCTCCGTGTCCTGCAGATCTACGGCCATTAGCTTCCTGCGCTCCCTTTCGATCCGGACGATTAATGTTCCTAAGTTCAAGAAATCTCTCCTCCCCCGCATGCCAACCCATCTTCTAAATTAACCGTCGGATCTACAGGATTCAAGGGGAAATTTGTCGAAACCGCGCCCGAGAAAGCTTAAACGGCAACTTCGATCCCCCACACCTCCAGACCGTCTTCTTCAATGACCGCAAGCCTGTACGGTTCCCCTAAGGCGCTAAGGAGGAGGTTGCAGAGCGTCCGGAGGTTCTCCAGCGTCGGCTCCCCCGGCGGCACTGCCAGGAACGATCCGACCAGCCCTTTCAATTCGGGAGGCACCTCGACGGGCAGGCCGAGGTAGCCGACGGCTTGGGCCGCCTCCGAGGCCCTGACCAGCAGGGAGTATTTATCTCCGAGTACGGATTCTAAGGGTAGCCCTTCCGCCGGGGACAAGCACTCCTCTATCTCTAGGCGCGCGGCCTCGGGGACCAAGCGGAAGACCTCGTATTCAGCAAACCAGTCCGATGCCGCGTCGCACACCCGGCCGGCCGCTTCTCTGGTCTTCTTGGGCACGCTTTTGGAAAAGCGGTGGGTGCCGAAGAGGTGGTGGGCGGTCTCGGCCAAGCGCATCGCCGAAAGCTTCCCGAGGAGATCCATACCGTCGACGGGGGTGCCGTCGGACGGGAGGTAAAGAACGTGCTCCTTCTCCAACGGGTTGGACACGGCCGAGACGTCCGGGCGGGGCCAAGGGCGTATCTGGACAAGCCAAGATAGACGGGAGAAAGCTTCTTGGATTGTCTGTTCCACTGGTTAGCTCCTTTCTTATGTAGTTCTTGCTGTTGCGGTTTTTTCTAATCAGTTTACCGAACTACCGCTCCCTGCCAAGATAGGTCGCACCAAGCTTACCGCGTCTTGAATCAGCCTCTCAGCCTCCTTCCGGCCGCGTACCGTGAGCGTGTAGTGTCGGGTTGGAGTCTTCTTAATGAGTCCCTCCTGCTGGAGTTCACTCAGGTAAGAGTAAACTACCGGCATAGAGTAATGCATCCCTAACTGTGATGCCTGCTCCGATACCTCGCTCCCCCGGGCGGGTGCGCCAATAAAGTATAGCACAATCAAAATTGCAGCACGACCCCTGAATTCCTTCCGGCCCGACACAAGGCGCACAGCATCGGCCTCGTTGATCAGCGGTTCTGGAGGAGGCCCCGGAGGCCGGGCCGTTTCCGGCTCCTTGCGTGCCGTGATCACCCTCTCGAGGGCCTTCTCTATCACCGGACCAGCAAACCCAGCGATAAATTATCCATCGCCCTTGTACTCAACTTCCATGCTCCCGAGCTGGATCCTGAAATAGGCGGTTCCCTTTTTAGGCTTCCGCAGCGGCGGCGGGCCGAGGATCTCCCACAGAGAACTCCACTCGACCGTCACCGGGCCAGGCGTTCCCCGTACCCGGCGTGCCAAAGGCTTGGTGCGGCCAGCGAGCCTCAGCACTGCCTGTACCGGTACTCCCCACAGGCGGGCCGCGACGTCCGCGGCGAGCGTCCCGCCCGGCGCTCTAAACTCCAAGGACGCCCCGTCAGGCCTGAGGTATCCTGCAAAGTCGCCGTGCCACTCTAACCCTTCGCCGCATTCTTCCCACTCCAGGCTCCCCGGGAGCGGGAACCCGCTCTTACTTATGGCCTCCACCAGGGCCGATGCTAAGTCCGAGTAAATAGAGCCCAACCCCGTGCCGGACGCGGCACCCAGCTCGCGCAGGTAGTCAGCGTCCAGGCGGTCGCACCTCAGCAACGGCCCGGTACCCGCCAGAACCAGCTCCAGGACACCCGCCCGCGGGACGGCGAGGCTGAGGGCCACACGGTCGCTGCTGCGCAAGGTGCTGTATGCAACCGCGGGGCGGGCAACCTCCGGTACGAGCCGCCGGTTCCCCACAGTCTTCAGGGATCCGAGGGCCTCCTCCCGTGCCATCCGTGCTTCGTCTTCGCTTGAATACCACTCCCAGCGGCCTATTCCGGATTCCCGATCTTCGCCCTGCAGTTCACTTTTCGGCCCGCGGTAGAGGAACCACTGGCCTGCTGGACTCGCTCCTAACGTCCAGCAGTATCCCCTCACCGGGTAATTGTCCCATTGTTCAACTACCTGGAGTGTGTTGGTCTTAACCGACATTCCAGCATCCCTATTGGCGACCTCAAAGACTCTTGGAATGTCCATAATACTACTTCCCCCTGAAAGCTTCTTTCTGGCTACAGGTGTTTGTTCCCGTGCCAATCCTTACTTTACTCTCTTGAGGATCACCTTCCGGGGATCATCATGGTTGTCTGGTCCGCCTTCTTCGTCCTCGGGCCCATACTCCTCAAACAGCGATTCCAGGTACCTAGGAACCGCGCGAGCAGTGAGCACCGGCCCCGGACGGCCGACCTTTTCTCTTTGGAGGGAGCGATGACCGCAACCACACTGGGCTTTCGGGGCTACTCCTCAGGTGTTATCCTTGCCAACATCGGGAAGCTGGCTTTGCTAACGAATTGTCGCATTGTGCCTAGCTTTGCCTAGTGTGGGAGGAACGGTCGGTTTCCCCTGTACAAAGTGCTAAACAATCCATAGCTTTGTTACGTGCTCACTGAGCAAACAAACTCTTGAAGCCCCCTTCTGGTAGCCCCTTTCCACCGCCAGACCCCGCGTCCAACCCTCTCGACCAGCCCAAACTCCCTGGCGCGGTACAGGCACGAGGTCAGTATCCGTATCGAAGGGCCCTGGGCTTTCCGCCGCAAAACGCGGGCCGCGGCCGATATCTCATCTACCTTTAACCCGAACGGATACGCTGCTCTCAGTACCGCCAGCGCGGCGCCATACCAGGACTCTATATTTCTGAGCCGAAGACCTTCTTCAACATCCTGCCACCGGAGGTATTGCGCCTTCATGGCAAGCAATAGGGCTTTCTTCTCCAGAACCTTCCTCTCCGCGTACCTTCTGATGTACGGAGGCTCCTTTAAAAAGCTGGTGAGTTCTTCGTCGATCGCCCTAACATGCTGCGAGATAATTTCTACATCGTCTACCATCTATACCACCTCTAGAAAGCAAAACGGGTTCTCATTGTGCTTTACCAAGTTACCACCTCTGGGGATTGTCCGAACGTCTTCAGCTTTAAAACCCCGCGACTTTCTTAGCTGCCTTAAGCGTTCACCAAATGTTGCCATAGAGATTGCTCCCAAACAGATTTGGAGGGTCGGATCTACTACTTTCCCCTCAAGGTGACCTCCTCCCTACCCCTGAAGGGGTAGGGCTTCCCCTTTCACAAAAGAAAGCTTATGCGGACACAGGGATTGCTCCCCAATATCCGCACAGCGGCCTCCTTCTCCAGGGGCTTGAGTTCGGGCCGGTCCAGCCCTACGACCTGGTCAGGGCCCAGGCCAAGCCCTTTCTTCAGAATGACCAGAGCGGCGTTCAAGTCCCGGTCACAAGACCACCCGCAAGAACATTTAATCTCCCTGTCCGAAAGAGATAGCTCGTGCCTTTTTCCGCAAGCATAGCACTCCCCGGTAGTGGGCTCCGTCCTCTCTACGGGAATAGCCGACTCGAGGCTGTCCTTCAACCTCGACTTCAGTCCGCCTATCCCCGAAGAGTGGACCTGCCCGCCGAAGAGAGCCGTCCAACCCTTGATGCAATCGGCCTGGAACACTACTTTTTCATAAAACCTGAGGAAAGCCAGAACTTTGTTCTGGGCGTCTCTGCGCATGTTGTTCAGCTTCTCGTATTCCCTTCTCAGCAGGTGCCGGATTCTCTCCCTATTATTGGAACCCTTTTCCGTCCTGCTGAGTCTCTTCTGGAGTTTTTTGAGCCTAGGCGTCTCGCGTACCTCGAAGTCTATCTTGATGCCATTGGACAGGGTCAGTTTGGACTCAATGCCGAAATCTATCCCCACAGCTTTGCCTAGCTTGTATGGGTAGCAGAAGTACTCCTTTTGCAGGTAGCAGGTCACGTGAAGGTAGTACCCGCTTGCTTTACGTACCAGTACAGCATTCGCAATTTCCACATCGGAAGGTATCTGGTGAAGTCCCAAAACGCGGAACTCTCCAAGCTTCTGTATCCTCACTCTATTCCGTACAAAGTCCAGGCTGTAGGTCACGCCGTACTGCTTTAAAGGAATTGAGTTTACGAACTTTTTGAACTTAAATTTCCCTACTTTATGGCCGTTCTCCTTCAGCCGGGCTAGTGCCCGGAGGTTGTCTCTCACCCTGTCGGCTATTTCCTGCTTGACCTGGGAGCCGAGGATAGTGAGTTCCCTCTTCTCGAAGGCTTCCCCCACTTTGACCTCCACTTCGCTCACGCTGTTGACGGGAAGGTCGAGTCTTGTGAGGTCCGCCACCAGCCAGTTGTAGAGCCATTTGGCCTCCAGGAAGGCCCTGTTGAGGATCTCTTCCTTCTTCCGGGAAAGGTTCTGGAGTTTGAGCCGATAAACGACGGAGACCAAAGTTTTCCGCCGTTCCTTCGTCTCCCGGAGGGTGTTCCTTATCTTCTCCGCCTTGGTCATACTCGTACCGCCTTTTGGGGATTCTACGACCTTATTTTACCACACCCGCCGCTTTCATCCCTACCCCTAAAGGGGTAGGGCCTTCCCGCGGCGGTTTTGTAAACAAGCCTGGGGGATATTAACCGCTAGTTATTGAAATGTGGTAGCCCTTTCCAGCGCCGTTAAAAAATCTGCAACGTAATCGTTCTTGTCCTGTCTTTTTTTCTCATCCGTTCCGGTATTATGGTTATAGATTTCCCTTTTCCCGCCGTTATTCCTGCTCGAATCTGTTTCTACCCCCAACTTTTTCTCCTCCTCTGCTACCATGGCACCCAGCAAGTGATCAAGCTTTTCCTCAATGCCTGCTAGCCTGCGCTCAACCGCCAGCCCGATGTCGAGGAGGGCGCGGGCGTAGGCGGAGCGGGTCCTCGGCGGCAACGACCACAGCGGGTGGCCGTCGGGGAGCCACAGTTCGAGGCGGCGGTATCCGGGCCTGGGGTTTCTGGACATATGTTTTTCCCCCTTCCCTCGCGGCTTTTTCTGCTAGGCCTAGTGCCTGGCTTCTTCCGAACTACATCCCTTTGGTGCGTAGCCGACCTCGGCCCCGAAGCCGTTCCATTCTCCGCTCTAGGACCGGATAAACCTTCTTTTCCGGTCTGGAACCGGATAACCTTGTCCGGTCTGGATCCGGATAAACCGCCTTTTCCGGTTTGGAACCGGACAACTTTTTCCGGTCCGGAACCGGACAAACTGCCTTTCCCGGTCTCGAACCGGATAACTTTGTCCGGTCTCAAACCGGACAAGCCTCCTATTCCGGTTCGGAACCGGTCAACCTTGTCCGGTTTGGAACCGGACAAAGGCCCCATATCCGGTCTGGAACCGGACAACTTTGTCCGGTCTCGAACCGGAAAAACTACTTTTTCCGGTTTGGAACCGGAAAACCTATCCGGTCTGGAACCGGACAAACCCGCCCTTTCCGGTCCGGAACCGGACAGCCTTATCCGGCCTGGAACCGGACAAAGCCCCTGTGTCCGGTCTCAGACCGGACAACCCCCTCCGGCCCCGGATCCTACGTGCCCGCCTATCCAGTCCGGAACCGGGAAAGCCATCCAGCCTCGAGGCAGCAAAGGCGCGCCCCCGGCTACGCCCCGCCCAGCGCCGCCAGGTAGCCCCGGCAGTTGGCGAAGAGCGGGTCGTCGACCACCCTGGCGCAGGGCAGGGCCCTCTCCAGCTCGGACCGGAAGAGCACGGCACCCCCGCCGGCGAGGAGCGTGGCCTCCAAGAAGGCCGCCCTGTTCCCCCACGCGGCCAGCACCTGCTGGGCGACCGCCGTGGCGGCGTCCCTGACGGCGGCCCGGTAGGCGGGGGTGAGGTCCACGGCGCGGCCGCCGAACTTCACGGGCTCGCCGCGGGCGGCCTTCTCTAGGGCGCCGCGCTCGGCCCACACCGGGAGCGGAGCGCCCGTGGCGGCCTGGAAGGCGGAGGCCACGGCCCGCGCGACGAGGTGGACGCCCACTTCAGCCGAACCGCAGGCCTCGGCGACGGGCATGGGCCTGCCGCCCTCGACCTCGAGGAGCAGGTAGTCGGTGGTGTACGTCCCCACGTCCACGACGCCGACGAGCCCGTCGGGGAGCCGTCCGGCTTCGGCGAAGGCCACGCCGGCGCCCTGCGGGACGACCATCACCCGCGAGAAGCTCACGCGCCGTTCGGGGCCCCCGTCGACGCTGGCGTACACCGCCAGGCCGGACAGCCTCTTCCGCAGGGCGTCCCTCTGCGAGGAGTAGTAGGCCAGCGGGAGGCCGACGCAGAGCTCCGGCGGCGAGCCGGCTGGGGGCCTTCCGGAGTCGGCGCCGACGAGGTACGCGGCGGCCACCACGAAGAGGTCGTGGAGCGCCGCGGGCTTCTCGCGGCTCAGGGTCGCCGACGCGGCCAGGCTACGGAGGGCGGCGTCGCCGACCAGCCTCTCCAGGGGCGGCCCCTCGGCACCCCGCAGGGACACGCGGTGGCCCGCCCTGTTGCCTAACGCGCCTCCTAAAGGATCGGAAGGCGGCGCCGGGGCGGCCACGCTGGGGAAGCACGCCTTCAGGCCGAGGGACGACGTGGCCTTCGTCAGGCCGTAGCCGACGTCGACGGCGATCTTAACGGAGCCGTTCGTCATCTTCTTCAACCCCCTTGGGTCTTCTCCCTTTGTTGGCCCGGCACGCCCGCTTGGCTAGGAGTGCCTTCTTGTTCGGCACCACCTGCGTCGCCGGGCACCGCGCCCACAGCGTGCGGGGCAGCCGGACCCGTGTTTTCGCCATTGCTACCACTCCCGTGGGGAGATCTGCTGTCCTACACAGCAGTTTTAGTCTTCATGGAGCCGCATATAGGACATCTGCACAATATAGATTTGATAGGTCCACACGTTATTATGGCCGGGTCTCCCCCGTCCTTTCTGAGGCGGTTTACGACTTTCCTCAAGGTGGGGAGTTCCGGCGTCTCATACCCACATTGCTCGCAGTAAAACTTCATAATACAGTCCCTTTCCATTATTTTTCCAGTATTTCTTCCGAACACCACCCGCGGCTCGCTATGTAGTCCGCCAAGTGTACCAGCTCCGCCGCGGTCAGCCTTGTGAATACGCCCGGGCGGGGCCTGGCCGGGCCCCAAACGCCCATGTGCGTCCTGACCAAAGCCATTATCTTCCGGTACGCCCTGCGGCCCACCAGCGGGGCGTGCGCCCTGTAGTACCCCTCCGGCAACAGCGGGTGCTCCTTCACCGTGTGCCCTTCCTTCGCCCCGTGCTTCAGGGTGTCGTGCAGAAGCAGGGCCGCCACGATGAAGTCCTTCTCCCTTTCCAAGTGTGGGTACGCGCGGAGCAGTTCCACCGCCACGCGCACCGCCGCCTTCGTGTGCCGCACGAGGCCGCCCTCGCCCCGTGCCCATTCGGGGTGGTACTTCCCTGAAGAAGACGCCGGGGCGTGCCAGAAGTAGTCGGGGGCGTCCCTGAGGCAGGCTTCTGCGAACGCCCTGAGCTTTGGGTCTCTTATGAGCGAAAGTTCCCCGGCGAAAACGCCCACCGGATCGGGAGCATCGGCACCACGCACAGTAGTTCCCCCCTCCGGCTATTCGTCTCCCGCTGCGTACCGACGGAGTAGCACCGACACTCGGTGGTTCAGACAACGGGGTACGCGGGGCTGCGGCGCGTGCGGTGGCCGGAGGATTCGGCCGTCCCCGCGGCCGCGACGCGCGGGCCTGTCCCGGCGGCGGGCCGGGAGGAGAGTTCGACGGCGACTCGGTCGGCGCAACACATGACCACGTCGAGGCACACCGGTTCTGGCAGCGACAGTGCGCCGCCTCCCCCTGCTTCCCGCCCCGCCGCCAGCGCGAGGAAGGAGCCCACGGGGTCTGCCGGGTCCAAGGGGCAGTGGACTTTCGCCGCCCCCGCGCCGAGGGGGACTTCGCGGACCACGCTCGTGCAGCGGGTGACCAGCCACCCTAGGACGCGGCCGCGCCCGCCCGTGTCCTGCGTCAGCAAAACTTCCAAGCACTCCCGGGCCGCCGCGGGCGCACCGCCCCAACCGTCCCGCCCGTCGGCAGACAGCACGGCGGCGGCCAAGTCGGCCGCGACGGCGGGCAACACGCTGGGAAACAGGGCGTCCAACCGGAGCAAGAAGTCCTGGTACCGGAAGAGGTTGAACACGTAGCGGTCAGGGTCGACGGTGGCCCGCCCCACGGCGGCACAGGCCTCCGCGACCAGGGAGGCGACCCTGGCGCGCAACCGCGGGCCCTTCGCGGCCGAGTTCGGCCGCCGGGTCCCCGACCGGTACGCGTACCAGGAAGAAGCGGAAATGCCGAGGAGGTGGGGGATTTCCTGCGGTGCCCCCACCCCGGTGATGCCCGCTTCAACGATGAGTTCCACCAAGGTAGGGAAGGTCAGATACATCTTTTACTGACGCCCCCAAGGCGGTTTTCTTTTCACGTTCTTATCCCGAAGGATCCGTTCTCGCACCGCCCTACCACGCCCTTGCCGCGCGGTTCCCCGGGCCAAGGGTGCCGGACAACCTTGACCGCTGTCCTCCTGCTGTAGGTAGGGAGGAGGTTATTGCCATTTTTTCCTAACGCTCCTGCAAAATTTTGCAGGAGCGTTGGCAATATTTAACGGCCGTTTTGCCCGTTGATTTTTTTTGACCCGAGCGAAACCGTGCAGACCCGGATCGCGTTGGCTGGTAGCGACCCTGTCGCTAGTAAATTGGAAACGCATGTCTGGACGGGCGGGGGTATTGCACCGGGGGAAGTGCCTGACGCCAGGCACCCGCTCACCAGTAAAGCAACCTGCCCCGCTCCACCGCCCTCCAATAAAACCCGGGGTCGGCCAGGTAGACGAGGCTCACCGACCACCCCCGGGCGTCCTCTTCGTCGCCCACGCGCCTGCCCTTCTGGTGCTGCCACGCGTGCCTGAACTCGTGGGCCAGCGTGGTGACCGAAAACCTGGGGAGGTGGATGGTGTTGTCCGCTATGACGTAGCAACCGTAACCACTCAACACCGCCAGTGGAGTGCCGACCCGTAACTCCGGGACCTCCAGCCCGTAAATGTCGCTCACCGTTCCGAGCCATTCACGGCAAGCCGCGTAGGCCGCGCGGAACTCGGCTGGGCCGCCCCGGCCCGGGCTCCCGCGCCAGGGCCTCGCGGCGATGAGGCGGCGGGTCGCCTCGACGGTGCGGCGGTCGATGTTGCGGAAGCGTTCCCGGTAGGGTGTGGGCATAGTCCTCTCTCTCAATCCCACCACAGGTAATCACCAACCTCAAAAAGGGCGGGCCCGCTTTGGCCCGCCCTTCCCAAAGGCTACCGCCTGTGCTGACCTACAGTGCGATCTGCTCTTCCGCTTCCTCTTCTTCCAGTATCCTCGCCGTCAGCACGTAGTACCTGCGCCCCTGCTTGGAGCGGACCTCGCTGATCGTCACCGCCACCGCGTCCCAGTCCTTGCCGTCGGTCTCCAGGCCTTCCATTAACTTCTTCACGGCCTCCACCACGGGGCCGGACGTCAGGCGGTAGTAGTGGGCGCTGTCGCCGCGGACGGTGAACAGGATGTTCTCGTTGTTGTAGTACTTGCTGGTGACCACGGCCACGTCCTCGAATATGATCTCCCTGCCCAGGAGGTGCCTCACGTCGCCCTTCGCGCGCCCCCTGATAAAGGCGAGTTCGCTGCAGGAGGCCTCGTTGACCTGCTGTACGGCTTCCATAAGGTTCATGCATACATACCCCCTTTTATTAGCGAAAATTTGCTACCTGCTTTCTTTTGCTTCTGTTAATTTCTTCCTCCAAATAGTCAATGTACGATCTGTGGCGGTACACCCCCTCTACAGAAGGCTTTTTCCCCTGTGTTTCCCGGGAGAAGACGGTAATCCCGGTGAAAACGGGGGCGATCAACCTCTTCCTCACCACCCTCCCGTCCCTGGCCGCGTACAGCCACCCGGGCTCGGCCTTTTTCCAGCCCCTGTCCGTGAAGAGCGGCCGCGTGGCGACGACCAGCGCCCTCTGGCCGGAGCGTTCGACCTCGCGGAAGTACAGCCCACCGGCCTCCGCCCTGTGGTTGGCCGAGAAAAAGAGGTGCGTGCCGTCCGACAGGAGGAAGTTGAGCTTCCCACTATGGGTAAACTTACCAGCTACCTGGCAGATCACCTCCATTTTGTTCTCCACCAAGAGCGGCTTGCTGATTTCCAATTCGTCAGCCAAGGTGCAGAAGAAGGCCTCGGAATCGGTCGTCCCCTCCGGGCGGCGGAACCGCGGCTCGGCCCTCCTCACGTACCCGTTGTGGGCACCCACCCAATCGGTCTCGCCCACGCGGAAGAGGAACGGGTGGGCATTGGCCGTGCTCCGGAGCGACCACCCGCCGCTGGTGGTGCCGAACCGGACGTGCCCGATAACGATTGTCGCGGGTACGGACTCCGACGCCAGAGCGGCAGCCAAGGGGCTCTCGTGCGCGGCCCTGGCCTCGCGGATCACCGCCGGGCCGTGCCCGTCGCCCGCCCAGTATGCAATCCCCCAGGCGTGGGGGTTGCTCTCCCCCCTCTTGCGGAACTCGGCGAAGAGCTTGTTGAAGGGTCTGGGTTCGGAGAAGCTTACTCCCAGGAGCTGGCACATCCGCGGCACCTTCTTTTATCATGAAATCATTCTTTCATGTTATCATTATAGGAGGACAAGATGCGTTTGTCAAGGGCCTTCCGGGCAGGGCTTGCCCGGAAAAACGCAGGGGGCCCCACAGGTAGTAAGCCTGCGGGGCCCCCTGATACCCTCGCTACGCCGAATTCAGAACAGCGATTCAAGGTGCCTCCGACGTTCCTCCAGGATGGCTTTCTGTTGCTCTTCCGTGAAGTATTTTTTGGAATCCTGGAGGAAGGCTTGCACATCTTCCTCGGAGCACAACACCCAAGATGCTTTTTCCTCATTGAAGAATTCCCATGCCTCGTCGTACGGCGCGGGGTGCAGCGCGACGGCGTCGTCGGTCACGCTCACGGCCAGCCGCTCGCCGTTGACCTCCATGTCGGCCACGCTGACGTAGCAGTGGCCGCCCGTCTGCAGGAGCCTCCATTGGATTTCCATTTTGGATCCCCCTATCGGTAGAAAGTTTTTAGCCGGAGACGATGTGCCGTTTTACGGGCTCCGGCAGGGCTTTGTCGAACCCTATCGGGGGGTTGCCCGTCTCTATCAGCCACGCGATGTAGGCGTTCAGGATCTCGGCCATGGTGGTGTTGTTCTCTGAGGCCAGCAGGGACAGAAACTTCTTGTATTTGGGCGGTAGCTTGAACTGGAAGAACGTTATGTCTTCACCGTTTTTCGATCTCGTCATGGCATTTACCACCTCAAGTGATCATTCTTTCATACTGTAACTATATCATACTACCATCAGTTTGTAAAGCCCTCGCGATCACTCAGTTAAAATATTACCGAAGAGGTAGTGGCTCACTCACGGCGAAATCTTACCGAGGGGATGTGATGTGAATATGTCTCTTCAAAGCCGCCGTGAGTACCTTAACACTATGCATAAGCGTTACTGCCGCGCTACTTCTCGGGCAGAAAAAGCACAGATTATTGACGAGGTAGTGAGAGTTGTGGGTTACCACCGCAAATACGCTATCCAAGTATTGAATAATCCTGTCCCTCTATCCAAGCCACCGGTCAAACGCAACAAGCCTCTTAAATACTTAGAGGCCCTCCCTATCATCCAAAAAGTATGGGAAGCTTTAGACTACCCTTGCGCCGAACGCCTACACCCAGTATTGACTAGTACCGCAGAAATACTGGCTGCCCATGGCGAAATTTCCCTTACCCCGGAGCTTAGGGAACAGTTGGCCCAAATAAGCCGTGCCACCCTGGCCAGACGTCTATCTAAATTCCCTTCCCCTAAACCTAAACGCCTATCCCACCCAAAACCTTGTTCCCGCCTCCGCTCAGAAATACCTGTTGAAACTTATCACTGGAACGAAACCCGTCCCGGAGCCCTGGAAGTTGATTTGGTTGAACACAATGGCGGTTCTTCCCTCGGCCATTTCGCTTATACCTTAACTGTCGTCGATATCGTCACCGGATATAGCCGCCGCCGAGCTATCCTCGGCCGGGGACAAACTGTTGTCTTTCGCGAGCTTAAAGCTATCCTTGACGAATGGCCTTTTAAGCCCTGGGGTCTCCATTCCGATAACGGTAACGAGTTCTTGAATTCCCACTTGCTCCGTTTCTGCCAAAAATATGGCTTAACCTTTACCCGTAGCCGCCCCTACCGCAAAAATGATAATGCCCATGTCGAACAGAAAAACCGCCAGTACGTCCGCGAAATTGTCGGTTATGAGCGTTATGATACCCCCGAGGCTGTAGCATGGCTTAACGAGGTTTATGCTTGTTTAGATGTTTACGCCAACCTCTTCTTGCCCATGCGCAAGGTGGTTGCTAAAGAGCGCTATGGCGCACGCGTACGCAAAAAGTATGACAAAGCCCGTACCCCTTTTCAGCGTTTGGTGGAGGCCGGGGTCTTAGACCCGGAAACTAAAGCAAAGCTAGAATACCAACTCTATATCACTAACCCCCTTGCCCTCCACCAAAAGCTGGAACAACTGTTGGCTCAAGGACCTGACTACTCAACATCCGATAAATCTTCGGCTTTAGCTACTAGTGTCGATATGCCGCACTCTAAGACTAATACTAAGAAATTTACTAAACACCCGTCCACCCCACCCTCTATACCTGGAACGGCCTCTGTATCTACAGGAGTGGCTACTTAAGTTAACGATTGAAGGGCTATAACGGTAATACTCGCTTTAGTTAGATTCTTATGTGAGTGAGCTATCTCCCTTCGGTAAGATTTTTATATGAGTTGACACGGCCCTGACAGCCGGGAAAAGGCTATGTTTGTATAAAGCTCTAATAGGTCGTGCCCCGGAACTACGGCATAGTCGAACCAACGGACAACGTACGGTTCCCGTCCAGTGGGAGATCGGCACCG
>Ga0080004_1151758_pt1 | contig 54413 bp, 48 predicted proteins | sample WasSprMetagenome_FD_69207 | JGI IMG/M metagenome (GOLD analysis project Ga0080004, IMG submission 69207) | Sulfidic aquatic microbial communities from Washburn Spring, Yellowstone National Park, USA - WS (SPADES assembly) (version 2) | ecosystem: Environmental > Aquatic > Thermal springs > Hot...
GTCACCGGGCGGGCGCCGGAACTGCCGGCGGAAAAGCCCTCTGAAGAGGCGGCCGGCGGCGCCGAATAAGGGCCTGGCACGGGTGACGGCCAGGGGCAGGCCGGCGGGGGGATTTTCCCCGGCCTTTACACCCTTTCCATCGGCCGCTTGACAAGATGGCGGCTATGGGGTAGCATTTGCTGTAAAGAATGGTGTTCAGCAGATAGGAGAAAATGTATGGAAGCTGTGAATGCTGTCATTCCCATGGTGATTGAGTCATCGGGCCGCGGCGAGCGGGCCTACGATATTTATTCGCTGTTGCTCAAGGAGCGGGTGGTTTTCCTGGGCACCCCGATCAACGACCAGGTGGCCAACCTGATCGTGGCGCAGTTGCTCTATCTGGACCGGGAGGACCCTGAGAAAGAGATCTCGATGTACATCAACTGCCCGGGAGGGGAGATTTACCCCGGCCTGGCCATTTACGACACCATGCAGTTGATCCGGGCGCCGGTGTCCACCATCGCGGTGGGGTGGACAGCCAGCATGGGGACGGTGCTGCTGGCCGCCGGCCGCAAGGGCCGGCGCTATGCCCTGCCCCACGCGACCATCCATATGCATCCCGCCGGCGGCGGGGCGCGCGGCTACGCCCCCGACGTGGAGATCCAGGTGCGGGAGCTCCTCCGCATGCAGGAGCTGATCAAGCGCCTGCTCGCCAAACACACCGGCCAGCCCATCGAGCGAATATCGAAGGACTTCGACCGCGATTACTTCATGAACGCCTTACAGGCCCAGGAATACGGCATCATTGACGAAGTGCTGGGCGATGCCAGCGACGTTCCCACCACCTCCGCCTTCTTCGAGGCGATGGAAAAAGCCGCTGTGGCATCGGGTGGTTCGTGAAGCCATGGGCAGTACAAAGGAGCCGGATGTGACCAGGACGGGAAGCAGTACCATGCAGAGATGCTCCTTCTGCCGGCGAAGTCAGGAAGAGGTACATCGCCTGATCGCCGGCCCGGACAACGTCTTCATCTGCGACGAGTGCGTGGCCCTCTGCCAGGAGATCCTGGACGAGGAACCGCGCCCCAGCGAGGTGGACTTTGCCCTGGAAACCATCCCCACCCCTTCCGAAATCTTCGAGAAGCTCAACGAGTATGTGGTGGGGCAGGAGCGGGCCAAGAAGGTCCTCTCGGTGGCGGTGTACAACCACTACAAACGCATTCGCTCGCAGGCGCGTTCCTCCGACGTGGAGCTTCAGAAGAGCAATATCTTGCTGATTGGGCCGACCGGGTGCGGCAAAACCCTCCTGGCACAGACCCTGGCAAAGATTCTGAACGTGCCCTTCACCATCGCCGATGCGACGTCGCTGACCGAGGCCGGCTACGTCGGCGAGGATGTCGAGAACATCCTCCTGCACCTTATCCAGGCGGCGGATTACGACATTGCTCGGGCGGAGAAGGGCATCGTCTATATCGATGAGATCGACAAGATCGCCCGCAAGAGCGGTGATAATCCTTCCATCACGCGCGATGTCTCCGGCGAGGGGGTGCAGCAGGCCCTGCTGAAGATCATCGAGGGCACGGTCGCCAATGTCCCACCGCAGGGCGGGCGGAAGCACCCGCACCAGGAGTTCATCCAGATCAACACCACGAATATCCTGTTCATCTGCGGCGGCGCCTTCGATAATCTGGAGGATATCATCGCCAAACGGGTGGAGGAGAAGAGCCGCATCGGGTTCGCCGGCGTGCGCGAGATGAGGGAAGCGGCGGCGGGGCCGGCGCACGTCGACCCGGACGACAAGAACGAGCGCGAGCTCCTGCGCGTGGAACGGGAAATGCGGCGCAAGGCCCGCCTGCTCCAGGAAGTGACGCCGGATGACCTGCTCAAGTACGGTATGATCCCCGAATTCGTGGGCCGCATCCCGGTGGTGGTCAGCCTGGAACCGCTGGACCGAGAGATGATGAAGCGCATCCTCATCGAGCCGAAGAACGCCCTGACCAAGCAGTTCCAGCGGCTGTTCGCCCTGGACAATGTGGAGCTGATGTTCACCGAGGACGCGCTCGAGGCGGCCGCGACCGAGGCCTTCAAGCGCAAGACCGGCGCGCGGGGCCTGCGCACCATCCTGGAAGAAGCCCTGCTGGATGTGATGTACGAGATCCCCTCCCGCCCGGAGATCAAAAAGTGCATCGTGGATGCGGATGCCATCCTGGGCCGGCGCGCACCCCTGCTCCTGACGCAGGCCGACCACGTGGTGCCGCCCAGCGATCTGAAAGAGACCGCTTGAGCCGGCTCCACTGCCCGAATGAAAAGGGGCGTCGCAAGACGCCCCTTTTCTGTTTCTGCCGCGCGGGGGACAACCCCGGTGATGGGGGTCCCCGCATCACCTCCTTCAGGATTTTTCCAGGATGACCGTTTCCACCGGGCAGGCCTGGGCGAAGCGCTGGGCGTCGGAGAGGCCGCCCACAATGGCGCCGTAATGCATGGGGATGGCGAGCTTCGGTTTGATGGCGCCGGCGGCCTGCACCGCTTCCTCCGCCGTCATGACATAGGTCCCGCTGACGGGGAGCAGGGCGATATCCACGCGGAAACCCTTCATTTCGGGGATGAAATCGGTGTCGCCGGCGTGATAGATGCGCACGCCGTCCACCGTGACGATGAACCCCACATGGCCGGCGGATTTGGGATGGAACTGCTTGTCCACGTTGTAGGCCGGCACAGCCTCGATGGCAATCCCCTGCACCGTGACCTTATCGCCGGGCTTGACCGTCTCCACCGCCGCGCCCCGCACCTTCTTGGTGACGGCGGCGATGCTGACCACCGTGGTGCCGGGCTTGAGCAGTTTCTTCACATCGTCCGGGGAGTAATGGTCGAAATGGTCATGGGTGATGAGGATGATATCGGCTTTGGGTTCGCCGGCCTCAAGCTGATAGGGGTCAATGTAGATGACCTTGTCGGCGTCAATGCGGAAGGCATCATGGCCCAACCAGTGGATCTTCTTCAGCACCTTCTGAACCGCTTCGTCCACCATCTTGGCACCTCCTTCGCGATGCAAGACACATACTCCGGATCTCCACCTCCATTATACCAGCGCCAGGGGCGGGGGACAAGATAGGGAAATGGGATTGGGCGCGGGATGTGCTCCCTGGACTGCGGGGCGGAATGCGACAAGTATGCCGGGAATCGCGACATTCGCGAAAAATATGTCGTAAAAACTCTTGACAAACAATGGGTTTTGTGCTATTATATGCACAGCGCATATAGATACCTGGCATATATGCGCATGACAAATTATGAGCACAGGAGGTGATCGTATGCCAAGAGGAGATCGCACTGGACCCTTTGGGATGGGGCCGCGCACCGGCAGAGGAATGGGGTACTGCACCGGTCATCCGTATCCGGGGTATATGTATCCCGCCGGCTGCGGCGGCTATGGGTGGCGGCACCCCGGTGGGCACGGCTATCGCCACATGTTCTATGCCACAGGTCTGCCCGGCTGGATGCGCCCGAGCTGGTTAGGGGGCTGGGCAGATGTGCCGCCGGCCGCCCCGTATGCGCCGCCGGCCGAGGTCGAGGAGGGCTTCCTGCGCCGGCAGGCGGAATGGCTGCGCGCGGCGCTGGAGGATGTCGAACGCCGGCTGGAGGAGCTGACCGGGCGCAAGTCCACGGATGAGCCGGCCCCATGAGGCGAGGAGAACGGCCGCCGACGGAGCATGACAGCACGTACTCCGCCGGCGGCCGTTTTCTGTTATGAGGGTCCCTGACAACGGTCAGGCGCCTTTGCGCTGGGCCAGATAGCGCACCACCATGCTCAGCACGGCCTCCGCCGTCAGGCGCTTGTTGGTCTCGCGGTCGCCGGCCCAGAGGTGCCGCTCGCACCATTCTCCATCCGGGGCCGCCAGCGCCACATAGACCAGGCCGACTGGCTTCTCGGGTGTGCCTCCGGTGGGGCCGGCGATGCCGGTGGCGGAGATGGCGAGGTCGGAATGGAAGAGCCGGCGCGCTCCGCGCGCCATTTCCAGCGCCACCTGCTCGCTCACGGCGCCGTACAGCTCCAGGGAGCGGCGCGATACCCCCAGGATGCGTGCCTTGGCCTCGTTGGAATACGACACAACGCCGCCCAAAAAGTAGTTGGAACTGCCCGACACATTGGTGATGCGGTGGCTGATCAGCCCGCCAGTGCAGGATTCGGCCGTGGCGATGGTAAGGCCGGCCTCCGTCAACAGCCGGCCGAGCTGGACCTCCAGTGCTTCCTCATGTTCCCCCATAGCGCCTCCCTCACACAGCCGGCAGGAAGAAAAACGCCAACCCGACGATGAAATAGACCACCAGGAGCTGGGCGCCTTCCAGCCAGTTGGATTCCCCGTCGAGCGCCACCAGTGTGGTGATGAGCGCCGCGGCGATGAGCGCGATCAGCTCGAACTGGTTGAAGACCAGCGTCAGCGGATTCCCCATCAGCAGGCTGATGAAGACCAGGAGCGGCGCGACCAGCAGGGCGATCTGCAGGCTGGAGCCAAAGGAGATGTTCAGGCTCAGCTCCATGCGGTTCTTCCAGGCCATTTCCACCGCCACCAGGTGTTCCGCCACGTTGCCCACCAGGGGGATGAGGATGACGCCGAGGAAGAACTCGGTGACGCCGAGGGAAGCGATGACTGGCTCGACGGCGCCCACCAGGATTTCGCTGAGCCAGGCGATGAGGCCGGCGGCGCCGGCCAGCAAAGCAATGGTGAGGCCCAGCGGCTGACGGGAGGTGTGCGGGGCGGCTGTCTCGCCGTGCGCGCCGCGCAGGGCGAAAGCCACACTGCTGATGTAAATGAGGATCATGGCGCCGGCCACCCCCAGGCTCAGATACTCCACCGCCATATGGCTGGTGGCCTCGATGGAATGGCTGAAGAGCGAGGGGATGCTCAGGGCGATGATGGCGAGGACGGACATGGTGGCGTTGGTGCCGGCGTGGGTGCGGTCAAACCGCTGTACCCCGTTGCGCCATCCGCCCAGGAAAATGCTGGCGCCGGTGATGAGCAGTAAGTTGCCCAGGATGGAGCCGGTGATGGAGGCCTTGACCAGCTCCAGCAGTCCTTCTTTGATGGCAAAGATGGTGATGATAAGCTCCGCGGCATTGCCCATAGTGGCGTTGAGGAGGCCGCCGACGCGCGGGCCGGCCCGCTCCGCCAACTGCTCGGTCGCTTCCCCCAGGATGCCGGCCAGCGGCACGACCCCGACCGCCGCGCTGAAAAATATCAGCACCGGGTTCCAGTGCAGGAACCATCCCACGATGGTCAGAGGGACAAAGATGAGGAGCAGATACAGGTAGTTCATCGGCGGAAATGCTCCCAGAAGTGTGTCGGCGCCTGCACGTGCCCCGCCGGGTGCAGGGCCGGCGAAGCGGTGGTCTTCGGCACGATGACGCGCAGATACTGGGGCACCACCTCGATCTCGACCGGCGCATAGCCGGCCAGATCGCCGTCCACCTGGATGGAGAGCGGCCGCGCCGGCCGCACCACCAGATGCCGCGCCTGATGATAGGCGACCTCCGGACTGCGGGTGTGCAGGCCCAGCAGGATGCTGAAAAAGTGGAGATAGGCGGACAGGCCGGTGTAGCCCTGGAAAATACAGACGTCCAGCAATCCATCGGTCAGGCTGGCCATGGGAGCGATGCGCAGGAAGCCGGCGTACAACTGGATGTTGCTGGCAACCACCAAGAGCGCGCGCCGCTCCAGCTTGCGGCCGTCCAACTCGATGTACATTTTCGTGCCGGTGAGGGAGAGGGTCTGTGCCACGGCGGCGATGGCGAAGGCCAGCATGCCCAGCCTGCGCTTGTGCTGGGGCCGGCTTTCCACCTGCGCGGTGACCTCGGCATCCATCCCTATCCCGACCCACATCAGGAAATAGCGGTCGTTGACGCGCCCGACGTCCACGACACGCCATTCCCCTTCCACCATCATGCGGGCGGCTTCCTGCACGGCGTTCGGATGCAGGGGGGTGGTCAGCGGAAGGCCGATCTCACGCGCCCAGACGTTGGTGGTGCCCACCGGCAGGACACCCAGGGCGGTATCGGTGCCGGCGATGCCGTTGACCACCTGTCCGATGGTGCCGTCGCCGCCGGCGGCAATAGCCACGTCATAGCCCTGCAGGGCGGCCTCGCGCGCGAACAGCATGGCGTCGAACCGCCCGTGAGTGACTCGCCAGGTGACCTCCCAGCCGCTGGCTTCCAGCTCGCGCACCGCGTCGCGCAGTTCATCCTCCGCCTGGTGGGGGCCGGCGGATGGATTGTAGATCAGCATAGCCCGCATGGGCTCTCTCCCGAGGAGTTGTGACTGACAAGGCCATTATATGTGTTCTGCGGGTTCCTCACAAGTCCGCGCGGGCAGTGGTACCGGAAGGGGGCGAAGCCCACCAGCGGTCTGGGATTGTCAGAAGGATGGATTCCGGTATAATGTGGAGGTTGAACCTGCCTGACATTGAAGCTTCAATGATAGGGAGAAAGCGGTTATGCGGCCATTTGCATTAGGGCATGTGCGCAGGGGACTGCCGGCCGCCGGCGAGTCCGCCTGGTCGCGCGTGCCCTATGTCCTCGAGCTGGCACTGCCGTCCGCCGGCGAGCAACTGCTCAGCATGCTGGTCGGCCTAGTAGATACCTTCCTGGTCGGACACCTGGGGGCCGCCCCGCTGGCGGCGGTGGGCCTGGCGAACCAGTGGATCATGTTCGCGATGGTGCTGTTCAGCGCGGTGGGCACCGGCGCTACCGCCCTGATCGCCCGCATGGTGGGGGCAGGGGATATGGACACTGCCAATCGGGTCCTGCGGCAGGCCATGCTCCTGGCCCTGGCGTTCGGGTTGGTGATGACTGCCGCCATCGAGATCTGGGCGGAGCCGGCCATGGTGCTCATGGGGGCGGACGCGGAGACGGTGGGGCTGGGCGTCACGTTCCTGACCATCGCCGGCTCGACATATGTGTTTTCCTCGCTCATGTTTATCGGCAATGCCTGCCTGCGCGGCGCCGGCGACACCCGCACGCCCCTGTGGGTGATGCTCATCGTCAACGGCATCAACATCGTGGTGGCCTGGGTGCTGGTGAACGGCATGCTGGGGTTCCCCCGCCTGGGGGTCGCCGGCTCCGCCACGGGTGCCATGTTGGGCCGGCTGGTGGGCGGACTGCTGGTGGTCTTCCTGCTGTGGCGTGGGCGCAGTGGGCTGTGCCTGCGTTCCGGCCGGCTGGCCCTCGACGTTTCGCTGGTGCGGCGCATCCTGCGGGTGGGCGTGCCCACCGGCGTGGAGCAGTTGATCTTCCGCCTGGGCATGATGTCCTATGTCCGCGTGGTGGCCGCGCTGGGCACCATTGCCTATGCCGCCCATCAGGTGGCCATCAATGCCGAGTCGCTGTCCTATATGCCGGGCTTCGGCTTTGCGGTGGCCGCCACGACGTTGGTGGGCCAGGGGCTGGGGGCGAAGGACCCGGAGCGCGCCGAGCGGGATGGCTTCATCGCCTTTGCCATCGGCGCCGGCATCATGACCATCATGGGTGTCTGCTTCATCATCTTCGCCCGCCCCATCGTCAGCTTCTTCACCAGTGAGGCGGAGGTGATCGCCGCCGGCGCCGGCCCTCTGCGGCTGGTGGGCTTCTCGCAGTTGTTCCTGGCCTCATCCATGATTTTCGCCGGCGCCCTGCGCGGGGCCGGCGATACCCGCGCTCCCATGCTCATCAATGGCGCCAGCGTGTGGGGGGTGCGTGTTCCGCTGGCCCTGCTCTTCACCCAGGTGTTGGGGGCGGGGTTGATCGGTGCCTGGATCGCGATGGTGATTGACCTGGGCATCCGCGGCACCCTGATGTTCACCCGTTTCCAGGCGGGCAAATGGAAGACTGTGGAGGTGTAAAGTGACGCTGGAAGAAAAGGAGCAGGAGCTGAAGCGCCGGCTGGCCGAACTGGGCTCCGTGGCGGTCGCGTTCTCGGGTGGGGTGGACAGCACATACTTGCTCGCCGTCGCTGTCGAGACCCTGGGCAGGGAAAACGTGCTGGCCCTCACCGAGGATTCCGCCCTTATCCCGCGCAGTGAGGTCACTGCATCCCAGGAGCTGGCGCGCCAACTGGGGGTGGCGCATCGCATCATCCAGATGGATGTGCTGGCCGAGGACGGCATCGCGGCCAATCAACCGGACCGCTGCTATCACTGCAAACATGCGGTGCTTTCCCGGCTCCTGGCCGAGGCGAGGGCCGCCGGCATCCCCCACCTGGTGTACGGCGCGAACCGCGATGACCACGGGGATTACCGTCCAGGTCAGCGGGCGGCGGAGGAGCTGGGGGTGCGCGCCCCATTGGACGAGGCCGGCCTGACCAAGGCGGAGATCCGGGAGCTGTCGCGCCGGCGCGGCCTGCCCACCTGGGACAAGCCGGCGATGGCCTGCCTGGCCTCGCGCTTCCCCTACGGCACGGCGCTGGAGCCGAAGGCGCTCTCCCAGGTGGAACGCGCCGAGGATTACCTGCGTCATGAATTGGGACTGCGCGCCCTGCGGGTGCGGCACCACGGCCCTGTGGCGCGCATCGAACTGCCCCCGGAGGATTGGGAGAAAGTGCTGGAGCCGGCGGCGCGCCAGAAGCTGTTGGCCGCCTTTCGGGAGATCGGCTTCACGTTCGTGACACTGGACCTGCAGGGACTGCGCAGTGGCAGTATGAACGCGTTATTGTAGCCGCCGTCATGCATCGTGAAGGGGAGGAATGGATGAGCCCGAGACACGTCTGGCCCGAAGAGGAAGCACCCTTATCCCGTCCCGATGTGGAGCGACAGCAGCGCGCCGGCGTGCCGGAGGTGATCCTGGCCAACCGCAAGCCGGGCGACACGGTGCTGACCATCGTGCGGCACTTTATGGAGCGTGCCGGCCGTGCTCTCCTCAGCCGGGTGCCGCCGCGCCTGGAACAGCGCCTGAAGGAGGAGTGGACGCGCGACGATGTGGTGCTGGACTGGTACCCCCATGCCCGCGCCATGGTGATCCGGCGGGCAGATTTTGTCGTTCCGCCCAACGGCGGACGGGTGGGCGTGATCACCGCCGGCACGGCCGATATCCCCATCGCCGAAGAAGCGGTCATGCTCCTGAAAGAAATGGGGTGCGAGGTGAGCACTGCCTTTGACGTGGGGGTGGCCGGCCTGCACCGTCTCTTTGAGCCGCTTCAACGCCTCATCAACGAGACGGATGTGGATGTGATTATTGTGGCCGCCGGCATGGACGGCGCCCTCCCCTCGGTCGTCTCGGGCCTGGTGGATGTGCCGGTCATCGGCCTGCCCACCTCCGTGGGCTATGGGTTCGGCGGGCGCGGCCACAGCGCGCTCCTCTCCATGCTCCAGACCTGTGCGCCGGGCCTGGCCGTGGTGAATATTGACAACGGCATCGGCGCGGCGGCGGTCGCCGGCCTCATCGCTATGCGGGCGGCGCGGGCGCGCGCCGGCCTGACGCGCCCCTCCCAGGAGTAGCACCATGAGCCAGCGCATTGCCTATTTCGACTGCTTCAGCGGCGCCAGCGGGGATATGCTGGTGGGAGCCATGCTGGACGCCGGCGTTTCGCTGGAGGCCCTGCAGGCTGAGCTGGCCAAAGTCCCTCTCATAGGCTACACCGTGACGTGCGAGCACCGCACCCAACAGCACCTGGCCGGCACCAAGTTCAGCGTCCATATCGCCCACGAGGAGCACCACCATCGGCATCTGGCGGATATCGAGGCCATCTTCGCCGCGTCCTCCCTGCCGGCGGAGGATGTAGCGCGCATCCTGGCAGTTTTCCGCCGGCTGGCGCGCGCCGAGGCCAAGGTCCACGGCACCAGCATCGAGGAGGTCCATTTTCACGAGGTCGGCGCGGTGGACAGCATCGTGGACATCGCCGGCGCGGTCATCGGCCTGCGCCTGCTGGGCGTGGACAAAGTGTATGCCTCTTCCCTGCCCCTGGGGAGCGGCATGGTGCAGACCTCGCACGGCCCTCTGCCGGTGCCGGCGCCGGCGACGCTGGAACTGCTGGCCGAGGCCGGCGCGCCGACGCGGCCCCTCGACGCCGGCACCGAGCTGGTGACGCCCACCGGCGCCGCTATCCTGTGCGAGCTGGCGGAATTCCGTCAGCCGGCGATGCGCATTCAGCGGGTCGGCTACGGCTTCGGCACCAAGCTCCTCCCCTGGCCGAATGTCCTGCGCCTGTGGATCGGGGAGCCTGCCGATGTCTCTCATGCGGAGCCGGCGCTGGAGACGGTGGCGGAACTGGCCTGCAACATTGACGATATGGCCGGCCAGGGGCTGGGCTTTGCGATGGAGCGGCTGTTCGCCGCCGGCGCGCTGGACGTCTGGTTCACGCCGATCCAGATGAAGAAGGACCGGCCGGCGGTGCAGTTGGGGGTGCTGTGCCGGCCGGAGGACGTGGCGCGGCTGAGCCGGCTGCTGCTGGAGGAGACCACCACCTTCGGCGTGCGCCACCAATTGTTACTGCGCTACGTGGCGGGGCGCTCTTTCGTGGAGGTGCACACCCCCTGGGGGCCGGTGCGCGCCAAGGCCAAACTGCTGGGCGGCCGGGTGGTCTCCGTGGCCCCGGAATATGAATCCTGTGCCCAGGCGGCGCGCCAGGCCGGCGTGCCGCTGGCGCAGGTGTATGAGGCGGTGCTGGCCGGCTGGCGCGCCGGCGATCTGCACCCGCTCGACAAGTAACAGCCAATGGTGATGTTCTGACATGGTGAACCTTTCGCCCGAACTGCAGGAGCAACTGGATACACTGCCGCAGAAGCCGGGCGTGTACATTATGAAGGATGCCGCCGGCAAGGTCATTTACGTCGGCAAGGCGGTCAACCTGCGCAGTCGCGTGCGCTCGTACTTTCATGAGTCCGCGCAGGGCAACATGAAGACGGCGCGTCTGGTCGCGGACATCGCCGGCATCGAGTTCATCGTCACCGCCTCCGAGCTGGAGGCCCTCGTGCTGGAAAACACTCTCATCAAGCGCTACCGCCCGCGCTACAACGTGCGCCTGCGCGATGACAAGACCTATCCCTATGTCCGGGTCACCTGGCACGAGCCTTTTCCGAAGGTCATGCTGACGCGCCATGTGGTGCGGGACGGCTCGCGCTATTTCGGGCCGTACACCTCGGTGCAGGCGGTGCATCAGACGCTGGATGTCCTGCGCCGGCTCTTCCCCTTCCGCACCTGCGACCTCGAGATCACCGGCCGGGACCCGCGCCCCTGTCTGTACTATCACATTAAGCGCTGTAGCGGCCCCTGCATCGGCGCTATTTCCCAGGAGGAGTACCGGGACAAGATCGCCCAGTTGATGCTGTTCCTGGAGGGGCAGACCGGTGAGGTGGTGCGCCGGCTGGAAGCCCAGATGAAAGAAGCCGCGGAGGCCCTGGAGTTCGAGCGGGCGGCGCAACTGCGGGACCAGATTTGGGCGATCGAGAAAGTGGTGGAAGGGCAAAGGGTGGTCTCGCCGCACCTGCGCGACCACGATGTCGTCGCCTTTGCCCGCGATGACGGCAACGCCTGTGTGCAGGTCTTCTTCGTGCGCAACGGCCGGCTCATCGGCCGCGAATATTTCTTCATGGAAGGTGCCGAGGGGGAAGAAGCCGGCGCGATCCTCTCCTCGTTCCTCTCCCAGTTTTACGCCGAGGCCTCTTCTGTGCCGCCGGAGATCATCCTGCCGGTGGAGGCCGACGAGGCCAATATCATCAAGCAGTGGCTGGCCAGCAAGCGCGGCGCCGATGTGGTGCTGATGGTGCCGCAGAACACCGAGCGGCAGAGCCTGCTCCAGATGGCCCAGGAGAATGCCCGCGAGACCCTGGAAGCCATGCGCGCCCAGTGGATGTCCGACCAGGCCAAGCAGGCCGGCGCCGTGTCGGCCCTGCAGGAGGCCCTGATGCTTCCGAAGCCGCCGGCGCGCATCGAGTGCTACGACATCTCCAACATCCAGGGCACCGCGGCTACCGGGAGCATGGTGGTGTTCGTCAACGGGGTGCCCCGCAAGAGCGATTATCGCCGTTTCCAGATCCGCACCGTGGAGGGCGCGGACGATTACGCCATGATGCGCGAGGTCCTGCGCCGGCGCTTCCTGCGCTATCAGCAGGCCCTGGAGGAGGGGCGCCAGTCCACGGCGCGCAGTCTGCCGGACGCCTTCGCCCTCCTGCCGGACCTGCTCATCGTGGATGGGGGGAAGGGCCAGCTCCATGTGGCGCTGGAGGTGCTGGAGGAAATGGGCCTGCGGGAGAGCGTGCCGGCGGCCGCGCTGGCCAAGCAGGAGGAGGAAATCTACCTGCCGGATATGCCAGAGCCCCTGCGCCTGCCGGCGGATTCGCCGGCGCTCCACCTGCTCCAGCGCATCCGCGATGAGGCGCACCGCTTCGCCGTGGGCTATCACCGCCACCTGCGCGAGGCCGGCGCCCTGCGTTCCATGCTCGATGAAATCCCAGGCATTGGGCCGCGGCGCCGGCAGGCCCTGCTGAAGCATTTCGGCTCCCTGGAGCGCATCCGCCAGGCCAGCGTGGAGGAGCTGGCCCAGGTGCCCGGCATGACCCGCCAGGCCGCCGAGCGCCTCAAGGAATATCTGGGGGGATGAGCGCCATGCGCATTCATCTTCCCCGCGGCGGATGTTGGCCCCACCGGCTGTCTCTCGCCTGGAACATCGCGGTGCTGGCAATCACGGCGTTCGTCAGCGCCGTCTGGGCGAATATATGGGTGGATTCCCTGCGCGATTATCGTCCTCCGCTGGCGCAGTGGGACGCGACGGCCTCCGACGCGCCGGCGGGGCCGGCGCTGATCGAAGGGCTGGTGCTGGTCCTGCTGGAGGGTGTGCCGGCGGATTACCTGGATAGGACGCCGGCGCTGGCGGGGATTTCTGCGGCGCATGTCCGGATGACGGGACCGTTGAGCAGTTACACGCCGGCCAGCGGATGGATTACCCTGGTCAGCGGGGCTTCCCCGAGATTGGCCGGCGCGCCCCTGCAGGGCGCGGCCGACAGCGTGTTATGGTACGCGCGGGCGGAAACCCTGTTTGACGTCACCGCGGACGCCGGCCGGCAGACCGCGCTGTACGGCCCGGTCTGGTGGCGCGGCATGGTTGCCGCGGCAAAGCGCAGTGAGAGCGTGCTGTTCGGATCCGCCGGCGAGCCGGCCGCGCTGGCCGCGCTGGCGGAGGCCCGCCGGCAGTTGGAGAGCCAGCCGCCGGCGCTGACCCTTGTGCATGTGCGCTGGCCGGATGGTTTCCCCACCGCTTCCCTGGATGACGCCCTGCGCGGGCTTGTCCGGGCGGTGGAGCCTTCCCGACAGACGCTCCTGCTGGCGGCCGCGCCGGCGCGGGGAACCGCCCGGCTGATGGCCTTTGGCTGTGGCATCCGTCCGGGTGCCTATACGGGCATGCGTCCCGCCGATATCGCGCCGACAGCGGCGGCCTTGCTGGGGGTGCCGGCGCCGGCGAGGTCGGAGGGCACGATCTTTCGCTCTCTGCTGGCATGGGATGCGGAGGCGGAGGCGCGCTCCCTTGCGGCGCTGGCCGAGGTCCGCTGGAAGCTGGCCGAGGCCTATCTGGCCGGCATGGGCGCCTCTCTGGACGTGGGCCCCCTGCTCGGCGAGCGGGAGGCGGTGCGTCAGGCGGTGGGGGCCGGCCGCTGGCCGGCGGCCCGGGAAGGGGCGGAGAAGCTCCTGGCAGTGCTGGACGGGCTGATGCGCGAGGCGTACCACCGGCGCGTCTGGGGCGACCGGCTCTGGCGGCTGTGGCTGCCGATCATGTACCTGGCCGGCGCGATATTGATGCAGGGGCGTGCCTGGCGGCGGAAGGAACTTCCGCTGGCGCCGGCGCTGATAACTGTTGCGGCGGCCGGCCTGCCGGCCGTTTGGCTGACTCTGTCGCGGGGAACCCGTATCCTGGAATCCTTCGCCGGCTGGCAGTGGGTCCTGGCCGGCCTGGGAGCTTGGGGGACGCTGGCCGGCCTGTGGGGCATGTGGGTACTGCGGCGGGAATCCTGGGACATTTGGGAACGCTGGCGTCGGGCCGCAGGCCTGGTTCAACTCCTGGCGGCCATCTGGGGCCTGCCGCTGGCATTCCTGATGTGGTGGCAAGGGCTGGTGGTGTGGTGGGACCTGCCGGCGCCGGCGGGAGCGGCCGCCCAGGCGGTGCTCCTGACGCAGTTGGCCGGCCTGTGCGCTGGCGGACTGGCCGGCATACTGGCAGCGCCTTTTCTGAAAAGCTGAACAGGATGGAGCGGGAGCGTATGCGGATTGCCATCACCGGGCATCGAGGGCAGTTGGGCGAGTGGCTGGTGCGCCGGCTGGAGGGCCATGAACTGCTGTTGCTGGGCCGGCCGGAGCACGACATCACGCGGCCGGAGCGTATCGTGCCGGCCATTGTTGGGTTCCGGCCGGACGTGGTGATCCACTCTGCGGCCTTCACCAACGTGGACGGCTGTGCACGCGACCCCGATACCGCCTATCTGGTCAACGCGCTGGGCACGCAGAACGTCGCCGTCGCCTGCCAGAAGGCCGGCGCGGCCATGGTCTATATCAGCACCAACGAGGTGTTCGACGGGACGAAAGGCTCCCCCTACCTGGAACAGGACGAGCGCCATCCCATTAATCCCTACGGCTGGTCGAAGTACGCCGGCGAGCGTTTCGTGGAGACCCTGCTGGAGCGCTTTTACATCGTGCGCATCGCCTGGCTGTTTGCCCCCGGCCGGACCAATTTTGTGAGCAAAATCTGCGCGCTGGCGCGGGAGCGCGGCCGGCTGTCCATCGTCACGGACGAGATCAGCTCCCCCACCTATGCCCCGCACCTGGCGGACGCGCTGGCGCGCCTGATCGAGACGGGGCATTACGGGGTCTATCACCTTGCCAACGAGGGCTCCTGCTCGCGGTATGAGTTCGCGCGCTATTTCCTGCCGCGGGCCGGCCTGGGCCACGTGCCGGTGGAGCCGATCACATCGGACCAGTTCCAGCGGCCCAGCAAGCCGCCCCTGCACTGCATCCTGCGCAATTTCGCCGCCGCGCATCTGCTGGGCATTCAGCTCCCGCCCTGGGAGGAGGCGGTGGAGGATTATTTCCGCCGGCTGGAGGGGCGATGAGCACAGAGCCGCTGGTCAGCGTCATCATCCCCAACTGGAACGGCGCGGGCTTACTGCCGGCGTGCCTGGATTCCCTGCGCGCCCAGACGTACCGCCGGCTGGAAATCATCGTCGTGGACAATGCCTCCACCGATCATTCGGTGACGCTGGTACGCGAGCAGTATCCCGAAGTGCGGTTGGTGGTCCTGCCGGAGAACCGGGGCCTGACGGGCGGGGTCAACGCCGGCATTCGCGCCGCGCAGGGCGAGATCATCGCCCTGCTCAATAACGACGCCGAGGCAGAGCCGGCGTGGGTGGAGGCGCTGGTGCAGGCGCTGGAGTCCCATCCCGAGGCCGGCTCGGCGGCGTCCAAAATGCTGTTGCACGATCGGCGCGATGTGCTGAATTCCGCCGGCGACACCTACGGCCTGGACGGGATCCCGGGCAACCGCGGCGTTTGGGAGCGTGATGTCGGCCAGTATGACCATGATATCGAGGTCTTTGGCGCGTGCGGCGGTGCGGCGGCGTACCGGCGCGCCATGTTGGACGAGATCGGCTTCTTCGATGAGGAGCTGTTCATGTACTGCGAGGATGTGGACCTGGCGTGGCGGGCGCAGATCGCCGGCTATCGCTGTGTCTTCGCGCCGGCGGCGCGGGTCTATCACCGGCTGAGCGCCACGGGCGGCGGGCCGCTGGCCAGCTTCTATACGGGGCGCAACACCCTGTTGGTCATCGCCAAGGACTATCCGCCGGCGCTCCTGCGCCGCTATTGGCCGCTGGTACTGCGCGCCCAACTGCGCATCGCCTGGGATGCCCTGCGGGCCTGGCGGGGAGCGGCGGCGCGGGCACGACTGCGCGGGCAGTTGGCCGGCCTGCGCCTCTTCCGGCGGTGGACGCGCAAGCGGGCTGAGGTCTACCGCCTGCGGAGGGTCAGCGATGCGGAGCTGGAGGCCCTGCTCCGGCGCGGGTAAGCGCGAAGGCGTTGGAGAGTTATGGGACCATGGTATGTCAGGCGCTGGAGCCAACGGGCAAGAGGAGATACACCCTTACCCCTGTCCCCATCCCCGCATGCGGGGAAGGGGAACGGGGATGGGGCTTTTGAACCGGGTGTACCAGCCTGGCGTTTTCAACACCTGCGTGCGCGCGCTGATTGACGAAAGCGCGCCGGCGGGGTATCATATACCGCGCACGCGGGTGTGTAGGGTGGTCCATATTCACGATGGGGAAAACAATCTATGGAACGTGAGCCGTATTTGTCCGTGGTGGTGCCGGCGTACAACGAGGAAAAGCGTCTGCCCGGCACGCTGGAGCGCATCTGCGCCTATCTGGGAAAGCAGACCTACCCGTCCGAGGTGATCGTGGTGGATGACGGCAGTGAGGATGCGACGGTGCGGGTGGCCCGCGAGGTGCTGGAACGGGCGGCGCCGGCGCAGGCCGCCTGGCGCGTTATCGAGAACGATCACCGCGGCAAGGGATACACGGTCCGCACCGGCATGCTGGCCGCGCGGGGACAGTACATCCTCTTCACCGATGCGGATTTAGCGACGCCTATCGAGGAGGTCGAGAAACTGCTGGCGCCTCTGCAGGCCGGCTATCAGGTGGCGATCGGCTCACGGGAGGGGGTGGGGGCACTGCGCCTGGAAGAACCCTGGTACCGCCACTTCATGGGGCGGGTGTTCAACCTGCTGGTGCGCATCGTGGCCGGCACCCATTACGAGGACACCCAGTGCGGCTTCAAAGCGTTCCAGCGGGAAGCGGCATATGACCTGTTCAACCGCCTGCATATCTACGGCTCCCAGGCGAAGGTCATCAAGGGGGGCGCGGTGACCGCCTTCGACGTGGAGGTGCTGTTCCTGGCCGGCAAACGCGGCTATCGCGTCAAAGAAGTGCCGGTAGTTTGGCGCTACGGCGAGAACACCAAGGTCAACCCTTTGCGCGATTCGGTGCGCATGTTCCGCGATATCGTGCGGGTGCGCCTGAACGACTGGCGCGGCTATTATCGAGACTGATACCTTGCAAGGAGCGAAATCTCCATGACATCCCCCGAACTGCGTCTGCAGGTACTGTCGGAAGCCCAGGTCTCCCGCATTGAGGACACCGCCTACCGCCTGCTCGAAGAGGTGGGCATCTCCCTCCAACATCCCGAGGCGCGGGAGCGCCTGCACGGCATGGGCTGTCGGGTGGAGGGGGAGCGCGTTTTCATCCCCTGCCACGTGGTGGATAAGGCGCTGAGCACTCTCCGGCCCCACACCACATTGTACAGCGTGGATGGGGCGCGCTCCCTGACGCTGGGGGATGGGAGGGTGCGCTTCCACAACGCCGGCGGCCCGCCTTTCATCTATGACCTGCTGACCGGACAGCGCCGGCCGGCGCTCCTGCAGGATGTGGCGGATGCAGCGCGCCTGCTGGACGCCCTGCCGCAGGTGGATGTGGTGATGCCGCTGTGCGGCGCCCAGGATGTGCCGGCGCCGCTGATGGTGATCGCCTCCGCGGAAACTGCCATGCGGCACACGCGCAAGCCCTTCCATGCCGGCTATGTGGAGAAGCCGGAAGAGGTGCATTATCTGGTGGAGCTGGCGAAGGCCTGCTGTGGGGGCGAGGAAGCATATCGCCGACAACCCACCACCGCCATCATGGCCTCGCCGGTCAGCCCGCTGACCTTCACCTATCAGGTCACGGCCGCCATCATGGCGATCGCCGAGTCCGGCACACCGTATCATTCCCTGCCGGCACCCTCCCTGGGAGCCACCAGCCCGGTGACCATGGCCGGCGCGCTGGCCCAACAGCATGCCGAGGTACTGGCCAGCTTCGTCATCGCCGCCTCGGTGCGGCCGGACCTGCCGGTGCTGTACTGCTCGCGCATCAACGGGCTGGACCCGCGCACCGCTATCTCGACCTGGGGAAGCCCGGAGGTGGGCATCACCGGCGCCGGCGCGGCCGCGCTGGCCCATCACCGCGGCTTCCTGTGCGACTGCTACGGCTTCTGCACCAGCGCCGCCCTGCTGGACCCGCAGTTCGCCTACGAGCGCTACAACAACGCCTTTTTGCCGGCGCTGGCCGGCGCGGACATCCTTTCCGGCGTCGGGGTGCTGGAGAACAATATGGCGGTCAGCCTGGAAGCGGCCGTCATTGACGATGAGCTGATCAGCCTCCTGCGGCACACCCTGCGGGGGCTGGAGGTCACGGACGAGACGCTGGCCTTTGAGGTCATGCGGGAAGCCATACCCGCCGGCGGCATGTTCCTGGACCAGCTCCACACCGTGCGGCATATCCGTGCCGGCGCTATCTGGCTGCCGGCCGTCAGCGAGCGCCCCAGTGGTTCCGCCGAAGAGCGGCATATCGGGGTTGTGGAGCGCGCCCGGGCGCGGGCCAGGGAATTGCTCCAGAAACATGAGGTGGAACCATTGCCCGAACATGTCTGCCAGCAGTTGGACGAGATCATGGAGGAGGCCAGGCGCCGCCTGGTGGAGGAATGATTATGGAAGAGCAGTTGTCGGTCTTGCGGGCGTTGGAGGAAGCCATTGCACGGCGGGAGCCGGCGGTGCTGGCCACCGTGGTGGAGGTACGGGGTGCCTCGCCGGCCCAGCCGGGCTTCAAACTGCTCCTGCGGGCGGATGGCACTCATATTGGGAATGTCGGCGGGGGCGCGCTGGAGCAGGAGGTCCTGCGCCAGGCCGGCGAGGTGCTCCGCCAGGGGCAGGCGCGGCTGGTGCATTACAGCCTGCGCGAGGAGGGGGAGGACGCCCTGGGGATGTTGTGCGGAGGGGACGTGACCGTCTTCCTGGAGCCCTTTCTGCCCCAGCCCATCTTGCTGATTGTCGGCGGAGGGCATATCGGCCGGCCGCTGGCGGAGATGGCGCGCATCGTCGGCTATGAGGTCCAGGTGGTGGACGTGCGGCCGGAGCGGGGGGACCGCAGGCAGTTGGACCCCTCGGCCATCACGCCGGACACCTACGTGGTGCTGATTACGGAAAATCATGTGACGGATGAGGAGGCACTGCGGCAGGTACTGCGCACTCCGGCCGCCTATATCGGCATGATCGGCTCGCTCCGCAAAGTGCGCACCATCTTCGAACACCTGCGCGCGGAGGGCTTCAGCGAGGCCGATCTGGCGCGGGTGCGGGCGCCCATCGGCCTGGACCTGGGAGGGAGACTGCCGGCGGAGATCGCGCTGGCCATCCTGGCGGAGATCGAATGTGTGCGGCACGGGGGGAGCGGCCGGCCGCGTTCGGAGCCGGCCGGATAAGCCCGCCGATTCGGTCGGCGGGAGGAGGGGGCCGGGTTTGGAGCCAGTGCCTTTCTTATGCTATAATTCTCCGGGTATGGTGCCGGCAGTGGCATCTGTCCGGTGAACATCGGGTGATGAGGAGTTTGGGGTGATCAGTCCACTGAACGCGTTGATGGGGCTATTTTCGCTGGATATCGGCATAGACCTGGGCACGGCCAACACCCTGGTCAATGTGCGCGGCAAAGGCATTGTCATCAATGAGCCCTCGGTGGTGGCCATTGACAAGAAGACCAAGAAGCCGCTGGCCATTGGTCTGGAAGCTAAGGAGATGATCGGCCGCACCCCTGGCAACATTATCGCGGTGCGGCCCCTGCGCGACGGCGTGATTTCCGACTTCGACATGACGGAGCGCATGCTCCATTACTTCATTTATAAGGTGCATGAGCAGATGGTACTGCGCATCCCGCGCCCACGGGTGGTGGTGGGCATTCCGAGCGGGGTGACTGAGGTGGAGAAGCGCGCCGTGTACGATGCCACGCTGAGCGCCGGCGCGCGGGAGGCCTATCTCATCGAGGAACCGATGGCCGCGGCGATCGGCGCCGGCCTGCCGGTCACCGAGTCCGTCGGCAGTATGATCGTGGACATCGGCGGCGGTACCACGGAAGTAGCCGTCATCTCCCTGGGCGGCATCGTCACCAGCCGCTCCATCCGCGTCGCCGGCGATGAGATGGACGAGGCCATCATCCAGTACGCGCGCCAGAAGTACAATCTCTTCATCGGCGAGCGCATGGCGGAGAAGTGCAAGATCGCCATCGGTTCGGCGTACCCCATGGAGCGCGAGCAGACCATGACCCTGCGCGGGCGCAATCTGATTACTGGCCTGCCTGAATCGGTGGAAGTGAGCAGTGTGGAAATCCGCGAGGCGCTCTCCGACTGCGTGCAGATGATCGTGGACACGGTGCGTGATGCGCTGGACGAGACGCCGCCAGAATTGGTGGCGGACCTGATGGAACAGGGGATTGCCCTGGCCGGCGGCGGTGCCCTCCTGCACGGCATTGCCCAGCGCCTGTCCGAAGAGACGAAGATGCGCGTCTATGTGGCCGATGACCCGATGACCTGTGTGGCGCGCGGCGCCGGCAAAGTGCTGGAATCGCTGGACGTACTGCGCAAAGTCCTGGTCAGCACCCAGCGCGGCAGTACAGCCCATTAAGCGGCGGTGCAGTGAACGCAAGGCGTATCCCGGGAGCAATACCCGTTGAAGCGATGGCGAGGCTACAGCCTCTGGATGGTTGTTCTGGGCGCTCTGCTGATCCTGGGCATCGTGCTGGACCGCATCGGCTTGCTGAACCCGGCCGAGGGAGGGGTCTTCCGGGTGTTTGAGCCGGTCCAATCGGCCTTCGTGGGGATTGGACAAGGCGTCTCGGACCTGGTGCAGACGGCGCGTGATCTGCGGGACCTGCGGCAGCGCAACCAACAGCTTGTCGAACTGGTGAACCAGCTCGCGGTGGAGAACGTGCGTCTCAAAGAGGTGGAGGCGGAGAACGAGATCCTCCGCCGGCTGTTGGACTTCGCCCAATCCAGCCCGGGGCACACCTTTAAAGCCGCCGAAGTGCGCACCCGCGTGATCGGCCGCCAGCCGGATAACATCTCCCAGTTCATCTTGATCGCGGCCGGCTCCAACGATGGCATTCAGGCCGGCATGCCCGTGGTCACCGAACGCGGCCTGGTCGGGCGGGTGGAGACGGTCTATCCCACGCTTTCCAAGGTTCGGCTCATTATTGATACCAGCAGTGCGGTCAGCGCGCTGGTCCAGCGCACGCGTGCCACCGGCGTGGTGAAGGGCCAGCCGGGCGGCGAGCTGGTGCTGGATTATCTCCCGCAGGGCCAGGATGTGGTGGCAGTCGGTGACGTGGTGCTGACCTCGGGGGCCGGCGGGGGGTTCCCCCGGCAGTTGGTCATCGGCCAGGTCATCGAGATTCGCCAGAAGGATTATGAGATGTTTCAGCAGGCGGTACTGCGGCCCACGGTGGATTTTGACCGGCTGGAGGTGGTGTTGATCATCACCAATTTCGTGCCCCTGAGCCTGGAGGGGCTGGAGCCGGCGCCCGGCACGGCTGGGCCGTAGCGCGATGGGGATACCTCGATGAGTCCCTGGTATTATCTGCTGGTTCCTGCGCTGATACTGCTGGGCATCGCCCAATCCACGCTGGTCCCCTTCCTGCGCATCGCCGGCCTGTATCCCGACCTCATCCTGATCCTGGTGGCCATCTGGAGCCTTCTGCGCGGCTATCGCGAGGGCACGATCTGGGCGCTGGTCTGCGGCCTGGTGATGGACATGCTGTCGGGCCTGCCCTTTGGGGCGCACACCCTGGCGCTCCTGGCGGTGAGCCTGCTGATGCAGGCGGTGCGCCGGCAGGTGTACCGGCTGACCTTTGGTGCGGTCCTGCTGTTGGTGGCGCTGGCCACCCTCGTCTATTATGGCGCCGTGATGTTCGCGGCCTGGGCTATAGCTGGGGAGTCGTTTGCGGGGGACCTGCTCGGGCGGGTCATTCTGCCGGCGGCCCTGCTGAACGCCGCGGTCGCGGCAGTGGTGTTTTGGCCACTGCGCTGGTTCCATCAGATGACGGGCGAGCAGGAGATGGGCTGGTGAAAGACCCCCTGGCAAAGTTGAACGGCGTCTCGGAAACACCGGTCCATGCGGTACTGCGCATCCGCATCCTGCAGATTGCGGCGGTACTGCTGTTTGGTGTCCTGCTGGCGCTGGTGGGCAGGATGCAGATTTTCCAGCGCGACTATTACGCGCAGTTGGCCAACCGCATGCGCTTCCGCGAGATCGCCCTGCCGGCCCAGCGCGGTGTGATGTACGACCGCCGCGGCGAACTGCTGGTGCGCAATGTGCCCAGCTTTGCCGTGACGGTGGTGCCGGCGGACCTGCCGGACGATCCGGCCGCGCGGGCCAGGGTCATCCGCCGGCTGGTCGAACTGTTGCATATCCAGGACGATTCCTGGATCGTTCCCCCGTACCGCCAGGGCGGCGCCGGCAGTCCCGCCAACTGGGAGGCACAGGCGCTGGCAGAAAGCCTGCGCCGGCGCGAGGGGCGCCGCGACCCCATCACCTATCTGACCGAACTGCTCGAGGAGGCCGAGGCCCTTGCCCCGTACCAGCCGGTGGTCATCCGCAGTGGGGTGGACCGGGACGTCGCCTTCACCATTGAGGAGGAGCGCCTGTATCTGCCGGGAGTGCAGGTGACGGTCCAGCCCCAGCGTTCGTATCCGGCCGGCGAGCTGATGGCGCATCTGCTGGGATACATGGGTCCCATCCCGCGCGAACTGCGCGAGACCTATATCTCCCAGGGCTATGCGCCTACCGACCAGGTGGGGCTGGCCGGCCTGGAGCTTCAGTACGAGGCGGAGTTGCGCGGGGTCAAAGGGCGTAAGACCATCGAGGTGGACGTCGCCGGCCGGGAGGTCCGCACCATCGGGGAGATCACGCCGCCGACGCCGGGCAACAACCTGGTGTTGAGCATTGACCTGGCGCTTCAGCGCACCACGGAACAGCTCCTGGCGAAAGCCCTTCAGCAGGCCAAATCCCCGTCGGGTGTGGCGATCGCCATGAACCCCCAGAACGGGGAGGTGCTGGCGATGGTTTCTCTGCCGGGATATGACAATAACCTGTTCGCCGGCGGCATCAAGCCCGAAGACTACGAGCGGCTGAACGCCGATGAGCGCCGGCCGCTGGTGAACCATGCCATCATGGGCCAGTACCCGCCCGGCTCCACGTTCAAGATCGTGCCGGCCGCCGGCGGCCTGCAGGAAGGGGTCATCACCCCGCGGACACTGATCCGCTGTGACGGCATCATGTACGTGCCGAACCAATATTTCCCGGATGATCCCACCAAGGCCCAGCCGTTTTACTGCTGGATTCATAAGTACGGACACGGCCACGGCGCCATCGCCCTGGAGGAGGCCATCGTCCAGTCGTGCGACATCTTCTTCTACCAGGTGGCCGGCGGCTTCCAGGACTTTGCCGGCCTGGGCTTGGAGCGGCTCGCCAGTTATGCCCATGCCTTCGGCTTCGGGGAACTCACCGGCATTGATTTGCCCGGCGAGGCGAAGGGGCTGATCCCCACCGCCCAGTGGAAGCGCCTGAATTACGGCGAGAGCTGGGTCAAGGGTGACACCTATAACATGGCCATTGGGCAGGGCTTCGTGCTGGCCACGCCTCTGCAGGTGGTGAACGCTTTTGCGGCCATCGCCAACGGTGGCTCCCTGTATCAGCCGCATGTGGTGCGGCAGATCGTGGATGCGGAGGGCAAGGTGGTGCGGGAGGTCGGCCCACAGTTGATCCGCCGCCTGCCGGTGGAGGAGTCGTACATCCGGGAGATTCAACGGGGGCTGGAGCAGGCGGTGGAGCGCGGCACCGGCCGGCAGGCGGCTTTGCAGGGAATTCATGTGGCCGGCAAGACCGGCACGGCGGAATTCCCCGGCAAGCGCGATGCGAAGGGGAACCTGCCCACCCATGCGTGGTTCGTGGCCTACGCGCCGGCGGAAAATCCGGAAATCGCCGTGGTGGTCTTCATCTACGGCGGGGGAGAGGGTTCATCGGTGGCGGCCCCCGTGGCCGGGGAAATCCTGAGCGCCTATTTCGGTGTGCCCAGGCTGTACAGTGGGGAATGAGCTATGCCGGCATCTCCTGTGGTCATCAAAGGTACAAGCGAGGGCCTCATCATCGAGCTGGGGCAGGGCGATCTCCAGACCATCCTGCGCGAGCTGGACCAGAAGCTGGGCCAGTCCGCCCGCTTTTTCCGGGGCGGGCGGGTTGCCCTGCGGGTAGGTTCGCGACTGCTGAACCGCGATGAAATTGAGGCCTTGGGCAATGTATTGTATAAATGGGAAGTGACATTGTGGGCGGTGGAGGCCGATTTGCCGGAGACGCGCGCGGCCGCCGACAGCCTGGGGCTGGAGACGAGCATCCGGCCGGCCAGCCGCTCCCCTGCGCCCTCCCGCGAGGAGCCGGCGGCGGAGGAGAAGGAGCCGGCCGGCGGGTGGGTGGCCAGCGAGGGATTGCTGGTGCGGCGCACCCTGCGGAGCGGCGCCTCGCTGGTACATCGGGGGCATATTGTGGTGGTGGGGGATGTGAATCCCGGCGCGGAGGTGATCGCCGGCGGGGACATCGTCATTTGGGGGACACTGCGCGGGATGGCCCATGCCGGCGCCGGCGGCGATGAAGGAGCGGTCATCTGCGCCCTGCGCTTTCGGCCGGAGCAGGTGCGCATCGCCGACGTCGTCTCGACCCATGTACAGGAGCCGGCGGTTTCCGCCGGCATGCCGCACATGGCCGCACTGCGCGACAGACAGATTGTGCTGGAGCCTTGGATAGAGGGTATAGGGGCGGCGGGCCGGCATCCGAAAGATGTTTCCAGGCGCTGGTCGGGGTTCTGGCGCTGGCTGCGCCGGCATTGATAATGGGACGCGTTTCCACCAGAATGGAGGCCATGCCATATGGGAGGCAGGATCATCACCATCACTTCAGGCAAGGGCGGCGTGGGGAAAACCACCACCACCGCCAATATCGGTGTGGGGCTGGCTCTTCTGGGCAAGAGCGTGGTCTGCGTGGACACCGACATCGGCCTGCGCAACCTGGACCTGGTCATGGGGCTGGACAACCGCATCGTCTATGACCTGGTGGACGTGGTGGAGGGGCGCTGTCGGCTGAAGCAGGCGCTGGTGCGGGACCGGCACCTGTCCGAGCTGTATCTGCTGCCGGCGGCCCAGACACGCGACAAGACTGCCGTCTCCGCGGCGCAGATGCAGGCGCTGTGCGATGAACTGCGCAAGGAGTTTGATTTCATCCTGCTGGACTCGCCGGCCGGCATCGAGACCGGCTTTCACAACGCGCTGGCGCCGGCGGACGAGGTCATCATCGTCACCACGCCGGATGTCTCGGCGGTGCGGGATGCCGACCGGGCCATCGGGTTTGTGGAGGCGCAGGAGAAGGGGCCGGCGCGGCTGATTATCAACCGCATCAAGTCGGACCTGGTGCGCAAGGGCGAGATGCTCACTATCGAGGACGTGGTGGAACTCCTGGCGATCGAGCTGATCGGCATCGTGCCGGAGGATGAGACCATCATCATGTCCACCAACCGCGGCACGCCGGCGGCGATGGACCGCAAGTCGCTGGCCGGCCAGGCCTTCCGCAACATTGCCAAACGCCTCACCGGTCAGGAGGTGCCGTTCATGCCCCTGCCGTCCAACGACGGATGGCTGAAGCGGCTGACGCGCTTCGTCCGCCCTGCTTCTTCGTGAGAGCGGATCACCGTCCAGGCGAGGGGAAAGCGAACCGATGGCCGAAGGCACCGCCAGGGGTTCAGAAGGGAGAGAAAGCATGGGAATCTTGGACAAGCTGACAGGCCGCCGCGAACCTTCCAGCCGCACTGTGGCGAAAGAGCGGCTCCAACTGGTGCTGGTGCAGGACCGGGTACAGCTCTCGCCCCATGTGCTCCAGGCCCTGAAGGATGACCTGATTGACACCATCTCCCGCTACGTGGACATTGACCGGGAGGCAGTGGAGATCACCATTTCCCAGAATCAGCGAGAGAGCTGGCTGGTGGCGAATATCCCGCTGTCCCGCGGGCGCGCCGGCTCGCGCCGCTGATCGGATGGTTTGAGGGGATATGCGCAAGGTAAATTGGCGCCACTTTGACCTGCTGTTACTGCTGGCGACCGCTCTGCTGGTCGGGTACGGCGTGCTGATGATATCCAGCGCCGTGTCGGATTCGCCCGGCCTGCAGGAGCTTCCGCGGCGCCAGGCGGTATATGCCGGCATCGGCGCGGCGCTGATGCTGGGGGCCACGCTCATTGACTACCGCCATCTGCGCGATTTCCGCTATCCGATGTACTTCCTGGCACTGGGACTGCTGGTGCTGGTGCTGGCGGTGGGTGAGGAGAGCTACGGCGCCCAGCGCTGGGTCAATCTGCGCTTCTTCCCCATCCAGCCGGCGGAGATCGCCAAGATATTGCTGATCATCTTCCTGGCGGCGTACTTCGACGGCCGGCAGGAGGAGATCACCTCGTTCCGCACGTTTGTTGTGTCGTTGTTGTTTGTCCTGCCGGCGGTGGCGCTCATCATGGCCCAGCCCAACCTGAGCACGGCTGTTTCCCTGCTGGTGCTGTGGGGGGTGATGGCCTTCGTGGCCGGCGTGCGCCTGCGCTATCTGCTCGGACTGCTGGCGGCCGGCGTGCTGGCCTCGCCGGCGCTGTGGGCGCTCCTGGCAGACTATCAGCGTCAGCGCATCCTCATCTTCCTGAATCCATCCAGCGACAGCATGGCCAACTACAACGTGTGGCAGGCCATGATCGGCATCGGGTCGGGAGGCCTGCTGGGCAAAGGGTTCGCCATGGGCAGTCAAAGCCAACTGCGCTTCCTGCGGGTGCGCTGGTCGGACTTCATCTTTGCGGTCATCGGCGAAGAGCTGGGCTTTATCGGGGTGCTGATCCTCGTGGCATTACTGCTGGTGGTGGTACTGCGGTTACTGCGCGGCGCCATACGGGCGCGCGATATGATGGGGCAGTTGATCGCGGTGGGTGTGGCGACGCTCATCCTGTTTCAGAGTGTGGTGAATATCGGGATGAACATCGGGATGCTGCCGGCCACCGGCGTGCCGCTCCCCTTTGTCAGCAGTGGCGGCAGTTCGCTCATCGCTTTCCTGATGGCAGAAGGGCTGGTGCAGAGCGTCAACCTGCGCCGGCTGAAGGTCGAATATCCCCTGGCCAGCCGGGTCGGGGGTTCCATACCATAATCTGATACTGGAGGAACAGGGATACCATGTCATCGGCACCGGTACGCGTGCGTTTTGCCCCCAGCCCCACCGGCTATCTGCATGTGGGCGGGGCGCGCACCGCATTGTTTAACTGGCTGTTCGCGCGCCGGCATAACGGCGTCTTCATCTTGCGCATCGAGGATACCGACCGCACCCGCTATCAGGAGGACGCGCTGGAAGACCTGATGGCGATGCTGCGCTGGCTCGGCCTGGATTGGGACGAAGGGCCGGATGTCGGCGGCCCCTACGGCCCCTATTTCCAGTCCCAGCGCCTGCATATTTACCAGGAATATGCGGAGAAACTGGTGCGCGAGGGCCATGCCTACTACTGCTACTGCTCGCCGGAGCGCCTGGAGGCCATGCGGGAGGAACAGCGCAAGCGCGGCGAGCCTCCCGGCTACGACCGTCACTGCCGCTATCTCACCGCCAAACAGCGCGCCGAATATGAGGCCCAGGGCATCAAGCCGGTCATCCGGCTGGCCGTGCCGCTGGAAGGACAGACCTCATTCACCGATGTTATCCGCGGCACCATCACGGTGGACAACAGCAGTCTGGACGACCTGATCCTGCTGAAGTCGGACGGCTATCCCACCTATCACCTGGCCAATGTCATTGACGACCATCTGATGCGCATCAGCCATATCATGCGGGCCGACGAGTGGCTTCCCAGCGTGCCCAAGCATGTCCTGCTGTATCAGGCGTTTGGCTGGGAGCCGCCGGTCTTCGCCCATCTGCCGGTCATCCTGGATCCGAGCGGGCAGGGCAAGATGAGCAAGCGCCGGCAAAGGGTCGGGGACAAGGAGCATTACGTGCTGGTGCGGGAGTTCAAGGAGGCCGGCTATCTGCCGGAGGCCATGTTCAACTTCCTCACCCTGGTCGGCTGGTCGCTGGACGACAAGACGCAGATCATGCCGAAGGAGGTGGCCATCCAGCACTTCGATCTGGACCGCATCAATAAGGCGCCGGCCGCCTTCTCGTACGAGAAGCTGGAGTGGATGAACGGCTACTACATCCGTCAGCTCTCGCCAGATGAGCTGGCAGAGCGGCTGGTGCCCTTCCTGGCCAAAGGCCTGGGTATGAGCGAGGAGGAGGTGCGCCGCCGGCCGGAAACCCGCCTGCTCGCCCCGCTGGTGCAGGAGCGCATCAAGGTGTTGAGCGAGGCGGTGGAGATGATGGACTTCGCCTTCCTCGAGCGGCTGGACTATCCGGCGGAAAGCCTTATCGGCGAGAAGATGAGCGCCGAGGCATCGCTGGAGGCGCTGAAGCGCGCCCGGCAGGTTGTGGCGGCGCTGGAGGCGTTCGATGCGCCGGCCATCGAGGCCGCCCTGCGCCCGCTGGTGGAGGAGCTGGGCGTCAAAGCGCGCCAGCTTTTCGGCATTATCCGCATTGCCATCACCGGCAAGCCGGTGTCGCCCCCGCTGTTCGAGTCCATGGCGGTCTTGGGTAAGGAGCGTTGTCTGCGCCGGCTGGACGAGGCCATCGAGCGGCTGAGCCGGCTGGTGGGACAGGCCGGCTGATGCATGGCCCTTACGGAGGCGTTGGGAGATGGCGTCTGACAGCGTACAGGCCGTGTTCTTCGACCTTGGTTACACCCTGATGTACTTCGACCCTCCTGTGGAGGAGCTGACCCTGCGGGCACTGCGGGAGGCCGGCCTCCCCGTTGGGCCGGAGCAGGTTCTGCCGGCGCTGGGCCGGGTCTGGAAAGCCTACGCGCTGGAAGGGGTCCAGAATCCTTTCCCTCCCACGCCGGAGTATGATGCGGCCCGCGAGCTGGAGATGGAGCGTCAGCTCCTGCGCCATCTGGGGTACGAGGACGAGGAGATCCGCCGGCGCTACCACGAGCGGCTGGAGGCGCTCTTCGCCCAGCCGGGCGTCATGCGGCTGTACGATGACGTCCTGCCGGCCCTGGAAAGGCTCAAAGCGCTGGGCTACCGCCTGGGCATCATCTCCAACTGGAGCTGGAACCTGGTGGAGCGCTGTCGGCACCTGGGCATTGACGGATATTTCGATACCATCACCGCCTCGGCCTACGTGGGGTATAGCAAGCCGCATCCGGCCATCTTTCAACACGCGCTGGCGCGGGTGGGGATTCCGCCGGCCGCGGCCGTGCATGTGGGCGATCAGTATGAGGCGGATGTGCGCGGGGCGCAGGCCGCCGGCATGACCGGCATCCTGCTGGACCGCACGGGGAAGGCGCCGGCCGCGTCCTGCCCGGTCATCCGCGGTCTGGAGGAACTGCTGGGCTGGCTGGAGGAAAAGGGGTCCGGCCGCTAGGGGTTCCCGCCGGCACTCCGCCGGTGCACGACCAACAGCCATCCCGTTTGGATCGTGATCGTCGCTTCTGGCCCCAGCATGACGTTGCTCACGCCGCGGCTGGGGCCCATATACAGCGGCTCCCCCCGCAGGGGATATTCCAGCCCGCTGGTGACGATGCCCTCCACCACCGGGGACAGGGGGAGCAGGGAGACGATGTCGCCGGCCGCGCCGTGCAGGGTAACCTGCCGGCGCACCAGGAACAGCCGCTCCTGGCCGGCGACAATCTGTACCTCCCGGCCCTCCAGCCGCGGCCAGGTCAGCAGGAGGATATTCGCCACCGTATGGTCCCACCGCCCGCCCAGCGCTCCCAGGATGAGGATCTCATCGGCGCCCTGGCGGACGGCATAATCCAGGGCCAGCTCCAGATCGGTCTCGTCCTTGCGGCTGGGATAGCGCAGGAGCAGAGTGCCGGCCTCCTCCAGCCGGCGGAGCGGATCTTCCTCCAGCGAGTCCATATCGCCGATGACGGCGTGAGGCCGCAGGCCCCAGCGCATGACGTGATGGGCGCCGCCGTCGGCGCAGATCAGCAGGGGGGCGCCGGCGGCAATGGCCTTTGCCCCCTCCTCGTCCTCGATGATCCCGTTGGCTACAATCACAGCCCGCACGACTGCTCTCCTATCGCGTGCGCCGGCGCCATTCCTGCTTCAGCTCCAGACTGCGCAGATCGTCGCCGGCCTCGAAGAAATCCTTCATCAGGCGGATGAACTTACTGCGCTCCTCCAGCATGGGGAAATGGCGCGCCACATCAAAATGGATCACCCGCGTGTTATAGCGCTCCGGATGGATCAGCGATTCGTCCAGCGGCTTGACCATGGGGTCTTTGCGGCCGTAGACCAGGAGCACCGGCATATCGAGCAGGGAGAGGGCGGCCGGGATGTCCACGTCCTCCAGCGCGTCCAGGGTTTGCTCGATGACCTGCGGGTCGGTCTTGGCCAGCTCGCCGGCCAGCTCCGGGTACTCGTTCCAGCGGTAGCCGAACAGGCCGAACAGGCCTTTGCCGCCGCTGACCAGCGCCTTGCGGTTGAGCATGGCCGGCGCGATGGGGAGGCTGACCGCCATGAAGCGCTCGATGCGCTGTGGGAAGAGGCCGGCGAAGCGCGCCCCCACCACGGCCCCCAGCCCGTGCGCGATGAGGCTGAAGCGCCAGATACCCATGTCCTCCAGGAAAGCATCCAACTGCATCACGAAATCGTTGAGGTCGGAGTAGGGCGGCCGGCGCTCCGTATCCCCGAACCCCCAGAAGTCGAAGGCGTAACAGCGACAGCGGCTGGACAGCTCCTCCATGGTGTGCATCCAATAGCGCCATGAGCCGAGCCAGCCGTGCAGAAAGACGACCGGCTTGCCGCGTCCCACCGCCTCGTAGTGTACGAGTTTGCCGTCAATGACGATTGCGCTCATGGCGTCCCAGCCATTTCCCGATAGGCCGGCTTATGCGGCCGGCGAACCCAGCTTCGCCAGCAAATCCTTGACCTGTTGGAGCAGTTCATCCGGCGCGAAAGGCTTCAGGATATAGGCCACCGCCCCCAGCTCCATCCCCCGCTGGATCTCGGCGGCCTGTCCCTTGGCCGAGAGAAACACGATGGGGATATCCCGCGTCTCCGGGTAGGTCTTGAGCTTCTCGCAGGCCTCGAAGCCCGTCATGCGGGGCATGCGCACGTCCATCAGGATAAGGCGCGGCTGGAGGGTGCGCGCTTTGGCGATGCCGCTTTCCCCATCGTTGGCCTCCTCGACGTTCAGCCCGCCGAAGCGCAGGGTGAAGGCGATCAGCTCGCGGATGTCCCGTTCGTCCTCGACCACCAGAATCACGTCGCTCATGATGTCCCCTCCATGTGCCCCTTGTCCGCGGGGGATGTCAGGCTCTGCGCCGGCGGCTTTACCTCCACATCGCGCACCGGCAGGGTGAACGTAAACGTACTGCCCCGCCCCGGCTCGCTCTCCACCCAGATGCGGCCGCCGTGCATCTCCACGAACGATTTCACGATGGCCAGCCCGAGACCAGTGCCCTGGCACTGCTGGACGCGCTCCGACTCGCCCCGGTAAAAGCGGTCGAAGATTTTGCCCAGGTCTTCCTTCGGGATGCCGATGCCGGTGTCCGCCACCTCCACCACCACGGCGGATTCCACCGGGCGAGCGCGGATGTCCACGCGTCCGCCGGCGTCCGTGTACAGTATCGCATTCCCGACCAGGTTCACCAGCACCTGGGTCAGGCGGTCTTTATCCGCCATGGTGAGCGGCAGGTCCTCATCTACGTGCACTTCCAGGGTCAGGCCGTGCTGTGCCGCCTGGCCGGCCATGGAGGCGGCCACCGAGCGGATCAGCTCACCCAGGTCCACCGCCGTCATGTTCAGCTCGATGCGCCCCGTCTCAATGCGGCTGATGTCCAGCAGGTCGTTGATCAGGGAGGTCAGCCGGTTGGCGTTCTCCTGGATGATCTTCAGGAAGCGCTGTTGTGTCTCGTTCAGCTCTCCCACCGCGCCCATGACCAGCAGGTCGGTGTACCCTTTGATGGAGGTCATGGGGGTGCGCAGTTCGTGGGAGACTGTCGAGACGAACTCGCTCTTGGCGCGGTCGGCCTCCACCTCGCGGGTGATATCGCGCAGGACCGTGACCAGGCCCAATAGTTCGCCCTGTTCGGTGAGCACCGGGGCGATGTTGGTGCTGATGATGCGCCCACCGATCTCCAGTTGGGTCTGCACCACCTGCGGGGGGTGGCCGGCCTTCAGCATGGCGTTCACGGCCTCGATGGCCCTCTGCCGGCCTTCCGGCTCCGCCGCGGCGAAGAAGTTGCGCACATCCTGCCCCAACGCCGTCTCGGCCCGCGCTTCCAGGATGCGCTCCGCCGCGCTGTTCATCAGGATCACCCGCCCATGCACATCGTTCACCAGCACGCCGTCGGCGATGGAGCGCAGGATGGCCTCGTTGCGCGAGGCCTCTTCCCTCTGCTGGCGCCACATCGTGCCCAGACGTTCGGCCTGTTCGGTGATGAGGCGGTACAGCGTGGCGTTGTTAATGGCGGAGGCCACCTGGGACGCCGCCGCCGTCACCAGCGTCAGATGGCTGTCGTTGAAGTAATCCAGTTGGTCATGGAACAGGAAGAGCGCGCCCAGGACATCCTCGCCGGCCTGCAGGGGGACCGCCAGCGCGCTGCGCGGCGGGTTCGGCGTCCCCTCCAGATGCACCCAGCGCTCATCGCGCGTTGTATCGGGCACGATGGTGGGCTTGCGTTGAGTGATGACCCAGCCGGCCAGTCCCTGGTCGCGCCGCAGTTGGGTGACCTGGCCCTCGCGCGGGATGGGGGTCGGCCGGCCGATGGCCGCCCGGATGACCAGGTACGGGGTGCGCTCGTCCATCAGCAAGATAAGCCCCTCGGTGGCGCCCACCGCTTCCTGCAGGAGCTTGAGCGCCTGATGCATGACGCGGTGCAGGTCCAGGCTGGAGCTCAGTTCGCGGGCGATGCGGTAGAGCGCCTGCACGCGGTCGCGTTCCCTCCGCAGTTCGCGGGTGCGCTCCTCCACGCGCAGTTCCAACTGCCGGCTGAACGCCCACACCTCATCGTACAGCCGGGCGTTCTCTATCGCTGTGGCCGCCATATTGGCGATGAGCTGGCACTGCTGAATCTCCTCCGGGGAGAAGCGCCGGGGCTTCGCCAGGCTCTCCAGCGTGATGACGCCCGTCACCTCATCCCGCACAATCAGCGGCACCACCAGCACGGAGCGCGGCCGGCGCACTTTCCAGAGCGCGCCCGGATCGCGCGCCCCGTGTTCGGCTGTCATATCCTCTATGCAGACCACGACCTTCTCTTCCATCACGCGGGACAGCACGGCATCGCTGGCCAGCGGCACGCGGAAGATCGGGGCCGGCTCCTCGCCCGGTCGGTAATGCTCTGCCGCGATCCGGCCGAACTCTCGCTCGGGGTCAAACAGCAGGACCGCACTGCGGTCCACCTGGAAGAGGCGCGCCACCTCATCCACCACGGTCTGCAGGATGCGGCGCGGTTCCAGGGAGGAGCTGATGGCCTGGCCGACCTGGAGCATGGTCTCAGCCGCCTCGGCGCGCCGGCGCTCCAGCTCGAACAGCCGGCGGTTCTCGATGGCGATGGCCGCCTGGCCGGCGAAGGTCTCCAGCGCCTCGATGGTGGCAGGATCGGGGAGCCGGCGGTCGCGCGGGTCATCCACGCTCAGGATGCCCAACAACTGCTGGTTCTTGCCCCACAGCGGCACCAACAGCATGTCATTGGGATGCCATTCTCCTTCGGCGGTGGGCAGGCCGGCGCGCGGCGAGGTATACACGTGCAGTTCCGCCCCCCACTCATGAAAGCGCTGATGGGGGAAGAAATAGGACTGGTTCCCGATGCGGTATTCTTCCTTCAGCAGGGAAAGGATTTTCGCCAGGGGCTGGCGCACCTTTTTCAGCTCTTCAAAAACCTGAAGGGGCAGGCCAGCCGCGGCCACCCGCTCCAGCACCGGCGGGTCGCCGGCGGCCACGCTGAACATGGCGATGTTGAAACCGACCGATTCCTGGATGGCATAGGCGGCATCCTCCAACAGCTCCTCCAGCGGCCGGTCACTGCGGGCTTCCTGGGCGATATGGAAGAGGTGGGAGAGCTGTTCGGCCCGCCGGCGCAGGGCCTCGCGCTGGCGCACCAGCTCCTCGTAGCGCCAGGCACTGCCGACCGCAATGGAGGCCTGGGCGGCCAGCATTCTGCCGAACTCCACCTCGCTCTCGGCGAAGAGGGGCGGAACCGCCCGCGCCAGGAACAGCACCCCCACCACCTGTCCGGTGTACTCGATCGGGACGGCCAGGACGCCCATGCCGTCCGCATCCTCTCCCGCGTGGGGGTGGTTCCCGTGCAAGGCCGGCGCCACCGCCGGATGGTGGGGCAGTTCCTGGGCCAGCGCCGGCAGGGCTTCCTCCTCCCAGCCGGCATGGGCCAGGAGCTGGTAGGACGTGCCGGCGGGGTCCTTCAGCAGGATACAGCCGCGTCGCGCCCCCAGCGTCAGCACCGCCTCCTCCAGCACCTTATCCATCAGGTGCTGGAGGTCCAGCGTGGTGCTCAGCTCCTGGCTGATGCGCTGGATGGCCTCCAGTTGGATGACTCTCTGGCGCAGTTCCGCCTCCGCCGGCGCCTGCGCCCCCGCTTTCTGCCGGATCACTCCATCCCTCACGCAGATTCTGACGCTTTGCGCCGCGCCTCGGCGGCCGCCTCCGTGATCTCGCGGATGTCGGAGAAGGGCAGGGTCTTATCCGTGATGATGCCGATGGCCAGCGACATGAGCGGCTCCTGGCGCCGGCGCCCTTCGGAATCCTCCAGCAGGAGATACCCGCGCTCGCGGTCCTGGAAGGAATAGAAGGAGCCGATGCCCTCGGCGAACTTGGCGCTGAGCTGTTCGGCCAGGAAGGCCGGCCGGCCGCCGAAGGTCACCACGATGAAATCGCTCCCGCCCACATGCCCCACGAAGTCCTGCGGGGTGCCGTGCTCATTGATGACCTCGGTGATGACCATGGCGGCGAAGCGGAGCACGTCGTCGCCGGCGACAAAGCCGTAGGCGTCCGTGAACGGGGCAAAGGCCTTGATGCCGATGTACAGCACTGCCCAGTCCTGCAGGCGCAGGAGCTTCTTCAACTGGTCCTCGATGAGCCGACTGCTGGGCAGGCCGGTCACCGGGCTGGTCAAGCTCTCGTAGGTGGCGCGGCGCAGGGCGTTTTGCAGGCGGAGCCGCAGTTCCTCGATGTCGAAGGGTTTGGTGATGTAATCGTCCGCGCCCAGCTCCAGGCCGGCGATCTTGTCACTGCGGTCATCTTTTTGGGTCAGGAACAGGATGGGGATGTGGCTGGTGCGCAGGTTGGCGCGCAACTGCCGGCAGACCTCATACCCGTCAATGTCCGGCAGGCGGATATCGAGGATGACGACGTTGGGGATGTGCCGCCGGCCCAGCTCCAGCGCATCCCGGCCGCGGCCGGCGGTCAAAATCTCATACCCCTGCGCCTCGAAATAAATCTTCAGCATATTGGCGATGTCCACATCATCTTCCACGATCAGGATGCGTCCCTTGCTCATGCGCTTCCTCCCCCAAAGGATAACCCTGTCACGGATAACTGCGACTGCCGCCGGCGCGCCCGCACGCGCGCGATCTGCTCTTCCGTCAGCGGGCGGTCGAATGCGCGCAGGCCGGCCAGCCGGAAGCCGTGCCGTTGGCCGAGCCGCGCAATGGTCTGCACCTGTTCCACCGTGATATTGCGGCCGAGGGTGTAGCTCTCCAGCCGGCCTTCCAGCGCTAGAATCATCACCTCCGCCATGCAGGCGTAGGCGGTGCGCGGTGGGAAGCCGAAATCAAAGCCGAAATCTACATCTCCCGGCACCTGCACCACCCCGCCGTCCATCACCAGCACATCGTCGCGCGCCTGCGCGACGCGCGCCGAGACATCGCGCGGCCGGGCAATATCACATACCACCGCGCCACTGCGCAGATGCTGCGGCTCGATGATCGCCCCGATGGCAGAGCTGACCGTCAGCACCAGGTCCGCCCGCGCCACGTCGTCCAGCCTGGTGGAGCCGGCCAGACGGGCATGGGACACGGGGCGGAGGGATTCGAGCAGGGACTCAATCTTGGAAGCGTCCCGGCCGATGAGGATCAGCTCCTGCACCTCGCCGGCCAGGATGTGCGCCGCCGCACGGCCGATGGCGCCAGTGGCGCCCACCACGGCCGCGGCGGCGCGCTCCATCTCGATGTCCATCTGCCTGGCGCCCTCGCGCACCGCCTCCAGCGCTACGGCCACCGTGTAACTGTCGCCCGTGGTGACAGGGATAGAGAGATGGCGCGCGATGGTGACGCCGGCGTCCCCCACCACCGAGGTATATGCCCCCAGCCCGAGCAGTTTGGCGCCCAACCGCTCCGCCAGCCGGCCGGCCTGGATGATCTTGCGGTACACCCGCTCTACCGGCAGGGACATTATGCGCTCGGGCGTGAGGGGGCAGGCCACGAACCATCCCCCCACGGTGCGGCCGGTGCTCTCCGAGCGCACTCCCTCGATGCGGGAGATGTAGACCGGCGGGAAGAACTGCGAAAAGAAGTGGATGGCCGGCACCGGCAGGAGCGTCCCCAGGAGGGGATATTTGCGCTTCACATCCTCCTTCGGGTCGATCGGGTGAATGATAAACGCAAAATCATACGGGCCGGCATTCCCGTGCACCTGGCCGCTCATAGCATATTATCCTCCGGGTCCCGCGGGTACAGGCGCTGATGCCGCTCCGCCCCCGGCAGTCCGAAGTGATAGCTGTCCTCGTAGCGGATATTCTTCGTGATGATGTTCTTGCCCGGCAGGGCGAAGACGATGGAATCGGACTCGATGGTGCGGGCCGGGTAAATGATCATGCCGGCGCCGATGCGGCAGTGGTGTCCCACACAACCGCCCAGTACCGGCAGGTTGATGGGTTCCAGCCGGCCGCGGTGCCAGACCCGGATAGGCCGCTCCAGCAGGTTGAAGTCGGTGAAGGTCGTGCCGGCGCCGATGAACGTGTCCCGTCCCACCACGCACATCTGCAGGCAGGCGTTCTGCGCCACCATCGAGTTTTCCATCAATGTGGTCATGAACAGGGCCGCCCGGAAGGGCAGGTAGCACCCGTCGCTGACCACGCTCAGCATAAGCTGACAGCCTTCCATAATGTTCACATGATTGCCGATGATGCAGTTGGTGATGACCACGCCGTTGCCGATGGTACAGTTGTCCCCGATATAGGTCGGTCCTTCGATAATGGCGTTGGGGTCAATATAGGTATTGCGTCCCACCTTGACCAGCGCGGAGCTGGAGAGGAACTGCCGGCGCTCCACCAGCGAGCGGAAGAGGATGCGCAGACGGGTGGAGAGTTTGGAAAGGCCGGCCTCCATGCGCGCCCCCTCGGCAAAAATGCCGAAGGGCGAGTTGGCGATGAACAGGTGCACCCAGTGTTCGATGGAGAGGAAGGCGCGGAGCGGGACGAAAAAGGTCAAATCCCCCGTCTCGCGGGCCATATAGGTCGGGATATGATAGTAGCCGATCTCGCGCGCCAGGGTGTCAATGACCAGCGGGCGCACCAGCGGCTCCGGCCCATGGGGGAAATAGAACATGTTGGCGATGTAGACATTGCCTTCCCGCCGGATGCCGCTCTGCAGGGGCAGGGCGTGGGTGGTGATGGCCTTGTCGTCCAGGGAGAAGGCCACGCGGCAGGCCTTGCCCAGCGCCCGCGCGCCCTTGATAAAGGCCTCCACGAAGGGGGCGTCGAAGAAGAGATTATCCTGGTAGGCCAGGGTTTCCTCGCCGTCCGGCGGGATTTCCTCCAGCGAGTCGACAACGATCTCGTGGGTGCAGTACGGCGCCAGGACGTCGCGCTGCCAGAGCCAGAGGGGTTTGTTCATCACCCGCAGGTCGCGCGCCGGCTCGTTGAAGGGCGCAATTTTCCGCCGATCGCGAATGATGACCTTTTTCATCTCTCCCCCATCCGAACATCCGCCGCGAGGCCGGCTCAGCGCGCCGGCTTCTTCGGGATGTAGAAGCGGCAGGCCGGGTCCCCCCGGGCAATGCAGGCGATCTCCTCGACGCGGAAATCCTGCCCGCCGCTGACCCAGTGCAGGCCTTCCTCCAGGATGCCCACCGCCACGTCACAGCACGGGTCCTGGCTGTGCCGGCCCCAGCAGACCGCACAGCGCTCGTTGCTCCAGATATAGTGATCCTCGTGCTCTTCCAGCACCACAATCTGGTCGCTGAAGCGGTTGAAGATGCCGGCAAAGGTCTCGGCGCCGATTTTCAGCTTCAGCCCCAGCGGTATCAGGCGCAGGGCCAGGTCGGCGATGCCGATGACCCCCTCGAACTCCCGCAGGCCGTACTTGAAGGTGGCGCGGCCGGCGCGCCTGGCGAGCGCCCGCCCGCCGCGCCGGCCGTATATCTCCTCGAGCGCCTGCTGGATGCCGGAGAACTCCGCGAACTCGAACCCCAGCGCCAGGTCATTGGGCGGGTAATTGTTGACGCGGTGGCGCAGGCCGGCGTAATTGAGCAGGGCATGCACCCCGTTCTTCCCCAGCACCTCCTCCAGCCCCAGCAGATATGCCCGCGCCATGCGGTTGGAATAATAATACCGCGGGGCGTCCGGCTCCAGCTTCAGCAGTGGTCCCGTCATGCCAGCACCGTCTCATCCGTGATTTCCCAGGCGCGTCCCCGCGACCAACTCCCAAGACCTGTGCCCATATCCCCTCATGCCGGCGCCTGCAGGAACTCCAGCAGGACCTGGTGGAAGCGCTCGCTCTCGTCCAGCATGGGATAATGGCGCGAGTGCTCGAAGATGACACTGCGGCCGCGCGGCATCTTCTCCACCAGCTCGGCCTGGTTCGGGTTGACGATGTTGTCATGCCGGCCGAAGATGCCCAGCACCGGCATGGTGAACTGGTGCAGATAGGGCCGCAGGTCCATCTTGGCCAGCGAACCGATGCTGTACGAGAAGGCCTGCATGGTGGTGCGGCTGATGTCCTGGATGAACATGCGGTACCAGCGCCGATGATCGCGCGCCATCCAGGGCGCGTACAGCCGCATCACCGCCGGCAGGAAAAAGGGCGTGTTCCAGGCCAGCCAGCCGAAAGGCTGTTTGCCGGCGACCTTCAGCCAGAACGAGAGGGAAGACCCCACCACCGGCGAGCCGACAATGGCCACCCGCGTCACCCGCTCGGGATATTTCAGCGCCACGCAGAGCGATACACTGCCGCCCATGGAATGGCCGAAGACCGGCGCGGCCTCGATGCCCAGCCGGTCCATAAAGGCCTCCACCATGAAGACGTAATCGCTGATCTCGTAGCGCGGCTGTTTGGAGGACTCGCCGAAGCCCCAGAAATCGAGGGCATGTACCCGGAAACTGCGCGACAGCACATCCATCGTATCGCGCCAGTTGTTCCAGGAGCCCAACCAGCAGTGCAGGAGGATGACCGGCCGGCCGCGCCCCACCGTCTCATAGTGCACCACACCGCGTTCCGTGACGATGGAGGGCATACCCTCAGCTCACCCCCTCCTCCAGGGATTCCAGGATGGTGTACAGCAGTTCCAGCAGTACGTGCTTGACGCTCTCCTTATCCCGCGCCACGCAGGGCAGGACCTTGACATCGCTGTTGATGCGCAGGGCGATGCGCAGGTCCTCCGGGCTCCAGGCGTCGGGCAGGTCCTGTTTGTTAGCGGCCACCACGTAGGGGACGCCGGCGTATTTCTTGAACACATCCAGGATCTGGCGCGCCTCCCGGAAGGTCTCCGACTTCGTGCTGTCCACCATCAGCACAAAGCCCAGCATGCCCTCTGAGAGGATCTCCCACATGAAATCGAAGCGCTTCTGGCCGGGCGTGCCGAAAAGGTAGAGCACCAGGTCCTGGTCAATGGTGATGCGGCCGAAGTCCATGGCGACCGTGGTCTCTTCCTTGACCACCCGGCTGTTATCGGAGATGCGCCGCTCCGTGGAGACGACATCGATCTCGCTGATACTGCGGATGAATTCGGTTTTGCCGGCGGCGAACGGCCCGGTGATGACGATTTTGACGTTTTGCATGATGCTTCCCCGTGGTGCAGGATGTGCTAGATGCCGCGAATACGGTCAATAATGCGCATGATGATATTGCGTTTCACCGCCGGCGGCTGTACCGGCGCGGCCGGCTTGCCCGCCGGCACTGCCTCTGCCGCCTTGCGCCTCTGCTCCGCCGGCTCCACCAACTCCACCAGCCCGGCCGACAGCAGTCCGTATACGATTTTGCGGATCTGGAACTCACTCATGCCGTTATGCTGGGCGATCTGGCGGATGGTGTTGCGCCCATTGATGAAAGAGATGACGCGCCATTCGTCCACGTTCAGGTTGATATGGCGCAGAGGGGTGCGGGGCCGATCAGCAAATTTCAGCACCACGTCCAGGTCGGGCAGTTCCTCCTGGAGGCGCTCCCATTCCTTGATGCGCCGGCTCCCTTCCATAATGATGCTTTCCAGGTCCAGCGAGACGGTGATGCGGTCCGCCGGCGGGAGCTGGTCCGGCTCGAAATGAAACCGGCCGTCCGTGAAGGGAAAGAGGTAATAGACGACGTCCAGGACGTGCTGTTTGACGCTGGAGAGGATGTCCTCCTGGGAGAGATAGCCGGCGTTGATGAGCAGGAGGCCCAGCTCCTTGTCGGTGTGCACCTGGGAGCGGGTGCGGATGATCTGGGCCTGTTCGGGGGTGAGCTTGCCGGCCTTCTGCAGGATGGCGGTGAGCTGGTCGTCCTGGCCGGCGATGGAGGCGTGCAGGAGCCGGCCTTCCTTGAAGTACATGCGTGCCGTCGTGCCGTCCGATTCGATGGTCAGCGCGCCCGTCTTGCGCGCCAGGTTGATCAGGTTCAGCAGTTGGGTGACGCTGAAATCTCGCAGGTTTCCCTTCAGTGCCATGTGCCCATATCCTTTTTCGGCTGAAGTACAGCGCCGACAGCCCAGCCCGGCGGCCGATCCCGACGTCATACGCACAGGGGTTGCCGGCGTGCCCCGTTCCAGAACGCGTTGACACTGCGAACAGCATCCCTGTGCTTTCATTATACCCTTGCCTTTACGTTAAGTCAATTCGATTTTGGTACTATCCGGTCGTTTTAACTTTGAAATCAAGAGGTTGAAAATGGTCGTTTCAGCTTTCCCCGTTTTTGTGGTACAATAGCCGGCGGTGCGGTCGCCGCCACCGGGCCGTGTGGCGCCCGGCTTCGCGAGAGTGCCCTCCGGCGTACCAGTCCTGGTCTTCCCCAATGATATCCCGGCGCGGTTCAGCGCGCCTCCGGCGAGGCACGGCCGGCGCGCCGGTCACATTGTATCATGGCGAGGAGAGGGAAACATGCGCAACATCGCTTTCGGCCTGCTGGGTGTGGGCGGCGTCGGCTCCACCCTGCTGAACCTCCTGAACGACGAGATTGTCCGGACCGAGATGGCGGCGCGCGCCGAGGTCCTCTTCCGGCCGCATCTGCTGGCGGATCGGCGCGGCATCCTGGCCGCGGCACAGGGCCTGGGCGAGGAGCAGGTCCGCCATGCCCTGGAGGCCAAGGCCGCCGGCGGTTCCGTGGGCGAGGTCCCCGGCGGGGCGCCGGCCGCCTCCCTGGACGATGTCTGGGCCGCCCTGCGCGACCTGGGTGGTCTGGAGCGGTTCATCCTGGTGGACGCCACGGCCAGCGACGATACGGTGCCCCTGCTCCTGCGCGTCCTGGACGCCGGCGGCTGTGTGGTGCTGGCCAATAAGCGCCCGCTCACCGGTGAATGGGGCGATTTCCTGCGGCTCACCGCCAGCCGGCGCTGTCGCTTCGAGGCCACCGTCGGCGCCGGCCTGCCCATCATCCGCACGCTCCAATCCCTGCTGGACACCGGCGACCGCGTGCTCTCCATCCAGGGGGTCTTCAGCGGGACGCTGGCCTATATTTGCACGGCGCTGAACCGGGGGGAGCGCTACTCCGAGGCCGTGCGTTCCGCCATGCAGGCCGGCTATACCGAGCCGGACCCCCGCGATGACCTGGGCGGCATTGACGTGGCGCGCAAGGCGCTCATCCTCTGCCGCATGATGGGCCACTCCATCGAACTGCGCGATGTGCACGTCACCTCCATGATCCCCAGCGCGCTGGAGGGCCTGGACCTGCCGGCCTTCCTGGAGCGCCTGCCAGAGGGCGATGCGGAAGTGGAGGAAGTCGTGCGGGAGGCGGCCTCGCGCGGCGTGCGGCTGAGCTACGTCGCCAATATCGGCGGGGAGGTGCCGGTGGTGGGACTGCATGAGGTGCTCCCGGACAGCCCCATCGGCCGGCTGTCCGGCACGGACAACATCGTGGTGTTCCACACCACTCGCTACCGCAGTGCGCCGATGGTCATCCAGGGGCCGGGCGCCGGCCGCGAGGTCACCGCCGGCGGCATCCTGGCCGATATGGTGGACCTGGCCCTCTGCATGCCGTGAACCCTGCTCCCATCCGGGAGGATGATATCTTCACATTCATGGGGGAAAGAAGATGAAGGAGAAGGTTCCCGTCACTGTTCTGGGCGCCACAGGCGCTGTGGGCCAGCGCTTCGTCTCCCTGCTGGCCCGACATCCGTGGTTCGAGCTGGTCGGGCTGGCCGCGTCGGAGCGCTCCGCCGGCCAGCGCTATGGGGAGGTGTGCCGGTGGACGCTGGACGCGCCGATGCCGGCGGGGGTGCGCGATATGCCGGTGCGCCCTATTGACACCAACCTGCCCGGCCGCATCCTCTTCTCCGCCCTGCCGGGCGAGCTGGCCGGCCCGGTCGAGGAGGAGATGGCGCGCGCCGGCTACATCGTCTGCTCCAACGCCTCGGCCCACCGCATGGACCCCGACGTGCCGCTGGTCATCCCGGAGGTCAATCCGGACCACATCGGCCTGCTCACGGTACAGCGCCGGCGGCGCGGCTGGAAGGGCTGTATCGCCACCAATCCCAACTGCACCACCACCATTATGGTCATGGCGCTGGCGCCGCTGGCCCGACGCTTTGGACTGCGGCGGGTGCATGCGGTGTCCCTGCAGGCGCTCTCCGGCGCCGGCTATCCGGGTGTCCCGTCGCTGGACATTGTGGACAACGCGCTCCCCTACATCGGCGGCGAGGAGGATAAGGTGCAGAGCGAGCCGCTGAAACTGCTGGGGACGCTGGAGGGGGATGCGGTGCGGCCGGCGGCCTTTGTGGTCAGCGCGCAGTGCAACCGCGTGCCGGTGCTGGAGGGACACATGGTCTGCGTCTCGCTGGAGCTGGAGCGGGATGCCTCGATGGAGGAAATCCGCCAGGCATGGGAGTCGTTCCGCGGGGAGCCGCAGGAGCTGGGACTGCCCAGCGCGCCGGCCCAGCCCATCATCTATCGGCCGGAGCCGGACCGTCCTCAGCCGCGCCGGGACCGCGACGCCGGCGCCGGCATGGCTGTGACGGTGGGACGCCTGCAGAACTGCCCGGTGCTGGGGAAGAAGTTTGTGGTCCTCGGCCATAACACGGTGCGGGGAGCGGCCGGCGGTTCCCTCGTGTTGGCCGAGCTCCTGGTCGCAAAAGGCTTGGTGGACTGACAAAACAGCCTCCCGCATGATCCTGCGGGAGGCTGTCGCTTTCCTCACAGCTCGGCCAGCTCCGGCCCTTCCAGCGCACTGCCCTCCGCCGGCAGGCTCTCGCCTCCCAGCCCCACCTCCTTGAGCCACAGCTCGCGATAGGTCAGGGTCCAGACCGCGGAGACAAAGGTCTGGTACAGGCCGGTGAGGAAGAGGAGGGGCAGGCCGATGATCACCATGCCCACGGGCACCCCGATGAGCAGGGAGGGCCACACCGTGCGGGTGGCCTGATATATCAGGAAGGCCGGCGCGCCGCCCATGACCGCCGCCAGCACGAACAGGACGATGAAAATCGGCAGGAGCACCAATCCCCAACCGATGCCGATGGCCAGGAGCAGGAGCCAGATGACCGCCACGTTGGAGAAGTGCTCCCTCAGCATCCGATACGCTTCGGCGATGGATTCCAGCGTGCCCTTGCCACTGAGCGCCGCCTGCCGGTAGGCGAGTTGGGCGATGACGCCGAGGGCGACGCCGGCCACAATCAGCACCGCCACGAAGAAGAGCATCAACAGCACCGTCAGCCCAATGCCCACTACTTTGGCGCTGACGGTATCCACCAGCAGTAACAGCAGAGGGGACAGCCCGATCGCGATGAGCAGGATGGCCACCAGCGCGAACGGTATTCCCAGGACCAGGTCAATCAGGAACATGTACCACGCCGGCCGGGTCCATCCCAATCGGAACCCCTCGCCCACGGTGACCGTCCCCTGCGTCTCCTCCACATGCGCCACCATGCGGATCAGCGCGTTCTGGGCGAAGTAGCGCACCACGATGCTGACCAGGAGCCAGAGGAACAGCAGGACGGCCACGATGATGAGCACTTTGCCCAGGGCGTTCAGCGAGATGCCCAGGTCGCCGGAGAAGGTGTCCCACAGGTACTGGAGCCAGCGGGTGAAGGAATCCTGGGCCGAAGGGTCCCAGCCGCGAAAGTCCAACTGCCGGCCGCTGAAGCTGTAGCCGCGAAAACCGCCCGCCGGATTCCCCGACACCAGCGCCAGCAGAATGCCGAAGAGCCACAGCGCGCGGCGCGTCCATGTGATCTTGAGCGCGCGCTTCAATATCTCGGTGTAGTTCATGTGGGTATCCTCCCTATTTCATGTTATAACTGCCGGCGTGCCATCTGCACGCCGAACCAGCCCCACATTCCCAGACAGACCACCGCCAACAGCGAGACGAACACGATCGTGGGCATCAGGAAGCTCATCAGCCAGTCCCAGAGCGAGGCCGGCAGAGTGCTGGATATGCCCAGCACCTGACAGCCTAGGTCTCTCAGCCCCTGGATGGTCTCGAGCCAGCCGGGCGCGTTCAGGGAGGGGAAGATGCCGGCCAGCCAGCTCAGCCAGGCGTTGGCCGGCGCAAACAGGCCGGCCGCCATGACCGCCAGCCCGAAGGCCATGGTCAGGACAGCGGCGGCCTCCACCAGCGCGCCCCATACCACCAGCCCCGCCGGGAACGCCCATGTTATCCAGGAAGGCCGGCGGAGATGGGATACAGCCGGCCGGTGCGGAAGCATCTGGACAAGGGCGGAGGACAGCGCCCGCGCCCGTTCGGCCGTCGCGCCAGGCACTTCCCAGATATGGAGAGCGCGGGACAGCCGGCGCAGTTCCTCCAGCCGACGGGCGCATTCCGCACACTGGCGCACATGCTCCTCCATCAGCATGCGCCGGCGGGGTTCCAGCTCTCCATCGGCGAAGGCCGCCAGCAGGGAAACCAGCTCATCGTGCGTCACTTGCATCCTCCCTCCATCCACCGGCAGAGTGCTCCGGCAGTTCCAACAGAGGCGCCAGCCTTTCCCGCAGGAGCTGGCGCGCGTAATGCAGACGCGACATCACCGTGCCCATGGGAATGTCCAGCGTCTCGGCGATCTCTCGATAGGACAGGCCCTCGTATTCCCGCAGGATCAGCGCCACCCGACACTGCGCCGGCAGGGACAGCACCGCCTGGCGCACGAGCTGGCGCATCTCCTCCCGCTCCAGATGACGCAGGGGGGCCTCCTCTGCCGGCCCCGCCGGCAGTAGCGTCTCGTCCAGCGGCTGTTCAGGGTTCTGCCGGCGCAGATAATCCAGGGTGGTATTGGTGACGATACGACCCAGCCAGACCCGGAAACTGCAGTCGCCGCGAAACTGCGGGAGCTTCCGCCAGGCCTTGATGAATGCCTCCTGCGCCAGGTCTTCCGCCAATTGTGAGTTGCCCGTCATGCGGTATGCCACGCCCACGGCGAAGGAGCAGTAGCGCTGGGCCAGCATGCCGAAGGCCTCCTTGTCGCCGGCGCGACTGGGGGCCAGCAGTATAGCTTCGCCGTTCGGGTCCGGATGCGTGTCCTGGGCCATTCCGTCCTCTCATTAATTAGACGTCCCCATTGGCACGCGTATTCGGTATGGGATGTGGGGGAACGAAGGCGGGAAACAGCGGGTTGGTGATCGTCAGGGGCCGGACTCGCCGGCGGGCGCTGTAACGCCCTCCTCATCGGCTTCCCCGGCCAGGCAAAGGGTGGAGCGGCTGTCCTGCAGTTCCTGGAGGGCGCGCTCGTAGCGGCGCAGGAGCCCTTTACTGCCTTCCCGCAGGCCGAGCACAGCACGTTGAGAGCACACGTCGCAACCGAGCGTCGCCTTGTAACTGCTCATGTCGCACTGCAGACAGCCGCAGAGGCGGATCATCATCAGGGAGAATGCCAGGCCGGCAGGACTAGCCTCGCCCTGGGCCAGCACATCATCCACCAGGGCCTTCCAGCGCTCGTCCAGGAGATTGCGAAGCCCCCGCACACAGGAATGGGGGAACAGAATCTGACTGCGTGGGTACATGGTCCACGGCCTCTCCTCGCTGGGAATATGCCTGCCTTGCCAGGGATAGTACACGGCCGGCGCAGCGTTGTCAAATTTCAGACTGTCCGGCTGTGTACCCCAGCCGGCAGGCATATTCCCCTACCTCCCGGGCCTTCCCAGCGGCTTATTCCCGCCGGCGTTAGGCCTGCGCCGGCTGGCGCCGGCGGCGATCCCCCTGCCGCAGGAACCACTTGGTGATCTCTGCCGCCACTGAAGGGATGAGCACCAGCGGGAGGATCTCCGCCCAATGCTCCCATCCCAAGAAGGCCGTGTCGAAAATGGGGTCGAGCACCGGCACGTAGATGATGGCCAGCAGGATCGCCAGCGATGCCAGGAAGGCGTACTGCATATACTTGTTGCTGAAGACGCCGATGGCGAAGACCGAATAGCGCTCCGAGCGCGACGTATAGGCCCGGAACAGCTCCGACAGGGACAGGGTGGCGAAGGCCATGGTCTGCGCGCCGGCCAGATTGTCCGGGAAGGCCCGCAGGCCGATGAGGAAGGCTGTCAGGGTGGCGGCGGTAATGGCGACAGCCTGTACCGCGATGCCGATCAGCATCTCTTTGTTGATGACTGGCTCGTTTACCGGGCGCGGCGGCCGTTCCATGATGTCCGGGTCGCCCCGCTCCACGCCCAGGGCCAGCGCCGGCGCCCCGTCGGTCAGCAGGTTGAGCATCAGCAGTTGGATGGCGGTCAGCGGCAGGGGCAGGCCGGCGATGGTGGCCAGGAAGATGACCAGGATTTCCCCCACGTTGCAGGACAGCAGGAAGAAGACGAACTTGCGGATGTTGGAGTAGATGATGCGGCCCTCTTCCACCGCCGCCACAATGCTGGCGAAGTTGTCATCGGTCAGCACCATATCCGCCGTCTGCTTGGAGACGTCGGTACCGGTGATGCCCATGGCGACGCCGATATCGGCGCGCTTCAGCGCCGGCGCGTCGTTCACACCGTCGCCGGTCATGGAGACGATATGACCGCGCTGGCGCAGTGCCTCGACGATGCGCATCTTATGTTCCGGCGAGACGCGGGCGAAGACATCCACGTCCTCCACGATCCGCACGAGTTCCTCGTCCGATATGCGGTCCAGCTCCGCGCCGGTGAGCACCTTGCCCTGGGGGCGGAGCAGGTTGAGGTCTTTGGCGATGGCTACGGCGGTGTTGGGATAATCGCCGGTGATCATCACCGGGCGGATGCCGGCCTGCCGGGCAACGCGGATCGCATCCCGCACCTCGGCGCGCGCTGGGTCAATCATGCCCACCAGGCCAACGAAAACCAGGTCTTTCTCCACCAGCTCCGGCGTCGGTTCCGCCGGCAGTTCATCCAGCTCCCGGTAGGCCAGCGCCAGCACGCGCAGGGCGTTGCTGGCCAGGGAAGCGTTGACTTCCAGGATGCGCTCCCGGTCGAAATCGGTCAGCTCCCGCACCGTGCCGTCCACGTAAATGTGCGTGGCGTGCTGGAGAATGATATCGGGCGCGCCCTTGACGAAGGCGATGTACCCGCCGCGCTCGTTGGGGTGGATGGTGGTCATGCGTTTGCGGCCGGAGTCGAAGGGGATCTCCGCCAGGCGCGGCTGGAGGCGCTCCATCTCGTCCTTCCAGTAGCCGGCCTTGGCCGCCAGCACCACCAGCGCGCCTTCGGTGGGGTCGCCGGCGATGCGCCAGCTCGGCCGGCCGCCGTTGTCGCTGGCCTCCACCGCCTCCAGCCGGGCGTCGTTGCACAACAGCATGCCCCGCAGTAGCAGGTCCACCGCCGGATACCCCCGCGGGTCCACCACTTCACTGCGGTCCATGAATTCGCCTTCGGGCCGGTAGCCCTCGCCGGTGACGTTCAGCAGGGTGTTGTCCGCCCAGACCTGCACCACGGTCATCTCGTTCTGGGTCAGGGTGCCGGTTTTATCGGAGCAGATGACGGTGGCACTGCCCAGGGTTTCCACCGCCGGCAGGCGGCGGATGAGGGCATGTCGCTGGATCATGCGCTGCATGCCCAGCGCCAAACAGATGGTCACCACCGCCGGCAGGCCCTCCGGCACCGCCGCAATAGCCAGGCTCACCGCCGTCATGAACATCTCGAGCACGGAGATGCCGCGCAGGACGCCCGCCAGGAAGATGACGCCGCAGATGACCAGGGCGGCGATGCCCAGCCAGCGCCCCAACTGGTCCAGCTTCTGCTGTAGGGGTGTGGCTTCTTCCTCGACCTCCTGGATCATGGCGGCGATGCGCCCGATCTGGGTCTGCATGCCCGTGGCTACCACGATCCCGCGCCCACGGCCGTAGGTGACCAGGGTGCCCATAAACGCCATATTCTGGCGGTCGCCCAGGGGGGCATCCGCCGGCAGGATCGCACGGGCGTCTTTCTTCGCCGGCACCGATTCGCCGGTCAACGAGGCTTCCTCGATGCGCAGGTTGGCGCTTTCCACCAGGCGCACGTCTGCCGGCACATAGTTGCCGGTCTCCAGCACCACCAGGTCCCCGGGCACTACCTCGCGCGCCGGGATGGAGATCAGATGCCCGTCGCGGATGACGTGCGCCTCCGGCGCGGCCATCTTTTTCAGCGCCGCCAGCGCCTCTTCCGCCTTCGATTCCTGGATCACGCCCAGCACGGCGTTCAGGATGACAATGGCGATGATGGCGCCGGCGTCAATGAACTCGCCCAGCAGGATCGAGATGACGCTGGCGACCAGCAGGATGATGATGAGGAAATTGTTGAACTGGCTCAACAGGAGCGCCCACATGCTGGGGCGGGGCTTTTCGGCCAGCTCATTGGGGCCGAGCTGCTCCAGCCGGCGCGCCGCCTCCTCCTGGCTGAGGCCGCGCTGGAGGTCCGTCCCCAGCCGGCGCGCGACCTCCTCTGGCGACATAGTATGCCAGGCGTGTCCCAACATCCTCTGTGGTTCATTCCGCGTTTCTGACATAGTTCTCCCTGTTCCACACTGCCGTGATGTGTACGAGTACGACGCAGGGCGATGGCATTCCGCCATCTGCCGGCTATTATACATCCACCGCCAATTTTGACACACTTGCGGCCAAACAAAAACGAGACCACCGCTCTCTACGAGCAATGGTCTCGCCGCTTTACCGGACAGCCGGGAGATACCTCCGTCCTGACGACTGCCCGCCCTGCTTGCGCAGGATGGCTACTCCCCATGCGGGGGATATTATAGGCGCGGCTGTGGGTTTGTCAATTTGAAACTTTGCCGAAATCGCATATAATGACGGGGGCGAGGATGCCGCCGGCGGTACGCCGGCCATCTTGTTATACGCTCCTGGCAGTGCCGGGAAGCCGACCTAAGAAAACGAGGAGCGGGATACCCCCTATGTTCGGACGCGATATCGGGATAGACCTGGGCACGGTCAATGTGCTGGTGTGGGTCAAGGGAAAGGGCATCGTCCTGCAGGAACCTTCCGTCGTGGCGATCTCCATCAACGACAATAAGATCGTCGCAGTGGGCGAAGAGGCGCGCGCCATGCTGGGTCGCACGCCGGAAAGCATCGAAGTGGCCCGGCCGGTGAAGGACGGCGTTATCGCCGATTACCAGGTGACCGAGGCGATGCTGCGCTATTTCATCCAACGCATTTGCGGTCGTCTGCGCATCTTCCGCCCCCGCATCATGATCAGCGTGCCGGTGGGGGTCACCAGCGTGGAGAGCCGGGCGGTGCATGATGCCGCCATCCAGGCCGGCGGCCGCGAGGCCTATCTCATCCCGGAGCCGCTGGCGGCCGCACTGGGCGCCAATATGCCTATCGGCACGCCCACCGGCAACATGGTGGTGGACATCGGCGGCGGCACCAGCGAGGCGGCGGTTATCTCTATGAACGACATTGTGGTGGCGTCGTCGGTGCGGGTGGGCGGCATCAAGATTGACGAGGCCATCATCAGCTATATCCGCAAGAAGTACAACCTGTTGATCGGCGAGCAGACCGCCGAGGAGATCAAGATCGCCATTGGCAGTGCCCTGCCGCTGGAGGAGGAGCTGAAGATGGAGGTGCGCGGCCGCGACCAGGTCGCCGGCCTCCCCAAGACGATTACCATCACCTCCGGCGAGGTGACCGAAGCCATCGCCGAGCCGCTGGGCCAGATCGTGGGGGTGGTGCGCAACGTGCTGGAGAAGACGCCGCCGGAGCTGGCGGCTGATATCATTGACCGGGGGATGATGCTGACCGGCGGCGGGGCCTTACTGCGCAATATTGACCGCCTGCTGACGAAGGTGACCGGCGTGCCCTGTTATGTGGCGGAGAACGCCATTGCCTGTACGGCTATCGGCGCCGGCAAGGCGCTGAGCAGTTACAGCATTATGCGGCGGTATCAGGCCGCGCCGGCGTGATACCGGGCCAGGAAACACAACGGGCGCCTGGGGGAATCTCAGGCGCCCGTTTGGTTATTCCAGGTAGTAGGTCATGTGTTGTAAGCGCGTGACCGGGTCAATGTACTGGACGTGCACGCCGGGCGGCACCTTCAGGGTGATGGGGGCATAGTTCAGGATGGCGCGCACGCCGGCGGCCACCAGCTCATCCGTTACTTTCTGGGCGGCGGAGGCCGGCACGGCGATAATGGCGATCTGAATGCCGTGCTGGCGGATGAGTTCTTTCATGCGGCTGGCCGGCTGGATGATGAGGCCGGCGATCTCCTGGCCGATCTTCTGCGGGTTGTTGTCAAAGACCAGGCTGATGCGGAAACCCTGGCCCAGAAAGCCGCCGTAGTGAACAAGGGCGTGACCTAGGTCGCCGGCGCCCACCAACGCCACATCCCATATCTTGGTCAGGTTCAGGATTTCCTTGATCTTTTTCCGCAGGAACTCCACGTTGTAGCCCGTGCCCTGTTTGCCGAATTCCCCGAAGAAGGACAGGTCCTTGCGGATCTGGGCGGAGCTGATGCCCAGGCGCTGGGCCAGCTCGGCGGAGGAGATCGTTTCCACCCCTTCCTCCGCCAGGAAGTTCAGGGCGCGCAGGTACAGCGGCAGCCGGCTGACGACGATATCGGGTACTTCCACCTTGTTCTTCGGCGGCATCATCTGATACGTCCTCCTGATGTGAACCCGACCTGACCCTGTTCATGGAATGTGTAATGGATTACATGCTATTGCCATAATAACCGCAATTTGTGAAATTGTCAAGAATTTTGTGAAAAATTGTGACAGACAGCCGTCATCTGCCGTACTGGTCTGAAGGTACTATTGACCCGGCCTGGGCGCTCTGATAGCCTGATAATGAGGTGGCGAATGATATCTGTGTAACACGACGATATCATTCGCATGCGGCGGGTGCGGCGGCGTGGACGGGGATGGGAAAGCGGGTCTATCATTCTGGGGTGAGGTGAGAAGATGAGGTATTCGCATCGTTGGTGGCGTATATGGTTCGCCGGCCTGGTGCTGGCGCTGGTCGCGGTACTGGGGGCGGCGGCAGTTCCTGCCGCGGCGCAGGGGCCGGCGGGAGAGCCCGACGGGGTCAAGCTGGCGGTGGACCAGCCGGCGGTGAGCGTGTCGCCGGCGGCCGCCGGCAAGGCCAGCGTGCGCCGGCCGGGCATCTATATCCTCACCGATTTCCACCACATGGACCCCAAGCAGTACCCCGGCATCATCGTCGGCGGCCATCTCCATTTCACCTGGGACCAGCTCGAGCCGGGCGAGGGCTATTTCAACTGGTCGCTGGTGGACAACTGGGTGCAAACCGTCTACAGCGAGGGCAAGGCCGTCGCTCTGGGCGTGCACCTGATGGAATGGGGCGGGGAGACGGTGCCGGATTGGGTGTTTGCCGCCGGCGCCCAGACCATCACCTGCAACGGTTGGCGTATCCCCAAGTACTGGGACCCCATCTTCCTGGCCAAGCTGGAGCACTTCGTCCAGGCCCTGGCGGCGCGCTACGACAATGACCCGCGCATCGAATGGATCCAGATCGGCACGGGCATCTACGGGGAGAACCAGCCCTCGATAGATGAGCACGATGCCTGTGTGGAAGCGGCCATGAGCCAGGACTTCCCCGGCGCGGACCCTTCGGGCGTCTGGGTCGGCACGGTGAAGCTCATCACCGATATATATGCCCGCGCCTTTCAGCATAAGGCCGTGCTCCTCCAATTTGCCCCCACCTTCAAGCATGCCTGCGAGCGCAAGTGGACCACTGATTATGCGGCGCAGGTGGGGGTGGGCATCAAGCACAACGGCCTGCGCGTGGACGATGACCCGGCCGTCATTGTACCGCCGGCCTCCTCCGTCGGATGCGGCCAGTGGGACCCCTTTTTCGCCCATTGGCGCGAGGTACCCACTGCCTGGGAGACCTACCGCACCGTCTATCTGACGGACGACACGCTGGAGTACTGGGGCCTGATCGGCGGCCTCAACAAGCATCCGGACTATTTCAACCTGCAGGCCAACCTCATCACCGAGACCAGCGACCTGGACTTCCTGCGCTTTGTGAACCAGCATACCGGGGTGACGCTGGCCAATACCCCCAGCGTATGGGTAGCTCTGCGGGAGACCGAGCAGACCTGGATGCCTCAGCGCGGCAACTTCGATTTCTGGCTGATCCAGGACGACAGTGTCGCCGGCGGAAGGACGGTGCCGGCGTGGAACGTCAGCAGTTACAAATATGGGCGCTATACCCGCCGCACCGACCAGAGCACCGGCAACCGCTATATGTATTTCAAGATTGACGACGGCTATCTCTACGGCGGCACCAATACCGCTACCGTGCGGGTGACCTATTACGATCAGGGCACCGATACCTGGGAACTGCAGTATGACTCGACTGCCGGCGCCTATAAGAGCGCCGGCGTGGTGCAGAAGACCAACACCGGCCGCTGGCTGACGCGCGAGTTCGTCCTGACGGACGCGCGCTTCGCCAACAGCCAGGCCGGCGGCTCCGACTTCCGCATTGACTGCCGGGGCGATGGGGATGAGTACATCCACTTCGTGCAGGTGATACGCGCCGGCGGCGCCCCGAACCCGACGCCCACTCCCACGACGCCGGCCGGCGCCACCGCTACCCCGACGCCGACGCGCACGCCGACCAGCGCGCCGGCGACACCCACCCCGACGCCCGCCGGCAGTGATTTCACCCTGGTGCTCCAGCGCGGGCTGAACGGCTACACCGGCGCGGTGGACACCTGGATCAACGGCTGGTCGGTGGACAGCAACTACGGCAGTGACACGCGCCTGATCGTGCGCTCGGATGACTGGATGGCGGCCCTGCTGAAGTTCGACCTGAGCGCACTGCCGGCCAACGCCTATGTCACCGGCGCGGCCCTGCAGGTGTACATTGAGGGGCGGTCCAACTCCTACACCGTGGATGTGTCCGCCTACAAAATGCGGCGCGAGTGGCTGGCCGGCCAGGCGACCTGGAAGCTGGCGCGCACGAATCAGCCGTGGGGCGCGCCCGGCGCCAATGACACCACGCTGGACCGCGACGGGACGCCGGCGGATCATCAGCTCTTCGCCAGCACCGGCGTCTGGATGAGCTTCGATGTAACCAACATGGTGCGCGAATGGGCGGCGAACCCGGCGGCGAACTACGGCCTGGTGTTGAAGGGCGCCAAGGGAGGCGCCGGCGTGGAATACCGCCTGGCCTCGAGCGAGTACAGCGATGCCTCCCTGCGGCCGAAGCTGGTGATCCGCTACCGGCTGGATGGCGCGGCGCCGACAGCTACGCCGACCCTCACAGCGACCCCTACCAGCGCGCCGGCCACACCGACCCCCACGCGCACACCGACGAACCCGCCGGCCACCGCCACGCCGACGCAGACGCCCACCCGCACGCCGACCCCCGCGCCGGCGACGCCGACCGCCACGCCGGCGCCCATTGGCACGCCCATTACCGTGACTTTTCAGCCGGGCGTCAACGGCTATGCCGGCGTGCAGGATACCTGCATCAACTTCTGGTACCAGACCACCAACTTTGGGACCAAGATCACCCTGCCCATCCATTACAGCTACAATGAAATTGTGGCCTCCTTGATCCGCTTTGACTTATCCAGCATCCCGCGCAATGCCCAGGTCGAGTCAGCCACCCTGAGCCTGTACACATCCTACCGCAGTATTGCGGACGATATCGTCGCCAGTGTCTACCGCATGCGCCGGCCGTGGGCGGAAATGGCGGCGACCCGGCAGTTCGCCTCCGCCGGCCCCCCCCGCCCCCCC
>Ga0080004_1221369_pt1 | contig 54373 bp, 67 predicted proteins | sample WasSprMetagenome_FD_69207 | JGI IMG/M metagenome (GOLD analysis project Ga0080004, IMG submission 69207) | Sulfidic aquatic microbial communities from Washburn Spring, Yellowstone National Park, USA - WS (SPADES assembly) (version 2) | ecosystem: Environmental > Aquatic > Thermal springs > Hot...
GTAGTTGTCGAAGCGCCCTATACTCTCCTGGCATGACGTTGTTAAAGTGCTCGTCAAAGCCGGGTTTAAGCCTGTTAGACAGAAGGGAAGCCATCTAATCCTCGTTAAAAACGAATACATCCTACCTGTCCCAAAACATAAAGAAATCAAGAAGGGATTATTACTGGAGATAATAGCAGAAGCAGGTATGACGAAAGAACAGTTCATCAAACTTTTGAACGAGCCATAACTTACCACGAAGTTAGAAAGATGTAAGAGCTCTAATATTAAAAAAGAAATCTGCTCCACTTCTCGTATAGTATTCTATCTGCCGTCCTTCTCACATCGCCGATCTTCTCTTCCGCTTCGCGGATCAGCGCTGCCCCTCTCCAACTCTTTATGCTTCTAGCACCTCTACTCCCTCTTCAAAAAGTACAAGAGCTCTGAAGACTAGCAATAAGATAAAACCTAAAAGCGCCAAACAACCCTACGAACTGACCGCTACGCCTGTAGTTGTAACAAACCACCCAAAACTTATGGTTGAAGAAATAAAAGCCAAAGTCTCCAAAACCTTAGCCAAAAACTTCAAGAAGCGAGCAATGGAAATCTACGGCCCCAAAAAGGGCGCCATAAAAGCAGCACTCGAAGACGCTATGAAGCGTTTCACCGCCTCAGCTAAAGTCGATTGGAAAAGTTTGAAGGGATGCATCAAATCCGAATCAACATCCGTAGAACTACAACACAAGATATGGAGAAAGGTCGATTAAATGCTGCTGGTGGATGCAAACATCTTCCTCGAACTCTTCCTAGGGCAAAAAAAGCCGACGAATGCGAAAGGTTTCTAAATAAAGTCTCATCAGGAGAACTCGAAGCAGTTGTCTCAAAATTCACAATCCACGCAATCGAAGCTACACTTAACGACTCTGCCCTAATACTTGCTTTCCTAAGAAACCTCCAAGGGTCACTAGGGCTCACCATATATGAAACCAGTATAGAAGACGAAATGGCTACCTCCCCGCTTATGAATAAGGTGAAACTCGACTTCGACGACGCCATAGATAGCAGTTCCAGAATAGATAGACTTAAGCGGTATTTTCTGCTGATGAAGAGGCTCTACACGCTTAGAGAAGCTAAGAAGCTGCTTGGAGGCACTACTAAGACTATTCAGCGTTGGGATAAGGAGGGGAAGGTAAGGGTTGTTAGGACGATCGGTGGTAGGAGGAAGATATCTGAAAGCGAAATTAAGCGTATTCTTGGGCTAAAGGAAGAGGGGGTTGTAGTTGGTTATGCCAGAGTCTCTTCTACAACCCAAAAAAGATGACTTGGTGAGGCAGAAGTAGCTTATACACAGCTACGCTAAAGATAAGGGTTATGGGGAGATTCAAATACTGAGCAACGTAGGTTCAGGTCTCAACGAAAACAGGAAGATCTTCACAAGCTCTTAGAGATGGTTACTGAAAGAAAGGTTTCTAGGGTGATTGTCGCTTATGAGGATAGGCTGACTAGGTTTGGTTTTGAAGCTGAGGAAACTATTCCAAGTCTTCGAAACCGAAATAGAGGTAATAAACAGCGAAGAGAAGACTCCTAAGGAGGAGCTCGTTGAAGACTTGATAACCATCGTGTCCCATCTAGCAGGGAAACTCTACGGGATGAGGTTGCATAAACACAAGGAGGTTGTCGAAGGTGTCAAGAAGCTCATATCAAGTTAGAGCATACAACTTAAAGCACAGATATAATGTAAACGAGTTTCTCGAAGCATACAGAAGGCTGCTTCAAAAGACAGTAGATGAAATATGGGCTGGAATCAGGTGGATTGAAAAGCACGATAGGAAGGGGAGAAAGAGGCTCATACCAATAATCCCAAAAGACAACATCTTCAAAAACCACCATCTAAGAAATCTGCTGATGGAGGGCTGGGGCTACTCGAAGCACTACGTTGACTCGGCGATCAAACAGGCATACTCAATAATAAAGTCTTGGAGGAGAAGTTACGTTAAAGGAGAGAGAAGGAGAAAGAAACCAGTAGTTAAGAGGGAGTTCGTTAGGGTCAAGGAAACACTCTACACCTTTAAGGATGGAAAGATAAAAGTGAGCATAAAGCCCTACGAGGAACACTTGGAGTTCGATGTTTCTAAGGCTTGGTTCCTCAGCAGGGCAAAAGGTGAACTGGGAGAGCTGATTCTAGGCGAAAAATACTTAACAGTAACGTTCAGGTTCAAGGCAGATGAGGGGGAAGCTGGAGGCAAGATAGCTTGGGATTGCAACGAGAAGAGCCTAGATGGATTCAGCCCAGACACAGGTTTGATTAGAATAGACCTGACAAAACTATTCCACATTCATAGGGTTTATGAATTGAAGAGGAGGAGGTTGCAACAGAAAGCTTCAAAGAAGCCCTCGCTTAGAAATGCTCTGGCAAAATGCTCCAACCGTGAGAAAAACAGAGCTAAAGACTACATCCATAAGCTGACGACTCATATGGTGAGGAAGTTCAAAGGCTACATTCACGGCTTCGAATACTTAGGGAAGAACAGAATGCTTAACGGCTCAAAGGAGCATAATAGGAACATTTCAAAGAGCGATTGGAAAACAATCATAACCTTCATTAGCTACAAATCAAAGGTCGTGCTCCTCAACCCAAGGAACTCCACGAGAAGATGCTCCAGATGTGGGATGATTAATGCCCCGAAAGGAGCAATATATGAATGCAGATGCGGGTTGAGGATGAACAGACATCTGAACGCAGCTATAAACCTATACCTTCAGATGGAGGGGCTTTCTCCAACCCCAAAGCTCTTCGATGAGCTGATGAGGGGTTGGAGCGGGTTCACCCTGACAGGGGAGGAGGCTGATGAGGGCTCCGATGAACTCAAGAGGAGTCCTAAGCTGGTGAATCCCAAGAGTTATATTAGTCTATCAAAGACTACGTAACTCAGAACCCTAGAAATTAAAGCTAAATTTCTGCCAGTCATGTACGTACTTCTACCTAAAATCCTTTAATACTTCGAGTGAAAAATTGATTTGTGAGTAACGATATGGGGGCTAAAACTTTAAAACTGACGTTGAAAAATTTCAGAGGTATTAAGGAGGGTTCGCTCGAATTTAAAAGAGTTAACATAATGATAGGGGGTAATAATTCTGGCAAGACGACGGTTCTTGAAAGTCTATTTCTCGCTCCTAACCCGCTCCGGTATGTGCCTTATGGTGTTAGTAAAAGCGCAGTAGGGGTACTTAATGACGTGCACTCGACTTTAAACTCTGCGGCTAACATTTCCCTATTCCACGGTTATACTGGTGATTTAGCAAGCATAACGATGTCACATGAATCAGGAACCGTGTCCACGGAATTCCACACACAAGGAGATCGAATAGAGGTGTTAATAAAGGAGGGGGAACGGTGTTACCGCGCTGGATATTTAGTTAAATCATCTAATGTTGAAAGTGCTGAGCATCAGCTCCTTGTAAAAGGAGCTGGTTATATTGATAAAGACCCGCGTACATTCTATTCAGAAGTTATAGGTGAGTCCCTTTACTTTCACCCATGCTTGATGAAACACGCATGGGAGTATTTTCAGCGCCAGTGGGTGGATTATAGGGCTTCGGGGCTTACAGCAAAAGTGGCTAAAGAGGTTTCAGAAGGAGTTGCTGGCGAGTATGACGACCTTCTTTTAGAGCCTTTTGTCGGCGGTGCATATACACTTTACGTAAGAGATAGGCAGGGTCGCGGGATTAGACTTGGGGATCTGGGCACAGGTGCTCAGGTGTTTGCAACTCTACTACTTCTCTACGAATCTTCTAGGCCGAGGATGTTGCTTATAGACGATATAGAATCCCATATGAACCCGGCTTTGCTGATGCGCATCACGTCTTGGTTTATGAGTATTCTCAGGGATACCATGCTCTGCGTTTCAACGCATAGTCTGGAAACAGCTAAACTGATCGCCGGGGCTTTGGAGGACTATGAACCTCAGATAAAACTGTTAGATTTACACGAGGGTGTGTTAAGGGCACGGGACTTTAGCTTGGAAGAGGTTGAGGAGCTGGAAAAAATAGGGATCGATGTAAGAGTAGGCAAAGGCGTCCTCATATGAAACTTAGATTGCTTTCCCAACCTTCCTGGCGCATTAGCATAAACCTCACTAAGTGGTCAGGTAAACTGGGAGTGCCTCTAGCTTCAAGCCTCCAAACGGTGTGCTGTGTTATAGTGATAGGCGATGGTATTCCCGAAGACATAGTATGCTTAATACTCGCACATAAATTTAATGGAGGAGCTACAGTAGGCATAACCAAACCCCAAATTGAATGGGCTTCTGCTGTAACGGAAATTATAGGGCGTACGAGGGTGGGCACGGTTGCGTTGACAATAGACCAAGATGATATACGGTTAGACGAACTATGGGATCGGATAGAGAATAGGCTTGAAGAACACGCTGTGAGCTATGAGAAGGACATAGAAGAGGAAAGATTCCGCGTATATAGTTGCAGACACGGTCAATACAGTTTCAAATTCCCCGTCGTAGTGAACGGCCTCAACAAACCATATAGAAAACATACGATAGAGGATCACCTACTCGAAGCCTCAAAAGGAGTATTGGGTGATGAAGAGTTAAGGGAAGCCATTAAGGGGATAGAGGATCCCAAAGAGGCGTGGAGGAAATTAAAAGATAAGCACTGTAAAGTATATTCACATCTATGTAGAGCGGAAACCAATTTAATCGCACAGACGTTCCCCCAACATGTAAAGTTTTTCAAATTCATTGGAAGACACAGCATAGAAATCCCTTAACAACAGCTTTATGCATTTTACTCCGTTTTCCTTGATGGAGTTATTATAGAGGTTTCGACCTACCTCTTTCCAAAAACTCAGTAAGAATCACAGGGCTCACCTCTCAAGCGGGCTTTTGGATATTTCTTTCAGATACCATCTGATGGGTTCTTTTACGAGCTCGGAAACGCTGGTGTACCGTTTCAGGGAACCTCACATTTTCTAACATTTGGTTCCCCCTCCCTCTTTAATAAGCCTTTCACGGTGGCTACAAGCCACTCTTGGCTTATTTCATCGAGGGCGTTCGCCGAGGACGGCGTGGTACTCGGCACATTAGAGTTCGCCTTCCTGAGGATGTTTAGACACGCTACTAAATGCCTATTCGCTTCAAATCCGCAGGAAGGGCATTTGAAGACCTGCCCCCTCAGGCTCGTTACAACCCCACATACGGGGCAAGTCCTAGAGTTGTTGCTAGCGTTGACGGGTTTCAGATAGGGAACGCCACTCCACTCGCACTTGTATTTTATCTGGAAGTTCAGCTTGCCGAAGCTCCATGAATGAAGTCTTCTGTTGAGTTTTTTGCCCTTATCGATCCTCCTCCGGATGTTCTTGATGTTTTCAGTAACTACTACTAGTCTTTCCTTCAGAGATAGGTCGGACACAAACTTTGATACCTCATGTAGCAAGTGGTTCACCCTCCTTGCCTCCCTTCCTCTGTACTTCACCAACGACTTCCTTAAGCCAAGCTTCTGGATTCTCTGCCTCTTCCTTTGATAGCGTGAGTGTAGATGCTTGACTTCGCTCAAGTCTATGTGGATGTAATGCAGACCATCCTTGGCTACGAGCACGTCTAGACTCTTCTCGTTCACATCGTATGCTAGAACCCCTTCAGGCTTGAAGCTTTCAGGGTTGTTCTCATAAGTTACGTGCAGAAACCATCTATCCCCTTTCTTACTTAGAGAGCACCCCTGTGCAGCATTCTTCAATATCCGTTTTTGAAACTCTGTGGGTTTTAACGGAAGCCACAAATAAGATTTTCCCACATTCAACCTCAAAACATCTTCAACGACCTTAAACAAGTGGTAATCATCTAGCATTATCGTGTTGAGCTTGCTTACTTCAGGCTTTTCCTTCCTCACTCTTCCAGACTTCCTCCGCTTGTTGAAGCTCCTGACTATGCCCAATGCCATGGTGAAAGCTGTGTAGATGTAGTGGCTTGCCAACTCCGGATATTTAGCCCTCAACTCTCTGTACAGTCGCTCATGGAGCTTCCCTCTGGATTTGATGTTGTTTTCGATAGCATAATCCACTGCTTCTTGAACCACGTCCCTGTACACCGTAAGCAGGTGCTCTAGCAATTCAGACTTTCTATTCGTCAACTGCACCAATGGTATTTGAGTACACTTAACCGCCACTTCCCTCACCCAGAATACGCTTAATCTCGCTTTCTGGAAACCTATACCTGCCACTCGGAAGCCTGACGGCCCTTACTTTCCCTTCTTTGACCCACTTCCACAACGTCCTTCTGTCTATTCTCAGGATTTCGCAGACTTCTTTCGGTTTGTAATATTTCTCAAAGCCAGACATCATTCTCTAAATGAGACAAAAGAAAATATAAAGTTAACTATTCAGAAACTGCTGAAAACCCGTGGAGCCTCTCTTAACTATCCGCAGGAGAAGTGGAAAAAGGAGTCAAACCTACCACTCCTTAAAGCTAGAAGGCTTTTAAACTTCTCTTTTATAAGGCTTCTTTCAGAGGATCAGTTAAAGTGGTATTGTACGGTAAAGTGTTGTAACAAGGTATATATTACGGTATTGTGCGGTTTTATACGGCAATGAGTAGATGTGTTTTGTGTGGTGCGGAGAAAATATATGCGAAAAACCTCTGCGTTAGATGTTATAAACGCATTTGGATGCGGAAGTGGAGGAGGGAGAAGAGGCTTAAAAAAGAGAAAACGTCTGTTTTAAAAAGCAAAAATCTATCAATCTATGAAAACCTCGGCTTAGAATGCCCGCACTGTAGAAATACGTCTGAGTTTTATATTGATGTTAATCGTGCGGAAATAATATGTAAAGTCTGCGGTTTAGTGCTGGTTTCAGGTGCAAGATTTACAATGTTCTTCCCTCACTTTGAACGGAGAAAAACGTGAAAATATCTACACTAAAATATCTACTGTAGTCTAGTGAGGAGGAGGGAGGTAGAAGACGTTCTCTCTGAAGCGGGTTGTAGAAGCGTAATGCCTTTAAAGAATAATCAATAAAAAATGTCAACCCGCTTCAGATGTTGAAACGTCTATCATCTTCTACCCTCCTCCTCGGCAGGAATCATCCATGTCGCGTTTTCTCGAAGCAATAAGAAGCGTGGAGGATTGGCGTGGTCTGCTTGCGATAACGTTTACGCTAGGCTTCTTCATAGTTTTCGGTATTGAAGTTGTTTTAAACAGGGGTTTCGAGGGTAGCAAGCTTCTACTTCCCCCGTTCATGCTGATCATTGGCTTCTACTTCGGTGAAAAAGCCGCTAAGGGTGGCGGAAAGTGAAAGCTACAGGCTTGTTAGATGAGAAGTATGACGTTAGAGAGTTTATTCAGGTCAATCATGAGTGGCTTAGAGAGATTGCGGAGAAGTTGAGAAAGTCAAGCCAGCTTGAAACAGTTAAAAACGTTTACCGTTTCAACGTCCGCGAAATACAGTATCCGTTTAGAGCTGATGGAAAACCAGCCATAGGATTTGAATTCAAAGCCTTCCCCTGGCTCATATACGGTTTTTTCAAGCTCTACCTCGCCGAGTATCATCAAGAATATGCGTGGCTTATGCCTTCACAACTGCTGAAATTCAGATACGGTATTTGCGTGGATACGGCGAACCTATGCACAACATTACTGCGCATTTTAGGAATTAACGCATACACGGTTTTAGGGGTTATCGTAGGAGGCGGAAAATACTACGGTCATGCTTGGACGATTGCCGAAGCAGACGGGGAATGGTATTTCCTCGAAACGACAATCCATAAAGGCAGACCTCCAGTGATAAAACTTAATGAGCTACACCTTTCGGTTCAATTAAACTACGTTGAAGTCGCACGGTTCAATGAGAAAGAAGTGCATGTTGACAAGGCTCTATGGGACAAATACAACCTAACACTTTCATACATCTTTAAAGGTGTTGAGCTTGAATAGAATCCTAAGCTTCCTCAAGCTTAAAACGAGAAAATCGGCTCGTTTAGAGGACCCTCCTACCGCTAAATCTGAGTTTGGATGTGAAGCTGAGAAGCAGGATTTGATTTGGAGAGCCTTCGGCGTAGACTATAAGCGTGAAATCATGCAGCTTGGGGAGGCACGCGACCGCTTCCTGCTTCAATTGAAAGCTAACATGATGACCGACGATATGAGGGATTTCATAGAGCAGGTTGTCCGCGACGAAGTTAGAAGAATTCTCAAGCCCAAGGGTTGATTATGAAAATTCTAACTCATATTAAAAACGCATTTAAAAAGAAGACAAACGTAGCGCATTTTGTAATCGGTTTTGCGGCTGGAATTGTAAACATTTTCGGATTTCTCGGAAGTGTTCTATCAGCTTTTATAACAGCAGTATTCATAATCTACCAGACGGGGGAGAAAGAGCCTCGGATTGAAAGCTACATCAACATGCTTGAATTCGTCCTAGGCTTCATATTCGCCATCCCATTCCTTATCCCAATCGCCTGGGCGACGGATAAGCCCTTTATTTAATATAAAGAATTTAATTGCGGTTTTAGGGTGGCGGGTTCGTAGAGAGAGACCTAGAGGGGGGGTCGAACATCCATACAAACAGCCATACAAATTTCCATACAAAAACCCATACAAAATCCATACAAGTTTTAATCTATCCTCTAACCATCCCCATCACGGAGGAGCAGGAGAAGCTCTACAACGACTTGAAAGACATCTTCGAGCGGGTTAAGCAGATAGCGAATGATGAAACCGTTGAGCTGAAGTTTCGGCTTGAAGCCATCCGTCTGGTCGGATATCTGGGTCAGGTTATCGGGGGTATTCTGAAAGATGTCCGCATGGATGAGATTCAAAAGCAGCTACTGGAGCTTGAAGAGGAGGTTAAGAGAGCTAAAGCCGAGAGAGGAACTAGAAGAGGAGCCCCCGTCTATTCCAAGTGACCCCGTTGAATTTGCGGTTAAGCTTTTCAACTTCAAGCCGACACCGTATCAGGAAAAATTGTTACACGATGAGTCGAAGCGTATTGTCGTCAGAATGTGTCGCCAGAGCGGTAAGACAACCACCATTGCCCTTAGAGCGATATGGTTTGCGGTTACACATCCCAAGACCCTTACGCTTATAGTTGCACCCTCGTTGAGGCAGAGCATGATTATGAGTGATAAAATCCACGACTTCCTCGGCTCTTTAAAGCCTGAGGTTAAGCATGCGCTTATCGAAAAACAGCAGAGGACAATTATAAAATTTAAAAATGGCTCAAGAATCGTAGCCCTGCCGAACAGTCCCCAGCTTCTCAGGGGCTATACGGCTCACCAGGTCATTTGTGATGAAGCAGCCTTCTTCAGGGATGATGAGCTGGTGTTTTATAACGTGCTTATGCCTATGCTTTCCACGACTGATGGGATATTGATTGCGAGTAGCACGCCTTGGAGTACGGATTCAGTATTCTATAAGATGTGTAACGACCCCGCTTACAGTAAGCATGTTGTCACATGGCGGGAAGTCGTTGAAAGCGGTTTGGTGAAGCGTGAGTTTATAGAGGAGATGCAGAGGCTTCTACCGGCTGAACGGTTCCAGAGGGAGTTTGAAGCACAGTTTGTAGAAGACATCGATTCTTGGCTTCCTCAGAGCCTTATAGCTTCATGCATAGATTCAGAATTAGTACCATACGACTTCCATGACTCTCCTCAGGGAGACTTCTACGTTGGAGTTGATTTTGGAAAGCAGCAGGACTATAGCGTTGTTGTGGTGGTTCAAAGATTCGGTAATGTTTTGAAGTTGGTTCACGTTCACAGATTCCCATTAAACACTGAATATGCAAGCGTAATCGGATATGTTAAAAGCCTCCAAGACAGGTGGAAGACGGTTCACAGCGTCTACGCGGATATCACGGGTGTTGGAAATTACATTGTAGAGGATATGGTTCACAGTGGGATTCAAAACGTTCAGGGTATAACGTTTACAGTCCAGTCGAAGGAGGATATGGCTACGGTTTTACGTGAAAAGATGAGGCAGAAGGAGTTCCTCATACCCTATGAGCCTGTTCGCAAACGGCAGGATATAGACCTATGCTCGGAGCTGAATATTGAAAAGTTTGAGCTTATGAAAACGGGTCATATACGCTTCTCACATCAAGAAGGCAGTCATGATGATGTGTTCTGGGCTACGGCTTTAGCCGTTTACGCAGCCGTTCAAGCCCCCATGCCCGGTAGGGGAGCCGTCATAATTCCACATTAAGGTGGTCTTATGAGTTTTATTCGGAGAGGGTTTAAAGCGGTTGTAGAAAAAGCAAGAAAAACCTTCATAGCTCAGAGACTGTACCCTCCAGAGGTCAGTAAGAAGCAGATTGAAGAGGAGATTCCGCTCGGATGGAAAGCCGACAATGTTCTATGGGGCTATCTGCAGAAATACGTGCTTAAAGGCTCAGGTGCAGGGTTTGTAACACCACCATACACGGCTTACTGGGAGCGCCTCTGGGGTACAGTTCCAATAGAGGACCTTCCCAAATACAAGGACCTCTACACGTTCACACCATACATCAAGGCATCGATTGATGTAACCGTGAATCTTGCGATAAGCAACGGGTTTGAATTGGAAGGTGGAGAAGATAATGTTCGAGAATGGCTGGAGAATTGGCTTGACGAGCAGAACATCCTTGAAACTTTACGTATAGTTGCAACAGACATGCTTGTTTTTGGAAACGCATACCTTGAAATCTGCAGAAATGAGGATACGGGTAAAATCGAATGGCTTAAGCCTCTCGATCCTGTACACATGAGGGTTAGACGTGACGCTTACGGTCAGGTTTTAGGCTATATTCAGCTTCTCACATTCCCACCTGTAGTCTTCGCAAGTGATGAAATATGTCATTTCAAATGGGGAGCCAAGTCATGGTGGTATGAGTCGGCATATGGAACAAGCCTTCTAAGACCGTTGCTTAAGATTCAGGCTCTTATAGATCAGCTTGAAGACGATATGGCTGTTATAGTTCACACGTATGCTAAGCCGATGCTCGTCGTGAAGGCTGGGACACCTGAGAGACCGTTTTCAGATCAGCAGTTGGCTCAGCTTGTTGAAGCATTCAGAGACCGTAAGCCCGCAACGGATGTTTTCGTGCGTGGAGACGTAAATGTAGATGTTATTCCCAGTTTGACTAAAGACGTTAACGTAACGTTTTGGCTTGACTATCTGCTTAGACAACGTGAAGCCGTCCTAGGAGTTCCAAAGATATTTCTCGGCTATTCGGAGGGCACGAACCGCGCTACGGCGGAAATTATAATGCAGGAGTATGTTACAAGGTTGAGGATGATGCAGGAGATCATCGGTGACACGCTTGAAACCGTTCTATTCAAACAGCTTATTAAAAGCGAGTTTGGAGAGGGCGTTGAAATTCCAAAGGTTAAATGGAAACCGATCTGGGAACCCGTATTTCAAGATAAGGCTAAGGTGCTTGGAGACCTTGTTGACAAGGGTATTATCCTGCCGAAGGAGGCCCGTGTTCAGCTCGGCTTTCCAGAGGAGTATCCTGTTGAGACGGCTGAGGAGCTTCAAGCCGTCCTGCAACGTCATAGGAAGTTTCTTAACTAGCAGGAGGCGTTAGGTTTGGGCTTCTGGGGTTTTTCAAGACGTGGAGAGCAGAGGGTTTACGCGTATAGGACTATGGCTGATGAGAAGGTTTGCGATGAATGTTCAGCCTTAGAGAATACTGAATACGTTTGCGAGGGGGATGAAAATCCGTCAAAGTATTTTGAAAACGCCGAGCAGTGGGATGAGGAAATAGACAGTTGGAAGGTAAATTTACATCCCCACTGCAGGTGTTGGCTTGAACTTGTTGACGTTAACCGTGAGGGGGAGTAAAATATGCCGGGTTTAGATGAAACGGAGAACACTTTCAGGTATAGGGTTCAAGACCCCGATAAATTCGACAAGTTTCGTGTAAAAGAAATAACGAACGGTGTTAAAATTACACTGGGCAGAGTAAAAGGTACAAACCGATGGGAGATTCAAAACTACATATTCGATAAGAAACGGTTTAAAGACAAGGAGTCTGTGAGAAGGTGGCTTGAAAAGCATTTGAAAAGCGAAATCCAGCTTTTACTCGATTTCAAGGCTTGGAACGAGGTTAGGAAGCGGTTCCTGCAAGCTTATTTGAATATTTCGCATGTTGGATAGCTTCACGGTTATCATTTCACGGGAGGTGTATATGGGGAAATGGGTTTTGAAGCAGCCAAGTGGACGACGAAATATATGAACGATCTACCCGACTCAGCGTTCGCATATATTGAGCCTGGCGGTGAGAAAGACGAGGAGGGTAAAACCGTTCCAAGAACATTGAGGCATCTGCCGCATCACAAGCCCGATGGAAGCATAGATGTTCCGCATTTGAAGAACGCTATGGCTAGGGTTACACATATAAAGCCGAAGAACGTCTCCAAGAAGGAAGCCGTTGAAAAAGCACATGCGCATCTGTTAAACCATTATAAAGAGTTGAAAATACCGCATCAGCCGTGCGAGGTCAACAAGCTTGGAATAAAATGCGAAGGCTACATGCCTAAGGAGGAGAAGAAGAGTATGCTTGAAGATTGGGAGGGCTTTGCAAGCCTGCGTCAAACATATTTTAGAGAGAAGTATCCGAATATGGTTTTCCCAGCCATTCTAGAATAGGTTTTGTTAAAGAGGGGGTTGAAGCATGCAAGTGAAGTATTATGTGACGTTTAAGGCTGTTGAGCAGGGAGATAAAGCCCAATTTGCTTTAAAAGAGGGATTGATAAATATCGAAGGTGTTGCAATAGATACGACTGTCAACAAGAACAAGTGGCAGGTTCCGGAGGAAGACTTAGACTATATCGTTCAGACGTTGAAGGGTGCTCAGCTTAGGGTAGACCATGCGGAGTCTGCTCTGATGATTGTTGGAAAGGTTGTAGACGCTTGGCGTGACGGAGATAAGGTTCTATTCCGAGCTGAAGTGGGAGACAGCAGGATTGTTGAGAAAATCGTCAGAGGCTATGTTTCACACGTCAGCATTCAAGTAGATAGTGATGAAGTTGAGTGTAGTAAATGTAAAAGACAGACGCGGAGAGAAGGCATGCTTATACATCTATGCCCAGGTGCTTGGGAGGTCGTCCGCAAGCCAAGGGTTAGAGAGTTAAGCATAGTTGCAAGCCCGGCTTATGAGAATACAAGCTTCCAACCGTTGGGCTTCTACGCAGCTATGAACGACGCCCAGTGGAGTGCCGTTTTGTCAAGTCTATCCAAGTCCGGCGTTTTAGAGCCGGATTCTTCACGGTCATCCGAAACGGGTGGCGATGTGGGTTCTAAGCCTGATAGGCTGCAAGAACCCGAAAACAAAAATATTAGCTCCAAAATGGAGGTGGAGGCTGTGTCCGTAAACGCGGATCAGAAGCCTTCACCGCAGGTGGCTCAGGTAAACGTTGCTCCTGAAGAGCAAGCGCCGAAGCAAGTAGACTACGAGGAGCTTATCAAGCAGTTTGAGAAACTCTTGCCACAAATGAAGGCGGAGGAGGCTAAGAAGCTTTCAAAGAAGCTCAGCGATCTGGCTAGAAGAGTTAAAGCATTAGAGTCGGCTAAAAAGTCTGAGGAAGCAGAAGAAGCCGAAGAAGCGGAAGAGGCTGAAGAGGCTGAGGAGGCGGAGGAAGCTGAGGAGGCTAAGAAGAATGTTCCGTCTCCGGTCAGCGAGGCTAAGAAGAAAAGCTCTGTTGGCAAGGGTGTTGTAGCGGTTGACGCTCTTGAGAAAGACGCCCTAGCCAACTACGAGTGGTTTAAAGACCTTTTGAAAGCCCATAGAAAGCTTGTCGGATTCCAGTAGGAGGTTGATGTTGTATGTCGTTTGAAGCACGTATTCCAGGTAACGTTTTCTGTCTACCTGGAGACCTTGTAGCGTTCACCGCAGGTGCAGATATAACGAAAGGGCAACTTGTTAAAATTACAGGAGCTATGACCGTTAGCCCGGCAACCGCTTCAACGGACGCGGTGATAGGTGTAGCCGTTACAAGTGCAAAAGCAGGCGGTAAAGTTACAGTAGCCATGGGATGTCCAGTGGTTTACGTAACAGCCGGTGGAGCTGTAACAGTCGGCTCCGTCGTATGTTCAGACGCTCAGGGAAGAGCTGTCGCCGTCTCTACGGCTGGCGATAGAGCCTTAGGCATAGCTTTAGAGCCGGCTTCAGCAGCCGGTGACGTTATACTTGTAGCCGTAAATCCACACATCTACTAGAGGAGGGTGATCAAATATGTCTATGTTCCGTGACGCATTCACATGGGTTGACACAGGTGCAATAGCATATCCTGCACTACATAAGAAGATAATCGAGTTGACAATGCCCGCTTTAGTAGTTAAAAGACTGTTCCCAGAGTTCCCACTTGTAGCGGGTAAAACCGCAACGTTTGTAAAACAGCAAGGCTCTAGGGCTGCAGCGATCACCGAAATCGCGGAAGGCAGCGAAATGCCGATGGACTACACACCATATACTTACATAACCGTAACCCCATACAAGAAGGGGCTACGGGAAAGAATAACCAGAGAGTCGATTGAAGACTTATACATACCCGTCATTGAAGACCAGTTGAGACGGCTTGCAAGACGAATGGCTTACACGATAGATAAAGACTGCTTAACCGTGATAGATTCAGCAGCCGGTAACAGTATAACGGCTACAGGTACAAGCCTTTCAGCAACCGGCTCCGAGTTCACCATAAGCGGTGGGCTTGGAACTAAAGACATTTTGAAGGCTAAAGCTATAATTGAAAGCTACGGTCTAATACCTGATACAATTCTTTTGAACCCGATTAACGCTAGAGACGTCTACTACCTGCCACAGTTCTCCCTCTACGCCTACTACGGCGAAGAGGTCATACAGACGGGGGCTGTCGGCACAATATTCGGCATGAACGTCTACATAAGCCCAGTCGTAGACGCAGGCAAAGCATATATTTTAAGCACGGGTCAAAACGTTTCAGCTGCCTATTCACCGCTCGGGTTCTTCGTTATCAAACGGCCTCTCACTACGGATTTGGAAATCAAGAAGGATGTTGACGCTGTTGACGTCATCTTAAGCGCTAGGTATGCTCCCTGCGTCACCTACGGTGAAGCGATTGTGAAGGTAACCGGTTTAGCTTCAAGCTGACCGGTTTAAAGTATTCCCCCTTTATCTTCCCTATTTTTTTCTATCCTCTAGAGCCAGCTAACACTGTGTGGCTGGCGGAGGTATATTTATGACTGTTCAATATGCAACTATATCCGATATAGCTGGTGCTTTAAACGCGACTTATGATAGTGTGAATCATACTTATAATGTCTACGGTTTAACTATTCATGAAGCAAGCTTTCAAGCCCACTTGGATTTCGCAAACACGTATATAAACGCCCTGCTTGGGAGAGACTTAACGGAAGACGACCCGAAGTATCCGATTGCGAAGATGGCTGTAATAGACTTAGCATGCCTCCGCATCCTGGTTGTTTCAAGCGGTGGAGCTATGATCGGGGCTTTCGACTACTTCCTCGGCGACCTGCGTGTTTCAAGAGCTGGACCATACGCTGAGGCTATAGAGCGGACGGTTAAAGGCTTTCAGGAGGATTTAGTCCGTCAGCTTGTAAACTTGACGAGCCCCGTTAAAACGGCTGAGGCATCGGCTTCCGAGGAAGTGCCCAGGTATCGGGGAGGTTTGATTAATCCTTGACCGACGTTGCAAGTGTTTTATCTAAGCATCTTTACGATAACTGGAGTCTTTCAAATCCATCTAAGAATGACATCTACTGGGCTAAGAGCAAGGTGGAAGCTATAGATTTCGGAAAGGTGGGTAAAAACTACGTTATAGCCTGCTATGCTCCTATAAGCGCGGCGAATATTCGATTTTTAACACGCGATGTTCGGCTTGTAGAGCAGAACGTTACGGTTGACATCCTCGTCCGTGTTGTATCGTCTGTTGACGACGCGGTGAATATGCGTGAAACGATTAGAAGCGAAGTCTACAGGATTTTAAAGGATACTGTGCCGAGCGGTTTTGAATATGCAGATGTTGTACGTGAATCGAATAAGAATGAAAGCCCCGATTTAGTCCGTGTAAGCGTTTTCGTGAAAATGGTGAGCTTCAGTTGATCGATGTAGACGCTAGAAGCTTTGAACGGTTTGCAGATGTTTTAAAACAGATGCCTGAGGAGTTGAAGCAAAGGTTTAATGAGGCTTTAGGGGAGGCTGGAAGGCAAATCGTAACACGTGCAAGAGCATACGCACCCGTCCGCACGGGTGCTTTACGGGCAAGCATTCATGAAACCGTCACCCACGACCTGATACTTATCGTGGGTGCGTATATTCACTATGCCGTTTTCCAAGAGTTCGGCACACGATATATAAAACCGAGGCTTTTCATGACGAGGGCTGTTCAGGAAGTCCTACCCATGCTTACATCTTCTCTAGGAGAAGCTGTCAACCAGACGTGGAACAGCCTAACCCGCCTACACGGTTAAGCTAGAAGGCTTACCGTGAGGCAAGGGGTGATCTGTGAAAAATGTCCACTCCACTTTTAGGTAGAAACGCAGTCGTATTGAAGGGAGCGACTGAGATAGGGTATGCTACAGGTATTAGAGCATCGATAGACGTGGACCTCATCAAAGCCTTTAAGCTTGGAAGTGATAAGCCTGCGGTTTTGGAAAGCGGAAACAAAAGCTTCACCGTGAGAATCGACAAGATGTACATCGATTCAACCTATGCGACGGATGTTCTAAACGGAACGAAGGTTGCGATAGACGTTCTACCGGCTGGATCAGGGGCTGGCAAGCCTAAGATAACGCTTACAAACGTCGTTCTAACGGGCTGGGATTTAACAATCGACCAAGACGGCGTAATAATGGAGTCTGTCGAAGGCGAAGCCGACGGCATAACGTTCGGAACACAGAGCTAAATCTACTGATTATCAAGGGGGGCTTTTACATGAGTCTGGAGGATGGAGATTTAGACATGCGTGTAAGGTTTGGCCTCATAGCGTACGGTAGGCTAGGCGACATTCTAAAGCTTCGAATGCGTATTAGAGAGCTTATAGAGCGAGACTGCCAAGACCTGAAAATAGTCTACCATACGATAACAGCCGATAAGATTTGGATTCGTAAGGAGGTTGGAGACCGTGAGCAAGGTTGAAGAGTACGCTAAGAAGCTTCAACAATTCGAAGAGAAGGCTGAAGAAGAGGCTAAACTCTTCAACATAGATGATTTTCTACTCGATGTAGATAAGACGCTTGAGAAAAAGGTTGAAGGAGTCGGGGTTATACGTTATAAGCGTTTAAGTTTCATAGAAGTGATAGAACTTACCGAGAAATACGGCAAGGATCCGAAGAAGTTTTCCACAGCATTGGTTGTTAAAATGCTTTCTAAAGCCGACCCAAGGATAACATTGGAGAAGTTTGAGATGCTTCCTACAAGCATAGCGGTTAAAATCATGAACGCTCTAGCCGATGAGTTGAAGACGGATTTTTTACAAACAGCGAATCAGTGAAAAGATGGGTGAAGAGGAACGATATAGTTCAAGCGGTTTGCACTTTGATGTATTTCTACCATATGCCGTTTTCAGAGGTTAGAAGGCTCACACCGTTTCAACTCTACGTCTTATTGGAATGGCTCTACCAGTTTTTTGAAAGGGGAAAGAGGAGGTTTAAACATATATGAGTGTTTCCGCACAGATTGAAGTCTTAATAAAAGCCATAGATGAGGCTAGCGGACAGTTTAAAAAGATAGCGGATACTGTTGAAGAGACAAGCTCTAAATTTTCAACACTTAAAGACATAGCTAAAACAGCCGCAGGAGTACTGATAGGTGAAGTGGCTCATGACGCTCTAGGAGCTTTAACAAGATCGCTTAACCAGGCTTCCGAGAATTTCACAGACTTAGAGCTTACGCTTACAAGGATAACCGCATCTATGGGGAAGACTGGGGCTGAGGCTAAAGCTCTACGTGATGAATTTCAGAAGATAGTGTCACAGCAAACCGACCTTGGATATTCGGCTGTTGGAGCAGCTCAAGCGTTGGAAAGTCTCGTTAAAGCAGGCTTAGAAGGAGAAGAAGCCGTCAAAGCGTTAAGAGCATCGCTTGAAATGGCTAGGATTGAAAACATAAATACGGCTCAGGCTGCGGATATGCTTACAGCCGTTATGAACCAGTTTAAGCTTTCAGCCGACGACGCCTCAAGAATCGTGGATGTGCTTGTAAACGCTTCAGCAGCTGGAAGAGGAACGGCTTCAGAGTTTGCAGAAGGCTTGAAGTATGTTGGTACAATGGCGAATATGATGGGTTTAAGCTTGGAAGAAACTACAGCTGCGTTAGTTGCTTTAAACAATAGCGGTTTGGAAGCTACAACCGCAGGCAGATACCTTGCGGGTATGCTTAGCGACTTGATTGAGAAAGGTCGAGGTATCATACCGACTTGGGACAACTTCAACAATCTAATCCGTCAAGGAAAAATCTCAATGGAGGATACTATAGCGATTTTCGACAAGCTTGTCCCATCGCTTGGTCTTTCAAAACTCGCATCTGAAGACTTGGAGAAGGCATGGCATGAATTGACAAACGCGGTTGAAGAGGGCAAGATTACGCAGGATCAGATCGCCGAGGCTTTGAAGAAGGCTGGATTCGAGGTTAACAAGCTCGGGTTTGAAATCTACAACGCTGACGGCTCTATGAAAAGCTTGAATGAAATCATCACGCTTCTAACGGCTAAGCTTAACAGCTTCGCCACTCAAGCCGAGAGAGATGCATATATTAATCAGATGTTTGGGGAGCAGAGCCGTAGAGCAGTAGTAATATTAGCCCAACAGTCGGATCAGCTTGTAAATTTAACAAGCAAGCTTGGAGAAACAGGCTCAGCGGCGACGACGGTTAACGAAATCATGAATACAACCGCAGGTAGGCTTGCAAAGGTTAACGCTGAAAGCCAAAACGCATCATTGGGATTCGGAGGCTTAACAGCTCAAGTAAAGGAGGCGTTTGCAGGATTCACAACACTGTTGGGTCCTCTGGCTTCAACAGCTCAAGCTTTAGGTCCAAGTCTTCTTCAGGGGGCTGTAGCAGGTTTAACCGCATCCATACCCATGCTTATTGCAAATCTGGGGGCTTTACATGCTGCTTTTGGAGCCGTTTCAACATTCGTATCAGGCTCTCTTATACCGCTTTTAACAAACCCGCTTACATTGGCGATTCTAGGTGTTATCGCAACGGTTGGACTCTTATATACTGCTTGGCAGAACAACTGGGGTGGGATACGGGATATAACGGATAGGGTTGTTAAATATCTTAGAGATGTTCTCGGCGGCTTCTTCGACTGGGTGAAGGGGATTGTGGATGCGTTTGGAGGATGGATTAAAAGCATTCAAGACTGGTGGAGTGGGCTTGTTGGAAAGGTTAAAGCTGAAACTCCAACATTTAAACCTCCAAGGGAATATATGATGGGTGTTGAAGTGCCAAGTATGCAGACTGGAGGCTTCGTTCCTGAGACAGGCTTATACCTGCTTCACAGAGGCGAGTATGTTGTTCCTCCAAATCAGCCAGCAATGAACGTAACCATAAATCTGAATATAACAGGTGCAAGGGGAATGGATGAAAGAATGCTGGCTGAGGAAGCTGCTAGACAAATCGAGCGTAGGCTTAGAAGCGTCCTTATAGAGAAGACAAGCAGTCAGGCTAAGACGAGCAGGATAAGGTTGTGATAAATTATGTTGCTTAGAGAGTATGTCCGTGAACTGGATAAAGAGCGGTTCATAGTGAATGATACCGCTAGTTATAGAACCTCTGCCGCTACATCTGGATGGGTTACAAAGTGGAGTAAGTCTTTCACCGTTACAGATTCAGATCAGGTTTTGCTCTGGAGCTTTCAATGGGTTCTCTATACAAGCTCAGCCAATGCATCTAAAAACGGGATTCGTGTGAGAGTTGACAATACGATTCTGTGGGAGTTTCTAGCAACTTTTCCAAACGACTATGCAGGTAGAGGAACGCAGACGGAGATGGGTATTGTTAGACTTTCACCTGGAAGTTACACGTTCTATATTGACGTTAGAGTTGACACAGCCATATACTACATCGACATTATGAACGTTAGGCTTGGACTGTTCAAGCTTCACGACTGCTCCTATCAGACAACCTCCGTTTCAGGAGTCTCATGCGGAGCGGGTGCAACCACAACGGTTCTAAGCACGAGCATAACCAAGAAGGCTAAGAGAAAAATACCTCTAGGTTTCACAAAGAAAACGTATACGTTTGAATGCGTAACCGTTGAATCAGACGGAAACGTTGTGGTATTCAAGAATCCAACGGAGTCCAATGACGCTAACGCTCTAAACGTTAGACTTTACGTGAACGGTGTTGAAGTCGGATGGACTAGAAAAGTCAGAGACGCTTTAGGAAGCCTATCGGCAGGCCCAGAATATATCTGCGGTAGGAGAAACGGAGATATTGTAGAGCTTGCCGACTCTGAAGGCTCTATATCGATTGAAGTGAAGGTCTACAATGGATATACAGTTGCAAAAACTGTAAACGTTTACCTTCAAGCCTATTCATCGGTTTGGCTTATGCCTTCAAGCCTAACGGATATGGTTGAACTGGATGTTCCGTTTCAAAGCACAATCTACATAGTCTCAGAGCCTCTGTGGGCAGATCCGACCAAGCAATTCATCCTAGGATACGCTAAAGCCTGGAGCACAGTATTCAACCAAGACAACTATTACAGTGCGTCTGGAACAGGCATATTAACCGTCTCCTACACGTTCGACTTATATCCTTCACGGGGAGTCCCAGGATTCTTAAAATGGTCTGGAGAAGGCGCTTCGATCACGTTTATAGTAGCAGATGTAAGGTGATAATATGATTAAGCTTAAACAGGTTTTCCCTGATAAATTGGTGTTTGAAGTCGAAGGCGAGCTTGTAGAGGCTTCTATGGATGATATTGCTGATAAGATTAAAGCCTATGTTGAGCTTGTTGGAGAACAGCCGGATGAAACTAATTTGAAGAAGATTCTGAAGTCAACTGTGAGGAAGCTCTATCAGAAGAGGAAGTTGAAGATGGAGAAGCCTGATTTCAGCAAATTCATAGATGTTGAATTGGAGGAGGAGAACGGTGGAAAGGAGGGGGCTAAGTGACCGTTACAATAGACGGTAGAAGTTTAAACGTTTCCGCTTTATCCTTACGCATTATTCCAGTTGCATCTGAAACGGATGAAATGGTTGAATCTACGTTTAAACATATAACACGCCCCTTCGGAGCATACAGGCAGTTTGAGATAGAAGGCGTTGAAAGCTTAAACGTAGCATGGTCTGACAGCATTGTAAAATATCTGCAGGAGAAAGCTCAATCCGCTTCAAACGTATACTTAGAAATCATTGAAACCGCATACAGCTTCAGCGGACACGTCTGGATCATAGATATATCTGCAAGCTTCAACAACAAAACAAGACTCTACAGAATTACACTTCAAGAAGTCATGTAGCTTCTTTCTTCATTTTAAAAAATGGGCATCTAGAAAACCTAGAGGAGGCTCTAAATGTTGAGGTTGAAAAATCTTGTTTTCGACGACCCTATCATATTAGAGGAATCTATCCCCGTTTTTCTTCCAACGCTTGAGCTTTCAGCCGTCTACAAGCCTACGCCTGCGTTTTCCCCAAGGATTCTGGAGGTTGAGCGTCAGTTTTCGCTTGGCGAGGTGGCTGAGGAGTTTACGGTTTTCAAAGACTTCAAGCTTGAATTCAACGACGGAGACGTAATATACATCACGGGTGAATCCGGTGGGGGGAAGTCAACGCTTCTAAAAGCCTTCAAAAAGCTCTACGAGCCACAGTGTATAGACTTAAACGAGGTAAAGCCTTCAGACGAAGAGGTTCTAGCGGATTCAATAGGCGATGATCTGAATGAAGCCCTATATTTGCTGAATAATGTAGGCTTAGGGGAGGCTTGGCTGTTTATAAGACGCTACGGTGAACTGTCGGATGGTCAGAAATACCGCTATAGACTTGCGAAAGCAATATACTTGGCTAAGAAGCATAGAGTTAAAGCGTTGATATGTGACGAGTTCTGCTCAACGCTTGACAGAATAACCGCTAAAATAGTCGCATATCTAACTCAGAAAGTCTGTAGGAGATTCGGGCTTACACTTATCGTGGCTACAGCTCATGAAGACTTGCTTGAAGACTTAAACCCGAACATACTGATAGTTAAGCCGTTTCAGAAGCCTCCTAAGGTTAAGCGTTTCCAGCCAAAGCCCAAGCAATGCAGTATAATGGAGAAAATCAGGATAGAGGAGGGCACATTTAGAGACTATTTGCAGCTTGAAGTCTACCATTACAAGGGCTTTAGACCCGCCTTTCCAAAGAAGATATTTAGAGCCATCTATGAGGGTGAAGTCGTCGGAGTAATAGTATACACGATGAGTTTTCTGAATAATCGTGGGCGTGTAGCGGTTTTCGGAAGCGATTTAATGGAGAAGGCTAAACGTGGGGAAATCCTGCGGATCGCAAGGGTTGTTGTTGCTCCAAGGTTTAGGGGGATAGGTTTGGGAAGCAGACTTGTAAGCGAAACATTGGAGAAGACAGACGCCGAGATAGTTGAAACCTTAGCGGCTATGGCTGTTTACAACCCTTTCTTTGAAAAAGCGGGTATGAAATTGGGATACGTGTACACTGGGGATGAGAAGCTGCTCAGAAAATACGTCGATCTTCTTGAGAGATACGGCTTCGACCCAAACAGGATGCACAGTTACAGCCACCTCAAAACCGTTGTCATGAATATGCCCGATGATAAGCTTAAAAGCCTCCAAATGGAGCTTTCAAAAATAAGTTTAAAGCGTACGGTTGGGGGATGGCTTAAACTGAAAAACAAGCTTAAAACAGGAGACGTACAAAGGGAAAAACTAGCAACATACCTAATGCAGTACGCAACACTTCAGACGAAAACATACTATTACTACTGGAAGAAATAGCTAAAAGATTGCTAAGGGGAGGGTTTAAATTGATTGACGAAATAGCAAACGAGGTTTTTAAGGAGTTGTAACTTCCCTTCACGGGTCAGTTCGTGGACTATGTGAGCTATTCACGGCTGGAGGCCTGTGGGCTTCCGGCGTTTAGAGATGGCTTTACGCCCACCTCCTCGTATGCTGGTTTGAGCGGTAGCGTCTTCCATACGCATGTTTTTGACGTGTTTGTGTTAAATTTGAACCCATGTTTCCGAGTGTTATACGACTGTTAAACGAATCGTGGACTTTGTTTAACAACGTTATACAAACGTTTACAGTAAGCCATATAACCTAGAATCGAACATTATAAACTCGATAAAATCGGGAGGTGAAAAGGGGAATGAACACGAAGGAAAAAACCTACATGATGGCTCTAGCAGCCCTACTACTCATAGGGCTATCAACAGCATGGGCAGGATACACTGCTACAGAAACCATTACGGCTAGTAGCATACAGGACTTTCCAACTGTTAGTAATAGTGGTAGTAGTATAACGCTTTCAAATCTGAAGAAATACGTCTGGTTCTACAAAAGTAGAACGAAGGTATTCACCATAAGTAACATAAAAGTCGACTATATCAATGTGACCGTGAGCGTAGTAAACATGGGTGACATTGCAGATAATTTTTATGCTTTGGACATCCTAGTAACACTCAATGATACTGCAGATGTACTAGATTATGGTGTTATCTCTTTAGAGGGTGGGACAAGTAGCGTCATCTTGGGTGTGCCCTCAAGTGTAAGAGATAAAACTCTTTATGTTAATGTCGCTATTTCCGGCATGCCTGCGAAAACTGAAGGTGTTACGATATATGTGTACTGTGCTGTTGAGCCGGCAGAAGCGGTGAGCGCATAGACGCTTTGGGTGTAGGGCGGCTAAGCCTTCCTTTTTTTGGTGGTGGTTGGTTTGAGGTTTGGTAGGGTTTTCAGCGGGTTGTGTTTGGCTTCGGCTTCGGCTCTTTCAGGTCTTCTAGTTTTAACGCTTACGCGGGGTAATGTACCGTTTCAAGCCATGTTTCCCTATGTAGCTCTTTTAGGTGGGGCTGTGGGTGGTTTGCTCTATCTTGGGGTTGATGCTCTCTTAACCTTTGGGAGGGTTGAGGCTTCTTCAAGCCTAATTCTCGTAAGGGATAGAAGCGGTAGGGTTGTATCTTTGAAGGGTGGGGGTGGAGTCGCCGTCCATAGACGCGTCGAAGAGGGAGGGTTTAAGCCTGAACGCTTTAGAAGCATTGAAGTTTTAAAGGCTTTAAAAAACGCCGTCTCTATAGCGGCGCTTTTAGAAGGCTATCTTGTTTTAGCGCTTCTATTCGGGACTCTAACGCCTGTAATGGTCGTACCTTCTACAAGCATGTCTCCAACCTTAAACGTCGGAGACTTGATAGTCGTCAGAGGCGTTGACGTTACAACCATTAAACCGGGCGACATAATAGTCTTCAACATTCCACAGCCGTACGACAGGTATACGCCTTCACCCATAGTCCACAGGGTTGTCGACGTACGCTTTGAAAACGGTAAGCCGTTCTTCACAACCAAGGGCGATAACGTACCATCCCCAGACGGCTGGCTTGTACCGGCTGAAAACGTCATAGGTATCTGCGTTTGGAGGATCCCCTACCTAGGCTACCCGGCGCTCTTCCTTAGGACTCCCTACGGTATTGTAACCGCAGCGGTCATAATCATGCTTATAATATTCATCCCACAGCGGAAGAAGAGCATTAGGGAGGTGGAGCATTGAAGTCTTCTGAAGAAGTGCGGATGTGCGTGTTCGTCCCGGGAAGAGTCTGCCGAGTAGAGCTTGACGAAATACCGTTAGAAGTCTGTAGGCTCTGCTTAGACGCGTGGAAGATGAGTGGAGGAACTGTAATGGTGAGGAATCCGATGAAAAGAGTTGAAGCTGAAACATCAATTCCAGCTGTAGCTTTTGCAACTGAGAGACCAAACATTGTGAAAAGAGTTGAGCCCACAATACCTGAAACCGGTGAACCCAGTATACCGATGCATATTCGACGCAGCCTCTCAGAGCTTGATAGGCTCTTCATAGAAGATAGGATAAGCCTAGAAGAGTATGTTCGGAGGAGGAATCAAATCCTAAACTCCGCCAACCAGTTGAGCACATCCCTTTCAAACACTGAGGAGGGTATTGGAAACGTTGAGGCTCAAAACGCCGTCTTCATAATTGAAGCAGGTAAGGTTAAAGCCAAATACCCTGAAGGCGCTGCACTGCCAGACGGCTTGGATGGTAAAGCCCTTAAAGCCATACATGAGTTTTTCGAAAACATGCGTGGACACACGTCAGACGTATATCTAAGCTTTGGAGGTATGAACATCTTAGGCTTAGCTCTTAAAGGTAAGAAGCTTGCACTCCTCCTCATAGGGGGAAGAGCCAAACGTGAAGACCTTTCAGAAGTCGTTAGGGAAGCGCAAACCCTACTTAGGGAACATGAAAATTGGGAGGAAATACTACCCCTCCTATACGGCATCGCCGCCGGAGGGGCGAAGCCGGCTTTCACGGAAACCTAAATAGGTGTTTAAATGCCTACACGAGCATCCTCCAAGCGTCTAGTAGAAAAACCCATAATGCTTACACTTTACCTGCTACTTTTAGCCATGCTGGTTCAGCACGCAATCCCCGTGGGGGCTGAAATCCTCCAAACAGCTAAGCTTACGGTTTACATCTCTCCTCCAACCCTCCCAGCAGACGGTAGAAGCTACCAGTGTATCTACGTTCAAATTCAAGATTTAAACGGCACACCCATACCCGCGTCATCAGATGTGAGGGTTACACTTACATCCTCCAACCTCGACGTAGGATGTGTCGAAGCTGAAGCGGTAATAGCTGAAGGTGAAACCTTTACAACGGCTGTCTTCAATACAACCCTTAAACCCGGCTTAACGATAATAACGGCTTCAGCTTCAGGTTTTATAAGCGGCTACGCGGTGCTAGTAACGGTCAATCCTTCAGGAGCATCTCCACCATTCAAGCTTAACGTATACGCGCAAAGCGTCATGCCAGCCGAAGCGGGTCTAACCGGAACCTTAACAGTTCAAGCTTTAGGGTCAAACGACATCCCCCTAACGTTAAACAGAGACGTGAAGATAATATTAACGTCGTCAAACACCACGGTTCTAGACGTGCCACCATACGCTGTGATAGCTGCTGGAAAAAGCCACGTCCAAGTCCAGTTCAAACTCAAGGGTATACCTGGAAGGTCTGTGGTGACGGCTCTTGCAGACGGCTTCCTACCCGGTAGCACGGAGCTGACGGTTAGAGAGGCGGGAGGTAAACCAGTCAAGCTAATGTTAACGCTTACACCGCCATTTCTCCCACCAGACGGTGAAATCCACGAGGGGGTTGTTCAAATCCAGCTTCTAGACGCAACGGGAGCCCCGGCGAAAGCCATGGAAGACGTACAAATCTACATTTCAACCTCAAACGTTGAACTGGCTTACACGTTTGAAACAATCACCATTAGGAGGGGAGGATACTCCACATCGGCAAGCATTAAAATTGGAGTTGAAACTGGAGACGCCGTTATAACGGCTGCGGCTAGCAACTTAGAAACAGCCTCATCCATACTACGCGTCGCAGGCTTAACACCTTCAAAACTCGCCATCTATGTTGCCCCCCCAGTGGTCACAGCAGACGGTAAGCCTAAAAACGTTTTAACAGTTCAAGTTCAAGACGCGAATGGAGTCCCCCTAGCTTCAAACAGAGACCTATACATACACCTAACATCCTCTTCACCCGAGGTCGGCCAGGTTCCGTCAATCATAACGATAAGTAAAGGTGAGAGCACCTGCAAGATCCCGTTCATCCCAACCCTAAACCCCGGGTTTACAAACATAACAGCTTCAACTCAAGGGCTTGAAGCAGCTTCTACAACCGTGGAGACTTGGGCTCCAACCTTAAACGTGGTCTTAGAAGCCCCATCAAACGTCCGCATAAACCAGACGTTTACGGTTAGATTAATCGTGTCAAGTGGAGGATTTCCAGTTCAAAAAGCATCAGTGGAATGGCGTATTTCAGGGGCTGAGGTTCTAAAAGCGGAGAACGCCACGAATACCGATGGAAAAGCCACCATAACACTCAAACAAACGTCGGAGAAATCCATTATAGCGGTTAAAGCCTCTAAACCCGGATATTTAACCGCAGAAACCAGTAGAAGCGTATTAGCAATAGTCCCTATTTCAACAACCCCAACAATCAGCATACTCGGCTACGAGATCCCTATAAACACCTTAGCATTCACCATGGCGGTTGTCGTAACCGTACTCTTAGTCGCATACATATTTGTAAAATTGAAGATTCAAAAGAGAAAACCAGAAGGCGTAAAACCTAAATTTAGATGGTCTCCTTTTCAATCACCGTAATGTATGATTCTCCCTTATAGAGGTATATCTTTTCCGCATGTAAGCTGGAAGAAGACTCACATTCTCCCAATAAACCATATTTAAAGGGAGCGTTTTTCTGAGGATGGTTGAGGCTTTGCAGCGTGCTCCATAACTTCAACCGCTCCGACTTCAACCCCTTTATCTGTGATTTTGTACTCGTATGTTCCATGTCCATGTTTAGTCCCACGCATCTTCAATATTCTAAGCCTACGTCTAAGTATGCCGTCGTTGTCGTAGTAGTGGTCTAAGTGTATTATGCCGTCTGCTATAAACTCCTCCATCCTGCTTCCAAACTCTTCATAGTTTGAAGGAGTTTCAACTATGAGTATGCTCGTACAGTTGAACCTGCGTAAAACCCTATACAACAGCCTTAGGAAGTGTCTCCTTGAAAGCTCGCTTTTAAGCCCTAAGCCTAAAGCCGTAACGGAGTCTAATACGACGCGTTCAGCCTTCAACCTACCTACTGCATCTACGATCTTGCTTAAAGCAGACTGAGCGTCAAGCTCAGTCTCAATACTTAAATCTAAAAGCTCAACAATACGCCTAGCCACTAGGTCTTCGAAATCCCAACCGTAAACCTTCATAGTGCTTACGAAGACATCTCTAGGCTCCGTGAGGCATACGTATACCCCACGCTCGCCAAGATTGACGGCGCCTTCATAGATAAACTTAGCTGCGAAAAGAGTCTTACCCGATCCTGGGCAACCGGATAAGAGTAGAATACTACCCTTTGGAACACCGCCACCGACCAAATCATCGATCCCGGGAACACCTATCGGAGTCCTCCGCTGCAACTACCTTCCCCCCCCGGCGCTGGCACCTTCAACTTCAAGAGACGGCGTAGACATAGGTAGTAGTCCACGCTTCTTAAGCTCCTCTACTATTAGGCTTCTAATCCACTCGCTCACGTTCATACCTTCGCTTAAAGCAACCTGGCTTACAAGCTCAGCTATACGAGGATTCAACCTAAGAGCGATAATCGTACTCTTCGAACTCTTAACCCTAGGCACAATCAAATGTTTAACAAACGTAATTCAAAAGCTTTCTCGGGAAATTTTCAAAAACCTCAACTGAAAACGTAAAAAAAAAGACCAAAAAACCTTATATACCTCAGCCCAAGCATTCATCCCTCTAAACCCCGGCAGTCTGAAATATGTATGAAGGGTTTTGCCTATTCGCGTGCATCCAACTCGTATCGAGTTTAAAATCGCTTTTAGGTTATCCTCAACAGCTTACCTATATCGTTCAGGTAGGCTCTAACCTTTTCCAGCTCATACCTTATATCCTCGATGTCTATGTTGCCTTCGTAAAACACGGCTTCATGAAGGAGCCTCTCCCTAGCTCCATACCTGTCCCTAAGCATCAACCTCCCTATTTCAGGAAACCTCGTTTCCAGCTCCCTAAGCATTCTCCTACGCTCCCAATGGCTAGATGGGAGCTTTCCAGAAAACTTTAAAATCAGAGCGTTCGTCGCCTGGATTGTGGCGTTCCACGCCTTCTCAGCAGAATCCCTGATCTTATATGGGTTGTTTTCTTTAACTCCCTCCTCAAACTCCTTAATGGACTCCTCATGAAAACTGCAGGCATCTTCAAAGTAGACAACCACCCTATCAATCGTCATACCCTCACCTACAATAGCCTTTAATACAATCTGAAGGATGGACTCTTTTAAAGTTAGCGTGTATGTGAGGAGCTTGCCAACCTCTAAGACCTTTCTCCCCATCTTCAACCATCTGCTCAACCATCCTAGTCTTAACCACTCCTGAAGCTATGGCCACTATTAACGTACAGATAGAAAGCCGATAGGGGTCTTCAAGCCTCTCCTTCAGTCTTCCCACCGACTAACTGGTGATTGCCTTCAAAATCTTCCACACGGCTCTCCGTAACGCTAACCCTAACTTCAGGGTTTGCGGTGTAGTGGAAAACAACATCAACATCCCCCGAAAATCATATATACGTGTAACATTTAAAAGTAGTTTAAAGTGTATGGATTATGAACATTAGTTTAGATGGGCAAACTAAGATGGAATTAAGCGATCAGTTAAGTCTCCTAGCGAGGGCTATTAAACTCTTTGGACCTAGAGGCTACACCGCTTTAGCCAGAGTAACTGGCCTCTCGGTTCAGGACGTTAGGTATAAGGTTAAACGTCAACTGCTTAGTAAGGGCTTAAGAGTTCAGATACACGTGGATCACGGTAGGCTGGGGCTGGCTAGGTACTGGCTGAAGGTCAGGTTTGCGGGTAACGTTGAGGATGAAAATATAAAACTTCTAGAGCATTTTGCAAGCTCATGCTACCTAGAGTACTACGGTAGACTGCTACCTAAAGGCGACTACTTGGCGTGTCTAGGGCTTCCGCCGAATCTTGAAAAACGCTACAGGGTCTTCCTAGACAGGCTAGTGGAGATGGGTGTATTTAAGCGGTACGAGTTGTCTAAGGTCAGCTGGATACGCTACCTTTCCATGAGGGAGGACTGCTACGACTTCAGAAGAGGGGTCTGGCGTTTCTCATGGGATAGCCTAACGGGTAGAACAGTGGAAGACGTATCCGTAGAGGAGGATGTCATATCAAAGCCCAAGCTGGATAAGCTAGACCTCTACATAACGGCTTGGCTTCAAATAGACGCATCAACGCCCATACCTGAGATCGCTGAAAGACTTGGCATCCAATACAAGAAGACCCTCTACCACTTCAGGGAACACGTTTTAAAGAGGGGTATATTGAAGAGGTATATTCTAAGATGGCAGGGGTTGGAGGGCGACTATTCACTTGCATATCTACTGGTTTGGGTTAAAGGCTTAACCGAGGGTGAGATTGAAAACGTTAAGACGGTGTTCCTCAGAAACCCCTTCACATGCTTCGACACCTACGAAGCTGATAAAGGCCTATACACAGCCTACATAACAGTGCCTATAAACCAACTACAGCCATGCCTCAACTACATCTGGAAAAGCTTGCCAAACGTTAGGAGCAAGATATCCTACGAGTTTATAGACCCGAACTGTTCAAGAGCTTTCACCATACCTATAGAGCTTTACCAAGAAGGTGAAGGATGGGTGTTCAACGTGGAGAAAACCCTTAAGGAGGTTAACCAGCTTCTAAAAAGCTTGAGGAAAAAATATGTGGTGGAGGAGGCTTCAACCGGGCACGGCTGAGCCTACCATACAGGTATAGGTCCCACAGGAGGGCCAAAGTCCAGCTTCACGATTCTTCACCCGTAAATTGATAACGATGGCATAGCTTTTAAGAATTTCCCCACTTTAAAAATTCTACAGAATTTTTTTCAAATTTTCCCAAGAAAACTTACTAACACATTTACGTAAACGCACGAATAAAGTGAGAAGTGTTGAAGAAGGGTGGAAAAACTTCAGCGTGAAATGGGATAGAGTAGAGAAGGTTTACGCAGCCATAATGTATGTGACAGAAACCCTGGCAGTCTTAAGTATAGTAGGCTTCATAGCCTACAGAGACCCATACATAGGTATAGTAGCAGTCATGCTTGCAATACTAACGGCTACATTACACCTCATGCTTTTAACGTATCATAGGACGAGACTAATACTGGAAAACCTCACAGCAATAAACAATAAAAACCATACCGAAAACGTAGACAAGCTACCTCAAGGCTCTTAAAGCCGTAACGTGGAAACGCTTAAAAGCTTCAAGAATAGCGAGAAGCTTCTACATAAGCTTGCAAACCGCTGTCTTAGAGAGTCCATCAAAAACATATATGCAAGTTCAACCGTTTAAATCCTCAACCCCACACCAATGAATGATGTGCTTCCTTGAAATAATATGATGAAGTCAGACGGTTCTAAAGTCTAGGGAGAGGGGGGGTCTAAACACCCATAGTAAAAAGCCATAGTAAAGTCCATAGTAAATCCATTGAAAATCCTAATCTATTATTGAACGTTCCGATTACAGTGTTTGCTAAGCTCGTGCGCTTTCTTGCGACGGTTTGGCGAATACCCTTTTTAGTGGTGTTTTATCGAAGTCTTGGTCATTTGAGACCATTTCTTTTGCTTTAATTTTCAGCGCTGTAGCTAGATGTAAAGCGTCTTCATAGTCTAGCTGGTATTCTCTCATTAGGTTTGTTGCTTGGATTATGTCTTTTTCACTCAGAGGGATTATTTTTAGACCTGGGAGGTTGATTATCGAGTTGGCAATCTCTTCAACCAGTTTTTGCTCTCTCAGGCTTCTACCCGTTAAGCCTGCTATTATCACCAATGTTTGATATAGCGTTAGACTTGAGGTTGCGTATTTCCCCCGAGGAGCTTCTTCGATCTTCTTTACCCACTGGTAAGCTTGTTTACCGAAGATTGGATGTTTGCCCAGCCAGTAGACGAATACGTTGACGTCTACGTAGCTTTCAGGATCCACCATTTTCCCATAACCTTGACTACGAATTCATCTAGGTCTTCAGGCCACTTCTCTATTTTGAAGGCGCCGTAGTACTTGTCGGCAATAGACTCAACTGGTTCGATCATTATTGCCTTCCCATCCACCCTCATTTTAACATAACCCCCCTCCTTTACCTTAACCTTTTCCCGAAGACCTTTGGGAATGATCACTCTACCCTTTTCGTCAACTTTCACTATTTCTAAATAATCCATCCCACTAATATCTTATTCCCCACATATTTAAATATTCCCACAAAATCACCATCCTTCCACCCACCGGCCTCCTCCGATGAATCCTTTGATGGATGAATATCCGTCTATAGAATATTGATATGGAAATGGAGTAGCCCTGATACGCCTGCTGAAATGAAGCCCATACATAAAAATACAAGCAAGCTTCATCATTGAAGCGGGGAGCTCACTCCCCTCCAGAAGGCGAGTAGCTCATAATCTAGGGGAGGGGGTCGAACATCCATACAAACAGCCATACAAATTTCCATACAAAAACCCATACAAAATCCATACAGATACTTTAGTCTATGGCTAGATATGGATGATGATCGCTTACCGTGCGGAGGAAAGCTAGAGCAATTTTTACAAACGTGTGTAGGAGAGGCTTGAAATTGTACGCAAAATTCTGAAGTATACTAGGATTAAAAGTGTCCACGCCTATCACACGTTAAACCATAGAGTTGAAAGATCGAATTTAACTCCACCTAGGACGATATAGCCTTTACGCCGACAGCAATTATTCCAATTCCAATAGCCATTATAGCCAGTGCGAGTAGTGAAGAAGGCTCACTCGTTATTCTAATGATGGCTGAGTATATACACGATAGCAGTTGATATCCAACATCGGATATCATCGATACAGCTCCATAAAGTACATTTAAAACACCATTCCAGCTGAACTCAGGCTCCTCCCACATAGTATAACCGACGATTAAGATGAGTAAACCCACTAAGATTACAATGAAACCGATCAGCTTCATAGCCTTCTCAGAAATTGAATTAATTAAAGCTTAAACATTGTATACAGCAAGCTTTAAAATTCACCCAAATATAGGCAAAGTAACCACGTCAAATAGGCAGTCTTATGTTTACTCGAAACAGAAGCTTATGAAAATTTAAGAGAAATTAGAGATATAAATAATAAAGTAGAGGTAAAGGTAAAACTTCATAATTCTACTCAGTTGAGGCTCGGGTTGGAGCATACACTGTAAAGCTCAAAGGAGCTGTAATTCTTCCCTACAGTTATCCTGTTCGTTGAAGGGTCAAGCTTTATATCGTAAAATTCCATAACTTTAACCCCTATAATCAGATCCTCCGCCAACTTCTCAATAACGTAGGCTATGTCGTCTATCGGCGACCCCTCAATAGTCATTGAAATCGGAATATAGCCCAATACTTTAAGCTTCGTCCTTCCATCCGCTAATGTAACCTCTCTCACGTCTGTTGGAAGGATATAGCCAATCCTCTCAGCCACATCCCTCTTCACAACAGTAAATGAAGCCCCCGTGTCGAAAAGAGCTTTAACATCCAACTCACCCTTAGAACTTCTAACCCTTAAGTTTCTATAAATCCTCAACAATCCATCCCTATCAAACTAACGAAAACGCCTAGATTTTAACATTATGTCCTTCACTAGGCAATACGCACAACGTTTACTATGGCTGCTACTATGGATGTTCGACCCCTATCTTTCCGCTAAATTTCTTCAGTCTACCCGCATAATCCATCGTGTAAGCCAGGATGCGCCGTCAGGCTTCACCGTTAAATTCTCAAGAGCTGTATTAGCTCATCTTAACTCGGAAACCCTCTATGAGTTGATCGAAAAGAAGCTATAGTGCCTCCGTTAATATTTTTGAAAAACTTAGGGCATTGCAATTGGGCTGTTAAAAGCCGGGGAGGGGATTCGAACCCCTGTTCAACGGGTTTCTGCACGCGACGGGTATGTCTATCCTTTAAGCCCCTCATCTTCTGCAGCCCGTCGCCTAGCCGCTCAGCCACCCCGGCCTCATAGAATTTTCCGATTACGTATTGTATAAATTTTTCTGAAGTTTAAGGCTTAGTCTAATTGGTTTTGAGGTTTGAAAGCTTAATGTTCTAGTAGCTTCAATTTAACTTGAGTTTTCATGTTCTACGAGATCGTCAGGGGCAGGAGGAGTGTTAGGGTTTACGATGGGAGAGTTGTTCCAAGGGATGTTTTAACTAGAATTCTTGAGGCGACTAGATGGGCTCCTTCAGCCCATAATGCTCAACCTTGGCGTTTCATCGTTATTTATGAAGATGATGTTAAGAGGAGGCTTGCTAAGGCTATGGCTGATGCATGGTTTAACGACTTGAGGAGGGATGGTGTTCCAGAGCAGGAGGCTTTGAAGATTGTTGAAGAAGAATCTATGAAGAGGTTTACTGAAAGCCCGGTGTTGATGGTTGTGTGTTTAACAATGAAGGATATGGATAGGTATCCCGATGAGCGTAGAATGAAGGCTGAGTACGTTATGGCGGTTCAAAGTGTAGCGGCGGCTGTGCAGAATATGCTTTTAGCGGCTTACGTGGAGGGTCTTGGAGCATGCTGGGTGTGTGCACCACTATTCTGTCAGAATGTCGTAAAAGAGGTTTTAAAACTCCCGGAAGACTTTGAGCCGCAGGCGATATTGACGTTAGGCTATCCGATTGGAGAATACAAGCCTCCTACGAGAAAACCCTTAAGTGAAATCGTATGGGTTTTAACGTCAAAGGAGGGGATGACTCCATGGGAGATTTAACCGGGCTTAAAGTAGTAGCTTTAGCGGGTGGTGTGGGGGCGGCGAAGTTTCTAAGAGGTCTCATCGAAGTAGTTCCTCAGGAAAACGTAAGCATTATTGGAAACGTTGGAGATGATTTAACGCTATACGGCTTACATATAAGCCCAGACTTAGACATAGTGATGTATACGCTTGCAGATTTAGTATGTAAGGAGAGGGGGTGGGGTGTAGAAGGAGATAGCTTCAATTGTCTAAATATGCTTTCAAGGTATGGGTTCGACCCTTGGTTTAAGCTTGGAGACATGGATTTAGCAACGCACATCTACAGAACCTATCTGCTCAAAAGCGGGTTAACGCTATCGCGGGCAACGCTTGAACTATGTAAACGCCTCGGATTGAAGGTTAAGCTTATCCCTGTAACGGACGGCTATCTACGGACGGTAATAGTATCCGATGAGGGTCGGTTGGCTTTTCAAGAATACTTCGTTAAGAGGAGGTGTGAACCTAAAGTTTTAGATGTCGTTTTTGAAGGAGCTGATACGGCTGAGCCTGCTCCAGGAGTCCTTGAATCGCTGGAAGAAGCAGACGTCGTAATACTATGTCCAAGCAATCCAATACTGAGTATAGGCCCCATACTAGCCGTTAAAGCTATTAGACGTTTGCTTAGGAGTTTTCATAAGCCTATAGTGGCTGTAAGCCCCATAATAGCTGGTAGGGCTTTGAAAGGACCGGCGGATAAAATCATGTTGGAGCTCGGTTTAAAACCCTCCGCTTTAACAGTGGCGGAGCTCTACAGAGACTTTTTAAAAGTCTTCATAATGGATGTGAGAGATAAAGATATCAAACCTAAAGTTGAAGAACTCGGTATTGAAGTCGTTTTAACGGATACCATTATGAGCGACTTAAGTAAGCAAATAGCCCTCGCTAAGGAAACCCTTAAAGCGGCTTTGAAAACTCATATGTAAACAGTTGAAGCATACAGTCTACGCTGTAATACCGGTGAAAGACCCTTATGAAAGCAAGACAAGACTATCCAGCATTTTAAACCCTGAATCTAGGAGAAAGCTGACGTTACTTATGCTTGAAGACGTAATCTCGACTTTGAAAAGCTCTAAAACATTAACTGGAGTAGTTGTTGTAAGCTCTAGCCTAGAGGTTTTAAATTTAGTGGAAAACCTAGGCTGTAAAACTGTTAGAGAAGGGGCTAAAGGTGTTGGACTTAACAAAGCTGTGGAATTGGGCGTAGAGTACGCTGGGAAACTTGGAGCAGAAGCCGTACTGATAATGCCAGCGGATATACCTATGATAGACTCTGAAGACGTCGATAGACTGCTGTTGACGGGTTTCTGCTTGGAAAAACCTTACATGGTTGTATCTCCATCTGAAGACGGTGGGACAAACGCTCTAATGCTGAGCATACCTACGCCGATAACCTTTAGATTCGGATCTGATAGCTATAGATTACATCTCTACGAAGCTGAGAAGACGAAATCCAATATAGCCATCTTCCACTCTAAAAAACTGATGCTGGATATAGATGATGAAGGAGACCTCGTCTCCTTCCTAAAGTGTGGGGGAGGTAGAAAATCTTGGCTTTACCTTAAGGAAACGTTTAAAGGACTACACCGCTGACTCCTCTAAGCGTTACTCTTTGGTTTAGATTTTCTAATAGAGGTAAACTTTCGACTGAGAACTGGCAGAAGCCTTACATATATCAATTGAGCTAAGAGTATGGCGATTAAGGCTTGAGATGCATTGTAAACCCCCGTAAGAGCTAGTATGTAGGCTACGTTTGAAGTGAACCATTCTATCGTGGTTTGAGGAAATGGAAGCTTCGGTACTATTAGGGATATGAAGGCTAAATTTGGAAAGCTCATCAAAACGGTTCTTAAAACTACAGCGGAACATACAGAGAGTTTCCACCGCTTTTTCTCGATTAAAGCCAACCCGGCTAATGTCGACACTATGCCTAATCCCTTCATAATAGGTCCGAAGAAGGGTATACCCGTACAGCTCATTATAAGCACGCTGAAGCTATCTATATTTATCGATAATCCTAATACTACCAAGACCGTTGAGAGCAAGGCAGGTTTAAGCCCAACAGCTAAATATAGAAGGTATATGACTATTTCTGCAGGATCATAGAGGAGGTAGTTTAAAGGTGGAAACGGTAAGAAGTGGCTTACACCTGTAAGTTCGATAAAGTATGCTAAAGCCCCGAATACCGTTGAAACGGCTACAACACTACTAGCACTCCTTAAACGGCTCACAAGTCTTCTTAGAAAAGAGAGACCGACTTATATATTTTACTCAAAATTCGATTTTTACTCAAATTTAAGTAAAAATAAATATTTATTATACAACCGGATTATAGAACTATGTTGAAAAATTGGATTAGAACTGGTATTAAAGGCTTAGATGAACTTTTACAAGGTGGGGTTGTAGAGGGTTCAACTGTTACAATCGTGGGTCCTGTTGGAACGTTGAAGTCTTATATTGGCTATCAATTACTTTGCGAAGGTTTGAGAAAGAATGAGAAATGCGTATGTATAAATACAAACCAAGATTTGGATACTTTAGATTTCCAGATGAAGGTGAACTTCAACTATAGTATTAAGCAATATGTGGATATGGGGTTGTTGAGGTTTGTATAGTATTCTCCCTTTCTCATAGAATATCATCCTCCACCATTAGGAGAACTGCCTGCGAGGCCTTCAGATATTGGAGCCATTAGAGATACTATTCAGAAGATAGAAGACGATGTCACTAGAATCCTCATATGTACTTTATCTCAGTTCTTTACCATAATAGGAGATGAGCGTCAAGTCATAGACCTAGTTTATAGATTAAAGGCTAGGGCTAAGCGAAATCGTGGTGTAGCGGTTTTCATCTTAGATAGCGGCGTTCAAAGTAGAAGTGTTGAAGAAAACGTGAAATCCATCTGCGACTACGTCTTAGAAACCAAAGAGGATCAAACATTGAGGAAGATACGAATAGCTAAAGCTTTAACAAAGCATAATTTAGAGTGGCATAAACTCGACTTAACGGATAAAGGTGTAGAGATCGAACCACTTTAATGCGTAGCTAGCCCCTCTTTTTTCCTCTCCTTTAACTTGCTTTTAATCTCTCATTTCATGCGCTTAATCCTCATTCAGTCCATCTTCTTAAATAGCTATAAATTCACGAAGCAGAAGGAGGTGGACCCGGCGGGATTCGAACCCGCGATCTTGGGCTCCGAAGGCTTTAAGGTAAGCATAGAATGCGTAGGGAAACCCCACGGTCTGAGAATAGAGAATGGGGAGAATGAGAGAATACTCGAAGACTTCAAGAACTTCTTAACAGTCGATAGGCAGCTCGGCGAGGGGACGGTTGAGAGGCACCTGCGGGAGATCAGAAGTTTATTCAGGAACTCAGGTTTCAACCCGATCAAGGCAACGAGGATGGACATTAGAAACTACTTGATGAAGTTCAGAGAATATTCTCCAAACAGCTACGCAAACGTCTTAAAGGCTTTAAGAATCTTTTACAGGGATTACTTGGGCAAACCAGAGGTGGTCGAAGGGTTCAGGTTTCCGAACCGTCCGTTCAAGCCGAAGAGAGTCCCATCAAAGGATGAACTCCAGCGGTTCTACGGATTCTTAAGAGAACCCTTGGCGAAGGCAATATTCTTAATCTATGCGACAACTGGTTTGAGGAGGAAAGAAGTCCTTAATCTTAGGATTGGAGACATCGATTTTGAGAAGAGAATGATTATACCTAGGGGAGAGGTTTCAAGGACTAAGGGGACGTGGATCACCTTCTACAATGCAGAGGCTGAAGAGGCTTTAAAGGAATACTTGGGCTCTTTCCAAGACTTAAACAAAGAATCAAGACTCTTCCCAGTTACTGAAATCTACTTCCGAAAGCGATGTAAAGCCTTTGAGCGAGAAACAGGGATAAAAATAACCCCTCAAATTCTCAGGGAGTGGTTTGCCTGCGAAATGGGAAGGCTTGGAGTTCCAGACAGGTATGTTGACGCATTCTGCGGAAGAGTCCCGAGAAGCGTATTGGCGAGGCACTACACAGACTTTTCACCTGAAAAACTAAAGGAAATCTATGATAAAGCTAGGCTCAAAGTTTTAAGTGACTTAAAAGAGTGACAACGCCTAAACGCTTAAGTCATTCAAGTTTTAAAGATTTAATAGAAATAGATACTTAAAAGTAAGAGTGAAATGAGTGCTCAAAGTGATTATATTCTTAAGAACATTGTGAGAAAATATTTTGAACGGTTGTCAATCTTAATAACGCAAATTCCACTTGAGATTAGAAGGTTATTGTTACCACCTTATATGTTGTATACTGGTTTTAAAAGCTATTTTTACATCGATCGATCTGGAAGGCTAGGATTTGAAATTTATAGGGAAAAAGCAAGTAGAATTTCAATAAAATCAAAGAGCACAAAGAATCGAGTTGAGCAAGAAATGTTCGGGGTCTTTGGGGATGATAACATGTTTAGAATTAGCGGAAGTAGCACTGAACTAAGAAGGCTCATTTTAACTTGTAAGGATTTTGTTGAGAAATATGAGTATAAGTACAAGATTCCTAAGGGAGCTACCACTTTAATCTTTTCGAAGCCAGGTATCACAGGACCTATTGAGATAAAAGAGGGAGAAGTGAAAATTGTTGATTGTAGCATTTATTGGGTGGTCGGAAATAAGCCATATGTTAAACATATACCTTTTGCTTGGCTCTTTAGTAACTCCAGCTATCTCAATAAAATAGATCCTTTCATTCACTCTGAATCCGACTTTTACTCTTCGTTGTTTGGAAGACTTTACGAGATCATTACACGAGGTTATGAGGAGCCTGTGGATGAAAACACAAAGTTAAAAGTCCTTCAGGTTTACATGAAATTAATCGAAAGAATTGAGGAAGAGTTTAAAAAAGAATTAGCCACTACACGGGCTGATGAGGCGATCTTCCAACAATTGCTCAAGAGGTATAAGTTTTTCTTGTATCCAGAAGCGATACTAATAGTAAACCAACCCATATTGTATGGAAAAGTGGCAAAAAAACCTGATTTTTATATTCAAGTGGGGGAAGAAGAGCATATTTATGTAGAAATAGAGCCGCCTTTCTATAAGCCCTTTGAAGGATCAGAACAATCAAGCAGGTTAAAGGGGGCTTTGAAGCAGATCGCAGAATGGAAAAAGATCTTAATTCAACAAGCTCCACTAGGAGGGAGTATTCATTATATGATAATCATAGGGCGTCTTGCTGATTTAAATAAAGAGGAAATAGAGGCTCTTCAAGACTTTAATAAGGCTCAAGAAGACTTAATGGTAGTCACATGGGACTGGATTCTTAGAAATGTTGACAAAATAAAACATGAAACAATAAGCAAGCTAAGCCAAGAGAAATTGGATGCATCAAAAAGAAAGTGGTTTAGGGACTTGCTCAGCTCTTCCCCTGAAAAGTATTAAGCCGGAACTTTATTTTCACTTTGCTGGCGCTTTAGCGCATGACGAAAACTCTCTAGGATAAATTTTATTGGTTGGACAATTAATCTATAATGGAGGTAATAGGAGTGCGGAGTCTGAAGGTGGACAGAGTCTTTCTCCTAGGATATCTTATCGGCTTACCCTTATTACTTGTAGCATATATGCTCAGCCCTGAGGAATATCCTGTTCTTGCTTTGGATGACTTACAGCAGGGTCAATCCAAGACTGAAGTATTAAACTTTCTATATACATCGCTCTTAACAAAAATCACAACCTGGTACCAAGGAATGGTTGGATGCGTGTTTGGAATTTTTTTCAGTAATGGCACTTTTAACCGCGAAGCTACCTCAGAAAATTCATATTGTTGTAGCAGTGATCGGTGAGCTTATCGTACTCACGACAGCGTTTGTTATATTTAAAACAGTAACAACATATATGTTGATGTGCGTAGTCGAACAATCATATCCAGTAAATGCAACACGGCATCCAAATATGTTAACTTGGTTTCAGGAACTGAATAATGTCATCGCTACCGGACCCTTTGCAATCCTTCCTCGAGTGTCAAATTTAATGTCAAGAGATGTGATTCTTGTGTTCGGAGGGTCTCTAGCTTTTTTCATATGGCCCACTCTCTACGTAATAGCGGAGCTCTATCTACATGGTGTAAGAGATTCCACCATAAAAGGTGAGATACCATAGAGTTGGCACAATTCTGACCTGCAATAATAATTTAGTGTAGTTATGGCAACGGATCTTTCTTTAAATCATATGTGGCATAACAAAGGGTTCATTATCTGGCGTGTTTCTATTTTCTTCATTCCTCCACTACTTTAGTTAATTCCTTTCTCTTTTCTCAAATCTTTTACTTATCGTGTTTCTTTAAAGTAATTCAAGTTTTTGTGAAATTGAGAGGGAAAAAGGAATTTTCCGAAATTATCTTTCATCCTAGAAGTATCCATTTTGATTCCAACGCCTGCAAATAAACAATCGCTTTTAGGCTACTACTGCTCCTTCATGTTCGTAAGCACGATAATCTGTTTAGTAATAGCTGGAGTAATCTACTGGCTTGAAAAGAGGAAAGAAAAATAAAAACGAGGCTTGTCCATGCCTTTAATAAGGATTTTTCTAATATCTTTCATGTAATATTGTGCTTACAATAACTGAAGCACCTAGACTAAGCAACGTACCAGCGAGGAATATTCTTAGGTCCTTTTCACTAGTAAGGGACTCAGAGAGATATTCAGCCCTCACCAAAGCTAAGGGAGGGCTCGCAGACTTACCATCTATTATCCAAGAGTTCCAAATTCTTCCTTCAAATGCATAAACCTTGCTTACTTGAGGATGGTATAAGACACTCTTGCAACCTACTGGGTCTGAGATCGATATACGAATGTATTTAAAATCGGTGGGGTCAATTGTTAAAACGTCACCGAGCCATTTTTGCTGAATTATTCTTATGTCTGTAATCCCTAGTGGAATAATAAGGTCAAACGTGTCAAACGATACCCATTTCAGGCAATTATGCAAAGTAAATTCAAGTGTTAATTCAAACTTTTTCATTTGGGGTTTTAGAGCTATCGAGATATAAGAGGCTTCGAGACTATGATTATATTGAACAGACAGTAATCTTGCTTCGGGATCTGAGTGTTTTACTTTACAATTCCTTAACTCATAGGGGATCACGAATACAAGCATATCATTCACATTGGGGGGCTTAGTAAAGTTGAGGGCTATATAAAGTTCGCCTTTAGCACTTGAGTCACTTTGGGAGATATCATAAATAACTAAAATGAAACGATCCAAGGATTCAGGGTATAATGTCGTTGATAAAATGGTTATTCCAGTCGAAGAGATTTGTTTTTTAGGGAGATAAAGTGGACTCACTATTATAAATGCTATTGCAATGAGCATCGATCCAAAGATAATAGAAACTAATTTTCTCTTCACCTATCTTCCCTTACTCTAATTTACCTCTTTAAATATATAAAGAGGGGCTTGCAGAAACATACCTAATTTTTTAAAAAAGAGGATACCTAAGTTTCCTTTTATTTTTGTATTACCTTGATTTTCTCAGGGTCTAATTCTTCGAGCCTCGCTATTTCTCTTTTCATTATACCGGGGTTTCGGAATTCGTCTATAAACACGACAATAATCTTTCTGAATTGGTCTTTATATCTAGCTACTTGTCCAAATAGAGAGTCAAATATATTTGCACTCTTCACGACCTTTAATTCTATAGCGACATAATCTTCATCTAAACAAGCTTCTCTGCGTATATTTTTGCTCATGGGTAAGCGGAAGAACGTGCAGATATAAAAGAATTTGTGTGCGCCTCTTTCTGGGCATTATAAAAGGTCGTATCCTTTAGAACGATGGAATACGTCAAAAAATATGATAGAATTATCTGGTTTTGATTTACAATCATAGCATTGATTAAATTTTTCATAACCTTTCTTTCTACATTCCTCGCAAACAGCGTAAACTAATCGGTAATCGCCAACTTTAACTCTTCTCTTTCCCTTCAATTCATAAGTTAACTCTAGGGAGTTTCTAAAAGGGTCTGTTTTCATATCTTCAATTTGGTTCATAATTCTATTTTTTAAAATGTTATTACGCTTCGTAAGTTTCTCAAAGTGCTTTTTAAATTCTTCGGAGAAGAAAAGGATGTACAATTAGAACACTTCACTGTACGTTAACAATCTTTTTCGTTTTGCGCTCTCGCAAGCGTTCATAAGGGAGCGATAGCACTCTTCATCTAAGTAGATATCTAATGTTGCTAATTCTTCAGGAGTGAGAGAAAAAGTTACTTCTGCTTTTTTGGGGGCTATCTTATATAGCAAGATTGTACCGGGTTTCAACTCACCAATGGTGCGCAGTCTACCCCTCATATATGGATGGGGGAGACTGTAAACGAATTTTAAAAGCTCATCTAAAGTTAAACCAGCATAGTTACGGTTAATTTCAGCAATTTCTTCTGTAAAAATTTTGTTTCGATCAAATACCTCATGGAAAACCGTTAAAATTTTCTTACCTGATTCTGTGGGTTTGAATATTCTTGTTTTTTCATCAAGTGAAATTAATTTTACGAGATTGCTCTCCTCTAGCCACTTTATATCTTTTTCTAAATCTCGGCTATACGGCCCAAAAGTTAACTTAATAAATTTATAGTTGAACCCCTTCTGTCTTTTGTCTAACATTCTCCATTCTGCTAAAAAGGTCAATTTCTGTACTTTAGTCTCCCCAAATAATTTGTACTTCATTGCATCGTAAACCAACCACAACAATAATAAACGATCATAAAGTACTTCCAAAGGCATCCTAGCCATATAACCTCAAATAGTAAGTAAACAGCATCGAAATAAAAATGTTATGGAGATATACTCGGTAAGCTACTGGAAGGCAAACGGTGCTATTGCTCATCCGCTAATATCACTATAAAGCTTAATCACTGCAGACTTTTTTAGATTGTAATCGCCTTAAACATTCAACTTTGTTGTTTATACTAGCGAGAGAATCCTGTCCGCTACAACTCAGTGAAGATCTTTTCTCTAGTATCGAATAAACCCATAAACATTTCAAGGATATTTGCCCCTGATTTCTATACTGAGTCAGTCCAGAGAAGTTAAAGGAAATTTACGACGAGGCGATTTTCAAGGTCTTAACCCAGGAAAATTATTTTAAGCTTCGAAACTAAGCAGGATGAACGTTAAAGACTCTAACTGCTCGGCAACAGCTATGCACTGTGTGCCTTGTCGTAACGAGGCACAATGAATTTGCTAAGTGAGAAGGCTTCTCACAGAACCGTGCGAAATATACTTTGTATATTTTTTGTTTAGATATTATATAAAGCAAACTTAATACATTTTTCATTATATTAAAATATTGAACGAGGTGTTGGGGGAATGTTTAACGTGAAAGGGCTTACCGATGATTTCGTGCCTTTGGTTGATGTTTTCCTCCATAGGGATCCTTTTGTTAATGCTTATGCGATTTGGGATCTCTATTTTCTGCCTCATAGGGCGAGGTTTTTCATCTGCCTTGAAGATGGTGAGTTGAAGGGCCTTCTATTGGATTATCTAGGGCATACGGGTGTCCACTCTATCTGGCTTTGGGGTATAGAAGAGGCTGTTGAAAAGCTCCTCGACGCTCCCTCATATGAAAGGATGATTTTCCACGTTCCCCCAGAATTTGAACCTATTGTTAGGCGGAGGTTTACTATAACAGCCAGATACCCTGTAGATTTCATGCTCCTGAGAAGAGGCGGAGAACACCTCTACATAAAACATGAGATAAGACAGCCCACCCCGGCTGATGCAATTTCCCTCGCAAGCTTAAGGGGGGAGACATCTACCGATAGAGAGGTAGAGGAGGCTAAAAGCCTCATTAGAGAGCAGCCCTTCTACGGGATCTTCAAAAACGGTACGTTGATCTCTGTCGCATGCATTCAAGCGAAAATCCCCGAAATATGGATAATAGGGGGAATCTATACAAAGCCGGAATATAGGAATAAGGGCTGTGCAACTTCACTAACATCATTCCTAGTAAAAGAGGCGTTAGCCGAGACGGAGCACATCGGCCTCTACGTTCGAGAAGATAATCATCCAGCCAAACACATTTATGAAAAAGTCGGATTCAAACCATATAAGAAAATGCTCTGGTTAGAACACGGCATCAACCTAATACCCTAAACGGAAATCGCATAAAGGAAATAAATTTAAGGGTAAATTTCCCTGATCTTATTTTGCCTCGTTTTTCTTTGTTCAAAAATCGAGAGATACACATTGCTAGTTTGTTACTTTTTCTTCTCCGCTGGATAAATCCTTACGTACTGTCCTAACTCCCTTTCTTCAAAAAGCTCTATTGGTACCTCTATAGGTTCTTTAAAGAAATCTCCCTCAAATCTCAAGGGATTATGTTCAGCGAATCTAATCGCGGCCGGGGTGAACTTTGATGAGGTAACTATGATTACTCGGTCAGGGTAGATATTTTGACCCTTACAGATATCTTCAACTACACCTTTAAACTCTGCAATCACATTCACATCAACGGGCTTTACTTGATCCTTGCACTCCACGAAGACATCGTAGCCCTTGAAAATAACTATGCCCATTACTTCCTTAGGTTCGACGTGGACGTGCACATCTATTTCATGTTCAACACCGCTCCTACCAGTCACTCGATCCCTGATTCTAACGGCGTCGGGGTTCTTCTCAAGAAGTTTCGCGACTTTGCTATCATTTCGCTTCAGCCATTCACTAAATCTGATCTCCAAGCCTCTTCCCGTTTTAGGACCGTGGAGAATATCATACAGGTAGGAAATGAAGTTTTCAGGGCATTCCTGTAAAATCTCATACGTTGTCATCCCCGCTCTAATTGGAATTCTAATACCTCGATTCTTAATTTGATCTATTACCCACTCTTTTCCAAGATTCATTCTTTCGAGGAGTGAAAGCAGCTTGCCGAGATCAACTTTCTCCATAACCACCTGAGCCTCTTCAGCCTCCATCGTTCTTCTCACAGTTTTCCGTTTAATCTCTTCCTCAACAATCTCCTCCTCAAGCCTAACCTTGGAATATTTAGCCACTAGTCTCTCGACTTCCCCCTTCGTGAAATTCTTGGCAATCTCTTCGCAGAGCTTCTCCTTCGACCAGGCCTTGGAGATAACTATGCCCTTATCCTCACATAGTTTCATTAACTGGTTCTTCGTTAATTTCGCTAGTATTTCTGCCTTGGTAGGCAAGGAAAGTCCTCATAATCAGGATTTACCAATCTACCTTATTAATTTTTAGCCAAATCCCTAGACACATCTCTTTTTTATGTTCCTTAAAAGAATAACATCTGAAGTTTAAACCTTAATTTCTAATTCAAATTTAAGCCAATTGTTGGGATATTGTCCATGATTCCAAGAGGGTATGGAAAGTGTCCCGCTTTGAACGTGGGAAATCGTCTCTTCCTGGGCTTCTAAAGGTATATGTCCGATGATCTTTGCTTCCCTTTTATTCGAATCAAAAATTATCTTTTCTACGATATATCTTAAAAACTGTTGCTTTTGTTTTTGGTTGAGGTTGAAGAGTCTCTTTTTCATTAAATCGCAAAAGAACTTTACATTTTTTATTATTAAAGGTGTTCTATTCACTTGGCTTATTTTCAGCTCTATATCCTTTATTTTCTCCTCTAATTGCTGTTCGCGTTTGTCGTAATCTTTCATTTTCTTAAGAAATTGCTCTTTAGATATGGAGCTTTCAGTGTAGAGTTCAATTAGTTTATCTTTCTTTTGGGTTAGATCGTTCTTCTCTTTAATAAGGGTCTCCCTTTCTTTTCTCAAAGACTCTTCATTTTCATTGATTTTTCTCGTTAAGGCGGATATATGGCTTATTAGGATGTTTGGATTTGATATCGCATTGGCTATCGCATTCCAGACAGCGTTTTCCAACTCTTCTGCTTTGATGTATTTTGCATTGCATGTCTTTGGCAGCGGGTATCTTCTATGACGGTTGTTGCACCTATAGTAGCGACCCCTTCCGTAGCTGTCTCCCGCAAAGCTGTATCCGCAGTTAGCGCATTTCACAAGCCCGCTTAAGAGGTAGGGGTATTTGCTTTTGCCGTAAGGTTTGAAGCGCTTTTCAAGTATCTGCTGAGTCAGTCTAAACTTTTGCTCATCTATGATAGCTGGGAATCTTATCGGTATCCATTCACTTCTATCCCTTAACCTTCTCCCCGTTTTTGGGCTCCTCTTATACTTCCTCCCATCGTCAACCTCAATAGACTGTCTTCTATTATAATAGCCTATACCAGTATAGGCTTCGTTGGTTAAGATTCTATGGATGGTACTATCTGCCCACACTAGGCTTCCCTTCCTCGTCTTTATGCCCATCCTGTAAAGCTCCTTCTTAATCTGATGCAAGCTTTGAAGTTTCAGATAGAGGTCGAAGATCAGCCTCACAACCCTAGCCTCATCCCCATTGACCTCATAATACCCCTCCTTTTCCGGGGTCTTTTTAATGTAATTGTACCCGTAAGGCGGTACGCTTCCAACGATTCCCTTTTCTTTCGCCTTATGGATTCTCCCCCTTCTAGTCCTTTCAAGTATCTTAGCCTTTTCATATTCTGCGATTAAACCCTGAACTCCTAGTAAAAGTTGGTCTTCAGGAGTATCGGAAATAGGTCTATTTAGGAAAATGACCTCAATCCCCTTTTTCTTCAACTCCTCGATAACCAACCCCTGATATATGAACTTCCTGGCCAATCTGTCGGGGGAGTGGATGCAGACGACTTCAAACAGCTTCTTCGAAGCATCGTCCCTCAGCTGGTCTAGGGCTGGACGGGCTAAAGTTTCACCGCTCCACCCATCATCGACGTATTCTTTAACTATTAAAAAGCCGTTCTTCTCGCAGAACCTTCTTAACTCCTCGATCTGAGACTCTATCGTTTTCTCCTTCTCCTGCCTCTCGGTTGAAACCCTAGCATATATTGCCGCTTTCCTCATGGATTTAAAATCTTATTTAAACGATAGCACAAAATCTAAGAATTGGCAAGACTCCCCGCTAAAGCTTTAGATTTCTCACGACACTCGTCAAAATCGGAACGACATTCCATGTCCCGATTGGCCGTCAAATACCTCCTTAGGTCTTCTTCGGATAAAATTAAACTTAAAGCTCTAAAAAGCCTCTCACAGCTGATACCATTTCCAAGACTTTTAAGGTAAACCCTTATTCTCTTGTTAGTGCCGTTTTTCATGAAATTTTCGCCTTAGAAAGCCGTTTATCTCCCTAGACGTATTGAATTACCTTTCAGCCATTTTCTGCCCTTAAAACCGCAAATTTACCTCAAAATCAGCCCTCCTCAGCCACTTTTTGAAAGCCCCACAAGGTGTTCGATGATTTCCTTCTTTTCGCTCCTCGTATAGTCTTCCTTATCCACTAAGGAGTTGAAGCTACGGATGATAGTCTTTCTAGAAAATCCCTTTCCATGAACAGCCTCAGCAAAACAGGTATAGTCAGACCAGAATGGATTCTCCATTCTTATCTTGTTGAAAATTCTTTTCAGCGACCTCATAATCTATCGTAAAACTATGATTTTCTTATTCCAGTTTATATCGGGCAAATACGATTGTCAAGAGGGAAAAAATAAAGCCCTCTTTAAGAGGGAGATAAAATTAAAGGCAGAAATACTTCTTTAAAAAGATCCTGCTTTCTCAGTAATTTTTGAATGAATTATAAATTTTAGTGATAACAGCAGGGGAAATTTTATGCCCACAAAATCGATTAAACAAAATTATGTATTTTTCTACAATTGGTTCAATTGAGCTTTTCTCAAGATATACATGTTGGTTTTTCATGAATAATATATTCTGAGTTATGCCAAGATGTTCTCCTAAGATTATTACGAACAATAAATGAGGATATTCATATACTTCTTCTTCTAATTCACTGATTGCCTTTCTAATATCCCGTGTTGTGAAAAATAAATTATTATTTCTAATGATTACAATATTAGGATATTTTTGAGGGAGTTGTTTTTGCTCTTTTTCGATTGTTCTCTTTGTTCTTAATGTTTCATTTACATCGAAAGATGGACCGATAAGTTCTCCAACTTGTAATCTCCTATTCAATGCCCATTTACGCAGAACTTCTATGTCCTCTTCTGTTGCTATTCCGATCTCAATAACATCATCGATTATTAATTCATGGAAAGTCTTATCTTTCTTAACCTTTTCTACCATCTCCTCTACTTTCCTAACAACTTCACTTAGGTGCTTCTTAGAAAGCGTTTTATGAATACGTCCACAAAAATGTAGAAACGGAATGGATTGCCATAGGATATTGGTGATTGCCTCCGTCGTTTGTTGGGCTCTTTTCTCTATCTCACTTCGATGAATACGAGAAATTTCTACAAAAAGCTCCTCCCCCGTATCTACATCGATTATCTTCAAATCTGGAGTTTTCCTCCCTTCTGAGACTTCCGCAATAGGGTCTATAGTTATTTTAAAATCAGCTTTCAAAAATCTGAAGCTGAGTCCCAAAATTAAAATTCCCTCTTCAAATTTACTTCTATTTTTTATACGTTTCAGCAAAGAGGAGTAGTTCTCTTGGCCTTTTAATTCCTCAAGGGCTTCTGCAAACCAAATAATCCACCTGCGAGTCCACGGGGCTAAATTTGTAATGTAATTACATATTGGATGCCCCTCGGTAAAGGCGACTTTTAAAAACTCTTCTCCCAACTCTTCTCTTAAGAATCGAAAAGCACGTTTGCATTTCTCTTTTTCAAATGGCGTGAACCCTTCAAGTGTTTGAGAATGCTGAATTAATTTATCCCAATCATAGCAATCTTCTAATCTTTGGAAAATTGCCTCACCCATTACTGCATCATTCCATTTAATTCAAGCCTCTTCCTCATAAAATTTTCCGAGACCTGAAACTCCTCAGCCAGCTCTGGAATTGGGTCTGAAGATTCCTGAACCCATTCTTCCCTTAATTTCTCGTTCAGTTTATCCTCTGGAATCAAAAGATAGGCTGCAAATATCTCAGCTTCTTTCTCTTGTCTTCTCTGCTTCCAGTAGTTGAATCTGTCGTCCCTCTCGTCTAGAAAGTAGTTCACCTTTGTGTTTCTGTGAAATAGGTGGTGGGCTAATCCATGAGCGATTAAGTGCCTCTTCTTATATGGATGCAAATTCGGATCTATCACGATAACACCCTCATCCTTAATGTAAACCTCTTTGATTATCTTTCCTAGGGGGATTTCAACGACCTCTGCTCCCAATTTTGAAGCCAAAAGCTCAAGGTCGTCAACCCCATACTTCTCCCTTATCTCATTTGCTTTCTCAATAATATGTTTCATGGCTTCTTTTTCCTCATCCTCCTCTCCTTAACCTTTAAGTAGGCATTAATTATAGCTTTTTTATCCCTCTCTGGCAAGCTTGGAATATCCTTGAATAGGCTTAAAAGCTCAGGCTCCTTTATCCCTAAAGCCTCAAGCCTAGACTCCAAAAGCATATCCTCAAGCACCTTGAACGGGACTTCTAAAGCCCTAGCAATCTTCTTCAACTTTTCTCTAGAGGGAATAAAATGCCCGCTCTCAACATCGGAAATATAGCTATTTGTCTTATAGCCAAGCCTCTCAGCCAACTCCTGCTGAGTCAAACCCTTTTCTATTCTCAGTTGTCTCAATTTTCGACCGAAATTCATATCGCCTATAAATGATATTAATACAACCAAGAAGAAATGTCAACTTTTTCTAGTAAGCGATTCAAGCATTTCATAATGTTCCTTTATTGCTTCGAAAAGTTGTGAGGCAAGTATTTCTGATTCTTGTTCATTAAACCCTAACGTATTCAAAATAACTTTATCTATTTTCTTCCTCACTTTAAATTCATGTGTAAATTGTTCTTTTAAACAAGGAAAGGAGTCATTACAAATTTCATTGAAAAGCGTTAAAAGTTTTCTTTTCTCATTTTCATTAATAATGTGCGGGTTTAAAACGAGCATGTTTTCAAGGATATATTTATGTATATCTAACCAAACATCCTCTACTCTTTGGTAAAGAATTTGAGCTAAATGTAAACTACTATTGAACCATAAACAAAGGATCTTAGCTTCTTCATCGGGTATTGTGAGAACCCAAGTCATTCCCGGTCCGGCTACTGGTTTAGACGAATAATAGCATAGGTGCATTATACCTGGTGCATTTATTGGAAATCTCCTGAGAATTATAAGATTGCCCCTTCTTTTAGATACGTATTCTCCCCATTTTGGAAGTATATTCCTCAGTGATGATCTTCCTCCTATAAAGAAATTTTCTGATCCTTGGAAATCTTTGATTAGAACAAAATCAAATCTTTCCGATAAATCCATTTGAGGATTATCTGCTATGGTTCTTAAAGCAGGTGCAAGTGCATCTTTTGGTATCCTTATTGCAAAACCCGCTGTTCCTCTATCTTTAACTACGATATATTCATTTTCCTCTCTATGAAGTATCCAATAATCTTCTTTCCTGATAGCGCGCTCTTTGGATCGAGGTATGAAAACAGCTTGCACTTTCATACCTTTTGCTGTCTCGATCCCTCGCTTCATTACAGAATCAAGCTGATAGAGCTTCCCAAATGGAATGAGTCTATTATTACTGCTAATGTTCTCCCAAATTTCTGAAATATCTACTCCACCAAATGAGGCTATAAATCTAAACCAATTAAGATCTCTTTCTAAATCCTTCTGCTTTATTGGATTAATAATGAGCTCTTCATCTTTATAACTTTCCTTAATGTTTTTTATTTTCGTAGTAAGTTTTTCTAGATTTGATAGGTTCTTAGGGAGAGAATCTAATACAACAATTAACGTATCGTTTTTCTCTTCTCCCTGCATTAATTTTCTAGCTACCAGAAGGATTTCACGTCTCCATGTAGTTTCGGAAAAGTTAAGCCTTTTTTTACCAGTTATGATATATTCAATTTGATACTTCTCAGCAAGGAATTTTCTAATATTCTCTACACTTTTGGTTTTAAGAAATGCTGCTGGTAGTACAAATGCTAATCTTCCCCCTTCCTTAAGAAACTTATCAGCTAGAAGTATGAAGTACGCATAGTAACTCATCTGACCGTGGAGAAGGCTGGAATATTCTTTAAATCTCTGGAATAGTACTTCTTTATACGTTTTAGGTATTCTTTCTTGTCTTGTAAATGGAGGATTCATTATAACCACGTCATAAGTTTCAAGTTCTATTTCCTCGGCTTCTTCATCTCTTAGTTTTACAACACCCTTCTGTCCTTTAATTTTCTCATCCATGAATAAACCAAGAGATTGTTGCCCCCTTAATATGAATTTCAAACTGGCAATGGAGGGAATTTTTATTCCGGGAATAAGTTCAGTTGAATCCCAAATTGCTATTCTAACTTTATTTGTAAAGAATTCAGGGGATTGTAGAGCTAGATGACATGCTGCTATATTAGCAGCGAAAGGCATAACATCAACACCTAAGAGATGCTCTTCGACAAATTTTCTATGATCTTCTCCTGTAAATTTCCTTTCTTTTTCTAGAAGCTCTTTTTTCCTTTTATAAGTTGCAACGAGAAGCCCTCCACTACCACAAGCAAAGTCGGCAACCTTCACATCCCATCGATCAATTGCCAACCAAGCAAGTATGTGAGCAGCCATAACATTGGTATAGAATGCTGCTATCTTTTTTCGAATATCAAATGGTATAAGATCATGGAATATTGTGCCCAGCAAGTCTCCGCCGACTTTTTCTGTACTAAGACCTTGTATTGCATTAATTATTTCTCTTATTTCTCTTGTAAATGTTCTGGGAATATTTGAAGCTACATCATAAGAAAAGATAGTTTTATAATTTATATCTAAGACTTTTGAAAAGTAATTTTTTAGGTCTGCTGGAGATGTAATATTCTCAGGGTTTATTTCTTCAAAGACTTTTGGTATCTTCTTGGATAATACATGGTAGAAGAGAAGTTGATTTACCAAGAGATAGGCCGAGGCAAGTCTAAGTTCTTCAATAGGATATTTTCCTTCCTCATACTGCAGGATGTTTTCAAATACATCTCTTCCACCAAATAGATCTTGAAGTTGCTCGCCACTCAAATATTTAAGGGCAGCAGTAATTGCACTAGCAATATCTCTAAGTGTGCTAATTATATATTCGATACTCGGTTCAACAAATTCAGGAGGTTTCAGTATTTGCTTTGCCAATTCATCTGCGATTTCAATAAGCGTACCTTCAATAACGTGAAAATTTCTCCTTTTATCTTCGGGTAAAAACATCATTATAACTTTAAACTTTAAGGTCTTGGCAAGCTGTTGAACTACTTCTCGGGGCAATGGTTTAGAAAGTTCATCAGGGTAAATGATTGCAAAGCCTCCATTTAGATTCAGAAACTTACTATATCTAATGTAGTCATTTTGAATCTTTGCTACAGCCTTCCATAAATCCCTTTCTTTGAATTTAGCCTCAATTATGTACGCTCCACCATTCTGACAATATATATCGGGTTTTCGATAGCCCGTAGGGGTTCTAATTTCAATAAAAACTTGAGCTGTAACATTACGCTTTTCTAGCTCATCTTTGAGCATTACGCTAATAGTATCCTCAGTTATTTTTGGGATCACGGTTTTCCTACTGAAGTATAATTCCTAATTACATAAAATTTTTGCTCTTCATTAAATCATATCCTAAAACAAGTTTTTAAACAACTAGGTCTTGACAATCGTATTTGGTCGATTAAAATGGAAATAAGAATATCGTAATTTCATGATGAGACTTGTAAAGGTCGAGACCAAAAATATTGGGAGCGATTAGAAAAGAGAGGGCTTGAGTAGCTTGAGTGGGCTAGAATTGTTTAGCGTTTTCTAATCAGAGGTTGGGTGTAGAAAGAGTGTTTAATGGCAAGGAAGCCCTAAGTTTTAGAAAATGATTCATCGATTTTATTTTTTGCTTTGAATTATCGTATCTTAACGATTATGGCTTACACTAAGATTGAAAACAGAATATTGGATAAGATTTTAACCTCGAATTTCACTAAGAGGCAGTTGAAGATTCTGCTTTTCATAATCCGTTTTTCCTATGGATTGGGAAGAAAGTATGCTGTCTTGAAAAAGAAAGACTTCTACTTTGCAGGCATTCTCCCCTACCACGTCGAGGATGAATTGAAGAAGCTGATCCTTAGAGGAGTTATAAAGTGGAATCCAAAGTTTGGAATCTTCTGGATCAACAGGAACTTGAAGGAGTGGATTGATAAGAGGCAAAAGGTTGACTTATTCAAGGGCTAACATGGAAGCGAGAAATCAGAAAATCGAGGTTAGGAGTATTGAAGATGGGAATTGGTATTGGATTTCGAGGAAGATTTTGGAGGATTTTGCATCAAAGATTGGAGTTATCGGCTTTGCCCTGTACAGTGCCTACGCCTCCTACGCTGGAAATAAAGGAGTTGCCTTCCCATCTCAGAGGACTTTAGCCAGAATGCTTGGGATAAGTATAAAGACGATAATTAAGTACAACAAGAAACTCCAAGAAAGCGGATTAATCAAGATTGAAAAGAGAAGGGGAAGGTGTAACCTTGTTACACTACTCAAAATTGAAGATATGAACCAAGTTCAGACCCCTCCTGTAGCAGGTTCAGAGGGGGTACTGAAAGAGGTTCAGAGTAAAGAAAATAATATGAAAGAAAATAAAATTAAAGAAAACACTAAAGTGGATGCTAAAGCATCCCCTATAGATGTAGTTGAATATTTTAAGAAGAGAGTGAAGGATGTTAAAGGATTTGAACCCGAAATAGACTACGGAAAAGATGGGAGGCTGGCTAAGGAGAGGCTTAAGAAGTATTCGTTTAATGAGATTAGGGATTTAATAGACTGGTATTTGAATTCTGAGCATTTTGAAAAGTTTGGTGCTTCGCTATCGATATG
>Ga0080004_1170302_pt1 | contig 54343 bp, 62 predicted proteins | sample WasSprMetagenome_FD_69207 | JGI IMG/M metagenome (GOLD analysis project Ga0080004, IMG submission 69207) | Sulfidic aquatic microbial communities from Washburn Spring, Yellowstone National Park, USA - WS (SPADES assembly) (version 2) | ecosystem: Environmental > Aquatic > Thermal springs > Hot...
CCACTTATAACCACAAACTCGCCACTTTCGACTTTAAGGTTCACGTTTTTTAATGCTTCAATTTTCAAGTCTCCAATCTCGTAATCTTTGCATAAGCCGGAGGCAAAAACTGCAAGATTATTAGCCCTCATTTATTTTTGGCTCCCTTGCTCGATGTTGAAGTTTCCCCTATCCCTTTTTAGGATTCTTGCTTTTTCCGGAAGCTTGCCCTTTTCCCATTCCTTCCACGAAACTTCCTTGAAAACCCATCTTTTGCCTAAGTGAGCCGCGAGGACGGCGTGTTTGTAGTCTCTATCTAGAGGGATAAGTTCATCAAGAAACCTAAAGAGCTTCTCAATTTGTTGTTTAGGAAAGTAAGCGTAGTAGCTCGCATTCTTAACCTCAAGCGCGTAGATGTGGGCTCCTTTTCTTGCAATTACGTCTGGCAGCGGGTTTAGGCTAGGGTTACTAACGGGGACGCGCACCGCACTGTAACCATACTTCCCAAGAAGCTTGACGAGCACGTTTTCGCTGTAAAACCCCCTTTTGCGCCACCGGCGAATTTCATCCTTGTCAACTTCCCTGACCATAACTCACGCGCTCCACCAGGACGAAGAACACTAATTTTAGTAGGGAGAATCGCATAAGAAGTTTCCCCCTTTCCAGTTTACAGTGGATTTTAGGGATTTTGGTTGATGCTTTTGTATACGGAACGCGAATAATGTCACGCGGTGAATTTTGGTGAAACATACCTTTGCCTAGTAATACCAGTTTCACTTAGTCCACGAAGCTTTGTCTCTTCATGTTGGAAAAACCGAAAATGTTAGGCACTTAGCCTAGAAGAAAAGAGAAAGTAAATCTTTTGCCTAAGATTTTCTGCGCTTATATGTTTGGGTCCAAACTTTGATGGCTGGTTTCTCAACAAGGCATTCTTTTAAATAATCATCCAGCATGGCTGCTGGAACAACCTCTATCCTATAATCTCTAACATCTATAGAATGCTCATAATTTTTTTGGGGAATGACAACCTTCTTAAAACCCCAAGCCTCAGCAGCCTTAATTTTCTCGTAAACTCCGCCGACAGCGGTTACTTGTATGGAGTCTCCGACGCCTAGGTTTATTTCGCCAGTTACAGCAACATCCTGCCTTATGGGTTTTCCCTCAATCAGCGAGCACAGAAGAATAGCCATTGTTACACCTGCGGATGGACCGTCAACCCCATAAGACTGCGCGAAATCGATGTGGGTTAGGTAGTCTTGAGCTATGTCAATCCCGTATTTCTGCAATATGACGCTTCTAACTTTGGCTATGCTGTCTGCGATGAAACTTTGTCCCTTAGCCACACCGGTCACTTTGTAGTAGCCCTTAAATGGGTAGTTTCTCGGAAGTTCGCTTTTCTTAACCATGTACGCCCTTACACATAAGACGCTTCCAGTCATCTCGCCGCTGTACGGGTCTCTAACAACAGCTAAGCCATAAATCTGTCCAAGTTTGGCTCCTTCAGGCTTAATTTCAAGCAGTTTCCCTCTTTCGTTCATTTCGTGTTCGAGAATTTGCCTTTGAATTGTCTTGCAGTGATGTTCGATGGCTTCTCTGACATGGCGTCTCTCAACAACTTTGCAACCTTCGTTCATGGCGAGGGTTGCAGCCGTCTTTATAATGGAAATTAAGGGTCTAAACCTTGTTGTCAACGCATCCCTCTTGTTGCTTCTCCGCCTTCCCTCCTCCACTATTTCTTGGCACGCCTCCCTAGTGAACGGGATAAGGTTAAAGCGCTTAACCTCCTGCGCTATAAACTGCACATACTTCCGCCTATTTTCCAAGGTGTTCGGCATGTCATTGTTCATCCTCACAACTTTCCCGTAGCCGTAAATGCGGTCCATGAGAGCCGGGTGGATTTGGCTTATGCTGTCAAAGTTTCCAGCACCAACAAGAAAGGTTATGGCTGGTACGGGCTCTGTCGAGACAGCCATGGCTGCCGTATCTCCTCCATGCCAGCGGCCTCGCAATGTTATGGGCAACTGTCCTTCCTCAAGAACCGTTAGCAGCGTGATTGCTTCTTCTTGGTCAAGGTTCTTTATCTCATCAATATATAAAATGCCCAAGGATGCTATGTGAACATCTCCGGCAGTGACCCTCTGATGTTCAGGAGTGCCCAAACCGCCAGTCTGGTAGGGGTCCCATGCTATTGAACCGAAAAGTTGAGCGCTCCTATGCCCGGTGGCATCCACAAAAGGCGCACGTCCCGAACTGTTATCAACCAAGAGCTTTGGGACTTCTGTTTGCTGAGCCCCTCCGATGCCCTTTAAGTTGCCTAGTCCGCCGAGTTTTGAGAACCACCATATGAAGACTCCGAAGAAGATTAGGCTCCCGCCTGGGATGAAGGTTATTGGCACTAAGCCGACAAACTTTCCGATAATGTAGTCTAGAAAGCTGTTGTTGTAGTATTCTTGGAGCGGCTCTCCAAAATACATGGGGTTTGCATTCCATGTCTGCCATGCTTGATACATAAAATAGAAGCCTAAAGATATGAGAAGCAAACCCATCAAGATTAAAAAGATTTGCAGTGCCTTAAGCCCAACTTTGGTTACAAACTTTCTCTTAAGTTCTTTAAGCTGCTCCACCTGCAGAATCTTCTTCCCTTCACCAGCCTTGTGAATCGAAACTTTAGGTTGGCTTGGCAACGCCGAATTCTTCCAGCACAAAACATCAAAAAGCTTTATGCCATTTTCCTTGTAAACTTGCGTAAGCTTTTCTGCGAGCGCCCTCCCAATAAGGGATTTGCCCGTCCCAGGGTCTCCTAAAAGCAATAGATAGGGTCCAGGGCTTATGACTGTTTTTGCCGAAGGTTTAGGTTTGTCTGGGTGGCTCCAGCTTTCATACCACTTCGTGTTTTCAAGCCACTTGAGCTTGTGAACCCACTCGTCTAGGCAGAGGAAGCATTCTTTTAAGGCTTGTTCCTGTCCTATAACCCAGTTTATTAAATTGTCATCAACTGGGAAGCCCTCTGTGCTTTTGAATTTGCCCCAGTTCCACTTAACCCTGACCGTTCGTCCACTTACACTCCTCTCGAATACTTCAATGCCTTCTCCAAAATGGTCTGTGGGCAAGCATGGCACCTTTAAAGTCTCTACCCAGAACAAGCACGTGAACAATTAAAGACGTTATTTCAAAATGGAAATATGAAGAAAATCATAATACGTTAAACTAGCGCCAACTAGCGATATACTTTCGAAAAACCCAAATAAAAATAAAAACCAATTTAAGCCTCTCTTTTCCAGCTGAAGACATTTTATTTGCTTGTTTTTCATCGAAACATAATAGACGCAAAAATTGCAGAATCGGCATCAGCAAACCTAAAAATGAAAAGCCAGTTTTAAGCCGAAAAATCCAAAAGAAGCATTTTTCAGCCTTCTCAATTTAGTCATTAAACCACACGCATGGACTTAACCGTGGCCTCATAAAGAAACTGTCGAAAATGTCCATACCAAACAAACGCCGACCCTGTTCGCAAGTGCTTCGAAAATTTCGGGTGTGATTAGCTTGGGTCTTTTGTGGTGGCTGGATTGTTTACATAGGTTGGATGTATAATTAAGAGTAGTGCATCGTAACTTTTAATACACTTTTTGCGACAAATTCTGTTGGTTGCGAATATGGGTCTTGTAGGCGATTTCGCGAAGGGCTTTCTCATATTGACAGTTGCCTTTTGGATTTTCCTCATGGTTGAGTTTGCTGTTATGGGTCAGCTAGCAATAGCTTTGCTTCTGTTCCTCGCTTTTCTTATTCCCATAGGCATTATTGCTTACTGGTATTGGAAAGATAGGAAGAGACCTGGCTAGGTTAAGTTTTCACCAAGTTTTTGCGATGCCGTATTGTTTAGAAAATGGACTTTTCGCTGGCTTATTTTGCATGGATGAGCAAACTTGTCTTGTTTACTGTAGGCTAAATGGCTCATGTTTCCAAATTCTTGATGTCGAAATTTCACTTTTTGGTGGCTCCAGTAAACTTGGTATTACACATTTTTTAACGTATCACCAGCATTCACCAAACGTTAAGCTTCTAAACCCTTGTATACAAAAGCATCAACAAAACTCACAAGCTTCAGCCTTTGAAAAAAGTTATGTGGCTCTAACGCTATGCTAGAGCTTATGAAAACTGGAGAAATTATCCGGGAGTTTGTTGCCAAAGATGGCCGCAAAGTTGTTTTGAGAACTCTCAAGTGGGAGGATTTAGACGATTTGCAAGACTTTATTAATTCGCTTGTTGAGGAAGGCGCGAACATCATTAGAGCAGAGAAGGTTTCAAGAGAAGAGGAGATTGAATGGCTTTCAAGAATTTTTAGCCGCCAAGAAAAAGGCGACGTTTTCTGCGTAGCCGCCGAGGTGGATGGGCATGTGGTGGCTAACTCTGAAACAATGAAAGGAACTGGTTATTCCCGGCATGTAGGCATTATTGGTATCGCCATAAAGAAAGGATTCAGAGGTATTGGCATAGGAACTGAGATGATGAATGCATTAGAAGAGCACGCCAGAAAAGTCGGCTTAAAGATTTTGACTTTGACGGTTTTCGCAAACAATCAACACGCCATAAACCTCTATAAGAAAATGGGGTTTGCAGAGACTGGGCGGAATCCAAAAAGGTTTTTCAAAGATGGCGAATATATAGACGAAATCATAATGACAAAAGCACTAGAATAGCCAGGAGGCAAAGGGACCTTGCCGGACTTTAAAGTTTACAATACAACCTACAGCTTTTCCACAAAGGGTGAAATTGAATTTGTAGACTTAACTGACAAGGTTCAAGAAGTAGTTTCAAAATCCGGAGTAAAAAATGGCATAGTTCATGTTTTCGCCCCGCATGCTACTGGAGTATTGATTCTCACAGAAAGCGAATATGGCTTGCTGAACGACGTTAAGGCTTTGCTGGAAAAGCTTGTTCCCAGAGGCGGCGCTTACATGCATCCATCAAACGCCCACTCCCACCTGAGGTCTGTACTTTTGCCACCTGACAAAACCTTGCCAGTAATCGACGGCCGCGTAGAATTTGGAACATGGCAGTCTCTGCTCTTTGTTGAGACTGACGTGCATCCTAGAAGGAGAACAGTAATAATCCAAGTGATGGGCGAATAAGAAAGACGCAAAACTTGCCATGCTTTGATGACTGTTTAGCTATTAGCGTCTGCTTCGTTAGTCGTAGACTTTAAAACATATAAGTTTTACATCAAAGAATAAAAAGTGCACATGTTCCAATTTTTGTCCTTTTTATATTTTCAAGTTTTTTGCAAATTTTTCATATTCGCATCGAATTCGCACACGCAAGAACGTTGCAAATTGATGGCTTGCCGCCTAAAAGTACGGTGAACTGCGCAGAATTCCATAGGCATTTATGGTTTTTGGACGCGGATTCGCTTTGTAAGCTCTAGCGAATTATGGAGGCGAAGAGCCTATAAGTTGCGTATTTATAAGTTTCGTTTTATTTCGTTTAGGCGAAAGGTTTATTGGGTGCTTCACTCCTAGAAATTACGAGACCTCGTAATTTGGGTGTGTTCCTTTGGCAACCGAAGTTTCCTACGAAGCGGAAGAATACGTTGAAGCTATATACAAGCTTCAGAAACGTAGCGGTGTCGCTAAAACAAAGGAGTTGGCTGAAGAACTAAATGTTGTGCCCGGTTCCGTTACAAACACAATTGCGCATTTGGAAAAGCATGGTTTAGTTGAACATGAGCCTTATAGAGGTGTTAGGCTTACTGCAAAAGGCGAAAAACTTGCATTAGACATTGTTAGAAGGCATAGGCTTGCGGAAAAACTGTTGACAGACGTCTTAAACGCAGATTGGTGTGATGTCCACGAGAGCGCCTGCAAGCTTGAACACGCCCTAACGAAAGATGTAATACGCCTTTTGGAAAAACGCTTAGAAAACCCGAAGTTTTGCCCGCATGGAAACCCCATACCATCAGAAGAAGGCTTGTTAGAGGAAGAGGAATGCTGTCCGCTGACTGAAATGCCCTTGGACGAAACTGGCAGAATAGCCAAAATAACAAACGAAAAAAGAGAGAAACTTGTCTTGTTTGCAAGCAAAGGAATAAAACCAGACGCACCAGTCCACATTGTCAGGCGTCTGCGTTCTAGGCTTGTTCTGTGCGTTTCTGGAGAAGAATGCACCCTAAGCAATGATGACGCTGCAAACGTTTGGGTCAAAATCACAGGGAGGAATAAACATGCAATTTAGACATAAGGGACAAAAGCCCAAAATTGAAAACGAAAATGAAGCTGTTTCCATCACAAGCCTAAACGAAGGAGAAAGGGGCATAGTCTCTCATGCTGTCGGAGGCTTTGGGCTATTACGAAGACTAGCAGAGATGGGGTTAACACCAGGCACGGAAGTTAAAGTATTGAGGAAAGGACTTTTCAGTGGACCAGTGGAAATCGAGGTTAGGGGAGTAGCCCTCGCCCTCGGTCACGGCGTAGCCTCAAAAGTTTTTGTAAAGCCGCTGAAGGATGCCTCTCATGGCTAAGCAGTTACGAATTGCGCTGGCTGGAAACGCAAACGTTGGAAAAAGCGTCATATTTAACCAGCTTACAGGCTTAAACCAGATTGTTGGAAACTGGCCTGGAAAAACTGTGGAGCGGGCTGAGGGAACCCTGCATTTTAAAGGCTACAAAATCCGCATAATCGATTTGCCAGGCATATATTCGCTTTCAACCTTTTCCATGGAAGAGATTGTTTCCCGCGAGTACATAGCCGTCGAGAAACCCGACATAATCGTTAACGTCATAGACGCTTCAGCGCTAGAACGCAATTTATACTTCACAATTCAGCTTTTGGAACTTGAAGCCCCAATAATAGTTGACTTAAACCAAATTGACCTTGCGGCGAAAAAAGGCATAAGAATTGACGCAGAAAAGCTTTCCAAAGCTTTGGGCGTGCCCGTCATCCCAACAGTGGCTATCACTGGAAGCGGAATCGCTGAGCTCCTCTCAACAGTTATTGCGGTGGCGCAAGGAGAAAAGAAGCTTGAGCCATTGAAGGTTAGTTACGGAAGGGAAATCGAAGAAAGGGTTCGCGCCATTGAAAAAATTGTTAACGCTAAACTTCCACAGATTTGCAAGGTTTATCCAGCAAGATGGGTAGCCATTAAACTTTTGGAAAGAGATGCTGATGTTGCTGGAAAACTGAAAAACTACAAGAATGGACTGGAGATTCTGGATTACGCCGAGAAAATAGCGTCTGAACTTGAGAAAATGCATGGCGAATCATCCCCGGTCATTATCGCCTCTGAAAGGTATTCCCTTGCAAGCAAAATAGCAAAGGATGTCACAGTTATCGAGGTTCCTCCGCGAATAAGCATGGAACAGAAACTTGACGCTGTAACTACGCATAAGATTTTTGGATATCTAGTTTTGGCTGGCGTACTAGCCTCCATGTTCGCACTAATCTTTGCTGGAGGAAGTCTAATCTCAGCAAGCTTAGAGTCTCTGTTATTAAACTTCTCCTTGTGGGTTGAACAGTGGCTTCCGCTTTTTTTGCCACAAGTAGTCGTGAACATTTTCAGCAAAGGGGTTTTAGGCGGCATAATCGCTGGTATAACAATAGCCTTACCCTACATTGTGCCCTTCTACATACTCCTCGCGTTGCTTGAGGATAGCGGTTACTTGCCGAGGGCAGCCTTCCTAATGGACAATTTAATGCATAAGATGGGTTTGCACGGCAAGGCGTTCATACCTCTAATGCTTGGTTACGGATGTAATGTTCCCGCGTGTATAGGCTGTAGAATAATGGAAACCGAACGCGAACGGTTCATAGCAGCCTTCGTCGTCACCTTAATTCCATGCGCCGCACGGACAGTTGTCATCCTCGGGCTTGTAGGAAGATATGTTGGATTACAAGCGGCTCTAGCCCTCTACGCCTTTGACCTCATCCTCGTCTTTACCATGGGAAGAATAGCCTTCAAGGCTTTGCCGGGCGAACCAGTTGGCCTAATAATGGAGATGCCGCTGTACAAAAAACCTTCAATAAAAAACATTGCCTTAAAAACATGGAGCAGAACACGGGATTTCGTTTACATTGCTTTTCCAATAATAGTGGCTGGAAGCACACTTCTAGTTGCCTTAGAAATGTCGGGTTTCATGAACTATATCGTTTGGGGTTCAAGCCCGCTCATTGCTGGCTGGCTTGGACTGCCTGTTGAGGCTGGAATTCCATTAATATTTGGGGTTTTGCGCAAGGAGTTAACGCTGATTTTGCTTTCTGAACTTGTTCCAATACAGTCTCTAACAGCGGTTCAAATGATTGTCTTCTCGATTGTCACCATGATTTACATTCCATGCGTCGCAACCATCGCAGCGCTCAACCGCGAGTTCGGATGGAAAAAAGCCCTAGCTGTAACGTTAATTGATGTTTCGCTCGCCCTCCTTATAGGCGGATTAGCCTACAGAATACTATCACTAGCAATGCCAACATAAGTCAACAAGTTAAAGACCGAAAAACTAGAGGAGGGCTACCAATTATTGGTTGAAAAACAGCACAAAATTGTTCTAATCAAACTCTACGCTTTAGGAAACGGAAATAAGCAACATCCCAAATATACCACCAAAAAGTGGCCGGGGTGAGGTAGCCTGGTAGCCTATAGGCCTGTGGACTGGACGTAAAAAGTCCATGGCGGTTAGCCTAGCGCCCGGGTTCAAATCCCGGCCCCGGCCCCATGTACAAGTTTTAGCCCGGGAGTTTTTAGGAGCATGTGTTTTGGAGTTTTGAGCGTAGCGCACCAGAAATGGAAAAATATTTCTGCTCAACAATTTCGGGAGGACGATGCATATGCAGCTTGGACAGGATGTTAAGGGCAGGCTTGTCTCTATAATTGATAAGGCAGCGCAGGCGGATAACTCAAGAGGATTGGAGGCTTCGGTTCTTGGAATAAACTATAAGGCAGTTGCAGCGGATGGCGATGTAAAAGTGCATATTGAAGATCCGTTAAACAGGGAGGAAGATTCGTCAAGACTGCTTATTTACTTGCTTAACGCCATTGAAAGAACCTTACAATATAAATCAGTCAACCATAAGGGCAGTTTATTAAGTTTAACGCAGTTGCCAGGCGGACAAACAGCAAAACTATACGAGAAGAGGATAGTTAATTTTCTAGCAACGGAAATGGACGAAGCAACACTTGAAGAGGTTGAGATTGCCGTTAAGAAAATTGGAGGCAGCATGGTTGAGCATTCAAACGCCACATGGAGCTTCGAAGTATCCCCATTTAATGGCGTGAGGATAAGAGCAGCCTATTGGCAGGGAGAAGAAGGGATACCTTCAGGTGCAACTCTGCTCGTAGGAGAAGAAATAAAAGATTTGAATGTGCCCATCGAGGAACTTTTAACCATCATGGAAATGACAATCAACAGATTCGTCCTCTTTTACAGAAAAGAAACCGGCAAAAAACCCAAACTCTTCCACTCCCTATATTTCTAGATTGGCGGTTTAGCCTTCTTTTTTGCTTTTATGTTTTCGCGCATCCACTTTTCAAACTCTTTCGACGGCGGCTCCTCAACGAAAAGCCTCTTTCGCACGGCTTCTAGAAAAGCGTTCCTTTCTCCAAGATACTCGGCTGCCGTCAAAACCTTATGCCCAACCACCCGTGCTTTTTCAAGAACAAATGCAGACTTTTCACGCCATTTTTCATCCCTTAGAATGTGATGTTCCAAAATAGTGTATGGCACAGCATCAACAACTTTTTCAAGGCTTCTAAGCCCCACCTCAATTTGCTCCTCGTCAACCCTGAATTTGGCCAAATACAACGGCGGTCCGCCTATCATCAGCAACTGGGGTTTCTCCTCAACAATCATTTTGAGAGTGCGCTGTGACATTGGTCCTTGAACGTCTGGGGCAAACATGAATTTTTCATCGCGGCATTCTATTGTTGCCATTAGGACCCATCCTAAGGCTGAGTTTTCTGGTCCGTGGAAAACTGGCTCGGAGAACTTGATTTTTGTATCTCCAAAAACAAAGGTTTTTCCATCTGCAATCTCAATTTTTTCCGCATGCTTAGCGCCTGTTTTTTGGAAAACCCACCCCCTCCTCCTCTGGCTGAAGTTGATTTTCTCTTTCGGATTTTTTAGTAAGACAATTTTTCCCTCGTAGATTTGCCTTGCAGTCTCATCCGCTTCAGTCCAGTTGCAAAGCCAGTCTTCATACGAAGGTGTGTGATGGTCAAAATGGTAATGGCTTAAGGTTACAATTTCAGCCTCATCAGCAGCCTCAGCAATCCTTCGCCTACATTCTTCTATAGCCCTAAACTCTTTGGGATGCGGAGGCAAGCCGAAACGGTTCGGGCAAAGCGAGACCCCAGCATCCAAAAGGATTCTCACATCCAAAGTTTCAACGTAAGTACACATAGACCTTACACCGAAGCTTTCAGCAGCCAACGGAACAACCCGAAGATGTTTTAACATGTTTTTCCAACGCACCAATGCTTAGTTCCTATAACATTTTTATTTTAGTCTGAAACTCTATTTCTAGGCGGTGGGCGATGACGACTCTGGCCCCGCTGAACCCATAATGATTGGGATCTTGAGTGCGGAGAGCCCGCCTCGCTATTCTTCTTCCGACGGTTTCTTCCAAAGTTCAAGCATTCTCTTTTTTAGTTCTCCGCGTTTTTTGTGAAGGAACCTGTATACTGTGCTATGTTGGCTTCCTTGAATTAGCATTTGTATTGCCTCCCTTGCTATTTGGGCTTGCTCCACATCGCCTATTATGCTGACTGTGTGTCCGTAAACTGCTATGTGAGTGTTTGTTAACTCTTCAATTATTCGGCGGGTTTTTCCATCCATCCCTATTATTCGTCCCTTAACCCGTCTAATATCTGATTCTGACCGCCCAAAGAAATCCCTCAAATCTATGACATCCAATAGGGCGTTTTCGTCTCGGATTAGGCGGAAGGCATGTTCAGGCGAGAAACCTCTTCCAATGGCTGTTACAACATCCTTTGCTTTGAAAAGCAGCGAGGGGTCTTCGGCTTTTTCCGTCAGCGTGACAGCGACATCCCCAGTTGCGCTGTCGACTTGAAGCTCAACTTTAAGTTTTTCTTCGATGCCCTTTTTAACAGCCCCCTCGGGACCTATTAAGACGCCAATTCTTTCCTTTGGAATCTTCAGAAATGCACTAGGCTTTGCCATAGCCGGTGACCATCCTATAGCATTCTTCTACTGAATGAACTTGAACGCCGAGCTTGCTAAAAAATCTGTTTAGGTTGCTTAAGTCCCTGTATAATAGGAAAGTAGCCATTGGATGCGATAGCGGGACAGCTTGTGACATGTCAAAAAGCACTGGGCGACCCTTCCAAATCATCACGTTGTATTCGCTTATGTCTCCATGGACAAGTTCAGCCTTGCGATAGAGCCTTTGCAAATAATCCAAAAGTATTTTATAGACTCTCTCCGGATTCCTTGGGGGCTTCTCCTTCATTGAAGGGGCGCAAACGCCGTTTCTCCCTACAAACTCCATTATGAGCACGTTGTTCTTCACGGCTATTGGTTTTGGAACCCTAATCTTTGCCGCTGCTGCCTGTTCTAAGTTTTTGAATTCCTTTTGGGCCCATGCAAATATTAATGAGCGCGTGTCCCGTCTGATGCCCTTAAACCGTGGGTCTCCCTCTATGTATTTTAGGATGCCTTTGCGAAATTCCGCTGAAACTGTTAAGTAAATCTTGATTGCCAGCTCGTTTCCGCTTTTATCTTTGCCCCAGTAAACCCGCGATTCTTTTCCAGCCTTAACGACGCCGTGGATTTCGCTTATTGTGCCCTTATTCAGAAAGTCGTAGATGACCATAAGCGTTGAGCGGTCGAAAACCTCTTCTAAAACTTCATATTCTTCGCTCCGCTTTTCCTTCATCAGTTGCTCGGTTTCGTATTTTTTCTCTTCTTTGAGGAGCTTTTTCCTAACATGCTCTCGAAAAGACAATTACCTACCACACAACTAAATTGTCAGATACCCCTTTTTTCGGAGCCACTCAGCTTGCGAGTGTGTGTAACGCCAAATCAAGTCACCACGGCTGTCAGATTGAAAATCCCATGGAGAAACCAGGACGACGTCTCCTTCCCTTATCCACACCCTGCGTTTCATCTTGCCGCGAATGCGACATAAGCGTTCGCGCCCATCTTGGCATTTAACCAAAACACGGTCAAAACCAAGCAGTTTAACGGCTACGCCTAACACATCGTTTTCAGACGGAAGCACCATCTCGCTTAACTCTTCTTCGGTTATAACCTTTTTCTTACCCAATCAAGCACCTCAAGCTTCCTTTAAAAGAAAGATGCATCTTCCTTAAAAGCATGCTTATTTCCCGCGGTTAAAAATGAAGTTAATGCTCACCACAAAAGACTTTCACAAAGTTAGACGGGATCAGAATTATTTTAGGCTATTTCCTAACCTTTACTTTTGGATATGGTTCCTTTGGAGTTTGGCTAGCTATTTCGCTTAGCAATGTTGTTGGAGGGTTCATTTCTGTTCTCTGGGTAAAGTATGGAAACTGGGCTGAAGCTGTAGTTAAAAGGGAAAGTTCATAAAAGGGCAAAACAGCGTTAGGAGTCTAATCTTTCCAATAAAACCTTTGAATTTCAAATGCTATGAATGAATCTAGAGAGAGTGGCACTAGGTTTTTGTTTGAAACTGAAAATCCCGACTCCTAATTTCCAGTTAACAAAGTTTATATGCAGTGCGGGGTCACAAAAAGTAGATACCCAAGGTGGTCAACTTGTGCGCCTACCAGTTAGCACGGGAGGGCACAGAACAAAAATTTAAAGGATATTTTAAACCGCTTAACATTGGCAGAATAATGGTTTTCGACGAAAAAATAAGGATTTACGGAGTTGTCATCGAGTCAAAAATAGAGAAAGGCGTGCTTCAGAAGTTGTGTGGGTTAATTGAAAACTTAGGCATCGCAATACGATACGTTCAATATTCTATGGAGAAGGTGGACAACCCTACTATAACCGCGATAGGCTTCTTAGATTTTTCACATTCAAAAGTTTCGCCAGAGGAGTTACTGAACCTTCTTAGAAGCCAAAAATTCATAAAAAGCGCCCACATCATAAACCCTTCAAGCAACGGCATGATTTACGATAGCTACTTCTTTCCCATCACGCTTGGAAGCGAAAGAGTTGTAATATTCAGAAAGTGTGTTTATGAAGCCTTATTCAATGGTATTAGAAGAAAATTTGGCTCAGCTGGGGAAGCCATGCTATATTATCAGGGATTCTCAATAGGCTTTGAGATTTATGACGAATACGCGAAGATTGCCAAATCAGAAAAACTAGAGGATTTAATTGAGGTAGCCACAGCCGTTAACATGACGCTCGGCTGGGGAATCGTTGACAAAGTGAGAGTGAACATTGAAAAGGGCACCGCCAAATTTCGTATGTACCACAATTTCGAGTGTGAACTAGGCGAAAACAATGGAAAACCCTACAGCCAATTCTACAGAGGCGCTATTGCCGGACTCTTCACCCGCTTCTTTGGAAAAGAGGTGGAAGTCAAAGAGATCAAATGCATAGCGAAAGGAGATCCGTACTGCGAGTTCATCATCAAAATATAGCTGGTGAAACACCGCTACTATCTTAAAACTTTTATAGTTAAAGTGACGAAACACAATTAATTTTGCGATGTTTGGGGCGCAGAGGCGCCTATGGCTGGAGAAGGAAAAGGCAAAGTCGTCGACAGAGGCAAGAAATACAGAAAAATCTTCATCTACATACCTAAAGAGGTTTCTTCAGATACAAGCTTCCCATTTAAAATAGGCGAAGACGTGACAGTAAAAATTGAAGATGAAAAGCTGATTATAAAAAAACGCCAAACAAAAAGATGCCAACAAAGCGGTTAGCCACTACAACTTTATTATTTGAGCATGGGGTATTCCTTCTATGTTTAGCACGGCTTCAGGGTGCACATACCCCTTTTCTATGGCTTTCTGCACGATTTTTTTCCCAACCATGTTGACTATTGTTGAGTTTTCTATCATGTCAATTGCCTCCTCAATGTCCACTTTCGCGCCTTTATAGAATTCCTCTTTTACATGAAAGGTTATTTTTCCTTCACGCAAAGTTTTTCCAAGTATTTCACAGTCGCAGATGGCTAAAAGCACGTTCCCACCGATTTTTCTGAGGTTCATATATACTTGCAATTGGGGGACGCTCTCATAGTTGTCTGACCGAGGATTTTGCTCCACAAGCTTCGCAGACAAGGAAGGACAAGCGTTTTTCTTTCACGATTTTTGTGTCTGGGCGCTTACAAACTGGGCATATTACAAAGCTGTCAATGTATCTTTGGATTAGCCTCTCAAAAGTTTCTCGCGAAAATTTTCCTTGGAAGATGACTCTTGACTCATGCACTGTCGCAGCGGTAGCCATCTCGCGAGTCAAAAACTTCAAGATATGCTGTAAATCACGGTTTAAGACATCAGCAACATCATTAAGATTGTAGATTATGGTGCGCATTCCAATGGTTGAATGCTGAAGCCTAGGCAATTCTAAGCGCTCCCGCTTCGAAGCAACCTCTGGAATCTGGGAACGCGCCCTCTTCAGCAGCTCTTCATAGTTGTACTTCATTAGTGCTTCTCCAAAGAACATAGATGCAGCAGAGTATTTATTTTTTAATTCGAAATGGGCAATTGCGATTGGTCGTATAGCCTAATTAGCCTTGTTTAGCTCCGCACTCTGGGCATTCTTCAGAAGCTATTGGGATTTCCTTGCCGCAATTAGGGCACTTCTTCAGAAAAGCGCTTGGAGTCTGCATGCCAGTTGGCATTGTTTCGGAGGGAGCGGATAGGCAGAGGGCTCCCCCTATGATTCCCAGTATTCCGCCAATTGCGCCGATTATTCCGCCGATGAGAATTATTGAGGATAAAAGTCCAATTATCCCAGCTACAAGCAAAGCGAACGCGTCCTTAACAAGTATCAATAAAATGCCGCAAACAACATCCAGCACAACTCCCACGAAAATCATAAAGCCTAGAAAAGGCGGAATCACCCTAGCCACTCCAATCAAAGCTGAAAGAACAACCAAACCAAAGATTAGGCCAACGAAGAGCAACACGCCGCCTACGATGGAAATTGTTCGCCCAGTTTCCCGTGTTCCCATTCAAAACACCTCTTTTTACACTAAAACTTTCTACACTAAAATACTAGCGCTTTAATAATAAAAAACTATTCATGTCCACAGTTTTCTACATAATCCGTTTTAAGGTTTATAATTGAAGGAATCATAAGAATGTTTTAGCAGAACAGAGATGATTAAATGGGTTATATTTACCTTTATACAGGCACGGGAGCCGGAAAAACAACAAACGCTTTAGGTTTGGCTTTACGCTCTATCGGACATAAAAGGAAGGTCGTTATAATCCAGTTTTTAAAGTGGTGGAAGAACACTGGCGAGTATAAGATTCGAAAGATGCTCGCGCCATACTATGAAATCCACCAGTTTGGGCGCAGGGGATGGCATGGACTCAGCAATTTAGGCGAAGAAGACAAGAAATTGGCGCAAAAAGCATTGAAATTTGCTGAAAAAATTGTTAAAGAAAAGAAACCGCACCTCCTAGTTTTAGACGAAATCAACTTAGCATTACATTGCAAGCTGTTAGACGTCAAAGAAGTTTTAGATTTCCTAAATAAGATTCCTAAGAAGACAGATATTGTTTTAACCGGAAGATTCGCCCCAAAAGAACTAATAGAAAGAGCGGAATTCGTAAACGAAATTGTAGATGTTAAGCACCCGAAAGAAACAGTCACAACAAAGGGAATACAATACTAATTAATTTTGACAATAATCTCAAAATGCTAGGGGAAGGAAGATTGGCTGAACAACAAAGGACGCAAAAAATCGCGGAATTAAAACAAAAACTTTTAGGTCTAAGAGAGCAAGCCAACGAGTTAAAAACCAAGTTGAATGAACTTGCAGAAAAAAGAGACAAACTTAACAAGCAGTTTCAGAGTCTACGCTTAGAAATAGCTCAGCTCAAAAAAGGTAGAGACGAACTTAATGAAACAGTGAAGAAACTAAAACAGCAGCGAGATGAGGCAAGAGCGAAAGCTCAAGAAAAGCGCACGGAATTGAGAAAGTTAAGGCAAGAAATTAAAGTTTTAAGCGGGAAAAAGCCTCCCAGAAGCCCTCAAGCCCTCAAAAAAGAGATTGAAGAAATTGAATGGAAAATCCAGACGACACCCCTAGACCTAAGAGAGGAAAAGAAACTTGTGGAACACGCTGGGATACTAGAAGCTAGACTGAACATCTACAGAAGACTCGACCAGTTAAAGCAGAAAAGCATCGAACTCCAAACCGAAATAAAAGCCCTCGAGGCTGAAGGCAATCTTTGCCACGAAAAGTTGGAGGAAAACGCGCGAAAAAGCCAAGAAATCCACAAGAAAATGCTGGAAAAAATCAGCGAATCAAAGAAGGTAAAAAGCGAGGCTGACGCTTTACACAATTTCCTTCTACAATCAAGGGAAAGGATTAAACCAATTCGAGAAGAAATTATGAAAATTTTGAATGAAATGGCGCAATTGAAAAAGGAAATCAGAGAGGAGGAAGAAAGGAAAAGGAGGGCAAGCGAAGAAGTTCTTCGAGAAAAACTTGAAAAAGAGGCAAGGGAAAAATTGAAACGAGGCGAAAAACTAAGCTGGGAAGAGTTTCAACTACTGGCACATAGAGAGGATGAAACGCAAGATTAAAATGAAATTTGCATAAATAAGTATTGGAGAACAGAGGAAAAGATGGCAGCAAAGGAAACAGAAGAGCAAAAAAGGATTCTCATTTTATGCGTTGACAGAGACGGAGATTTAGGAACCAAAGCTGGAATTAAAACCCCCATTGTAGGAAGAAAGGAAAACCTTCAAGCCGCTGTAGAACTAGCCCTACGAGATCCGGAAGAACCGGATGCAAACGCCATGTTTGAGGCTATTCGCCTTTACGACCGCCTACAAGGCGAAAGCAAACAAAATGAAGTCTTCGAAGTGGCAACAATTTCGGGCTCAGAGCTTGGCGGGGTTGGAGCAGACAGGAAATTGGTTGCAGAACTGAACGCGTTGCTGGAATCATTCTCAGCAAGCGAAGTCATTTTGGTCACAGACGGCTATTCGGACGAGGCGGTTCTGCCACTTGTAGAGTCCAGAGTTCCAGTTTCATCTGTTAGGAGGATAGTTGTTAAACATAGCGAATCAATCGAGGAAACCGCCGCCTTATTCGGAAAATATCTAAAGATGCTTGTGGAAGATCCACGCTATTCTCGCATCGCCCTAGGACTGCCTGGACTGCTGCTTTTAATATTGGGGGTTTTGTCAATTTTCAATCTGGTTAATTATTACCTTCTGGCGTTTCCCCTTGTTCTCGGCGCCTTCATGCTCTTTAAAGGCTTCGGAGTTGACAAGGCTCTAAAGGCTTTTTACAACTGGATCAAGGAATACTCTCCTCCACCGCTTCAGATACAAATTTCGAACTTCTCCTCAGGTGTTGGTGCATTATGCATAGCTGTCGGCGTCTACTTAGGGGTGGTGAAAATCCCCGCGCAACCTGATCTTGCCGCATGGATCAGCAACTTCCCGTTAATTATAGGCTATTTTATTCAGGGTTCTGTCGACCTCATAATCGTAGGTGTCTCTGTTGTTCTGTTGGGAAGAGCTATACGCTGGTACATGGAGCGTGATGCCAGATTGCTGCGCAATGCAGCTCTAATAGTGTCCATTGGCTGGTCTAGACAGATACTTTATGCCGCATCAGACCTTCTAATCAACCCAGCGGATCCAACTAGGGGGATAGAAAAACTTGTTTTCTCCATAGTTGTCGGCATTTTGATAGGTGTAGCGGCTATTCTAGTAATATTTGTCATCCATAGATCAGCGAAGGAGTTCTTTAAGGAGACTGAAGAGAAGGTTGAAGAGCTTAAAGAAAGCTAAGTTCGCAATCATCGGCGGAACAGGCTTTGAAAAATTGTTTAAAGACGCCGAAGAGACTCGAGTTAGAACACCCTACGATGCAGCACCACACGTTTACATCGGAGAAGTAGATGATAGGAAAGTTGCTTTTCTCCCCAGACATGGCCCGAAGCATCTTGTTCCGCCACATAAAATAAACTATAGGGCAAACATTTACGCCCTACACAAGTTGGGCGTTGAGAGAGTTTTAGCCGTGAATGCTGTGGGCGCCATAAACCGCAATTTCAAGCCGGGCGACATAGTTGTGCCCCACGACTTTGTCGATTTTACAAAATTTCGCGCAACAACATTTTATGATGAAGCGCCAGTAACGCACATCGATGTCTCCATTCCCTACTGCCCAGAAATCCGTAAACTGCTAGCTGAAGCTGCAAGAAAAATGAAACTACATATGTGGGATAAGGCCGTACTTGTCTGCACAGAAGGCCCACGTTTTGAAACCCCCGCGGAGATTGAAATGTTTAGGCGTTTGGGCTGCGACATTGTTGGGATGACAGGTGTTCCGGAAGCTGTTTTGGCAAGGGAGCTTGAAATGTGTTATGCGACCGTATGTTTCGTTTCTAATATGGCTGCTGGCATGCAGGAACGGTTAACGCCTTCAGAGGTTTCTAGGATTTCGAAGCAGATTATGCCGAAAATGGAGCAAATCTTAATTGAAACCGTTAAGGGTTTACCTTTTGAACGTGGAAAAAACTGCCCATGTGCAGGGACGCTTAAAGACGCGAGGTTAAAGTAGTGCTTAGAAAACTCCTCTCCATAATTGGAGCATACAAACTTTACGAGAAGTGGCTCTGGCACCAAGTTAAGAGCGGCGAAAAGGTTGAACACATCGCAATAATCTTAGACGGAAACAGAAGATGGGCCTCAGAGAAAGACCTTGACCCATGGCTTGGCCACGAGGCAGGCGCCGAAAAAGTTGAGCAACTGCTTGACTGGTGTCAAAAGCTTGATGTCAAGTCCATAACGCTATATGCATTTTCAACAGAAAACTTTCGCCGCCCAAAAAACGAGGTTGAAAAAATCATGCATATCGCAGAGGAGGAGTTTAGAAAAATCTTGGTCGATGAGCGCATTCACAAGAACAAAGTGCGAGTTAAAGTTATCGGTAGGGTAAACCTCCTCCCAAAAAGTATACAACAACTCATAGAAGACGTGGAGAAGGCAACGCAGAACTACGATAGACAATACTTGAACATTGCTTTTGCCTATGGCGGAAGAGCTGAAATTGTGGATGCCGCCAGAAAAATTGCGAAGAAAGTGAAAAATGGAGAGCTAAGCCCAGAAAAAGTTGACGAGAAACTGTTCGAACAGCACCTATACACCTCCCACATGCCAAAACAGGACCCAGACCTGATAATCAGAACTTCTGGAGAGGAGAGGTTAAGCGGCTTTCTGCTTTGGCAATCAGCCTACAGCGAGTTTTGCTTCCTCGACGTTTACTGGCCGGATTTCCGGCTAATAGATTTGTTAAGAGCTGTTAGAACTTTTCAAAAACGTAAGAGACGTTTTGGCGCTTAGACTTAAATTAAGCCCTTTTTTTGGCGCTAACAATTGAGACCACGTCTCTATCTTTAAGGATGTAATCTTCCCCAACCCGTTTCTTTTCTCTGGCTTCTATGGCGTAGATGAAGCTTTCCCCCAACTCCGTGTGAATTAGGTAGGCGAGTTCACGGGCAGTAGTTCCATAGGGAACTAGGTAGGCGTCTGGCAGCACCCTTCCATTATGGTCTGTTAAATGCTCTATATCCTCAACTGGGTAAACGGTAATCATGTTTAGAAGTTTGAAGTAAGCCATGTTTATGGCTTCTTGAACACCTGTCGAGCCGTACTTTAACAAAACTTTTTCCCTAATTAGTTCTAAAGCTTTAATCTGGGTTTCAGTCAGCCTTTCAGAGTCCTTGATTTTGAAGTTGCAGTCTCCAGGCTTATAGTCTATTAGTTGTTTTTCCGCCGCCCTTCTAAGGATTAGTTCCGCCTCTGCACAGCATGGAATTACTGGATAGTCCACTTTTTTCAGCCTTTCAAGGTTTTCTTCAGCCGTTGGCACATCTATCTTGTTCGCAGCTATCAACATCGGCTTTGCAATCCGCCTAAGCGTGTCCACGAATTTTAGGAAGTCGTCTTCGCTCCACGATGTGGGCTTTTCAGCATTTAACCCCGTCCTCCTCACAGCTTCAAAAATGTGATGCCTTCTTATCGCTAAGCCGCTTAGTCTTTCCTCCAGCATTGAGAAGAGGTCTCTCGATTCGGATTCGGCTGTTCTGGCTATTTTCGGCCATTCCTTTTTGAGTATGCTTGCCATCCACATGCTTATCTCATGCTCTAAAAACTTTACATCCTCAAGTGGGTCATGCTCGCCCGGTTTGCATAGGTTGCCTTCGCTGTCTGTTCCGCCTGAGGCGTCAATTATGTGAATGAGGGCGTCAGCCTTTCTAATCTCGTCCAAAAACTGGTTGCCTAAGCCTCTTCCTTGCCAAGCTCCGGGCACGAGACCTGCGCAGTCTATGAATTCTACGGGTATGAGCCTAATGCCGTCTAGGCATAGGGAATTAACTGGAGTGTCTTTAACGTTGAATTCTTCGTGGACGCATGGTGTTCGCACGTAACCCACGCCCCTATTTGGCTCTCTTGTCGTGAACGGGTAATTTGCGATTTTGACAGGCACCATGGTTGCCGCGCTGAAAAACGTGGATTTTCCAGTGTTAGGTTTCCCAACTATTCCCAGCAGTCTGGAATAAGATTTTTGCATAAAGAGTCCTCTTAAAGCCTCTTTGAGTCTCCTCCCTTTTTCTGGTATTGAACCATTATCTATATTATTCGCTCAAGTTTTCTATTATTGTTTGTGCTGCTCGTCCTTCTGGGCTTTCCAACGAACCCCATATCGCTTCATGAGAAAGGTGAAGGCTGCAACCATTACAACTGTTAAAACGCCTACAAACATTGTTAGCAGCTTAGCAATTATCACCCAACTAGTATACAGTGCTCTCTCAGTGCTTTTGAGGGCGTCAGCGGCATTTAAACGGGCAAGTTGCGGGTTTTCCTCTAAAGCCTCTAATGCTTCCTGCAACAAAATCATGCTTTCTTGAAGATTTTGTTCGGCTTCGCTGACTTCTGAAGGAAAGATTGTTGAAGCTCCAAGGATTTCCCCTAGAAACATCACGTTTTTGGCTTTCACCATTTCCACAACACTGTCCGCGATGTCGGTTACAAAACTATCGCCGAAAGTTGTCTTCAACAGCGGTTTTATTGAAACCCTCTGGTCTTCACTAATAAATTCTTCATTAGGTCCATTAGTGTAGTTGAAGAAGAAATTTGAGTATGGTATAACCGTGGACATGCTTCTCAAAGAACCGAAATGCAAATGGTCCAGCGTATCAAATAAATGCCATGTTGCATCTATGGGTACCCATCCGTAATTTTCAAGGTAATACTCAGCCCACATATGCCCGTCTTCAACAGCCGCCGTTTCGCTGTGGAAGGCGAAGCCTGCCTGGACCCTAGCGGGGATGCCGGAGGCTCTGCACAAGGCGACGAAAAGATAGGAGAACTCGGAGCAGTCGCCGGTGCCGTTCCTTAGAGCCCAAAGCGCGCCCATTTCCTCTTCCTGAACCTTATATTTGAGATGTCCGACTACGAAGCTATATATTTTGAGGACTTTTTCATGCACGTCACTTTCACTGCCAATTATGTTTTGCGCTGCTAGAATTATTTCTTGGCTGTTGGATTCTATCAGTTCCTCTGGCTGTGTATACGTTAGGTAAATACTCGAATTCTTGTCGTAGTCTGCCACCAGACTTGGGTTGATTAGATAGTGCATGCCAAAAGAAACTACTCTATAGCTTACCTCAACAGTGAAGGTTCGACCACCGTCAATTCTTAAGTTGTTCCAGACAGCGTAGATGTTTCCGAAATCATCAACCAAAATGTTATGTTCCCCAGCAGAGGAGGAAATATTGGAAATGACAATTAGATGGCGCGAGGTCTCGTTCTTAAACAACGGGACGAAAAGTTTTCCGTCAATTACGGCTTTATTTGCCAAATTGCCGACTTGGATTACATGCTTGATGCTTCCAGTGAAAACAGTTGTCACCTCATACTTAACAACCGCGGAACTGGCATCCAGCACGGTTGCTTGACAACACAAAGAAGAACTGGAGTAGGCAAGTAGGATGATTGTCAACGATAGGAACAGTGCAACTTGGTTTTTGGGACTTTTCAGCATCTGCCTTCAGCAATGAAAATGATAAAATAATATAAAAGCGTCAGGGTCTATTAAGAGGGTCAAATGCCACGGATGGGGAAAATTTGGCAATAAACCTAACCAAAGATAAGCTTATTGAAATGCTTCAGAAAATGCTGGAAATCCGCTTTTTCGAAGAGAAGGTTTTTGAACTTTACGCTCAAAACCTCGTGCCAGGAACAATCCACTTGTATGCTGGAGAAGAAGCTGTAGCCGTCGGTGTCTGCAGCAACCTCAGAAAAGACGACTACATTACAAGCACCCATAGGGGGCACGGACACTGCTTGGCGAAGGGCGCCGACCCTAAAAGGGTTATGGCTGAAATATTGGGCAAAAAGACGGGTTACTGCAAAGGCAAGGGAGGCTCAATGCACATCGCTGACTTCAGCATAGGAATGCTAGGCGCAACGGCAGTCGTAGGCGCCGGAATACCCATAGCAGCCGGCGCAGGCTTATCCATAAAACTTAGAGGAACAGACCAGGTTGTAGCGTGCTTCTTCGGCGAAGGAGCATCCAACCAAGGGACCTTTCACGAGGGCATAAACATGGCGGCGATATGGAATCTGCCTGTAATTTTCGTCTGCGAAAACAACCTTTACGCCATGGGAACCCGCCAATCAAAAGTCATGAAAATCGAAAATATTGCGGATAGAGCAGTCGCCTACGGTATACCTGGCGTTGTTGTAGACGGAAATGATGTTTCCGCTGTTTATAAAGCTTCACATGAAGCTGTTGAAAGGGCAAGAAGGGGCGAAGGACCAACACTCATTGAATGTAAAACTTACAGGCATAAAGGCCATTCCAGAGTTGACCCAGCGCGTTACAGGCCAAAGGAAGAGGTTGAAGCATGGCTGTCTAAAGACCCGATAAAACGCCTTAAAGAAAAACTTTTACAAACGAAAATGCTTACTGAGACTGAAATTGCGAAAATTGAGAAGGAACTTTCAGCCAAAATTGATGAAGCTGTAAAATTTGCTATGGAGAGTCCGTATCCAGCGCCAGAGGAAGCCCTAGAAGATGTTTACGCTTGAGTGGGGGAAAAGCATTGCGAAAAATAACATATAGAGAGGCACTGCGGGAAGCATTGAGGGAAGAAATGCGCAGGGATTCATCAGTGTTTCTGCTCGGCGAGGACATAGGCAAGTATTGGGGAGGCGCCTTCAAAGTAACCGAAGGCTTGGCTGAAGAATTCGGCGATGAGAGGGTTCGGGACACTCCAATATCAGAGTCAACAATAATCGGCACAGCAATAGGCGCAGCTATCACCGGCATGCGTCCAGTGGCTGAAATAATGTTTGGGGATTTAACAGCGCTAGCCATGGATCAAATTGCGAATCAAGCGGCAAAAATACACTACATGTTTGGGGGTCAAGCAAAATGTCCGATAGTAATAAGAACCCCCTTCGGAGCTGGAGTGAACATTGCAGCTCACCATTCACAGAGCCTTGAAGCATGGTTTATGCATGTTCCAGGCTTGTACGTAGCTGTTCCTTCCACGCCATATGACGCAAAGGGACTTTTGAAAACTGCCATCCGCGGCAGCAACCCAGTCATGTTTTGTGAGCATAAACTTCTTTACCCGTTGGAAGGCGAGGTTCCAGAGGAAGATTATACTGTGCCATTTGGCGTTGCCGACATAAAACGCGAGGGAGAAGACGTCACGATTGTTGCCACGCTTTATATGGTTCATAAAGCGCTTAGCGCAGCTGAAAAACTCGAGAAGGAAGGCATAAGCGTGGAAGTTGTTGACCCAAGAACCCTGGTTCCATTAGATAAACAAGGCATAATCAGCTCCGTCAAAAAGACTGGCAGAATAGTTGTCGTAAGCGAAGACTGCAAAACAGCAGGCGTGACAGCTGAAATTGCGGCCATTGTGGCGGAAGAAGCCCTTGACTATTTAGACGCGCCTATCAAACGTGTGGCAGAGCCTGACACGCCTATCCCGTTCAGCCCCACGCTGGAACAATATGTAATCCCAAATGAAGAAGCCATAATTAAAGCTGTTAAGGAGATTGTGTAAGATGGTTACTAAGGTTGTTATGCCGAAACTAAGCTTGACAATGAAGGTTGGCACGGTTGGCAAATGGTACAAGCGAGAAGGAGACACCGTGGAGAAGGGCGAGCCAATCGTTGAAATAATCTCTGAGAAGGCTACGTACGATTTGGAAGCGCCAGCCTCAGGCATACTAAGAAAAATCTTGGTGGAAGAAGGCGTAGACGCGCCAGTCAACGCCGTTTTAGCTGTTATAACCGCTCCAGAAGAAGCCCTTTCAGAGGCAGAATTACTGGCAGAAGTAGCGCCCAAAGAAGCGGAAATTGAAGAGAAGATTCGCGCTTCTCCAGCAGCTAAGCGCCTTGCAAAAGAATATAGCATAGACTTGTCCTTGGTCGTTGGCAGTGGACCAGATGGGAGAATAGTTGAAGAGGATGTGCAAAGGTTCATAGATGAATCCCGCGGGGTCATGCCAAAAGTTAAGGAAATCATCCCGCTAAGCGGTTTTAGGAGAACATCTGCTGAACGCGTTTCTGCAAGCTTCAAAACAGCTCCCCACAGCACAGTAATGATGGAGGTCGACGTCTCCAAGGCCGCGGAACTTCATAATAGGCTTAAGGTATCCTACACGGCTATTATCGCTAAGGCTGCCGCAAGGGCGCTTACCGAACACTCGATAATAAATTCCACTTTTGACGGGGATAAAATAAGGGTTTTCGAGGACGTTAACGTCGGTGTGGCTGTTGCCACCGGGCAAGGTTTAGTTGTTCCAGTAATACACAGCGCTAATAAGAAAACGTTGAGGGAAATAGACGAATCCATAAATGCTTTAACGGAGAAGGCTAGGCAGGGAAAACTTTCTAGGGAAGATGTTAGCGGCGGAACATTTACAATTTCAAATTTAGGCATGTATGGAGTTGACTTCTTCACGCCGATAATTAACCCTCCAGAGGCAGCTATTTTGGGAGTTGGAAGAATCATCGAAAAGCCGGTTGTAGTTGACGGAAAAATTGAAGCGAAGCAAGTTATGACTTTAAGCCTCTCCTACGACCACAGAATCATAGATGGAGCCCCAGCAGCCGAGTTTCTCCAAAAAATAAAGCATTACATGGAAGCTCCAGAAAGCTTAGAAGCTTAAGCTTAGTCTTTTGGGCTTTGGGATGCGAACTCTAAGGCTTGAAGTATACCCTTAGCCATGGACAGCAAGCCTATAACAATCATCAAAGCCAACAAGGGTATAAACTCAACCGTAAGCTGGAATTCTTTGAAGTCGAGGGTTAGCGTGCCGCAGTTTGTTGCGTAAACAATGTAGACTATTAGGAAAAGCGCGCGTGCAATGATGAAGATGAACTTGTAAATTGTGCCTTCACTAACTTTGACCGCAAATGTAAAGAAAATTGTCGCCCAAGCCAAAATTGCAAAAAGCGTCATATACCCCGGAAAACCTGAGAAAACAGCTGAAAGGAAAATCCAAACGACAAAAAGGAAAACGCCAACAGTCACTGTTGCAAGCGCCGCCTTTGCAATTCTCGGAATAAGCCTTCTATAGCTCTTTTTTTCCGTAATTTCAGTCATCTTAAAGTCCACTCCCCCTCCCATATCTGCACTTCTTCAAAATAAACGCGGATGAAACCATTATCCGTCATTTTGGAAGGTTCGCCTACTGTCACCTCAAACACCGTGATAAAGGCTTCTTCGGAAAGAACGTTTATGAGTTGGCTTGTATTGCCAAGCAGTGCGTTCTCGTCATTGTATAGTCTGACTGTAAGCGAGCCGTTTACGGGATAAAAAGCGTGATTTACAAAGCTTAGCAGCATTGAAAATCTGTTGGCGCCGTCATAGGTGAAGTTAGATGCCGTCAAATTATTGAATGGCGCACGCCAAGACGTAGAAAAAGTCATGGAAACTCCGAGTGCTATCACATACGCCACCCGAAAACGTAGCGCAGCGTCCACCAACAGTTCAGCGTCACTCGTGAAGAGTTCCATGTTTTTTGAGGCTATTTCTTCCAAGCTGACCGAAAAGTCGCAGCTAGAATTGACCATCATGCCAGCCGGAGCATCTGGCAGAAGCGTTGACAACGTTGAGATTGTCTTGTTGTCTTTGCGGATTTGCACGTTTACGCCTATGTCAGAAAGGTCGTAGAAACCGGTGTTGTTGACGTAGAAGGGCATGGATGCGGAGAAGTTTCCGTTTTGGAAAGAGAATGTTGGTTCTTGGATGCCCATGGATTTTGATTCAATAAGCCTTGCCAACGAGAAGGCCACCGTCACTGGTAATAGTAATGTGAAAATCCATAGAATCGCGATTAGCCAGCCAATAGCTCTGATTGTCTGCCGCAAGACGAGTTCCCCTCATAATGCTAGGTTTGGATTTCGCTAAGCTTTTTCAGGCTTCTTCTCTTCCTCAGCTTTAGGTTGAAATGCTTGCGGAGGCTGCTGTGATGTCGGCTTCGCCTCTTTATAAAGCTGTATACCCCTTATTGTTGCGATGGAACCCGTCCAGCCCATGATGCCAAGGTACATTATCCTTATAATGGCTTCAGCGATTGGCCCAAGTATTTCGCCGAGAGCTTCTGAGAGGTTTAGCGCTGGCAAAACGCCAGTTTCAGCGATGAGCATCACGTAGGCCATGATAAAGGTGAAGAGTAGCAGCGCCAAACCCACAATTATCAGTATGTACGCGACAAGTTCTGGCTTCTCAATTTTCATCAACATCACCACTCGTTTTAAAGCTCATTCTTGCTAGAACTTGTATAAAAGGCATATGCAAAATTCTTCGCAGACTTCGTGTACGAAAAACGTATGCACATTAGCAGTTATTTTCCGGAAAATCTTAAGTGCGCAGCAAAGCTAGAATCATTGACCTGAAATGAAAGTTGCCATGTACTACGGTTTAAATGATATACGAATTGAGGATGTGCCACCTCCTAAGATAGGCGAAAACGAAGCTCTTGTCGAAATGAGGGCTTGCGGGGTTTGCGGCTCAGATTTAATGGACTGGTACCTTAAAAGTCGGGCGCCGCTTGTCCTAGGACACGAACCTGCTGGAGTAATTGTTGAAAAAGGAGGCAAAGTCAAGGGTTTTGATGTTGGCGACAGAGTTTTTGTGCATCACCATGTTGCATGCCTAAAATGCCATTACTGCATGCGCGGAGACTACACTTTATGCAGTCAATTTCATGAAACAAATATTGAGCCGGGCGGATTCTCGGAGTATTTCAGAGTTCCAGCTTCAAACCTTCAAATAGATACTTTAAAGATTCCTGACGCCTTATCGTTTGAGAAAGCCACTTTGATAGAGCCTGTTGGCTGTTGTTTGCGGGCGCTTAAAAAGTGCGACATCCAAAAGGGAGATTCAATAGCCATAATAGGCGCGGGGGCAACCGGGATAATCCACACTGCACTGTCGAAAATCTTTGGCTCAGAGAAAACAATCGTGTGCGACCTTATTGATTTTCGGCTTAACTCTGCACGAAAGTTTGGAGCAGATGTCGTGGTCAACACTAAAAAAGAGGATTTAACAGATGTTGTTATGGCTGAAACGGACGGGAGAGGAGCTGACGTAGTGGTTGTCACTGCACCAAGCTTAGAAGCGTACAAAATGGGGCTGAAAATTTGCCGTAGAGGCGGAAAACTATGCGTCTTCGCGCCTACCAAGCCCGGAGAACAACTGCAGATAAGCCCAAAAGAGCTTTTCTTCTCCGAAACCCGCTTGATTCCTTCCTATTCAACCTCGCATGTGGAAACTAGGGAGGCGCTAGAACTTATAATATCCGGAAAACTTGACCTCAAGGGGCTTATAACCCACCGTTTTAGGCTCTTAGACACGGCGAAAGCATTTAAAACAGCCCTAGAAAGTAAGGAAAGCTTGAAGGTTATAGTTATTAATGGATGATGGAACATGAAAGCGGCAATGCTTTATGGCGTAAAGGACCTAAGAGTCGAGGACGTTGAAATCCCAAAAGTCAATGCGGGAGAGGTTCTTGTAAAAGTTAAGGCGGCAACAACATGCGGCACAGACCTTAAGATATACCAGAGGGGCTACGTGGAAAAGGTGATAAAGCTTCCAACAATTTTCGGTCACGAATGGGCTGGCGAAGTTGTTGAAGTTGGAGAGGGACTGGAATGGCCCAAGAAGGGCATGCGTGTCCGCGCGGGCAACAGTGCCCCCTGCTTGCGCTGCGTTATGTGCCGGAAGGGGAAGTATAATCTGTGCGAAGAAATGATTTGGCTTTGGGGCGCGTATGCTGAATACATAAAGGTTCCAGCTCGCATGGTTTTGGTGAACATGCAAGAAATACCGGGGCATGTCTCTTATGAAGAAGCAGCCATAGCTGAACCATTGGCTTGTGTGCTTCATGGCGTGGAGGAAGCGCGGGTAAGGCTTGGCGACATGGTCACAATTATAGGCGCTGGTCCGATAGGGCTGTTGCATCTGTTAACTGTTAAGAAGATGGGTGTTGAAAAAGTCGTAATGGTAGACCTTGTGGATGAAAGGCTGAGTTTTGCGTCAAAACTTGGGGCTGACGAGGTCGTCAACGCTGGGAAGGCTGATGCTTTAGAAAGCGTTAAACGATTAACAGATGGCTATGGCGCAGATGTAGTTATTGAAGCCATAGGGTTGCCTTCCACTTGGGAGCAAGCAATAAAACTAGCTAGAAAAGGCGGGACGGTTCTGGAGTTTGGCGGCTGTCCGCCAGGCACAGAAATTAGAGTTAGCACGGAAACTCTTCATTATGGGGAGTTAACCCTCCTAGGCACTTTTCATGCTACTCCACAACATTTTAGAAAAGCCCTCAGTCTAATATCCACAAGAACTGTTGATGTCAGACCACTCATAACTAGAAGGATGAAGCTTGAGGACATCAAAGAGGCTTTTGAAGTTCTTGCCACCTCAAAGAGTGAAATTAAAATAGCGATACACCCCTAAAATGGTATGGGGGCTTTATGGGAGAAAAAGCTGGTTACATTTTAAGAATAGCAACAAAACAGTGGGTCAACCAGGTTTTTGATACAGCCATGTACTATACAGGCGCAAGAAGAAAATGGAAGCCTGAACAGACCATACTCTTTGTGCACAAGACCAGCGTTGGAGACTCCATTGTTGGCTATGGAGTCGTAGAGAACGTCTACTTCTTAGATGAACTTTCTGATGAGGAAAAACGTGAATGCGAAAGGCATGGATGGAGGGAGGCTATTGAATTCAAATACGTCAAGGAGTTTGAGAAGGCTTTACCAATAAAAGAAACAGTCCTAAAGGACATAAATGTTCATGGAAAACTTCTTCATGGGCTGCCGCTCAGCAGCGAACAGATAAACTCTGTTATAAACCAAGCTGAAGGTTCACAATGAAAGCTGAACTACCAGAAGCCGCTAATATACTCTCTTCGTCTAAACCGCACTCCGATTTCTCGTGAAATTTTCTCAACTTTTCCCATGTCAACCTCTGGAACGGCGACAGCCGTTATTTCAACATCAAAGTTTTCCTTTGCTCTTCTGACAAAATCTAGAATGCTTTCGAAGGCGTCGCTGAAAGCTGGTCTGCATATTTGGTTGTATGTTTCCCTGTCGTGGGCATTTAGGCTGACGCTTACCACGTTTACTCCAGCATCCTTCAACTCGCCTATAACTTCTCGATTTTTGTTGATGAGTAATCCTTGACCATTTGTGTCTACTCTTATGTTAACGATTTTTCCATAATACTTCTTCACCCACCGCGTTACTTCTAATAAACAGTCAAGCCTTTCCAAGGGTTCGCCGAAGCCGCAGAAGACGATTTCCCTCCAATCTTTCAGGTTTATGACGTTCTGAAGACTCCTTATTACATCATTGACGGATGGATCACTTTGGAGTTTGAGGTTGAAGCCGCCGACGCCGTTCATAAAATTTCTTAGGCAGAAGTAGCAGTTGTTATGGCATTTGTTTGTTATGTTAAGGTATAGCGTGTTTCCAAGCCAGTAGACAATGCTTGGGCTCTTGTGAATATTCATGTCTGCTCTCCTTCGCCAAATAGTCGGTGCAAAAAAGTTATATTAATACTGTTTGAGAGGTTTAGGTTATTGCGAGGCAAATATGGTATGGTTAAGTATATTTTTGTCACGGGCGGCGTGTTAAGCTCGGTTGGTAAGGGGATTTTAACTTCGTCCATTGGGAAGATGCTTCAGACGAGGGGCTTGAAAGTGACAGCCATAAAGATTGACCCTTACGTGAACGTTGACGCTGGAACAATGAACCCTTACATGCATGGAGAAGTTTACGTGACGGATGACGGCGGAGAAACAGACCTTGATTTGGGCTGGTATGAGCGTTTTCTAGATTTGAACCTACGAAAGGAAAACAACATCACCACTGGTTTAGTGTATAAGGCTGTTATTGAAAAGGAAAGACGCGGCGATTTCCTCGGTAGATGCGTTCAGATTGTGCCGCATGTGACAAACGAAATTAAAAATCGCATTCGGGCGGTTGCAAAGGCTTCTAATGTTGACGCAGTCTTAACAGAGGTCGGCGGCACCGTTGGCGACATTGAGGGCTTGCCCTTCCTTGAGGCTATTCGCCAAATGCGCCTAGAAGAGGGATTTGAAAACACGCTATATGTGCATGTCGCTTTGGTTCCAGTTTTAGACGTTACAAAAGAGTTGAAAACTAAACCACTGCAGCACAGCGTCAACGAACTGCGGCGCATCGGCATCCAACCAGACATAATAGTCGCTAGAAGCCCAAAAATGATAGACGCCGAAGCCTTAAGGAAAATCGCCTTGTTTGGAACAATTCCGGAAAACGCTGTCTTCTGCTCCTACAATGTTGAATCCATCTACCAAGTTCCGCTGATTCTAGATGAACAGGGGATGGGCGAATTCATATGTAAGCGGTTGGGCTTTTCGGAGCGAAAACAGGACTTCAGGGAATGGAAGAAGTTCCTGGACGCAGTCTTAAACCCAGAATATGAGGTAAAAATTGCCTTAGTCGGCAAGTACGCCGGATTAGCAGACAGCTACGTCAGCATGAATGAGGCTTTACGCCACGGAGGAGCATCGTGCAAAACAAAAATTAACATCACCTACATAGAAGCTGAAGAGTTCGAAAAAAACCCGAAAAAAACAGAAGCACTGAAGGATTTCGACGGAATATTCATCCCCTACGGTTTTGGCCCGAGGGGCACCGAGGGAAAGATGATGGCTATCCGTTTCGCAAGAGAGAACAACATCCCATTTTTGGGGATATGTTACGGCTTTCAACTTGCAGTAATAGAATTTGCAAGGGACGTCTGCGGCTTAAAAGAAGCAAACAGCACAGAGATAGAACCAAACACGCCTAATCCGGTAATTGACCTCATGCCCGAGCAACGCGGCGTAGAGTATAAGGGAGCTACTATGCGGTTGGGAGCGCACAAGATTCTAGTGGAACCAAACACTATAGCCTACGCGCTTTACAAGAGCAGCGAAATCTATGAGCGCCACCGCCACAGATTTGAAGTTAACCTCGACTACTTGAAGACGCTAAAAGAGCACGGCTTAGTTTTTTCTGGAAAGAGCACTGATGGCAGAAGAATGGAAATTTTGGAACTCCCGGACCACTACTTCTTTTTTGCCTCTCAATTTCACGGAGAGTTCAAAAGTCGCCCTGGAAGACCTGACCCAGAATATTACGGTTTTGTCAAGGCTTGCTTGGACAGAAAATTGGGAAAGCCCAAACCAGAGTTTTAGTAGGAACGGTGGTACGGTCTAACGATTTCCTCGAGAAGCGAGAGCAACGTGGGCATTTTAAACACTATGTCCGTGAAGGTTAGTATGCCAACAAGCTTGTCGTCGCTCATAACGGGCAATCGCTTAACCTTCTTCTTTGCCATAAGCTTTGCAGCCTCTTCAATGCTTGCCATCTCGTTTATGGCTACGACTGGGCTTGTCATAATCTGCCTAGCGGTTAAGGTTTCAGGAGCTAATGATGGACCCACAAGTCGCCTTAAAATGTCCCGCTCTGTGATTATGCCCACTGGTCTTTCACCCTGGACAACTATTATGGATCCTATGTCAAACTTATTCATTGTAGCTACAACTTCCTTGACGCTTGTGTCTGGGCGTACAACTTTAACGTCTTTTGACATAACGTCTCTGACGAGAACTATGCTTGCCACAAATTTTGCCTCCAAACCATGCCTAAAGTCTATATGCTATAATTTATTTGTTTTCGTGCACACATCATGTTATGGACTATTTGGGGCTGATTAAACCATTTGGTTCAAAGACTTGTTTTCAAAATATCTTCTTGGGGATGCAGAATCATGGACGAAGACAAAAGCGCAACCATTGAAGACTTTCGTAACAAGCTAGAAAAAGCCTCAAGTTATGGCGAAATTTGGGAAGTTGTTAAAGACACCGTGGCTTTTTCCCTAAACATCCGCAGAGGTGGGATGATGCTTTTTCTAGACGATTTACCAATTCAGCTGGGCGCCTACCATCCAGCTGGGACAAACAACATAGTGCTGAACAGACGATTAGTCCAGATTGTTGATGCCGCCATCAAGTCTAGGCGTGTGGTTAACGCCCTAATATACAACCTACTTTTGCACGAGTATTTGCACGCTTTGGGCAAATATTCAGAGGCTGAGGTTAGGGCTTTTGTTTATGAAACTGCCAAGAAATGTTTCGGCGAAGAACACATAGTCACGCTTATCGCCTTGAAAAGCCCGTGGGCTTTGTTGAAGGGAATTCCGCTGGAAGCTGTTAAAAGTTCAAAACGTGTTATGGAAATTGTCAAGGACTTTGAAAAGGCGGACAATTACATAGTATAGTCCTACAGTCCTATTTGAGGCGCAACATTCTTTAAGCCATTTAACGCTATTTCGAAGAACTTCTCCCTTGGCAACCCAATTTCTTCGCATATGAGTATGCGTTCTCTTTCAGCTCCCCTAGCGAAATCCTTATCCTTAAATTTTTTAGAAACTGTTTCCACCTTTACGTCTGCCAACTTCTTTGAGGGCATGACCAAGGCGCATGCAACTAGCAGTCCGGAGATGGCGTCTGCGGCTATTAGGGCTTTTTCCATGCGTGTTTGCGGCATAACGCCCGTATACTTGAAGTTGTGGGTTTTTATAGCCTTAATAATTTCGCTTGGAACTTTTCCCTTTAGGATTTCTTCCGTTAGTAGGCTGTGTTTTTCCGGGGTTGCCTCGGTTTTTTCATAGTCAACATCGTGAAGCAATCCCAGCAAACCCCAAAGTTGTTCATCCTCGCCGAAGTGTCTGGCTAAGGCTCGCATTATGGCTTCAACTGCAATCACATGGTAGACAATATTCCTTTTTGAGATGTGCTCCTTAACAAGGCTTAAGGCTTCATCCCGCGTTAACATGGCTAAACCTCAAACCTATTTAATGAAGCTGTAGCCCTTATAACTTATCCCCATGCAACATAGCATGGTGGTTAAACTTGAGACAAAGAGGCAGTTTCCAGGAAGGATAGGTAAAATATATAATCGAGCTGCACGCTTTCTGCAGTCATTGTCGGGTGCAAGCCATAATGGTTTCAGTAAAGTTCAAGGTCACATGGAAGACCATCATTCTCCTAGCGCTTGGGCTAACAGCCTTCTTCATATACCTCTACCTTTTCAATGTTGACATACCCACAATAATCGAAACCGCCAAAAGCATAGACCTTTCACTCTATTTTTTAGCTGTGGCATTTGTCGTTTTTGAGGCGTTTTTCTTTTCCCTGTCATGGCGTACTCTACTAAGCTTTTTATCTGTGAAGCTTTCAGTTTGGAAGGCTTTCCTTTACGTTTGGTACAGCGTTTTTATAGACATAATCATTCCAGCGGAGTCCATAAGCGGGGAAGTTTCAAGAGTATACTTGGTTGCAAGGGAACAGAATGGGACAAGCGGGAAAGTTGTCGCTTCACTTGTCGCTCATAGACTAATTGGGATGGTTGTGTACATTGCAAGCATGCTCGTGAGCGCAAGCATCTTAATAATTAGAGGGCAGGTCATCGGAACCGTACTCAACCTAATGGTGTTGTTGACTGTTTTAACATCAATTTTTCTAATCTTGCTTCTTCTGCTGTGTGTAAAGGAGCATTGGACGCTGAAAATCGTGAACGCCATTTTCAGGCTTGAGGAATATTTGGGTCGGGGACGATGGAAAATAACAAGATTTAAGGATGACGCAGTCAAAGCGGCAAAAATGTTTCACGACTCAATGAAGGAGTTTTGGCATGCTCCAAAAACCATTCTCACCTCATTTGGCTATTACGTTGTTACGTGGCTTTTCACTCTAGGGACAGCTTATCTCGTTTTTTTATCCATGGGGTTTCAGGTGCATTGGAGTGTAATAGTTGTGACAAACTCAATAATTGTCGCCATAAAGTCTATCCCGCTTGGAGTGCCTTTTGAAGTTGGGCTTCCAGAAATAACGATGACAACGCTTTATATGATACTCTTGCCAGGAATCTCAATGCAAGTATGCGCAACAGCAACAGTTCTAACCAGAATCTTAACAGTCTGGCTTAGATTTTTCATAGGATTCGCCGTTCAACAGTGGCTAGAAATTAAAACGCTGAAACAACAAACCTAAATCTAACTTTCACCTCACCTTCAAAAGGATTAGAAATGGAGCCTACAATAGAGGACGCTTCAATACGGCACCTAGATAGTTTATACGAAATTGAGATGAAGTGTTTCACGAAAGAGGCGTTTACAAAGCAGCAAATCGCCCACCTACTCACCGATTATAACTCCATTGGGTTAGTTGCAAAAGTGGGCGGGCAAATTGTAGGCTTCATTATAGGCAGGATATATGTTGAAGAAGAATCATTAATCGGGCATATACTAACTCTGGACATTTTGCCAACTCACCGCCAAAAGGGAATAGCGCAGAGGCTTCTGCTTGAAATAGAAAAAATGTTCAAAGAAAGGGGCGTTAAAGAATGCCACCTTGAAGTACGCGAGGACAATGTTGCTGCCATAAACCTTTATCAAAAACTTGGATATGAAAAAGTTAGAAAGCTTAGACGCTATTACGGAAGCGCCCACGGACTGTATTTGAGGAAAGCCTTAACCTAGTTTCAAAAGCTTCAGCTTTGTCTTCGCGTCAAAAGCTCTTTGCAATTTCACTCCATCCGCCTCAATAATAACCAACTCTGCTGTGGCAGCAACATGAGAATTCTGCATTAAATGCCCGCCGAAAGCCTCGCCTCTATCGTTTGAAACCACTATGTGCGCGTGAACGATAAATTTGCCATCTTCGTCTAAGGCTACGTTTCCCATGCATGAAGCAATTTCTAAGGGCTCATCTAACCGGATATACTTGTATTCTCCTTTTAGGTAATATCCTAAAACAGCGTCTTTCAAAGTTCCAATTACAAATAAAACTCCAGCGTTTACACCATTCTTTTCGGCGCGCTCTCTTATAGCTTCCACTAGGTCTTCATCTTCAAACAAACGGAAGAAGTGTACTTTTCCAACTGTTCCTGTTGCCATTTCATCTACCCCTTAACTGCGTGTTAGTGTTTCGAGCGTAAACCCTAAAAGTCTTTTTGTAGCATACAATTATTGTGGTGGCTTGTTGACCAAAAAAGGAAACCGCAAGAAGAAACTTGTTGAGTCAATAGTGATTTTGATTCGTAACACTACATGGAAATGTGGAAGGTTAGAGAGGCTTATAGTCCGCCACCTATCCAGTAGAAAAGTTAATTTCGGGAAGCCTGAAATGCCTCTAAAGGACATGATTCAGAGCTTCAGCTTGGCTGGGAAAAAGAAGAGCGAGTTTTTAGACGCTATAAAGCGTTTGGAGCGAAGGAATATAATAAGAATCTTAAGATTGTAAATGGAGGTTAAATAAGCCCCTTTCCTTTTATGCTTTCTCTGTTAGTTTCTTAGCGTTTTCAATCCATTTTGCCGTAATTTTTGGGGAAATCTTCAACTTTACTGCTAAATCCTTTGCTGAAGCCTTCGCCAAATCTTCAACACTGTTTATTCCCATATTCTTTAGTTGTTCTGCCCGCTTCGCGCCGATACCCTTAACCTCTGTTAGCTCTATCTTTGGTGCGGTTTCCGTAATGGTTTCAACTTTCCTTTCTTTAGTTTCAACAACGGCTGCGGGAACTGCTTGTGCAGGTTGGGGCGCTTCTGTTGCTATTGCTTTGGTTTTAGGTCTTTGAGTGTAACCTAAGCCTGCGAAGAAGAGTCCAGCCACGGCTGTTGAAACAATCCATACTTCTCGAAATTCCACAGTGGATATGGACACAATCGCTGTTATAATGAAGAATATCACCGCAACCCCATAAAGGGCATAATCTGACCTCATTATTTCCTCTCCAATCCCACCATATGTTCTACAAAATTGCTTAAATAATTTTCTACTTTAAGCCGAAAAAGGCGGAAAATTTATGGATTTTAGGTTGCCCGCCGTTTATTTGAGCAGTTTCTCTTCTGGCGGAGGCTGTTTTATTAGACCATGTTTCATTAGTAATTTTGTTGACTCTATGGCGTTCTTAATTATTGCCGAAGCCCGTTCGTATAGTTCTTGCCTGCTGAGTTTAACTCTTGCCACACCTTGCTCTATTGACTTTAATGCGCATGCAACTGCTTCCCTCGGAAAAACTTCCCATTCCTCCATCCTTGGCAGAATGTCCTTTTCATGTATTCCCCTTTCTTCAGCGAACTTAGCCAGTTCTTGGGCGGCAGCTATGCACATGTCATCCGTCACGGTTTTTGCCTTCACATCTAAGACGCCGCGGAAGATTGCTGGAAAGCCTAAGCTGTTATTTACTTGGTTGGGGAAGTCGCTTCTGCCTGTGGCTATGATTTTGGCGCCTGCCTCTTCTGCTTCCCACGGCCATATTTCAGGTATGGGGTTGGCGCATGCAAACAGTATTGCGTCATCAGCCATACTCTTTACCCACTCCTTCTTTATTGTTCCCGGTCCTGGTTTTGATGCAGCAACAACCGCGTCCACGCCTTTGAAAGCCTCTGCTATGTCTCCTATCCTATTTTCTGCGTTTGTTTTCTGAGCGAGGTCGTATTTCCACGGGTCTTCTTCCTTTGTTATGTCTTTTCTGCCGCGGTGTATTATGCCCTTTGTGTCAACCATTATTATGTTTCCCGGGTTTATTCCCCACCTTATTAGGACGTAGGCTGTTCTGATGTTGGCTGAGCCTGCTCCAACTAGGGTTATGAGGCTTTCTTTAGGGTTTTTCCCAACTATTTTGAAGGCGTTTATCAAACCGGCGAGAATAACTGTTGCTGTTCCCTGCTGGTCATCATGCCAAACTGGAATTTGAAGTCGTTCCCTAGCCCTTTCTAAAACATAGAAGCATTTGGGTTTCTCTATGTCTTCCAGGTTTATTCCGCCGAAGGAGGGTTCAATAAGCTCGCATGCTCTTACTATCTCTTCTGGGTCTTTGGTTTTTAGACAAATTGGGAAGGCATCCACGCCGCCTAAATATTTGAAAAGTAGGGCTTTTCCTTCCATAACTGGCATGGCTGCTTCTGGGCCTATGTCGCCTAAGCCCAGCACACGTGTTCCGTCTGATACGACGGCAACGTAATTCCATCGGTTTGTTAATTCAAAGGATTTATCCGTGTTTGCTTGGATTTCTCTGCATGGTGCAGCAACGCCAGGTGTGTACCATATTGCGAAATCTTCATAGCTTCTTATGGCGCATTTCGGCATAACTTGAACTTTTCCCTCGTAAAACTTGTGCATTGGAGGGGCCAACTGTGACGGTTTCTTTGCCTTGGCTAAAAGTTCTTCCACCGTTGGCTTTTTTTCTTCCTTTTTGGTTTTGGACATTATAATTTCTCCTCTTGCGAGATGTTCTTGTTTTGAATGCTGAGGTTTTAAGGATTGCGGTAAAGTTTGAAAAAAGCGTGGGTGATATTATTTATAAATGTCTGGTAGTTTTAATCTGCTTTACAGATATATATTTGAAAGTCGCAATACATAAGAAAATTTGAACTGAAAAGTTTTCCAGCAAGTATACAATGGGGTGCCATCTTTGTTAGCAGCGTATAAGGTCAGCTTAGTTTTAATAGTTGGTTTGACGCTAATTTACGCCTTTCAAGGCTATTATCCCGAGTTTATCCAATTTTTTTCGAACGCGTTTCCCCCTGTTATTGCGGGTGCAGTGGTCATATCATGCGGTTTCTCGTTGGAAAAATATTGGCACAAGGCTAGGGAACAGTTTTCCATGGTGTGGCTCTACTTCACATGGGGATTATTTCTATGGTTTGTTGGCGAAGCTGTGTGGGCTGGCTATACGCTTGTTTGGGGCATTGAAATACCCTACCCTTCAATTGCAGATGCCTTCTGGCTTTGTGGATACATTCCCTTTTTTATGGCGTTGTACTTGTATGTGAAAATTTTTGGTCCAGTTTTATCAAAGAGAGTTTTGGCGGCATCCATGGCGGTCACCCTTGGCTTAACAGCCATCGTATCCATCACTTTGATAACTCCAGTTTTGGGAGCTGAAGAAGATCTAGCCACAATGATGGTGGATTTTGCCTACCCCCTTTTTGACCTAGCCCTGTTTTCTATAGCATTTTTGGGTCTCCTAATCTTTTTGAAGGGAAGATTGGGAAAATCTTGGTTGTTGATTAACATGGCTATCCTAACGAACGTTTGCGCAGATATGCTTTTTAGCTATACAACTGCGCAGGGCACCTATTAGAGTGGACACCCAATAGACCTCTTATTTGACTTAAGCTATTTGTTCTTTTTACTAGCATTCTACGTTCACACAAAGGAGTTTTGAGGTGAACCGCCTTGACAAAAGAAAAGAAAGTTTTCAATGAGGTTCTGCTTGAGGCTGTGGATGAAGGGTTATTGATACTTGGAGAAAGCGGAAGGAAAGCAATCTACTTTCACCTCCAAAACTCTCACTCACTTAAAAAAGAGGATATCCCAGAAAAGCCCGAGATTTTCTTGAATGGTTTAAGGAAAATTTTTGGTTTAGGCGCTCAGGCTATTGAAAGGTCAATTGTAAGATGCCTGTACAGCAAGCTTGGATTAGAATTTATTGAGAGGAAAGACTACGACTTCCTAAAATATCTAGATGCCGCAAAGAACATGAGCGAGAAAGAGGGCTAAGATAAGCTTCTGTCTGCCGCCATAAGGAAGTAAAAGAGGCTAGTATCTCTTTTGTCTATACCCGCCTCTTCTTTCTCTTCCGCCGAAATCTCTTCTGCCTCTTCCTCTGAAGGGACGTCTGGGCTGCTCATAAACCTTTGTAGACAAATTATTCTCCGTGTTTACCTCGCCTGCGAAGGCTTCTTTTGCAGTTTCTAATGTGCCGTATCTGCCAACATTTAGGCGCATGTTGCCCCTGAAAAGGCTCACGTAGCCATTTCCTATGCTTATTGTTTCGCCTTCGTGCACTTTTTCGATGTTGTCGTCCCAGAGGGTTAGGTAGACGCATCCTGTTTCGTCGCCGATTAATGCGTCGCAAACTTTATGGGGTGCTCCATCTCTTCCAGTGGCGATGTTTCTAATTTCGCTTTTTGAGATTACTTTTGCTGTTACGTTTACAGCTCTAGAGGCGGGGGTTAACTCGCCTACTTTCACGTCTACTGGTTGTTTATTTCCCGAAAAACCTTCAATAGCCAAACTATTCAACACCTTACGCATGTTTAATAAAGCAATAACATTGAAACAGCACTTAAGCGTTTTGGTCATTTAAGGTTTCCTTTAAGTCTTGGACCCCGGTTTTCCGCCAAATATGGCAGAGTGCCAGTTCTAAAAATCACAAGTTTATCCTTGAACTCAGCCAAATAGGCTAGGACTAGTTTCTTACCCTTCTTAGTTAAAACGTATACTGGAATGGTCATGCCTAACTGCATCAGCGCCTTGCCGCCTACATCATTTCGAAGTATTTTCGAAGCGCCTGCACATGCGATATCAGCTTTGGCTATATGGTTCACAGCATCCTTGCCCACACAAGTGTTGCAGACGGAAAATATTAAAACATCAGCCTTTGCGCTTGCTTCGAATTTTCTGATTTCACTTATAGCCTTCGCCTGAAAGCCAGCAACACTCACAGCAACACGCTTAAAACCTAAATTGAAGGCTCGCTTTACACCTTCAACTTGGTCGATTTTCGCGTTAGCCTTGTCTAAAACAACCCCACCTTCCTCCTCAACATGTTCAATGATTTCTCGAATGGGCGAAGTTCTAATTATTCCCGTTAAACGCGCGCCGATAGCCTGTACAAGCTTGCCATTTTTCGCTATGACTGTTCCTGCTCCCTCACAAACAACAACAGCGCAGTCAATAAGCCCTTTGTAAAGCCAAAACTGCATCATTTCCGAAGCCCCGTAGGGAACAAGCGGTTCAGCTTCGAAGACGCGGTTTCCACAGCAGAAGCCAAAACCGGCAATCTTCATTTCAACACTCTTTTTCACGGCTTCAACATCAATGCGTTTAGTCCCGTAAGTCGCCTCATGCAGCGGACAATACTCAATCAACGGCTCGCTTAGAACTTCAATGCCTTTAGCTGTGATTCGCACCCGCGCGCCACAACAGTAGATTTCATGCTCACCCTTAACACACATGAATAAACGCTCACTTACACTGAATAAGCTAAAACAAGAGGGTTATTTGTTTGTCATCTCGTTAATCTGCTGCTCCATCATGTGCCCGTGACAATAAACTAAAGCCTTTTTGACGCCGGCAACCTTTTGGGCTGCGTTCTTCACGTCCATAGCCAACTTGAAAGCTATCGGACAGAAGGGACTGGAAGGAATGAAATCAACTTTGACAACGCCGGGTTCCTCCTCTTTGACGTTTGTTATCATGTGCATTTCAGCAAATGTCAAACCCGTCTCTGGGTCGACAACTTTGCCAACAGCCTCGCGGACTTTATCTTCCAAATCTGACAATTTTCCACACCCAATTGCATCATGAATAAATGTAACATTCACATATATGGATTGCTGCTGCCACGCCCAAGTTTTTTCAAATACATGCGCCAGCTTAAAGCCATTGTTCGCGGATGGGAAGCCTTAACCTCGTCCAAGCGGGGAATGGTCGTGTTGCGGGGAGCATTCAAAACAATTTCTGGATTGTTGTATGCTTCCTCTTCGCAGATTTTCTTCAAAGCGTCATAAAAGCGGTCAAGCTCCTCTTTTTCGAAAGCTTCTGTGGGTTCAATCATCAAGGCTTCTTCAACAATAAGTGGAAAGTAAATGGTTGGCGGATGCAACCCATAATCAAGTAGGCGCTTTGCAATGTTTAAGGCTGAAACTCCTGTCTCCCTTTTCAAAGTTTTGGCGCTGAAAACACACTCGTGCTTTCTAGGTTTTTCGCTGTTATACGGAAGCGTCAAACCTCTAACACCTTTAAGCCTCTTCATCAAGTAATTGGCGTTCAAAACGGAAACCTCCGCAACTTCCTTCAAGCCTTCAACACCCAAACTTAAAATATACGCGTAAGCCCTCAACAAAACAGCAACATTCCCGTAAAAACCACGAATTTTCCCAATACTGTATGGCCTATCATAATCTAAACGATACTTTTTACCATCAAAAACTATACGAGGAACAGGTAAAAACTTAGCCAATTCTTCAGAAACACCCACAGGTCCAGCGCCCGGACCGCCCCCGCCGTGGGGTGTTCCAAAGGTTTTGTGTATGTTTATGTGAACTATGTCGAAGCCCATGTCTCCTGGTCTAACTTTACATAATAGTGGGTTAAGGTTTGCCCCATCATAATACAGTAATCCGCCTGCTTCGTGAATTATTCTTGCTATTTCGTCAATGTTTCTTTCGAATATGCCTAAGGTATTTGGGTTTGTAATCATTAGCCCTGCTGTTCGTTCGGACACAACAGCCTTTAAAGCTCCAAGGCTCATACAACCATCATCGTCTGAAGGCACAACAACAACGTTAAAACCAGCCATCGCTGCGCTCGCTGGATTTGTGCCATGAGCCGAATCTGGAACAATGATTTCGCATCGTTTTTCACTTTCGCCATTAAACTTGTGGTAGGCACGCATTAACAACGTGCCCAAAAACTCGCCATGGGCTCCTGCAGCTGGCTGCAAACAAACTTCATGGGTGCCGGTGATTTCGGCAAGCAACTGCTCAAGCTTATAGAGGATTTCAAGGATTCCTTGAACGGTGCTTTCTTCTTGGTATGGACTAAGCATGTTAACTTTTTCCAAGTTTGCGAGTGTTTCGTTTACTTTTGGGTTGTATTTCATTGTACAGCTTCCAAGAGGATACAGCCCACTATCCACTCCATAGTTCATTTCTGATAAATGTAGAAAGTGGCGCATAACTTCGGCTTCAGAAAGCTCCGGAAGTCTGGGCTTGTTTTTACGCCGCATTTTCTCCGGTATAAGCGCGTCTACGTCTCCCACGGACTTTACTATTTCCTCTTCAGCTTTTGGCGGGATGTGTCCTCTTCTGCCGCTTCTTCCAAGGTTGAATATTAGGGGCTCGTTCCAGTTTGCCTGCCTAAACAATAATTCTCACCTTTTAGCCAAAATTTCCTCTAGGGCTTCTGCTAAGCGGTCAATTTCGCTTTTTGAGTGTATTTCAGTCACGCAGTAAAGGGCTGTTTCGCCAAGTTCTGGAAACTCTTTTGAAATGTCTTTGCCTCCGTGGATTTGGCGACGCAGAAGCCTCTTGTTAATCTCTTTAACGCTTAAGCCACTTTCGTCAAAGTTGACTGTGAATTCCTTGAAGTGTGTGGAACTAAAAACTGGAGCCTTTACGCCGTCTATTTTTGAAAGCAGTTTCATCGCGTAATTAGCCTTGTAAATAATTGTTTCGCCGAGTTCACGCATGCCTTCTGGACCTAGCAAAGCCATGTAGACTGCCGATGCAATAGCGCATAAGGCTTCATTTGAGCATATGTTGGATGTTGCCTTTTCACGCCTAATGTGTTGCTCCCGCGTTTGCAAAGCCATGCAAAACCCCTCTCTAGAACCGTCAACTGTTGTTGTCATTCCAATTATGCGGCCGGGCATCTGCCTAATTAAATCCGTGTCATCGCGACAAGCCATTATGCCCAAAAGAGGCCCGCCGAAATTCATGAAGTTTCCAAGGGGTTGTGCTTCGCCAACTACGATGTCTGCGGCGTAGTCGCCAGGCGGCCTTATGACACCTAGGGAGGTTGGGTCAACGCCAACTATATATAATGCTCCGTGAGTGTGGGCTTCTTGGGCGACTTCGTCAACTTGTGCTTCAATAAATCCAAGGTATGATGGGTTTTCGATGAAAACCGCCGCTGTTTCCCTCGAAATTTTCTTCCTCAAATCTCCCAAATCGAGCTGTCCAGTTTCCCCATCATATCCCACTTTCTTAATGTCTATTCCGGCGGGTTCACAGTAAACTTGAAGTGTTAGCGCCCTTTCCGGATGGATTATTTTCGGAATCAAAACCTCTTTTCGTCCCGTAACGCGGGCTGCCATGCGGGCTGCCTCGCCTAGGGCTGAAGCCCAATCATACATTGAACAGTTTGCAACATCCATACCTGTTAATTCGCAGATCATGCTTTGATACTCAAAGAGGGCTTGCAGCATCCCTTGGGAGATTTCGGGCTGGTATGATGTGTAGGAAGTGAGAAACTCGCTGCGTTGAACTATTTCTCGCACAACTGCTGGAACATAATGGGGCCAGCAGCCAGCACCAAGAAAAATTGGCATGTCCGCGTACGTCTTGTTTTTTGAAAGAAGAGTTTCAACGTGCCTCTTCACTTCATACTCTGACATGGCTTCCGGAAGATTGAGAGGCTTTTTTAAGCGATACTTTTGTGGAACATCCGAATACAGTTCCTCAATGTTTTTTATGCCTATTTCCCTCATCATTTCCTCTTTAACTTCCGGCAGAGAATTCGGGATGTAAGGGTGAGCGCGTCTGTTCAAGGTTTTCACCGTTGAGAATTAAGAGTAGCAGCACAACTTTTCTTAAACCTTTTCAATAAGCCCCTAGCAAGTTTTAGCTCTGTCTTGCTTTTGGCTAATATGCCACTTAATTATTTTCTTAAGCAACTTTGTTCCATGTTTGGAAGTGAAAAGCGGCAGCTTCCAGTTTTCCCTAACCCTACGTCTTGCAACACGTTGCTCCCCGATTTTCTTTAGAAAGGGTTCTTTGTAAACTAAAATTCCCCTCCTCTGCCACTGGGGAGTTTTAGCCAAATTCACGCCGTGTTCGAAAAGCATCTCATGAAGTTCCTCCGTTTTTAACCCCTTAACTTTTCTCGCGATTTCCAAGGGTTTATGCCCCAGTTTTCTGAGAATCCAGTAGGCATAGGCATTATTGTGGTTTCTCCAAACGTTCATTTGCCTCCAAGCTAAATACTCAAAAATCCCTTCGCTGCCAGATGCAACAACCACGCGGGAATCAAAAGCCGTAACCAATTCTTTTCCAAAAATTTTTTGCAAATTTAAAGCGAAGGCGCTTGAAATCAACCCGGCAATCAGGGAATCAAGCTTCTCTACCCTTCCACGAAATGGCGCGGAATCAGCAAAAAGGATGTTTAATTCATCGCTTGCAGCATAGATTAATGTTGGGTTAAACCCTTTTCTATAGAGGATTTTAGCTGAGGAAACAAGACATTTTGCAAATTTTTTGTCGAAGGGTTTTTCAGCGCCTAGGGCTTCTGAGAGTTCTTTAAACTTCCAGCCGTCAAGCCTAAGAAAGAAAGATGTTTCAGGTGGGATGCATGTGTTAGAGAAGATTTCGTGTTTCAGCCAGTTTTCGTACTCTTTATTCGAGGATAATTCTGGCATCTACTGTTTTTGCTCCCTTCTCGTAAACCATTATTGGGTTTAGGTCAAGCTCTTTAATCTCCTGATGCTCTGTAACAAGCCTAGAAGTTTTCAGCAGAATATCCACTATCGTGTTTATGTCTGCGGGCGGCAAGTTCCTATAACCCTTCAGGAGCGGGTAAGCCTTAACCTCGGTAATCATTTCTCGGGCTTCATCCTCATTTATGGGAGCTATCCGGAAAGTCACATCTTTTAAAACTTCTACGAAGATTCCGCCAATTCCAAACATTATTGCTGGACCAAACTGCGGGTCTTTAACCGCGCCGACTATAACCTCTGTTGAGGCTGGAGCCATCTCCTGAACGAGTATGCCCTCGACTTTCGCGTCAGCCTTATGTTTCTTCACATTCTCTAAAATCTGCTTGTAGGCGCCACGGACATCTTTTGCGTCTTTCAAGTTGACGATGACTCCGCCAACATCAGACTTGTGAATAATGTCGGGTGAAACAATTTTTAAGACAACTGGATAACCTATTTCTTCTGCGAATTTAACGGCTTCAGCCTCGCTTTTGGCTAATTTAAACTTTGTAACTGGAATGCCATATTCCATACAGACGCTTTTAGCCTCTGTTTCAAGAAGATAGTTTCTCCCAGCCTTGCGGGCTTCATTAAATATAGTTTCTGTTTTGTTCAAGGTTTACATCCCTCATAGATTCTTGTAACGTTTAGTTCTGTTTCAAATTAAAATCCTTTTGGTTTCTTGGCTTAAGTTTTTATGGGTAGACATCCCATTTGTAGATTCCGTTGTTCTTCAAAGTCCAAGCGTCGCAGCCAACTGGTCCCCAAATCCAGTCGTTTATGGCTTCATCCCAGTAGTACCAAAGCCACCATGTCGTTTGATTGTTAATTGATGTTATAATTATGTGACCTGGCTCCATGGTTGCCCAATACTCATATGTGATGTTAGCCACTTCTCGCGTTAAATCAAATAGGGTAGCATATGAAGAGATGGAAACGTTGTGCCACTCTACAGTTCCGCCTAATTTGGTGTAGTTTATGCAGAGGCTTACTTGTATCCGACTTGCCTTGCCTATGGTGGTATCCAACTCCTTTGATGATAAGGCGGTGAATAATTTATAGAAATCCTCCAGTAATGAGCCGAACTCTTCTTTTGTAACCTCGCTTTTTTCACTGAACTCTTGAAATCTATTTAGCAAATTGTTGTAGGTTGTGTTTAGTTCTGGAAACTCATTAAGTATAAACGTGTAATTTCCTTTTAAATTTGAAAGCAATCCTGCATAGGTACCCATAAGTGAGGAGTAATTCTCGCCTTGAAACCATTGATATTCACCGAGCAATGCGCCGTACTCGGCAAACAGCAAATTCCGTTTTGCAACAGAGCCTTCATAGTTTTCTGCTAATTCCGTCAGCAGTTGCTGTTTCTCATCAAGTTGGTTTTTAACCATCAATTGTTGCATGTAATAGTAGGCTGCGAAGCTTGTAGCCAGAAACGCCCAAACAATCACGGCTAGAGTTGCAAATGTTAACGTTCTTTTCTCAACCAAACTTCTTCACCACTGGAATTTGGTTTAATGTCCTAACAAGAGGGAGAGAAACTATCCCGAAAGTCATAATGTTAGAGAAAACATGCACCAAAGAAAATGGGGCGCCAGAAGCAAAAACGGTTAACAAGGCAAAAGCAGGAGGAACCCCATTAACCATGGTAAAAAGCGCCACTCCAAAATTAGTTATAAAGTCATAAACAACTGTAAGGAAACCCCCAAGAGCTGCGACTTCCATAAAAGACTCAAATGTGGAGCGGTCGTTTATGTAACCCTTATATAAGCCCCCGACCAAACCAACCAGACCCATGCCAGCCATTTGAAAGGGCATGTTTAAACCGGCAAAACCCCACGGTGAAAGAAAACCATTAACAAACATTATGAAACCCCCAAACAAGACACCCATAAACGAACCAAAAACAGCACCAACAACGAACGTTAAAAGGGAGGTGAACTCCACATTTGGCGGTCTCGGAGTTAACTGTAGTGCTAGACACAGGGCGGTTAAAACGCTTATCAAGGCAATTTTAGTGGTGTTTTCTCTTTTCTGCACACGTGTTGGATGGATTATCCAGCCATATAAACTTTTCGAACCCTCTCTCAAAATTCTAATATGTTTCAACGTGAGAAATTGGCTTGTGGTTTTCGGCGTTTAGCTTTTGCTTTGGCTTAGTTCTTGTAGGGCTTTTAGTCTTTTTATTATGTTTGGATGTGTTGAAAATAACTCGATTATTTTGTCTAGGGTTGTTGGTTCTTGTGAAAGAATTTCTTGCACTAGCTTTTGGTCGCTTGAAGTTGTTATTGTTGACACTGCCATGGATTCGATTTCTGCGCGGTCTGGGTCTGTTATGAAGAGGGCTTTGAACGCGTTTAGGTTCTGCATGTTCCTTGCGGTTTTCTTCATGTTTCTGGTTGCGTGAACTATCTTCGCTAGACCTTCTGAAAGTTTTCTCGGGCCTTCTTCCACTATGGTTGCGCTGTGTCTGTCAGCGTAATACTCTCGGACACGGCTTAGGAACGATACACAAACGTATGTTAGGAACATAGAGAAGGCCACTAGACCCATACCCAGCAACGCAGTGCCGCTGCCTTCATCCCTTCTTCTGCTGTACCAGGACGAGATCATAAGCGAGTAGCCTATGTAATAGAATAGCGCTGGCAAAAGCGAGACGAGCATCATCACTTGAACGTCGCGGTGTTTAAGATGCCCAAGTTCATGACCGATAACCGCCTCAACTTCCTCATCATCCAAAGTTTTTAGCAGCCCGTCCGTGACAGCAACACGGTTTCCAGCTATTGGCGAGCCATATGCGAAGGCGTTTGGAATTGGAATGTTTGCCAACATGAGCCTTGGCTTTTTGATTCCGCTTTTCATGCTTAGATTTTCCACAATCTCATGAAGCTTTGGATGCTCGCCTTCTGGAATTTCTTTTACGCGGTAGAGGGCGTCAATCACATAGGGCGATATTAGCCACTGCAAAATATTGAAGGCTATCACGAAGATTCCTATGTAAATTAGTCCAACTTGGAAAAGGCTCAGAACTATAGCCAGTACTAATGTTGATAGGGTGAAGATTATAGCCAGAGACGCAATCATCGAAAGTCGAAGTTTCCATATACTCATTTCTTTTTTCACCAATAATGATTCAGCAAGAAAGGGGTGGCTTATATCCTTTACGGGAGGCGTGAGCTAACCTTAAATGTGCCGTTGACAGAATTTTATCGCTATGGATATACTTGTTGACGATATAGGAAGCTTTCCACTTCCATCCTACATTAGAAGGGAATTGTTTGATAAGGCGTATACTCTTGCGAGAGAAGCAATAGCTAATGGAAGGAACATTCAAAAAGACGAATTTTTATACAACAACTTTTACCGCGTTATAATCGACTCTTTTAGGGCAAAGTGTGAGACTGGTTTGGATGTTGTCAACTACCCACAACATTACGATATTCATAAACAGTTCACAGAAGTTATTCAAATGGCTATGAGCCAAGGCACATACCTTGTTGACAAAAGAGATGCCATCATACCGGAAGTGTATGTAATCAGGGATGAAGCCAAGACAATTTATGAAGAAACTGGAAATAGGGTGCCACTCCGCGTTTGCGTCACCGGACCAATAGAGTTGTATCTCAAAATGGTTGGCTATAAACCATATAAAGACGTTCTCTTAATGTTTGCAGAAACCGTTAAACGCTTTGCAGAAAACTCAATTTTGAATTCAAAATATGTTAAGACCGAAGTAGTTTCCCTAGATGAGCCAAGCCTAGGATTTCAAAACTTAGTCATTGACAGAGACTCTTTTTTAGAAGTTCTGGAGAAGGCTTTTGATTTTGAAGGTGCAATAAGGCAGATTCATCTGCACTCGCCATCAATTGCCTCAGAGATGTTGAACGTGAGGAACCTTGATGTCGTGTCGCTGGAGTATGCGGCGTCTCCAAAAAACATTGAAAGCCTCTCCAGAAAAGCGCTGGAAACCGCAGATAAACACGTGAGAATCGGAGTTGCAAGAACAGACATAGACTCAATTTTGGCAGAGCTGTACGATAAGGGCATAACTCAACCAAGCATTGAGCAGTTAGTTGAAAATGAAGAAGCCATAAAGAAGAGGTTCAAAATTGCCAGAGAAAAATATGGTGAAAGAATGAGTTTCACAGGGCCTGACTGCGGCTTGGGCGGTTGGCCAACGCAGGAGGCAGCACAGTTACTTTTAAAAAGAACTGTGAATGCCGTAAAATCTGTTAAAAATGTTTTTGATTTCACAATATAAAGGGAGGAAGACATAAATTTCTTTGCATATATCATCTCGTAAAAAGAGGTTATGATTATGGGCGATGTTGACGTCTACGAAGGGTTAAGGGAAAAAATCAACTTATGGCCTATAAGAACCCCGCGGACAAAAGAAGTCATGGAGATATTGAGGATTCTTTTCAATGAAGAGGAAGCTGAATTTCTAATTCATTTCACAGCTCCATATCAAGACCCAGAAACAATCGAACAGATGGTTGAAAAAACTGGAAAGCCAAAAGAAAAAGTGCAAGCCATTGCTAACCGCTTAGTCTCAAGGGGTCTCCTTTTCAAGTTTACAAGCAAAAGAGATGGTAAGGTTTACTATTCACTAATGCCCATGGTTCCAGGAATTTTCGAGTTCTACTTCTCCTCTGGAGGTGATTCCCCGGAAAAAAGGAATGTTGGCGAACTCTTCGAAAGATATTATTTTAGTGGTGGAGGCCTAGAAGGCGGCGCCTCTAACTACCCATGGGCGCGAGTTATGCCAATTGAAAAGACAATAACTGTTAACAAGGAGATTAGTGCGGGACACATGATTTTGCCTTTCGAAAAGATGTCTGAGTTCATAAAAACTTCTCGAAAAATAGCTGTTATAAACTGCGCTTGCAGAACAAAAAAGAAGTGTGGGCATCCGCTTGAGGTCTGCATGGTTTTTGACTATTACGCGGACTACATGGTAGAAAGGGGGCATGGGAGATACCTAACGGTTGAGGAAGCACTGGAATTGTTGGAGAAGACTGAAAAGGCTGGTTTGGTTCACTCAACCATTAACACTCAGACACGTCCACAGTTCATCTGCAACTGTTGCACATGCGCTTGCATGATACTTAGGGGGCTTACGGAACTGCATAATCCAAGAGCAATAGCAAAGTCAAACTTCATCCCAGTAAGAGACGAAAAGTTATGCAACTTCTGCACGAGATGCGTCACCATTTGCCCAATGAAAGCGAACCTTTATCATGCAGCACATGACAAGGAGCCGGAAAGAATCCTTTTCTTTGAGGAAAGATGCATAGGGTGCGGGCTTTGCGCTTATCACTGTCCAACTGGAGCCATTAAAATGGTTAAAGTGAGGGATTTTGTTCCGGAGATGACTCCTAGAGAAGCCTTTAAAAGAGTTGAAGCTGAAAGAATCCATTAAACCGCTTAAATTATGAAGTATTTTGGGCATAGTTCTGTTTTTTCAGCCCAAAATGAAACCCTTAAGTCCTTGACTCCCGGTATTTTTGCTATTTCGGCACCTATCTCAATCAAGTGTTCAAAATCCCTTGCCACCCCGATGGCTAATAAATCGTGGTCACCCACGGTTTTCGTAGCCAAAATTATGTTTCGCATTTGAATAAGCTTTTTGAGGATTAGCGAAGACTCTGGAGGGGTGGTCTCAGTCGCGAGGATATGTGTGGGAGAAGCATCTATCATGAACACTGCTATTCCGTTGTAGCCAATTTTCTTTGGGTTGATCACCACAGTTGATCCTCGAATCACGCCTTTTTCCTGCAAAGTTTTGTATCTGCTTATTATTGTATCTGGGGAAACTCCAAGCTCCTTCGCTATTTTTCTAAAAGATATACGTGCATCTTCAGTCATTCTTTTGATTATGTGCAAATCGATTTCATCCATCTTCATCACCGTTTGGTAAGGTGCTCAAATTCGAAGTTTTCGGGACAGAGCAGTATTTCATCAACCCATATGCTTGTTGTGACTTCCCTAACTAGGGGGTGTCCTTTTATCAGATCCTTTACTTGGCTGAGGCGTCCAACATTTTCGGCAATCGCGATGCAGAATATGTCATGTCTGCCCATGCATGTTGCGCAGAACACTATCTCGGGAATTTTTTGAATCATTTCAACAACTTCCATTACGTGCGGATAGCTTACATCGATGCCTAGACTCGCAACGCAATCGTAACCGAAGCTTTTTGGGTTCAAGAGTATCGTCGTACCCTTGATTATGCCTGCTCGCTTCATTTTTCTAAATCGCTTACTTATTGTGTCAACAGAAACGCCGCATTCTTTTGCTATGTCTGCAAAATTGGCGCGTGCATCCTTTTGAAGAGCTCTGATGATGCTTACATCAATTTTGTCGATTTTTACTTTGGAGACCATGACAGTTTCTCCTTAAAAAGGGTGGACTTGAAGCTTTTAAACTATACTGTTTTTCTAACTGATTTCCAACAACATAAGCTTATATCCGTTAAATATCTTAAGGTGTCGATAAAAAACTGGAAAAAACAAACAAAATCTATAAATGTTACTAAAAGAATTCACAACATGTGATATGGTTTGGAGATGGTTAAAATTCTTGAAGAGACTAAAAGTCGAAAGATCATCGGAAAATTAGGCAAAAGGAGAGTTGTCTGTGCCCGATGTGGGAAAACGTGGATTGAATTGGTCGGGTTGGTCGTGAGCCAGAGGGAGGGAGTTGAGGACTTGTGTCTCCGCATTGGTGTGGAATCGGAAAACTGTCAAATATGCAGCTTTCGACCACTAGAATGCCCCAGATGCGGCTCAAAAGAAGTGTACGAAACACGGTTTACTGAAGAGAACATATTAAGCTTAAAAACATAAGAAAAGTTTGTGGAGAGTGACTGCCCTAATGGAAGAAGAGTTAAACTTCCTCAAAAGAACGAAACTCGAATTTGAAAAAGCTGTCAAATTTGTAGATACAGAAATTAGGCCCGCTGAAAAGGGGGTCATCGAATTATTGGAACAGCCTTTCAGACAACTAATCGTCAGGTTCCCAGTGCAGATGGATGACGGGTCTATAGGAATCTTCACTGGATACATGGTGCAACACAGCAGATTATACGAGCCCACCAAGGGAGGCATAAGATATTCTCCAGAAGTGAACTTGGACTTGGTCACAGCTTTAGCCTTTGACATGAGCTTAAAAACCCGTGTTGTCGACCTCCCCTTCGGAGGGTCAAAAGGAGGGGTCTGCTGCGACCCTAAGAAAATGTCGCGAACCGAACTTGACAGATTAACCCGAAGGTATACCTACGAAATTTTGCCCATACTAGGTCCAGACTCATGTGTTCCCGCGCCTGATCTTGGCACTAGCGAGAGGGAGATGGGCATAATTTATGATACTTACAAGATGCTTAAACCAAACACCCCGTACGCTTCGGCTGTTGTGACTGGAAAACCGGTTAGTTTAGGCGGCTCAAGAGGTAGAAAAGAAGCCACTGCGCTGGGCGGCGCGTATGTCTTGGAAGAGGCTGTTAAAAAAGGGCATGTTGAGGGGCTAAGTTCTTTGAAGGATGCCACCGTTATCGTCCAGGGATATGGAAATGTTGGGTATCACATCGCAAAAATACTACATGAAGATTATGGATGCAAAATTGTTGGAGTTGCAGACTCAAAAGGCGGAGTTTATTGCCAAGAGGGACTAGACCCAGATGACGTTTTGGCTTATAAGGAAAACAAAAGTCCCCAGCAGTCTGTTGTCGGATACAATGGGCTTCCACACCTAACCACGGAACAGCTGTTGACAAGCCATTGCGACATCCTAGTTCCAGCCGCAAAAGAAACACAAATCGTTGGCGCAATCGCTAAAGAAGTAAAGGCCACCGTGATGCTTGAGCTTGCAAACGGGCCTACCACAAATCTAGCTCACGAAATCCTAATAAAAAAGGGCGTTTACGTGCTGCCCGACTTGCTTGCAAACGCAGGCGGGGTAACGGTAAGCTACTTTGAATGGCTCCAGAACAAGGCAGGAGAAAGTTGGGAATTAAACTATGTTAAGGAAAAACTTCAAAAGAAAATGGTTACCGCTTACGGAAATGTTGCGGAAACAGCCAAAAATTACAACATCGATTTGAGAAAGGGAGCTTTCGTCTTCGCAGTCTCCAACCTCCTCGAAGTGGCGGCTCAAAGAGGAATATTTCCCTAACCAATTCAGTACCCAAGACAAAATTCCAGCGGGTGCAGGATTCACACCCAAACATAAATAAAGGTCAGATGTTCACGCGAACCAATTGAAGCATGATGTTTTAAGACTTTTACTGCAATATGCCCATCAGCCTGTTCAATAAAGGTATTCGCGCGCGTCTCATTAGCGGGCTCTTGCACTTACTCTGGGTTCGATTAGGGTCCAGAGCCACTCCACGAATTCTCCGAGGTTTTTTGTTTGTATGTAAACCTCACCTGGTCCCTCGATCCTCGTCACTAAGCCTTCCCCGCCCAAAATTGTCTCTTTCAGTCCACCAAACTTTGTGACATGGTAGTTGCATGTGCTGCTGAAGGCCACTAAATGAAAGTTATCCACGATCAGGGATTCGCCGGGCTTAAGCACGTGCTTGTCTATGGCGCCGAAGGTGTTTATAAAAAGCGTTCCCTCACCAGTAACCTTTATCATGAACAGCCCCTGTCCAAAAAGGCCCTTTGTAAAGCCCTCCCATTTAACGTCTAAGTCTATGTTTTCCGTTGAAGCTATGTAGGAGGCTTTCTGAACTATGTAGCCTCGTCCTTGCTTCAGCTGCAGCTCCTCAATATCACCAACAGGCGCTGATACAAATGCAGCCTCTCCAGGGCCGTCCCTAGCGACGTATTCGTTGACGAAAAAGGATTGACGCCCTAGAAGTTTTAAACCCAAGCTACCGAGCAGACTTTTCTCCCGCATTCTAGTGCGAACTTCTATGTTAGGCGTCATATAAGTCATTGAGCCGGCCTCCGCGACGATCTTCTCACCGGGTTCAAGATTCACTACGAGCATCGAATAAGAAGGCTTATACTTTATTTCATACCTCATGTGGGAAACCTCCAAAAAGTATACTGCATACACGCTATTAACTGTTTTATCGGCGGCCAGTTATCAGGTCGCTTGCGTTATATGCGAGGTTTAGTAATATTAACAAGGTTATTTATTTAAGTGTTAATTTGTAAGGGCGGGTTGACTTATCGACTTTTATTAGTCCTTTCTTTTCCATTTTTTCGAGGGATTGCCTAATAAAAAGTTCAGATAGTTTCAAGGATCTGGAAATTGTTTAACAGTGGTGTTTCCCTTCTTAATTTCTTCTAAGATGGCGATTTCAGCCATTTTCTCTTCGGCTATTTTCTTGAGCTGTTTTTCTAGCGGGGACTTTATGCCATATTTTGATTTAAGG